>SESF01030624.1_pt1 | contig 27961 bp, 29 predicted proteins | sample 3171521 | NCBI WGS metagenome assembly SESF01 (sample SAMN10866945, study PRJNA518727) | freshwater metagenome | biome: subpolar coniferous forest; feature: holomictic lake; material: water; isolation source: holomictic Lake 227, 6 m and 8 m depth | place: Canada: near Kenora, Ontario | collected...
ATCTATGATGTGTGTTTTTATTTAGCTTTATGATAATTAGGCACAAAAATACTAGATTTTTGTTACATTCCAAAATCAAATGGTAATTTAATCAAAGAAATCGTAACATTATTGACTTGAAATCAAGAAGAAAATTTACAACAGCGTTTAGGCCAAAGTCGTCGTTGAAGTCCTAAAAGTGAAGTTAGGTAGGGATGAATCGGGTAAGAAATATTGTTTTTGCTGCCGCACGAATTATATCCGTGTGGCTTTTTATTAAACTTCATAGCACGAGATGAAATATGGCTGCAAATTTCAAGCTTGCTACAAACTTCATTAATTGTATACAACCCCGCATCCCAGGCTCTTCCCTTTTTAAGGGAAGTACCCCTAGGGGGTAGGGTTTCTTATTTTCGCCTACAAATTTTCAATGTATATTTTTATTTTCCAGGGTAGTATGAAAGCTTATCTACTGAATTTATCTACAAAAAAAAGAGAACAGGCTTTGGGCGTGTTCTCTTGTGTTTGTTTATTTGCGTTACTTTTCAAATTGATTTATTTCTACAATCCATTTATTCAGGTATTTATCAAAAATAAACCGGATACCTAGTTTTTCTTCCCAGTCTTTTTGCCCCCAAAAATCAGTTTTCACCTGCTTTCTGTTCAGCATAGCGACAAACCAATCTATTAGCCTGGCTTTGATATCTGAATGAACCTCCAGAGGATACAAATTATGTATTGGATATCTGACGGCAAGCATGTTAAAGGCTGTATTAAAATCGTTATAAACGATTGTTTTATTTACATCCAACCCTTCACCGGTAGGATCAAACTCGTTATGATGGTAAATATACTGATATTTTCTACCCACCTTTTCGCGATAAATATCTATACAGCCACCTTCACCGCCAATACTGAAAACTGTTTCTTCCATAGCTTTGTTTTTTTTATTTCTGTTTTTTCCTCACTTCCAGCCTGGCTTTGGTCATGCGTTCACTGAGCCCGCCTTCGTTTAGAAAATCCTGTTCCAGTTTTTTTAGCTGTTTAGCCAGCAGGTATATAGTTACGTTTGTAAGGCTATAGAGCACATTGGCAGCTACTTCCGGGTTATCGCTTTCTATACCTTTTTGGAAAGTTTCGTACGTTTGATTGGGTGTGCGGAGTTTTTTACTCAACTCGGCATAATAAGGGTGTTTTTTATCCCAAAAAGTAAGCCTGCGAACGTTTATAAAATTGAGGTAATCCTTCCTGAGTTCATCCAGCGAGCAACGAGCCACATTAGTCAGAAAAATCTCTGTCTTTTTGGAAGTGCCTGAAGCCATACTGCCCTCAAGTATATTCTGCTGACCCGACCTCGCGGCCTGAACCATTTGGTCGTAGGTGCGGTCGAACTTACTAACCCATTTCTCACAAAACCGGTTTGTTCCCAGAAAGATAATGTCTGCTTTCTGATAGGTTATCAGTTTTTCATATCCTCCATGCTTGGGAATAAAACCATCTTCGTTGTACTGCATGTCCATGGTCTGACATTTTTTATTGTTTGTTTTTGTATTTCGGGTGACTTTGGGGACACTTCCGACAATTTTGCAGAGTTCAACGAGGTCGCAAAGGTCGCCGATGTCCCCTGACAAGCTAAATTACCACAACCCCCATCAATTCTCTCAGAGAAACTGCAAAAGGTAAAGCGGAGTTTTGTTCTCCCAGATAGCCTTAAAGCTGTGTAATATCTCATCGGCTTATTTTTCAAATATCATATCCATATGATATTGTAGAAATTCTTTCTTGGGGAGATATTTTTGTGGCAAAATCATTTTATTATTCTCCAATGCCTGAAAGTATTTGTGATAATAATTTGCAGTTGATTTTTGTTTTAAATAAGAAGAAAATATTACTTCATATTTTTCATTAATGCCTATTAAACCTTTGTCATAAGCTCTATCATAAAGAGCTGATAAACAAATTCCATTCTCAGGATTCAATCTTTCTGTTTCGTTATGAGACCATGGAATGATATGACTTGCAAAAAGCAACTCAGGAATATCAATACCAGATATAGCACACTTTCCTGAATAATTTGATAAAACTATTCTTCTAAATACATTTTGATTTACCCTGGTTTTTACCTCTCTAAGTTTGGTTTCACCTTTCAAATCATTCAAATCATTCAGAATTTCATCATATTTGGATTCAATAGTGTTTTGTTCTTTTTCAGCCAAAATCTTTTCGCTTTCAAAAAGTAAGTTATCTCTATTGTCTATAAATTCATTCCATATCGGTTGACAAATAGAAATACCACCAGTTAAACCTTTTACACCTCTTTCTTGATGGAATGGATCTAGACTTGCAAAATTACCAAGCCGCATTGCAACTGCACTAGGAGTACGACTAATGATTTTTGCTATATAAATCACATCGGGATTATTATGATGCATTTTTCCAAAAGGCAATCGAAGATATAACGCAAAAACAAGTATCAATTCATCTTTTGACCAATTCTTTCTTTCCATAGTCATTGACTTTAAATCTTAATTTTCAAACCCCAAAACTACAAATTCATTTTCACATTTACAATATATATTAAATCATTTTTGGAGAAGGTTTGCAAATCTCTTAATTTGTTGACTATAAATCAAAGATTATAAGTCACGTTTAGTTATAAATTTCTAAAGTTATTAACAACAAAAAACTCCCACCCATACTTAAACGGGAAGGAGCTCTTGTTCCCCCTCTCCATTTGGAGAGGGGGTTAGGGGGTGAGGTCTATTCTACCATAAAAATCTTAGCCTTTATTTTCATCCAGTTGCCTTTTTTGGATGTGTGTTCCACACGGCAGAAGAAAGCCTTACCGGCATCCATCAGGCGCGAGATTACTTCGTTGTGTTCCATAGGCACCCAGCCCACGCGTGTGCTGTTGAAGTAAATACCTATAGCCAGTTTGTCGTGCTCATTTTGGGGTTGGCGTATCATTTTTAGTACGGTGTCGGGCAGTAATTGTGGTTCGATTGTATCCATTTCGGTACAAAAAGTAGTACCTGCCACTACTATATCCAGCAGGTATATCTCGCGGCTAAAGGGAGCAAGAGCATCTACGCCACCACTGCCTATGAGTGCCAGTAATTCTGGTGTCAGTTTAACAATTCCGGTTTCCATTCTTCCAACAATTTAAGGTAATCATTATACTTATTCTTTTCGGCAGTAAGTTCTTCAATCTCTGCATCCAGTTGCGCACGTTCAGCGTCTACCCAGCCCTCATCGGCCAGTTTTTCGCGGAAAGTGAACGGGAATTGCTTTTCGAGTGTTGCAATCAGCTGTTGCAATTTCGAAACATGCTTTTCGAGCGTATCTACCTGTGCTTTTAAATCAAGGGGTTCCACTTCTGTCTTGTGCTCCGAAGTATCTAAGGAAAGTAAAATGGCATTCAGTGTGATCAAATCACACAAATCATAGGCAGCCTGTGCTTTTACAAACAAATCCTTTTCTGCATCCGTCACATCCGGATTAATATCGGGATGCAGGCGTTTCACAATCTGCCGGTACACATCCTTTAGCTTTTTCACATCCCCTTCGGAGAGAAATCCCTCTTTCAGAAAATCTTTGGCAAGGGCAATGCGTTTCGCTTCATCAGCTATCTTTTGCTGGAATTCGGCAAACTGTTTTTGCATTTTCTGTTCAATAACCACAATGTCGGGATATTCATTCCTGTTGAAATAGGCCTGATACAAACTGATTCGCTGTGTCATCATCTTTATTTCCACGCTAAGGCAATACTTCTGATGCTGCTTTTGACCTATAGCCGTCAGATACAAGGCTGTGAGCACCTGTTCTTCCTGCGTATGCATATCATTTTTCTGCGCAAACAATTCAGTAAATTCCTTTTTCAGGATATCATACTGCATGTGCAGCATTTTATGTTCAAGAGTCAGGTCGATCATAGCTGTATGTTTTTATGGTGGCTGCAACAAAGCTACTCATTCTATTTTACATTTACAATATCAGTTTTATCAATTTTCAATTACTTGCAAAATTCTTACTGTCTCTACAAAAACAGTCAACTACTTGCACTCCTATCCCACCCTCAGAATCTTACCACATCCGGCATATTTCACTCCTTCAGGTTTTCCATCGGCGCCCTGTTTCCCAAATTCCAGCCCTACGGAAAGCACCAGCGTTATCGATTCATGTATCGGCGGCTCATCCTGATTATACTTCAGCGTAAGGTTTATGGGTTCGGTGTATCCATTGGTCGAAAGCCATTCAGTTACATATTCGCTATCACCTTTAGCAAAAGCATATTGAGGTTCATAGTATTCCTTTTTCACTTCGGAATATACTAAATCACTCACCCCACACAGTTGAAAGTACAACCTGAAAAATGGTAAATTTCTGAAATTATACAAATACATTCGGGTATCTATGGCAGGTAGATAAATGCGCGCAGACATTAAATCGCGGCTTAATTCAGCTTCAACCGGTACCCGCAACACACTCTCAAACACCTGCTTCCGGCTAAAATTAAAACCAAGAATTGCCTCCTTGTTTTTTGTGAGGTACACTCCCCGTTTCCCATGTTCGGCTTCCGTGTCCATCTTTTGGATTTTTTTGGCTATCCCGTTCAGCGTACCTATGGCGGGGAAATCCTCCAAATGAGTCATACGGTAGTAACTCCTGCGGATATTACTGCCCATTTTGCTACAGGCTTTCCATTCATTGTTGTTCCTTCTTAGTTTTTCAAACTGTGGCTTGGTCTTAATCGCCCGTTTTGACGGACCACCTTTGATTCGTACATATACTTCATCGCTTCCCTGAATAGTATAAAACGAAGCATTGGCAAACCCGCCTACAATTTTTTGCATTCCCTTTACAATAGCCATACTATATAGTTTTTAAAATTTATTTCAGCAGTGCATATTCAGTTTATAAAGTAATCATCAATAGAGCTCAAATACATCACAAAAATAAAAATAATATTTTAATAATTTACTTTTATATCAGATGTTATATATTAAAATTGATATATAATATCTATGGTGCGATTATATTACATCTATATCTCTTGTATGATATAAATATATCTTTGAATACTTAATGAGTATACTGAAATCTATTGAAAGAAAGAAGCAACAGATTCATGCAACCGTAACTTAAAACGATTATCCAGTTATTTTATAAAAGAAGTCCGTTCATTTTTTATAACTTTGCAGCCCAAAACATTAGCTATAATTACGTGTTATAAGAATGTTTTAGTAAAACATTAAAAAAGTGACTTCTAACTCAAATTTAATTATACCCGCATTTCCCCTCTCCCTTTGGAGAGGGGTCAGGGGTGAGGTGATATTATGGATTTCAACTACGATATAATTGTGATAGGTGCCGGTCATGCAGGCAATGAAGCCGCTTGTGCAGCCGCCAATATGGGTTCAAAGACTCTGCTCATCACCATGGACATGAATAAAATTGGCCAGATGAGCTGTAATCCCGCTGTAGGTGGAATTGCCAAAGGTCAAATAGTGCGCGAAATTGATGCACTGGGTGGGCAAATGGGTATCATAACCGATCGTTCTGCCATACAATTCCGCATGTTAAACCGCTCCAAAGGCCCTGCTATGTGGAGTCCCCGTTCCCAAAGTGATCGACAAGTGTTTATCAAACATTGGATACACACCGTATCAAACACACCCAATCTTTCTATCTGGCAGGACACGGTCAAACAACTGACTTTCGAAAACGGGGCAGTTAGCGGAGTAATCACAGCGCTGGGAGTGGAAATGAAAGCTAAATCAGTCGTACTCACCGCTGGAACATTCCTGGGAGGTCTGATGCATTTTGGTAAAAATCAGCTCAGTGGAGGTCGAGTTTCTGAACCAGCTTCGTATGGTATAACCGAACAGCTAAAATCTATAGGTTTCATCAGCGATCGAATGAAAACAGGTACCCCTTGCCGTATAGATGGTCGCACGATTGATTTCACAAAAATGGCCGAGCAAATCGGGGAAAATGACTTCCATAAATTCTCCTTTCTGGAAGAAGCCAAACGGGAGCTTCCACAACGCAGTTGCTGGATAAGCTATACCAATGAAACCACTCATGATGAATTGCGGAAAGGATTGCTGGATTCTCCTCTTTACAACGGACAAATACAGAGTATTGGTCCTCGCTATTGTCCAAGTATCGAAACAAAAATAATCACTTTTGCCGATAAACTTTCGCACCAACTGTTCCTCGAACCCGAAGGAGTTGATTCGCAAGAATACTATTTGAATGGTTTTTCATCCTCACTCCCGCTAAAGGTTCAGATTGACGCTATTCATACCGTTGTCGGTTTGGAAAATGCACAGCTTTATCGTCCGGGTTATGCTATTGAATACGATTTCTTTGATCCGACTCAATTAAAACATACGCTCGAGACGAAGAAAATAAAGAATCTTTTCTTTGCAGGACAAATAAACGGTACTACAGGTTATGAAGAAGCCGGAGGACAGGGATTGATAGCCGGAATCAATGCCCATATCAATTGCCAGGGAGGTACGGAATTTACACTGGGTCGGAATGAAGCCTATATTGGGGTATTGATTGACGATTTGGTAACCAAAGGAGTGGATGAGCCCTACCGAATGTTTACTTCGCGTGCCGAATACCGCTTATTGCTTCGACAAGATGATGCCGATATGCGCCTGACTGAAAAAGGATATGGAATTGGTTTAGCTACTCAAAACCGCTACAATCAGTTACAGACTAAAAAAGAAGCTCAGGCTATTCTGACTGATTTCATCAAAAATGAGTCTGTAAAACCTGTTGCTATGAATGATTTTCTGGCAGCAAATGATTCATCCGAATTAAAACACGGATGCAAATTGAGTGATTTAGTATTACGTCCTCAACTTGGAATTGAAATGCTGGCCGAAGCAGTACCTGCCTTGAAGACGAAAATCGATGAAATTGGCAGTCGTAAAGAAGAAATAATTGAAGCAACCGAAGTGCTTTTGAAGTACGAAGGTTATATTGAACGAGAGAAATTAATCGCTGAAAAGCTTCAACGCCTGGAACATATCAACATTAGCGGGCGGATTGATTATAATTCGCTGCAATCACTATCGACCGAAGCACGGCAGAAACTAACGAAGATTGCTCCTGAAACAATTGGTCAGGCAAGCCGTATTCCGGGCATTTCGCCGAGCGATGTGAACATATTGTTGGTAATGATGGGGAGATAACCAGGCCCCTAACCCCTAAAGGGGAAGAAGAATGTTCCACGTGAAACATTTAAATTGTTTGACTTTGTTCCACGTGGAACATTAAATAAAAACCAATTAGATTGTATAATTCCCCTTTTGAGGGTATGGGTTATGAAAACATCCAATACATTAAAAGAACAGGTAAATGCTCTTCCCGAAAAACCGGGGGTTTACCAGTACTATAATATAAACGATGAAATAATATATGTAGGCAAAGCCAAAAACCTAAAGAAACGGGTTAGCTCCTACTTTAATAAGATTCATGACTCAGGCAAGACAAATGTACTGGTAAAAAACATAGAATCGCTGAAATATATTGTTGTAGAAACAGAAGAAGATGCCCTCCTCCTCGAAAATAACCTCATTAAACAATATCAGCCGCGCTATAATGTATTGATGAAAGATGGCAAAACTTATCCAAGTATTTGCATAACGAACGAACCCTTTCCCCGAATTTTCAAAACACGGACTATCTTTAAAAACGGATCACAGTATTTTGGACCCTACAGTTCGAACTATACAATTAATTCTATTTTAGATATAGTGCATGAACTATTTCCGCTTCGAACCTGCCGCCTGCCCCTGACAAAAGAAAATATAGAAGCCGGCAAGTTCAAGGTATGTCTGCAATACCATATCCATAAATGCAAAGGGGCTTGTGAGGGCAAAGAAACGGAAACAGAATATAAACAAACCATTGAACAGCTACGACAGATTATCAGGGGGGATGCAAATGAAATAAGCAAGTTGTTGCTGGAACAAATGAAGAAATTAGCAAGCGATTTTAAATTTGAAGAAGCACATTTACTAAAACTGAAATATGAATTAATTGAAAGCTACAAATCAAAATCTATCATTGCAAACACAGTAGTAGAGAATACCGACGTATTTGCCTATGATGAAAATGAAAATGCTGCTTTTGTAAATATATTACGTATTTCGAAAGGTTGTATTATTCAGGGCTATACCATCGAATACAAAAAAAGACTGGACGAAGACAAAGCAGATCTGCTATCCATGGCCATTGTAGAGCTTCGTGAACGACTACAGAGTAACTCGAAAGAAATAGTGGTACCTTTTGCTATTAATTACCAACTGAAAGATGCAGCGATAGTTATTCCTCAACGTGGTGACCGAAAAAAACTCTTAGAGCTTGCTATTCAGAATGTTAGACAATACAAACTGGATAAACTTAAGCAGGAAGAGAAACTTAACCCGGATCAACGGGCCATGCAACTGATGAAAAACATTCAGGAATTGTTGCATATGGACAAACCACCTATGACTATTGAGTGTTTTGACAACTCGAACATATCAGGCACCGATGCGGTGGCGGCATGTGTTGTTTTCAAAAAAGGGAAACCATCGAAAAAAGATTACCGGAAATATAACATTAAAACTGTGGTTGGTCCCGATGATTATGCTTCGATGAAAGAAGTGGTTCGTAGGCGATATACTCGTATGTTAAATGAAGAAAGTCCACTTCCCGACTTAATCATTGCCGATGGCGGAGTAGGTCAAATGGAAGTGATCCGACAGGTAATAGAAAACGAACTGCAAATTAACATCCCTATTGCAGGTTTGGCAAAAGACAGTAAGCATCATACCCGGGAATTACTATTTGGATTTCCGCCAAAAGAAATCGGACTTAAAGTGAATGACCCACTTTTCAAAATTCTCGCATCGATGCAAGACGAAGTCCACCGATTTGCCATCAGCTTTCATCGGGACAAGCGAAGCAAGACACAAGTGGCTTCGGAACTCGATACGATACCCGGAATTGGAGAAAAAACAAAAAACGACCTGATTAAACATTTTAAGAGCGTAAAACGTATTAAAAGCGCTGAATTGAATGACTTGACTGCAGTTGTTGGAAGTAGCAGAGCATCAAGCATTTATAACTATTTTAAAAGCGATTTGAAGCCCTGAGAATTGAGTATTTATTTTTTGCCGTATCTTTGCACTCAAATATGGCCCCCTAAATCCCACTAGGGGGACTTTTAGGAATTTGAAATTAAAAATATGATAGTAGAAAAAAAGAGTATTGATACAAATCTTTATTCCCCCATGGGGGATTTAGGGAGCTTCACTTTGGAAACTATTCATCAATCAGCCCAACAATTTATTAATCAAATTGCTGATCGGACTGTTTTTGCCTTTAACGGAAAAATGGGTGCGGGAAAAACTACCTTCATAAAATCGATTTGCGAAACGATGGGTGTGAAAGAAACGGTCAACTCTCCTACCTTCTCTATCGTTAATGAATACGAAGCTGCAGATGGTCGGATTATTTATCATTTCGATTGCTACCGGATAAATAAAATTCAGGAAGCGCTGGATTTAGGAGCTGAAGAATACCTTTATTCAGGGAATTTGTGTTTTATCGAATGGTCGGAAAATATAGCCCCTATCCTACCCGACTCGTTGGTAAATGTGGATATTGAAGAAATTGAAAATGGGAAAAGAAATGTGCTAATTAGATAATGAAACAATAAGATAATTTACAAGAAATGAAAACAAAGAAAAGGAGCTCTATTCTGGAGCAGGTAAAGTCGGCACGAAAACAAAGCCGCGAAGAAGAAATTCAAACACATGGGAAATCGATTAATTATCGAAAGGTTATGGAAAGCAAGAAGCAATATAACCGCAAAAAAAATAAGGCAGACGAAGAGGTTCTGCCTTATTTGTTTATTGTCCCCTCTCCAGGTGGAGAGGGGATTTAATGTAAGGTTACCAGATTGAAACGCGTTTCTCAACCGGAACAAACATTTTATCTCCTGCTTTGATTCCAAAAGCATCACACCATGCCTGTATATGAGGCAAAGCACCGTTTACACGCCATTTTCCGAGCGCGTGAGGATCTGATTTAGTGCGTTTGAGGATTTCCTCAGGACGGACATTACCGGCCCAAACATTGGCATAGGCAAAGAAGAAACGCTGTTCGGGTGTAAAGCCATCTTTCACGGCCAAAGGAGCAGCATCAGTAGCTTTCCTGAATGCCTGATACGAAATCTGTAAACCGCCGTGATCGGCAATGTTTTCGCCTAAGGTGAACTTACCATTTCCGTGAACTCCGGGAGCCACTTCAATGGCACTGAAAAAATCAGCCAAACCACTGGCGCGTTTATCAAAGTTCTTTTTATCCGTGGCAGTCCACCAGTTTTTGAGGTTTCCTTCCTTGTCAAACTGACAACCCTGATCATCAAATCCATGAGTCATTTCGTGGCCTATAACCACTCCAATAGCACCATAATTAAAGGCATCATCGGCAGTCATATCAAAAAATGGATATTGAAGAATACCTGCAGGAAAGCAGATTTCGTTGGTTGACGGTTCGTAATAAGCATTTACCGTTTGAGGTGTCATTTGCCATTCCGATTTATCCACTTTTTTACCGGCTTTTGCATAACGATATTCAGTTTCGAAGCGACTTGCCCGTTTTACATTGGCATAATACGAATCTTTACTAATATCGAGTTTAGAATAATCTCTCCATTTATCTGGATAACCAATTTTTACAATAAATGCTTTCAGTTTTTCATTGGCTTTTACTTTAGTAGAATCACCCATCCAGGTCAATGCATTTATACGATCACCTAATGAAATCTGTAGATTATGAACAAGTTTCAACATACGTTCCTTGGCTTCTGCCGGAAAATATTTCTTTACATACATTTGCCCAACTGCTTCACCCAAAACACCATCAACGGTACCAACAGCGCGTTTCCAGCGAGGTGATTGTTCTTTCTTTCCGGAAAGTATTTTTCCATAAAAATCAAAGTTTTCAGCGTAGATTTTATCACTCAGATACGATGCGGATTCGTCAATCAGTTTCCATTGCAAGTAAGCAATTTGAGCAGTAACTGGTTCCGAAGTAAGAATTTTTCCAACTTCCACCAGTGATTCCTTTTGTGAGGCATTGATATCTTTGATATCTTTCAGACCCAACGAACTAAGGTATTCATTCCAGTTCAACTCAGGAACTAATTTTTGTAATTCCGCAACAGTCATTTTGTTGTAGTTAGTATGTGGGTCGCGTAGTTTTACCTTATCGAAAGCCACTGTAGCCAAACGTGTTTCGATAGTCATCACTGCTTCCATATTAGTCTTAGACTGAGCCGGAGTGAAACCAACCAATCCGAACATCTTCACAATATGTTCTTTGTATTTATAACGGATATCCTTTGTATGGAGATCATTTTCAAGATAATAATCGCGTTGACCAAGGCTTATACCGCTTTGGTAAGTTTGCACCATCTCCATAGAACTGTTCATCGGATCGGCACCCACGTAAACACTGAAATAAGGATCTAATCCAGATAATACCAATTCCGGCATTAGTTTCAAAATGTCAGAACTTGACTTTAATTCAGCTATTTTTTTTAATTCGGCTACGATGGGTTTGTAACCCTCGGTATTCAGTTTGGTACTATCCATTGCGAGATTGTACACATCACCTATTTTTTGTTCTACAGTTCCTTTGTTAGCTGTTTTAGAAGCAATTTCTTCAATCAAACCACGCAATTGTTTACGGTTGTTTTCAGCCAGTTTATCAAAACTCCCAAAACGGGAATATTCACCGGTTAGCGGATTATTTTTCATCCATCCACCGCAGGCATACTGATAAAAATCGGTATGAGCTGAAGCTGTGGTATCCAGATTTTCCTTTTGAATACCGGCACTAAGTGCTGCATTTTTGTTCGAATTGCAAGCTGTTGTCATAAGCGCTAATGCAATAATTGGGATTAATACTTGTTTCATACATGAATAATTTTGGGTTACAGAAAAGTTTATTATTAAATAAAGACTCAAAAATAGAATATTTATTACTTCTGAATACCAAAATTACAGAATATTTATCGAAAATAATTAAATATTGTTCAAACAGTGTTATTTGAACCCGAAGTATTATCGACAGAATCGATGATTTGAAACAATTCGGTGAGAGTTTCAGCCCGAAGCATGGCAATGCGGGTATCTTTAAAATTTGGAATAGCTTTGAAAACCGGAGTGGCTGCGAGGTGACGTCGGCTGTGGATAATACCTTTGAGACGCTTATGAAACAAATTACTATCGACCCCTTCGCTCAAAGCGAAAAAGTCGATATTTGATGGATTTGATTCATCAATATCAAGCCACTTAACTGAAGCGATAATATGTTCTTTTAAAATAGCTTTTTGTTCTTGAAAAGTTAAGATTGGTGATGAATTAGCACTAGCCAAAAACTGTTTCATTTCACCGAAAATCCAGGGGTGACCAATAGCAGCCCGACCAACCATAACAGCATCAACTCCATAGCGTTCGAAACATTCCAAAGCACGTTTAGGAGTGGTCACATCACCATTTCCAATGATAGGGATATGCATGCGCTGGTTATTCTTTACTTCGCCAATCAAAGTCCAATCAGCATCGCCTTTGTACATTTGAGCACGAGTACGTCCATGAATGGCTAAAGCGGCTATGCCACAATCCTGTAACTGTTCCGCTAAACTGACAATGATTTTGCTATCATCGTCCCAACCCAATCGTGTTTTGGCCGTAACGGGAATATTCACAGCTTTAACCACTTCCGACGTAATTTCGAGCATACGGGGGATATCACGTAACAGCCCTGCTCCTGCCCCTTTTCCTGCAACTTTCTTAACCGGACAACCAAAATTTATATCAATAATATCCGGTTTTGCTTCAGCCGCAATGCGTGCTGCCTCAGCCATTGACCTTGGATCATGACCGTAAATTTGTATTACAACCGGACGTTCTTCTTCGTAAATGGTCAGTTTTTGTTGAGTACGGTTTACACTACGAATCAAGGCTTCCGACGAAACAAATTCGGTATAGACCATATCCACTCCAAAACGCTTACACAGCAATCGAAAAGCAGGATCGGTAACATCCTCCATAGGTGCTAAAAACAACGGTTTATCAGGGAATTCTATATTGGCAATCTTCATTTTTCGTAAATAAGGAGTGCAAAGGTAAAAAATAATTGACAAATGACAGATGTAAATTAGAAATTAAAATAACTTTAATATACTTGTATGATATACAAATAAGATATACTTTTGTAGAATAAATATAGAAAAGAATGAAAACAGTATCATTAAAAATCGATGACTTAATTTTTGAAGAGACCGAAAAAATTCTCGCCAAAAACAGAAAACCACGCAACAGGTATATCAACGATGCGTTAGAATACTATAACCGTGTTCAGAAACGACTTCTATTGGAAAAAAATCTGAAAGCAGAATCTTATCAGGTAGGTGAAGAATCGTTGAATGTTTTAAGAGAATTTGAAGATATAGAATATGGCGGTTAAACAATACGAAATCTGGATTGCTGATTTGAATCCTCAGATTGGAACTGAAGCAGGGAAAACACGTCCGGTTCTTGTGGTTCAGACTAACTTACTGAATAAACTTCCGCATCCCTCAACGGTAATTTGTCCAATTACTACCAATGTGAAGAAAGACGTTGACATTTTGCGGGTTCATTTAAAAAAAGGAATGGCTAATTTACAACAGGACTATGACATAATGATTGACCAGATTCGGGCAATTGATAACAAAAGATTGCTGAATAAAATTGGGGAACTACCTAAAAACTTGGTTGATAAAGTAAAAGAGAATGTTAAAATCATTATTGATTTGGAGTAAAATGAATAAAATAAACAAAAAAATTATTTTTGTAATTTTCGTATTATTTACTTGCCAGCAAAGTAATAATGCTCAAACCATTAAATACTCCACCTCCTGGTTTGGCCCGAATGCTAATCCTGTTCCCGAATTTACCGATGCCCGTATTCCGGCAAAAACAACTATCAGTTTAATGGGTGATTATTATTTTGGGTATGAAGATCAAACCACCAACGGCTATGTGAAAGTAGAGATTCCTCTCCTGCCCGAGGGAGTTTCGTTGAAACTGTGGTCAACTGTGTTGGAACATTTCAATACCTCCGATGAATTAATGCAAGTTCGGGGTGCTTCTAAAGCTTCGGGGTTTGAAGGTGGTGATGTATATGTCCAAACCCGAATTAGACTATTGAAAGAACAAAATTCGCTTCCCTCAATTATACTCAACAGTACGTTGAAATCTGCTTCGGCTAAAACCGTAACAACCCGACGTTATTTTGATACACCGGGATATTATTTCGATGCGGAGATTGGCAAATCGTTTTATACAAAGAGTAATTTTATTAACGAAATACGATTGGTTGGAAATGTGGGATTTATGTGTTGGGAAACCACCAATAGCACCCAAGATGATGCAACAATGTACGGAGGAAAACTGATAATTGGAAACACTGGCTGGAAATTAGAAAATACAGTTTCGGGTTATACTGGCTGGATGCATTCCAATCGGTATTATTCAAGCGATTATGGCGATTCACCGATGGTTTATGCTGCCAAATTCACTTTAATGTCTAAAAAAATTGAGTATTTTGCTCAATATCAATATGGAATTACGGATTTTCCGTATCATCAAATCAGGGTGGGAGTGAGTTTTCCAATAGGAGCACTAACCCCTGATTTTAAATAGCCAGCACACAGAAAATACAGATTAAACGGAAATATTATATTCTGTAGATTCCTTGTAATCCGTGTGCAAATATAAAGAAATGAAAAGAGAAGAAATTGAAATCATGGCTCCGGCCGGGTCTTGGGAAAGTCTTTCAGCAGCCATTAAAGCAGGTGCCGATTCAGTATATTTTGGTATTGAAAAACTGAATATGCGCAGCAAATCCAGTAGTAATTTTACAACTGAAGACCTGCGTGAAATTGTTCGCATTTGCAAGGAAAACAAAGTAAAAAGCTACCTGACTGTCAACACTATTTTATATGACGGTGACCTTACTTTGATGCGCGAAATCATTGATGTAGCTAAAGAATCAAAGGTTTCGGCGGTTATTTGTGCCGATGTGGCAGCGCTGATGTATGCCAACACGATAGGAGTGGAGGTGCATCTTTCCACACAATTAAATATCTCTAATGTTGAATCCCTGAAGTTTTACGCACAGTTTGCGGATGTGGTGGTACTGGCACGTGAGTTGAATATGGAGCAGGTTTCGGAGATTTATCGGGCTATTGAAAAAGACAATATCCGGGGCAAAAATGGGGAGTTGATTCGTATTGAAATGTTTTGCCACGGTGCCTTGTGTATGGCGGTTTCGGGTAAATGCTATCTGAGTTTGCACGAAAAAAATGTTTCGGCCAACCGCGGTGCCTGTAATCAGATTTGCCGGCGGGGTTACACAGTAAAGGATAAAGATTCGGAAATTGAGCTGGATATTGAAAACGAATATATTATGTCGCCCAAAGACCTGAAAACAATCGGGTTTGTAGACGAGATGCTGAAAGCCGGTGTGCGTGTTTTCAAAATTGAAGGACGGGCGCGTGGAGCAGAATACGTAAAAGCGGTAGTGGGTTGTTACAACGAAGCCATTGAATCGGTGCTAAACGGGACGTTTTCTGACACAAAAGTGGCTGAATGGGATGTCAGGCTTAGCAAGGTGTTTAATCGTGGATTCTGGAACGGCTATTACCTTGGACAACGCCTTGGCGAGTGGAGCAAGAACTACGGTTCGGAAGCCACGTATAAAAAGATTTACGTGGGTAAATGTAGCAATTTCTTCCAAAAGCTTGGAGTTGCAGAATTTTTGCTCGAAGCGCAATACCTTGAAGTAGGTGATGAAATACTGATTACAGGCGAAACTACAGGTGCTTACGAAGACACCGTAACCGAAATGCGAGTAACACTTGAACCGGTTGAAAAAGTGGATAAAGGAACGTATTTCTCAATGAAAACCAATGAATTAATACGGCGAAACGATAAATTATTTAAGATAGTACCCACGGAACATGCTAAAGAAAAAACGGAGTAATTTCCGCTTTTTCTTTAGGGTTCTGTGCTAACTCACCTGAAAAAATTATTGCCAATCTTAATCTAGCAAAAGGAAGGTGCTACTCACCTTTCCTTTTATGGTATTCCATTTAATCATTTATTTTATGAGGTGCGTAGCACCGTTCCACTGGTAGCTTTTCAATCATTAAAAAAATAAGGTGCGTAGCACCGAACCAGATATTTATTCAAAGAATTCAAACACATATTTCTCATCAAATTCAACATTATTTTTCTTTAAAATCTCCATATATTCTTCTCTGAAAGATTTCTTTTTATGATGATTTTCCTGATGAATAATATAATTGATTACAGTTTCAACCTGCTATTTAGAGTGAGTAAAAGCCCCATATCCATGTTGCCATTCAAATTTAAAGGGTGTTAATCTATTTACCTTTATCCAATGAGAACTGGAAGTTTTAATGTCTTCAACTAAAACAGGTACTAAGTCACTAAGATAATATCCTATCAAAATATGAATATGGTCGGGCTGTGCATTAATGGCTAATAGTTTGTGTTTCCTGTTTTGTATGATAGTAGTTATATATCTTTCGAGATTGTTTTTCCATTCTCTTTTAATCAGAGCATCTCTGTTTTTGGGTGAAAAAACCAAATGAAAATAACATTGAGTGTAGGTATTTGCCATAATTTGGTTCGTATTTTTATTCTCTGTAAATGGTTCGGTGCTACGCACCTTATGTTAGATTTTTTCTAATATTCTACTAATAGTATGGTGCTACGCACCTTTTTTCCAAATTATAACTAACGTTTTTTATATTGCAGGGTCGTAGCACCAGACAATTGGTATTAGCAAAAAAAACGTTACAAAATTAAGTGCATGGCACCTAACCTAATTGTAATAGAAATATTAAAAGCAAAACTTCGCTAATAATTCAGATACGTAATCTTACAAATTAGCTTCGTATTTTCCTTCACTTCAAAAATCCACTTTTTGAAAGCTGGTGGTCCAAAATTTGCTAAAGGATTATTGGAGTAACCATATCCTTCTTTCGGTATAATCAGCATTTTGGTATCAAGTTTTTTGTTTTTATTCTCGTCGTGAATGTAATTAAAACCATATTTTCCGGGTTTTATATTATCCATCACAATAACGCATTTATTGTTCGTAATAAGTTCAGTACCAACTTTTAAACTTTTCTGGTTTTGATCAAAAAGTTCGTAAAGCAGGTTGCCATTGTTGTTTCGCAAACCAGAAATTTCAACTGTCAAGGTAAATTGAGCGAAAGTGCTGAATGGCAGGAGAAATAAAAGGAGTAGTAAATTTAATTTTTTCATATAAGTAATTTTTTTATAACTAAATTATACTTAGGATAATTTTATATTTAAACCAGCATGAAGAAACCAATCTGAAGAATTTTGTCCAATAATAAAACTTTTTGAAATACCAATTACCGGATACACAGAACCATTGGCAAAAAAAGATTGTGTGTATCCAAGCGATAATCCTGCATACGGTCTTAATAAATCTTCCTCAAAACCAATTGCTAAAGTTGCAACACCTGCTAATGAAAATGGAAAATTACTTTTTCTATAAAATACTTGTGTGGTACCCATATTCAAGCCAAGTATTTTATAATTATTGAACAAATTTCCAATTGAAATTCCTATTAATCCTTTAAGTCCATTATCATTCTTTGAATTATTAAAAAGATATCCAAAATTAGCTTGAACGAATTCATTATTATCTATTTTGGAATAAGAACCAGAAAAAATCAAACCATTTTTTAAATACAAACTCAATCCTCCTGTTTTTGTTTCTGTTTGTATACTATTATTAAAATTTAATGAGCCAGAAAGAGTTAAACCATTTATGTTTCCAAAAAATTCTTCCTGAGAATAACCTGAAAGTGTAGTAAGTATTCCTAATACAATTAATGCAAATTTTAATTTTTTCATATCCTATTTATAAATTTTTTAACTGCAAATATAAATAAAATTTTAAATAAAAAAGGTTCAATATGATTTTTTTATCTATTGAACCTTCTATAAATTTCAAAGTATTTTTTCTAACTCATTTCCAACATCCTCAAAATAGGTTTTACCGCTTTTAGTCTTACTTCTTCATCCACCAGTATTTCTGGAGTTTCGGTTAAGAGGCAGTTATATAGCTTTTCGAGGGTATTCAGGCGCATAAAGTTACATTCGTTGCAGGCACAGGTGCTGTCGTTAGGAGGTACGGGAATAAACTCTTTATTCGGATTGTGTTTCTGCATTTCGTGAAGTATTCCACTTTCAGTAGCTACTAAAAATGAATTGGCAGCTGATTCGGTAGCGTAATTCAGTAAAGCTTGTGTACTTCCAATAAAATCGGCCATCAGCAACAACGGACGTTTACATTCCGGGTGAGCTAAAATGAGTGAATCGGGATGTTCCGATTTTAGTTTTATCAACTTTTCAACAGAGAATTGTTCGTGTACATGGCATGCTCCATCCCATAATATCATCTTACGACCTGTTACACTGTTGATATAATTTCCTAGATTCCGATCCGGGCCAAAGATTATTTTCGCATCGTTGGGAAACTGATCGACAATTTTCTTAGCATTGGTAGAAGTTACCACCACGTCAGTCAGCGCTTTTACGGCTGCTGTGGTATTTACGTACGAAATGACTGTATGATCGGGATGAGCCTTAGTAAATGCCTCAAACGCGTCGGCAGGGCAGCTGTCGGCCAACGAGCAACCGGCATTCAAATCGGGAACAAGAACTTTTTTGGTTGGCGAAAGAATTTTGGCTGTTTCGCCCATAAAATGAACGCCACAAAGTACAATAATGTCTGCATCGGTTTTGGCAGCTTTCTGAGACAGTGCCAGACTATCGCCAATCACATCGGCAATATCCTGAATATCGCCCATCTGGTAATAGTGAGCCATAATCACAGCGTTCTTTTCTTTTTTGAGTCGGTTGATTTCCGATATAATCTCTAATTTATTCATCAATTTGAAAAGTTTGAGGTTTGAAAGTTTGAAGAGTTTTCAAACAATTCATTATAATATTATTCTTTTAAAATTTTTCAAAAAACTTTATGAAGATAATAATAGGGTGTTGATAAGGTTGATAAATATATTACGAAAAGCTTGTATACTATTTTATTAAAAATCAGGGTTCATCTTTCAACAAAAAACAGATACTCTTTTACCTGAATAGCAGAAAAATACATACTTTATCAACATCCTGTTAGTAACTGCAAAGTTAGAAAGTTTTTGACAACCTAAATGCTGATAACAGTAAAAAACCGGTTAAAAAATAACTGTAAAAAAACTGCTAACTAATTTGGTGATATTAAAACAATCGATAAGGGAATGTGTTTTTGAAACCTGCAAGTTTATTTTAAATATTTCTTTCAGTTGTTTATCAACACTTATCAACAAGTTTTAAAGCAATAGTAAACGGCAAGCGGCAAACAGTAAGAAAAAACCGCAAAGATAATTGATATTCAACACTTTGCGGTTTTTAATTTAAATTGGTTTTGAACTTATTTTGTTTCAAAATATCCGTTTACTTTGTACCAATCGTAGGCATCATCAATCATTTTAGGAACAGAAACAAGCTTATAACCGAGTTCTTTGATGGCTTTTGAACTATCGTACCAGGCATTAATCGACATATAACGGGCATTTCCGGGATCCATTTCGGGAGCTTGTCCGGTGAACCTGGAAATAAACTGCATCACCCAACCGTAAAAGACAAAAAGACCTCGACCTAAAATCAAACCAGGAGCTTTTTTGTTAAACTTTCCGGCAATTAAATCGAATAAAGCTTTGTAGCTAATATTTTCTCCTGCACAAATATATCCTTCGCCCGGAATACCTTTCATTGCGGCAGCAATTTCGGCTTTAGCTACTTCGGTTACGTGGCAGAAACTGGCTCCACCTGCCGGGCAACCGGGTACTTTCCCATCGCGAAGTTCAAAAAATAACCTTCCATACTGTAGCGTAAAGTCATAAGGACCTATCATGCTGCCGGGATAAACCACCACTACTTCGAGCCCTTTTTTATTGTATTCCAATACCCGTTTCTCCCCTTCACGTTTCGTGTCGGAATAGTTGTAACCCGCATTGGCAAAATTATATTCTATCCAACTTTCATTAGCCAAACCGTCAGGGTTACAACCAAAAACATCCACTGTGCTGGTGTGAATTAATCGTTTCACCTTATTTTTCAAGCAAGCTTCAGCTACCATAGAGGGAACATCGGCATTAATTACTCGTTGTTTTTCAAAATTTTTATTCCAAAATGAAGTATCTCCCGCTACGTGAAACACATAATCGCAACCCACGCAGGCAGCATCTAAATCAGTCTGAATGCTAATATCGCCAGTGATAATCTCAATTGCCAACGCGCTGATGTATTTTGTGTTCGAGTTTTTTCGGACAATTACTTTTACTTCCCAACCGGCTTTAACCAGTTCGTGAACCAGATTTGTTCCCAAAAAACCACTGGCACCTGTTACCAAACATTTCATAGTATTTAATTTTTAATTTTAATATTTATCCATATATTAACCCAACCACCCATAAACGCAAACTGACAGGAAAACGATTGAATAAGAAACAAATAAGCTTATAATCGATACCCGGAACAACTGAAACCTTCATTTTCTTTTTCAAAATCTGAGTAACAATTTTCTTTGCCACAACTTTTGCTTCCACACCGTTTTGTTCGTCTTTTTCCATTTTACCAACCGATTTTTTCATCTTGTCAGCATAGGCAGAATCAGCGGATCGGGAAGCAACAGTATATTTTCGGGCAGCTGTAAATTCAGTTTTCGTATCGCCCGGAAGTATTGAACAACATTGAATACCAAAGGGTTTCAATTCCAACGCTAATGCCTGCATAAATACCATCAGTGCTGATTTTCCGGCAGAATAAAATGCCTGAAATGGAATGGGTACAATAGCTGCAACAGACGAAGTGGCAATGATTTTGCCGTAACCCTGTGCACGAAAAACCGGTATGCAAGCTTGAATAACTTTTACCGCACCAAAAAAATTTGTCTCAAACTGATACAGCATTTCTTCAGAAGAAGTATCCTCTATAGAACCGGCAACACCGTTTCCGGCATTACTTATCACAGCATCTAAGTGCTTGTTTTCTTTTAATATTTGTGCTACGACTACAGCAATTTCTTCCTCTTTGGTCACATCCATTTTTACATGAATTATCTCCCCATCACCCAGCTCTGCTTTATGTGATTTACCCCCTCTACGAGATGCTGCGTAAACTTTAACTCCCTTATTCATAAGTTGTTCGGCAGCTGAAAGACCAATTCCGGAACTAGCTCCGGTAATCAATACTACTTTTGTTTCCATTGTCCCAGTTAATATTTTGGTTGCAAATATACTGAATATTAAATTCATTCTTATTTTTGATTACAGAATTTAAATAAAGATTTGCTACATTTGCAACTCATCCTGCTAAAGATACTTAAATGAAGGTGTTAGTAACTGGTGCAAATGGTTTACTAGGGCACAGTGTGGTGTTCGAACTACTGAAACGAAACCATAATGTTAGCATCATTGTGCGCAGTAAGCAGAATATATATTTTGACCTTAATGCGGTTCAGGTTCATATTGGAAATTTTACGAATTATGAACAACTTAAATTGGCCGCAGAGGGATGCGACGCCATAATACATATTGCCGCCATTACAGCCACCAATTTGTTATATTATAAAGATTATCAAAAAATTAATGCTGCTGGAGCGAGCTTAATTGTACAAGTTACTGATGAACTTAATATTAAGAAGCTGGTTTTTGTCAGCACGGCTAACACGGTGGGTTATGGGAATCAGATTCAATTAGCCGACGAAACACACCCGATTAAATTTCCTTTTTCCAACTCGTTTTATGCTCAAAGTAAAGCGGAGGCAGAAACGATTTTTGTTGAAGCATCTAAAAACCCCGAAAAGCATATTGTCATTGTCAATCCTGCTTTTATTATTGGCGCGTTCGACGCAAAACCAAGTTCAGGAAAAATGATTCTGATGGCCTATAAAAAGCTCATCATGTTTGCTCCAAAAGGAGGAAAAAACTTTGTTGCGGTCACGGCAGTAGCCTCAACTGTTTGCAATGCGCTTAAGCAGGGCAGGAGTGGAGAGCGCTATCTTGCTTCGGGCGAAAATATTTCGTTTCGGGAGTTTTATGCCTTACAAAAAAAAATAGGAATGTATAAACAGTGGTTGATTGATATTCCGGATTTTATATTGATTCTTGTTGGAATTGCCGGCGATATTTTACGTAAATCAGGAATAAAAACCGAAATTTGTAGTATGAATATCAGGCAGTTAATGGTTAGGGAATATTACAGCAATGAAAAATCAAAAGCAGAACTAAATTTACCCGAAACCAATTTAACAGGAGCCGTAAAAGAAGCCATTGACTGGTTTAAAGAACATAAACTGATTTAAATGTAATAATTCCCAACTCATGAAAAGAGTTCTTCTTTTCTGTTTAACCTTTTTGTTTTGCTATGATGCTTTTGCTATCATCAAGCCAAAACGAATCGAATCCATTCCATTTGAATTGGTTGGAAGCTATGTAGTTATAACGGTCCGGATTAATGATTCTTCACCACTTAACCTCATTCTGGATTCAGGCGTCAGAAATACGATTATCACCGAATTGCAAGCAGGCGATCGTATTACCCTCAATTATTCGGATGTAAAAGATTTAATGGGGCTTGGTGGCGGAAACCATCTCGATGCTTATATAAGCAACTATAATACGTTGAAAATAGGAAGTTTAAAGATGAATTATAAAACTGTTTATGTGCTTCAGGAGAATGTTTTCAACCTATCGAAACATACCGGAACAAAGATAAACGGGCTTATCGGAGCTGATTTTTTTCAGGATTATACCGTCGAAATTGATTATTCCTCCAGGCGGGTTCGCTTTTATCAACCCACTCCTTTTGACCCTCCTAAAGGCTATGGAGTATTGCCTGTCACCATTGAGGCACAAAAACTATTTGTTGAATTTTCTGTTTTAAATACAGACAGTAGTCGTCAAAAAGTAAAAATGCTTATTGATACCGGTGCTGAACTAAATGCCTGGTTTCAAACAATAACATCCGAATCGGTTCATCTGCCTTCGAAGTGGATTTACGGAACGATTGGAGAAGGATTGAATGGTATAATTAGCGGAAAATACGGACGTATTCCTGAAATAAAAATAGGTGATTTTAGTTTGAAAAATCCGATTGTTTCTTTTCCGGATTCTGCTTCAATTTCGCAGATAATAAACAATTCGAAACGTGACGGGACGATTGGAAGTCAGTTGTTGAGTCGGTTTAATCTGATTTTTGATTACAATCAGAAAAAACTTTATTTTAAACCCAATGAGAATTTCAACAGAAGGTATTCGTACAATATTGCCGGAATAGAAATTGTACAGTTGACCCTATTTTTACCAATAACAGAAGTGTTGACTGTTTGGGCAGGTTCTCCGGCTGCATTAGCGGGAGTTTTTCCCGGAGATAAAATACTCGAGATTAATGGGGAACGTGCAATATCCATGTCAATAAATGAAATAAGAAAGATTTTTGAAACACCTTCAAAATTGCCTCTAAAACTGATATTAATGCGTGAATCAAAAGAAATTCCACTAAGCATTGATATGTCTGACAAAATTTGAAAAATGTATGCAAAAAAACAAATACAATACCATTAAATTAATGAAATACTGTGTTTTATTGTTTTTCATTTCCTTGTATAAGCCCGGTTTTTCTCAGGTTTCAGTTGATACTTACTTCGAAGCCGGAAGCACGAATGTTTCTGCAGGACTTTATGGGAATTTCTCGACTCAGATTTCCGCTCGGCTTGGAAGTTTTTCTGTTTCAACAGGCGGATTATTGAATTTTTCGAATGCGAACACATACGTGTTTTCTGCTTATTCATTACAGGTAACAAACGAGTTCAAAATTCTAAACTTTCCGGTCAATATAGCTGCATTTTATTTATGGAAGCCATTTTCAGAAGATTTGAGAGAATCTGATTTTGGTGTGTTGGCAAAATTCCGAACCAAACATTGGGGGTATCAATTGGGTATTAATTCACGGGTGTATTATTTTACACATGCCGCCCGACAGAAATATAATTTTGCTGATTCTGTTGCAACTTCCATTTGGGAACCTTTCAACCTTATGTATCGTCTCAGTTATTACCATTCAATTGGCCCAAAATGGGATTTCGAAGCTTGTGTCACTAACTTCGACCGTTACCTAATTGAGCAGGAAACCAACCCGATGCTACAGGCAAAATTCAGCTATAAAATGAATAATATATTGTTGTTTTATAGTGATTTAGGATATATGCAGGCTGGATTGCTTAATATGCGAGTAAATACCTTTGGTTTGTTTTTAAGGGGAGGTGTAATATGGAAAATAAATTAATCAGATCTATTCATATTTTGGTTGTATTCATGACATTCCTTTTTTCGGGATGTTCTTTGAATGTTGATATTGGAGGTTTTTTCTTTCCTGCCGATTTAATTGATTCCCGTTTCAAACAATCGGAACAATGGAATAGCAACCATCCTTTTAAGCAGCTGACCGTAATTTCAGAAGATTACCAGATTTTGGTTGCAGGTGATAGCCACATTGGCGGTTTCGCTGAAGTTAGTCACTCAGAAGGCTTGAAAAACTTTACAAAGTTGGTAATTGAGGCTCAAAAGCCCGAAAATACTGCTTTTTTAATAGTTGGCGATGTAGTTTCCGGCAAGAAAGAAGATTATGATTCCTTAAAAGCTTATCTTCCGGATTTCAATAAAACACCTTATTTTTTGCAGGTTGGTAATCATGATTTGTTTTTTGACGGTTGGAAGACTTTTTACAGCTATTTTGGTTCTTCTACATATTACTTCAGCATCAAAACTCCCACTGTTTCAGATCTTTATATATGTCTTGATTCAGGCAGTGGAACCTTAGGTGTGAGTCAGTTAGCCTGGCTGAAAAACGTACTGGAAACCAAACGGGCAAATTATCGGAATTGTTTTGTGTTTTCGCACGTCAATTTTTTCAGAAATCGTCGTACAGGTTCTACAAATCCCCTGGTAGATGAACTTTACGTGCTAATGGATTTATTTTCCACTCATCGCGTTAATATGGTAATTTCAGGTCACGATCATGTTCGTTCGTTGAATTACTTTGGATTTACAACTTATATAACGATGGATGCCTTACTTGATGCCAACCCTAATGCCAGTATTTTGAAGCTGACTGTATCATTAACAAAAACGTCGTTCAGTTTTATGGATTTGAACTAAGAAAATTATTATTACGAGTATTTTTTTCACAAAATGTTACTAAAAGTAAATCTAACAGGTTGATTTTCAATTAAAAAATCAGCCTGTTAGATTTAAGAAAAATTATTTCAGCACCATTTTTAATTGATTTTCAATATCACCCGGTGTTGACATGATTTTTGTAAATGTTCCCATTGTTAAATCTGGAAATGATAGAGCAATCCGAAAGCGACCATGAAGCATAATCACTCGATTATCGTCAACCAGCACTTCGTAGGGCAGAAAAGCGGTATGTTTAGGTTGTCCTAAGTCGATAACAGGCAGGAATTTACTCTCGCCCTTTTCCCCTGAAATAGCGAAATTATACAAAGTTGTATTTTTGCCTGCAATGCTTACTTTTGAAACCATTTTTATGCCGGAAACTCCTTTCTTTAAATTTCCATCTATTTTTGATATAGCAGTATTATAGCTATCAAAACGAGCAAGTTCAACCACATCTCCAAAATAAGGCATGGCTATCATGTAATGATAATTTTGCAAACTTTTAACAGAAACACCATTTTTGGACCCAAACGATTTACCCATAAATTCATTCGAAACTTTCATTGCACTTTCGATATGAGCATTTAAAGTCGAATAATTAGTGTTTACTTTTTCAAAATCGCCTCTGAAGTATGCATTTCCCCAATAAAAAGGGTTAGTATACGACACGACTGTTTTGCCATTTTCGGATGTAATTCCAACTCGTAATGTGGCTGCAAAGCCCGTTAAACCACCGATTTTTTTTATGGCGTTTTCAAGTTCAATGGAACTAATAACCAGAATTGCACGGTTTTTATCATTTGCAGGTTGATAGTGTCCCACAACTTTTATTCCATTTTCTTCTAACTGTTTAATAACCTTCTCTTGAGTAGTTGAAACTGTTTCAGTTGTTTCAAAACCAATAATATACGGTTTTAAATTCTGAGCCGAAACCCAATAGATACAAAGCAGTAGCATCCATGTAATAGTTGTTTTTTTCATGATTTGTTTTTTTAAATTGAATACTACTTTATAAATCTTCGATATTTATACATTATTTCACTACAAACTTATTCATTTTTTTTATTGTAGCATTTTTTTTGTACAATACTTTTATTTTTTGAAAGAAAAAGTTATCAACAGTTTGCAGTTCCGAAAAAAACATCTATTTTTGCAGTCCCAATTCGAAAACGTAGAATAATAACGTAAAAATACTATAAGCAATGAAAAGGACATTCCAACCTTCTGTTAGAAAAAGAAAGAACAAACACGGATTCCGTGAAAGAATGGCAACAGCCAATGGCCGCCGGGTATTAGCATCACGTCGTGCTAAAGGTAGAGCTAAACTTACAGTTGCAGATGAAGGTCGTCACAAACACTAATCATTCTGTCAAAACAGCATAAGGAAAGTAAAGACTTCAGGTAAGTTTTTACTTTTTTTGTTTTTATACCTTTGCGAAACAATAAATTCAGTAATTTTGCGCGAAACTTTTTACTTTCAACTTTCTAACTTTACACTAACGAATGGAATTAAAGAAATTTTGGAAAGAAACTATCGGGGGATTTGTACTAAAAAACGTGCTGATTGCTTCGGGAATTGTTGTTGTGTTGGCATGGGGTGCCCTTTTAGGCGTTGATTTTTACACGCATCACGGCGAGTTGCTCGTTATTCCTGATTTACGTGGATCCAATATTGAAGAAGCGGAACAGATTCTTGCAAAAAAAGGCTTGTATGTTCAGGTTATCGACTCTGTTTATGTTCGAAATAAAAAGCAGGGTGCTATAATTGAACAGATTCCATCTCCTAATTCTACAGTCAAAAGTAATCGCCCGGTATATATTATTATAAATTCACGTAAAGCCCGTCAGGTTGCGTTACCCGAAATAAATGAAGTGTCTTATCGTCAGGCTGATGCTATGCTACAATCGGTTGGATTGAGTGTTGCTAATGTGGAATATGCTTCGTCAGAATTTAAGGATTTAGTCATTGAAATTAAGTTGAATGGAAGATCTGTTTTTCCCGGTACGCGTATTCCCGAGGGAAGTGCGGTAGTTTTAGTTGTCGGAAATGGTACAGGTACTGCCGAATCAAAAGTTGTTCCATCGTTGAAAGGTATTGGCTTGGATGAAGCTAATCTGAAAGCGAATGGGGCTTCATTTCAGGTTGGTGCTGTAGAATATGATGTTCCACCTTCGGGTAATGAAGCCAAATATATCATTTATCGCCAACGTCCTGCTGCTGGATCTTCATTGTCTGCGGGTGGAAAAATTGATGTATATCTTACAACAGATAAAGCCCGACTAAACGAAGTCTTTGAAGAAGATAAAAAAGACCAAACCGAAGAACAATTTTTCTAATATTCAATAAATCAGCAAATTGTGGTAGAAGAATTTTTTGAAGAAATTGAAGATGATGAAATTGATGAAGTAGGAGGAGAGCGGGAGCTTTACGAACATTTCCGTTTTGTGGTAGACAAAGGTCAGGCCGTTACACGAGTTGATAAATACCTGGTCAACTGCATGTCCAATACTTCGCGAAACAGAATTCAGGATGCGGCGGATGCCGGAAAT
>SESF01011760.1_pt1 | contig 27851 bp, 30 predicted proteins | sample 3171521 | NCBI WGS metagenome assembly SESF01 (sample SAMN10866945, study PRJNA518727) | freshwater metagenome | biome: subpolar coniferous forest; feature: holomictic lake; material: water; isolation source: holomictic Lake 227, 6 m and 8 m depth | place: Canada: near Kenora, Ontario | collected...
ACGTTTCTGTATCGCTCAAAGCTCTGTGTGCTTGACTATTCACAAAATTAAACCATGCTGCCAAGGTTCCAAGTTTGTCGTTTTTTGGACCTTTTAAGTATTGCTTTGACATACGCATAGTACATTCAAATGAAGGTAATGGATATGCCTGTACGGTTCTCATTAAATTATACTTTAACTTGCCTTCGTCAAATTGAGAATTATGAGCAACACATTTAGTAATCTCTTTATCCTTAAGCCATTCCATAAAAATAGGATAAGCTTGTTCTTCTTTAGGGGCATTAACTAATTCATCGTTTGTAATGCCAGTAATTTTAGTAATGATTTCCACGATTTGAACCCCTGGATTAATTAGGATTTCAAATGTATCAAAACTAACATCAAAGCCATCATAACTAGTTAGAATTGCTCCTATTTCAATAAGCCGAGCGTCAGCTTCTAATCCTGTGGTTTCAACATCTACAAATAATAAATTACCCATATACGGGAACTTAGTATATAGTTTATTGAATATAGGAGCAAGTCGTTCCATCATTTTCTCTTAACTAAAAAAAAGGGGGAGTAAACTCCCCCTTTTTTATTGTTAACCGCTAATTACTCAGTCTCGGTAGCTTCTGCATCAAGCTCACGAACGTAAGCAAGCTTGTAATAGCCATCGCCTTCAGGACCATCCTTGATAGCGACTTCTTCACCAGTCTTAAGACGAACGATCCAATTCTGCCCAGGCTCACGGTTAGCAGAACTGATGTTCTCATACTGGAAAGACTTCTTTAAGGTTTCGCCCTTAGCAGCAAGATCGGGATCAAGTTCCACGACACACTGAATAACGGCTTCAACTAATTGCTTGGAACGGACGCTCACAACACCAGAATTCTGACCGGCCTTACGGACAAGATTCTGAACGCTGGAGTGGACCTTATCAGAATCAGACTCACCGATCAAAGCACCGACCTTGATAGCAAGCTTGTTCTGGTTGACCGCACTGACAAAGCCTCTAAGACTCTGACCAAACTCAGTCATTGCCTTGCGGGGCGCACGAGTGCGAGCTTCGGCTGTAGCCATTGGTATCTCCTTTTAACTGACAACTCCGTGTTGCCGTTGATTTAGTATTACACCCCACAGATAGGGATGCAAGAAATTTTTTTAAAAGTCTCATCCAAAAATTCTTTCTGATTCTCAACCCACGATCTTATGTGTGGCACAAGCCAGGGGATGCGAACTTTTAATTATAAATACTTAAAATTTTCGATTCACCGATGTATGTGTGTAGAATTAAAATTCTAATATTTTTGGTGTCACCGAAAAATACTAAACAAGATTATTCGAATTCTTTTACTAAGAGAAAATTTTCAAATTCTATAGTGGTACTAGGTTGGACCTTAAAGTGAATTTCACAATAAGAAGTCCTTACAAAAGTTCCAGCATTTGTTTTCTCGAAATAACTAAGAAAACGCTTTACCTTATCTTTTGATGCTGAAGATGAAATGCTTAAGAGCCTTACATAACTATTATAACAAAAGGAGGGTTGCTTTTGCACCCTGATAACCTTCCACTTGAAGTTTGTGATAGCTTTAAGCTTTTTTAAAAGATCTTCTTCAAAAGAATCTAAGCTATCACTTTCTACAGGTAGTTGTTTAGGTTTGAATCGAAATACAAAGTCTATACTTCCATTCTTATAAATTTTAATACTTTTTGTTTTTGTGATAGTTTGTAGAAAGGTTTTAAGCTCCCGTATTTTTTCATTTATCATACACGGTATAAACCCCCAACAAAGAGTAAATTATTATTAGCACATGCAAAGAAATCATTTGTAGGAGCAAACTTGAATGTAAAGTAATCTGCCCCTTGGGTAAATGATAATTTGGTTATCATTTTTAAATGGTTTAAAGGAATCGCATATACTATGTTAGCTTCATTATTAAATACATAATCTAATACTTTGAAGCTATTTTCATAAAAACTGAAACTGAATTCATCCTTGCTTAGTCGTAGCATAATCTTCGGGTCAAGATCTTTCCCAAAATCAAAAATCTTATGCACGACATTACAAATATCGTTTATTTCTTTAATATTTACCTTACAATTAATATTGTATTCATTATTGACCCGATTCACAAGAGGATCAATTTTTAATACTTTCCCATTAAAAGATGGGATGAATATTTCACAATCATCATTTTTAAAATACGTTAGTCCCTCATTACGAGAAACTAACGTAAAATTATCAACGAATATTTTAGTTGCAAATTTTTGTTCAATTGATAAATCATGTTCAAACTTATTTGTTGGAACATAAATCAATGATCTAGGATTCGCATAAAACAATTGCTTCCCATTATATATGATAGGATTATCGTCGTATATACCAGGAATCACAGACCGTAATTCGTGAAGAAACTCATTATTTAATGGCTCAAAATCTTTACCCTTAGAAACAATAGGGATCTGATCAGAAGCCATTGTGGATAATTTAAGACTAATCTTATTATTGGAAATATAGAATATATTATCTTTAAATTTTAAGTCTATTATTACCGTTTTATCCATAGACTCAAAAATTCGATTAAGAAAAAACACATCAACGCAAAAATCCCCAACTAACGGAGATTCATCTTGCTTTAACCTTTGCCAGATACCAGAGTGTCCATCACAGCAAAAGAAATTAATATATTCACTATCTCCAGATATGCGAACATCTTTGTATAAATGAGAAGGTCCATCTTCCCATGCAAAATGTTGTAATTTTTTAATTATCTTAGATAATATATCTACTAGCATCAAATATATGGATCTACTGACCCATCCTCACTACTAGTTTCATCTTCTCTTTTTTTGCTAACAAATTTGGTAACTTTACCCTTAATAGCTACGCTATAAATCTTAGCTTGCAAATCTTTGCCAAGTTTAAACTTCTTAATTAATTTTTCAACATTTGTTTTGCTTACACTGATAGTTTCATATACTGCCCCAATCGGGACTTGAGCTTCTGTTAAGATTTCAAATAACCTTTGTGGATCTTTGAACTTAGTTTCTTCATATACTTGAGGCCCATAAGTTTCATACTTAAATTCCAGGGCGTGATTATGATCAATCCACCACTTAAGCATTTCTTCCATAGATTTTGTTTTATGTTTAGCTAAGACTAATTGTTGATACAATTCTTTTGCGTCATCTTCAGTTTCGATTTGCTCAAAATCCGCAAACGCATTATCATATGCCTTACACTTTCCACGAATAGGGCAAAGCATACAAAACCCACTAGGAGTAGGATCGGGAGGAACAGGCTCAGAAACGAGTGCCTCGAAAGTCTCACATTCTGCTCTGATTTCATCTTCAAGTGCCTCAAGAGATTCCCTAGTAGTAGTCATCCAATCGCTACGGTATCCGTATCGAATAAAATTAAATGCAAACTGGATTGTATCAATCTTGGGGAAGTGTTTGAAAAGCAATAGACAATAAATTTTCTTCTGCAACGACTGTGCCATATATGACTTAGTGTAAATGCTGCGAACAGACTTATAATCTTCTGCATAGATTGTGTCATCATCAGCATAAACGATATCAATTGCACCTGAGAGATACCAGTCATCATTAGATTCTGTCGGATTAAACTTAGAGTCTATCTTAAATCTTTTTTCAATTAAGACATTCTTAAAATTATTGATAGTATTAAAGTTAAAGTTCCCTTTGACTTCTTCATAGATATTGTTAGCATCTGCGATCTGGTCTTCGGCAAGCTTACAAAAATGTTTGTATTTAATTTTCTCTAATTCAATATAGTCTGTATCAATCTTGTTCTTATAGCAATGTTTAGCATAGTCATCTAAAATATCATGGAGAACGATTCCTAAAGTGGCAAACTCATTCTGCCGACCCTGGAGTTTTTCGTCCCCATAAATTAAAAATGCATTCAAAGGACATGAATGCATTGCATTTAAAGCGGAATAACGAATCCCGCTTACGTGTTTATTATCGGCCATAAATCACATTACCTCATATATTCTCTTTATATCTTCCACTAGTCCTATTAACTCATGATCGCCCATAAAGTGTTTGATTATAATAGCTTCCGCATATTCATAATTTACACCATTATGTTTTTCTAAATGACAGCATCTTAAAAATGTCCCATATCTAGATTTGTATCCATTAATTTGTTTGTCTAATCTTATTTCTAAATATAGAGATTCACAAGCGGGGCAAGAATTCTTGTAGTAAAAAGTTGTTTCATTTACTAGGCTAAATCCCGGCCATTCTTTTTGGAGCCGTTCTTTTATGTATTCTTCATCACAATCGTAACCTAGTCGTATGGCTAATTTGATTCTTTCATCGGTAGAGAATCGGCTAATCCATGTATGTTTTTCTCGTTCATAATCTTCATACATTTCTTCTCTGCGATCCCCTAGCTCCACGACATTAAGATCACAGCCAAATTGCGATTGATCATCTATAGGAACTAGATCTATTTCTTCTATTTCTTCTTGCTTTGGCAAGGGCTTTTGGCTTATTCTATTAATACATTCTTCAGTAATCCCATCTGCAAAACAGATAACCTCTCCTTTATGCAAGGCCAACCTTGCATTGATTAATTCGGAAAGTTTAAACGTCTTGTCAGATGGGGACGCTATTAAATCTCGTCGGAAAGTCACCTTGCATGATTTAAAGCGCACTTTTTTAAATGGCTCTTTGATATCATTGAGCGCAATAAATCCGCTTGCCATGACTTCTCCCTATTAGAAAGTAAATTCGTCACTGTTTTCATCAGGAGGTTCCGGTGGATCGGGCGTTGTTTCAATATCAACAATACGAACACCTTCCATTGATCCATCATAACCAATTACTTCAGCAGAGGTCGAAAGTTCTTTCATCTTTTGAGGATCAGGAGCATAGCCTAAACTTAAATATTTAGCTTTAGCTTCCATTAAAGTACCAATTGTGGTTCCTGCTCCTTCAGCAAGCTCATCCCAACTAAAGGGAACTTCAAGTTCTACTGTAGGAACATTTTGTGAACTACCTTTAATATTAATCTGAACCATTGTTACTTTTAGAATTACTTGTAATCCAAAAAGGGTTTTTCTATAAGCGTAGATATTTTTTAATGCGCCAGCAATCTTACCAATACTCATAATTGAGTGAGTGGTAAACTTCCATAAACCACCAGATACGGGTGCTTCTGGCATCATAAAGGTAAGGATACCAGTAGGTTTACAGGTATTGATGACCCCACGATCCGTTTTGGTCATTCGGAAAGTGCAAGCATCATAATTACAAGCTAACTCTTTCTTCTCGCCAGCATCATTGGTTCGTGTTGCTCTTTCTCCATTACCCTTACAATTGCATTTTGTACCAGGGTAATTCATATAATCGGTATAAAAGACTTCATCAGGATGGTGATCTACTAAGGTTACTTTAATAGCTTTAGGTTTGTCTGTTTTATAAAGCTGTTTAATAATTTCTGTCATTTCTGGAAATTTTGGGGCCATCTTTGCTTTTGGATCAAAGGGCTTTGTAAATACAAAGTGATCCAATTTCATTGGATACCCTTTTTCTTTGTTCTTTTCTCCAATCGCAATGCGCCCTTGAATTGTATTCTGATAAATATTCAACGCCACTTAGAACTCCCTTTTAAGCAACCACGACAGGCTTGTTTGTCTCGGTTTTTGTTTATTGTTAATAGCGTCTGAGATAGCTGAAGATGATGGTGCGATAATTAAAGTTTTATTCTTTGCTCTTGTTAACCCTGTGTATAGGATATTCCGTGTAGTTATGCGGCTTGGATTAACAAAAAATACCGTTTTATCAAATTCGCTACCTTGTGACTTATGTACTGTAATAGCGTATGCTAAATCTAGTTGCCATAATAATGAATTGGGGTAATCTACCATTTTATCTTTAAACTCGACAGTTGTTAATCTATCGGTTCTACGAACAACTACTCCCATTTCGCCATTATAAACCCCCAGGTCTTTGTTATTCTTTGTATGGATAACTTTTATCCCAACTTCATATGTATTGGATGAATTTGGGTAATAGAAAGAACGTGCAACGTCATTAATAATTTTAGAACCCTTGTCTTTAAGCACCGACAGGATTTGAGCATTTTGCCATTCCTTACTATTCAAAAGTTTTGTAGTTATTTTCATTAAATCCCATGAATTAGGATAATATGTAATAACCTCATTATCAGAACCAATCACTAGGTTGTTACCAGAATGAATTGAATGTGCTGATTGGATAATGGACCCTGGCTTTTGTCGCATGATGGCATTAAGATGATAACGCTTCCCCACATGTGATGCAAGCACATCATTTAAAACCTGCCCAGGTCCAACGCTAGGTAACTGGTCAGAATCACCCACTAGAATTAATACGTTGCCATCATGTATGCCACCCGAGAAAAAACCGGCAATTTCTGCATCACACATGGAGATTTCATCAATGATGATTATCTTGTTCTCAACAGTATTAGGTAAATTACTATGAGGATTAAAGAAAAATGAATGTAAGGTTCTGGCTTGAATCCCAGTTAATTCTGTCAATCTAGAAGCAGCTTTACCTGTCGGAGCAAGTAAGATAACATTATCTTCTCCATAACATTCTACAATTGTTTTAACAGTTGTGGTTTTGCCAGTCCCCGGTAATCCAGTTAGAATAATTAAGCTATTTTCTTCTACTGCATCTACAACTTCCTTCTGTTTCTCATTCAGAATGTTGTATGTGCCACAGCAATGATTTCTGAAAAAGGTGCATTTCCCATTCCCACCATGTTGTTTTAACAGCATCGTTGCAAAATCTTTTTCTGCATAAAAGTATTTATTCAAAAACCAGTTATCCTTTTCACTCACAAAAAGAATTCGTTCACTGGTTAATTTCTCAATCGCTTTTTGGATATCATAGTCTGTAAAATTATGATCTTTAATTTTAGAACTTACTTGCCAACGCTTGCCATAACAATGCCCCTGATCCGAAATCGAATCAAGGGCATACTGTAGGTAAGCTTTACATTTTTCTAAATTATTATCTACCTTAAACTTAAGAGCTAAACGCTCACATAGATTGATAGAGAATCCAAGATCCCGGTCATAATATTTCCAGGGGTTCTTTGGCAAGTCCTCAATCATAGATAGAAGTTGGGGTTCCGTCATACTTTCAAGTATGTATGATGGAACCCCATATTCTATTTTAAGTTTTAGTTCATAATGGAATCGTGTCTTCTCCAATTGAATTATCATTTAACCCTTTATAATAGGCCAAGTTTTTGATAGCGTTTCATTGCCTCAATAACCTTAAGCGAATAATTCATATTAAAGACATTGCCTTTATTGTTCGGTCCATAAAGATAATCGTGAGTTGCAAAATTCCAATTATCTTTAGTCGCTAATCCTTTTTCAATCTTTTCTGTTTGGAAGTCATTAAGCATTGAGATTCCAACAATGCAGTTTACAACAGGATCGAAATAAATATCTTTTCTATAATCAATCCTGTGCTCTCTCAAATATGGCCTTGCATAAAGGGCCGTAATTTGTAGCAATCCTACACAGCCAGCACTACTTACAGCATGTGTATTAAAGGAAGATTCTACTTCTGCGATTGCAACCAATAAGCTTAACGGAACATTTCGTACTGTTGATAAGTCATACATTATTTTAGCAGTAGCTACCTTTTCTTCCATTGGTGCGCTACCTGGTTTTGCGCTATCACTATCTCGTAACTTTTCATCAAGAATTTTCAATAGGATAGTTTGTTGATTTTGAATCACATAATATTTATTCAATAACTCAACTTGTACGGCATTCTTTTCAGCAATTTTATTGCTTCGATATAATAGGTATCCAATTACTGAAGCACTTAGGATTAGCACTATACTGATAGATGTATTAACGATCTTGTGGACTGTGGTAAAAGGTGATTGGATGGTCTTCAGGATTCCCATTAATACGCTATGTTCGATTTCGATTTTATCACTTTTTGCAACAGCTTCTAATTCACTCATCAATCCTCCAACGGTTTAATAACTCTGTCCCCCTCCGAAACTGGAGGGGGATCAGGAAAGCGATGGTCATATGGGACTACTTGACCTCCTGGCAATCTCATTAAAAGTTTGCCATCTTGTTTAAAGACTTGGATTTCATAGTCACCGGTCTTTTCCATTTTATACCACCTTAAAGTTGTTCATTGTAAAAGTTTTGATATGCGGAGAATTCATATTAGGAAGTTCGCCAACATAAGTTGCGATATACTGAACAGGGTCTTTTTGTGCTGCATAATATTCGATATACTTAACAATCTGCTTTTGATCAATACATTCCATTCGATCAAGATTATACAGATTGGCTTTAGGGAATAAGTCTTTTAAGATTGCCGTACAAATCCTAAGCTTGATAGAGTCACCAAGACGATATAACGGCAAACCACGGAAAAACAATCCCTCCTTCGTCAGAGTTACATCTTTGACTCCGAGTGTCAACATACCAGGAATAACATTTTTAAGTAGGTCATCCAGCTTCTTAACATTTTCGTCTAAATGAGCTTGTCGTTTTAGAAGAACTTCAAGTCCAGAATTTTTGCCTACTTCAAGAGAAAATCTATATTTGACTAATAGATCATTTTTCTCGTTATATTGTTTTTCAAGAAGTTCAACATCAATTAAAGTTCCATCTGTGACTTCAAGATTCTGATAAAGGCTTTCTGCTCTAGCTAATTCTAATTTCTTTTGATTTACGTCTTTGCTAATATTAATTTTTTCTTTAAGTGTTTTAATTTCTTTTTCTAATTTTTCACTATCCTTAAACTTCTTTTTGCCATTGGCAATAATAGTGTTTAACTCAGTTTCAATTGATGTTTTGTAACTAGTCATATCTGTGGTGCAAACAATCTGGTCAAAGATGGGACATTTAATTTGGCCTGTCTCAATCTTTGATAGAACTTCTCGCATAGATGCCACTTGCTTACGTTCCATTTCCAATTCGGTTTGCATTTTCTTAAAGGAAGCTTCTCTAAGAACTAAATCTTCATTGAACTTCTTTATTTCAGCTTCGTTAAAAGATAGCCCACTAATCTCCCGCTTTAAATCTGCAATAACTTTTGCGGTGTTGTCTTTAGCAAGTTTGTTCTTTTGTCCAATATCAATCTTTGCGTTCCAATCCTTTGCTTTGGAAACGTCGGATTTAAGAACTTGAACATCAGCTTCAAGTAACGTTACTTGTTCTGCCGTTACTTCCACTACGTCCATCTTCTTTGCTTGCATCATCTTGACATTACGATTAACTTCAGTTCTACTTCCAAACAATAGATCACGATATTCAGTAATCTTCTGAATGGGATTCTCAGTTAAATCTAAGTCTTGAAGCTGGAACTCAATAATTTGTTCTGGAGTAAGCTTAAGCCGAGAGCTAATAGCTTCCTGAATGAACTCATTAAGTTCTTTAGATTTCATCATTACCATACTTGTCGGATTCAAAATAACAGGATTATAAATCTTGTTTAGAATCTCTTGGGGTTTTGCAAGTGGAGTTTCATTTTTATAAATGAAAAGCTTATTAGTACCACCCCTAGTAAGTCTTCGCTCAATACGAGAACCGCTATCGGAATTGAGGATTACTTCACAAGTGTTAGTCCCATTGCGAATAAGATAATCATCATTACCACCATGAATGGCCCAATTAATCGCCTGTAAGATACTGGTCTTTCCTTGGGCAGATTGCCCCTGGAAAATAGTAAATTTGTTTAAATCTAAAGCCAGATTCTCAATACCGCCAAAGTTAACTATCTGGATACTTTTAATCATTCTCCACCATCCTCTACATTTACAATCTCTGTATTAATAATTTTAATACCTTCGGTATTTGAGACAAAGTTATAATCAAAATTTCCACAAAAATCCTGAATAACTGAGGGCGACAAATCGTCACCCTCAATCAATACGTCAATATTTAGATACAGACATTTCCTCATCGTTTAAAGCCCTCATGTAGTTTCATCAATCCATTATAGTCGATTACAATATTACTATTGTTACGAGCCTTGTCATTTAATCTGCCACCCTCATCGGGAACAGGATAGCTGACATAATTGCCTCGTAGATCTGTTTCGATTACTCCAGCTTCTTTTAAATCAATCTTAAACTTATCTTCTACGATGCGATGCCCCGCTTCTAGATAATTATTCATAGATTGAAGAACGGCTTTGATACCAATAATAACAATCTTTCTTCCACGCTCATCTGGATATGTGATATCTCTAATTGGATAAGAAGGAAAATTGCGTTTAGTATCTTGCCACTTATTGCCTCTGTAAGTTTTAATCCCAATTGCTTCAGTCAAGAGAACCTGCACTAATAAATCCACAATCTTGAATTTGCTAGAATGAGCTTCGATTCGTTTAAGCTGATCAAAGATTTTATCATCCCAAAAATCAACAAGATTTTTAAAAGCCTGATCTGCTTCCTGTGGAGTACAGATTTCTTTTACTTTGCAATACTCAGTTAATTGTTCCCAGGCAGCAACAATACGAGCAACCATATCTGCTGGACGTTCTGTATTGTTTGCTTTATTATCAAGAAGGTCCATATAATGTTTATACCATTTTTTCAAGGAATCATTATATGGCTTAATCCCTCGTTCATGGACCCAAACAATTACTCTAGGTAAGAATCCTGACATACGATGGAAATTACAACTTCCATCTTCTTTAGGTTGTGTCATAAATTTTAATTGATACAACCATTCATTAGCAACCGATATGTCCGGTTTTGTAATTCGCAAATGCAAGAAACGAGCAGCAATAGACTCGGGGATATCATTAGGTGTTGCTTCAGCAGTTACGATAACTGAAGACCTGATCTTATCAGCACCTTTCATCTTAGTCCCTGAAGAATCCATTCTCGATCTTGTAGTGGCCCCATAAATTGTATGGAATAAATTTACGAAATCTTCACCCTTTACTTGTTCTACTTTTAAATCATCTAGGCAATGTGTCAAGGTTCCAGCCGATTGTAATTGATGAATCCAAGATAACGCAGTTCCATTTGGGTTCATAAAATCAGACTGTTCTTTAAAATCGCCTAATAAACACATTCCTCCAAGTGCCGCTGTAGATTTGTAACCACCAGATTGTCCTGAAAGATATAATGGAAATCCGTGATCATTTTCAACAACACCTGTGCCTTGCATTTCTCTAGTACAACTGTCAAACACGATGGACACCATCGTATCCACCAAAACTGCCTCATGGATATGCCTAACATGATTCCAGAATAATGAACCTAGCTCTCTGTACTCATCGTCGTCTACCTTTTTAAATTTGAATTTAGTTTTAGTACTAGCGGCATCTTCATTGTCAATATTAACTTTAAAGTTTTTGTTTTCTAAAATCTCTCCGTTAATAACACTGACTTCAGGCATTAAGCAAAACTTCTTACTATTGAAGATTTCAATAGCTTTAAACTCTGTAGGTCTGCCCAATGACGAAAAGACATAGCTAGTATTATTGTTAGGGATATAATTCATTAGATTGGTAATATTATAAAATTCTTTACCACGCCAACTAGAATCGTAAAATTCTAAATCCGTTACATTGGTTAAGATAGCAAGGAATTTCTGAATCTCTGAATTATCAAAAAACTTACTAGCATCTATTTCATCTTCGTGAGTTTTGCCATTAGCGATTAATACTCGAATTGAATATGTTTTTGTACAAGTATTTTGTAAATTATAATAATAAGTTTCATTGCAAATCTTAAGATAAAAGTTTGTTTTAGGCACTACAGTAACTACACCGTTATCATTCCTAGTTTCAATAATGCGACCAACGGCATCAATAGACAAATCGCCATAGACAATATTTCTATCCGTATTCCGTAAAGATGCTCCAGTCGCAGGAGATAACGAAAATTCTTTCTCAGCGATTTCACTAAAAACTTGCCGTTGAGAATTCTGTAATTTATCAGAAATCGCAAAGGAGAATTTGACTTGACATTCTCGCTTATTATCTTGATCCTTTATGGTACTAAGATAATTTCTAATTGCATTAAAACAATAGCGAGGGAAACTAATAACTGGCAGATCCCGCAATGACACTAATGAATAATTGTTGTATTTTAAATAATCTTCTAAATCGTATTTTGAAGTAGCATATGAAACGTTCTCCCAATTTACAACCGTAAGATCATTGCAATTAATTTCGCTGGCAATTTTATTACATTGCGCCACAATTGGATGATTAATAGGATCGGGGATTTCATCATGATTTTTAATATCATTATCTTGAATGTAAAGCAATCGCTCAATTTGCCCCTGGAACACATCTACTGAATTAGTTTTTGATCCGGTTGCATAGATGATGGGCAAAGCATCTGTAATATCTTTTTCTATATTGCCATTACCTTTGATTTCATTATAAACACCAATAGCATAAGCAATAACACTCATTTCACTTTCAACGAGCATTACCCTATGTCCGCTAGGTCTATAGCGAAAATTATTCATATTATAAAAACATTGAGTATGCGGGATAGGAATCCATTGCTTAAATCCCTTTTCCGTAAGCTTTCTTGCTCTTAGTCCTCCCAAGGCTCCATTAATAGTATAGAGAGGGAAGATAATTGCATTGTCTCCAAAGTCTTCGGCAAAAATATCTAACTCTCTACCTTTGCCTTGCTTAGTCAAATTTGTATCTTTTAAAACAGGTCTGATTACATCAATGGTAGGGAACATGCCTATATTGAGTGCTTTAATAAATTCATAATCCATAGGCATATTTCTTGATTCAAAGAAAGTTGTTAAATGAATCGGACGTTTAGTATGGTCTAAAATCATTGAATGTAAGTTAGCTTTGCACAGTTCCCACACTTCTTTGAGCTTAGGACCAGCATAGTAATAATCTTTTGCGATAGAGTTTCCCTTAGAATCCACTTTCTTGAATTCTTCGGGAACTTCCATATCAACCATATCACATGCCATTTGTAAGCCATGTGAAAAGGACAATGCACTACCGCATTTTAATAAAAGTTGTATCGGCCCATAAGTAGCACGATCTTCGTTAGTTTGATTCGTAAAGTCTGTAAGAGTATTCTCAGCAGCGTAATACGACAAACTTGGACTCTTATCTTCTCTCCAAACCACCTTGGCTCTTAATCGAGCATCTTTCTTCTCGAATTGCTCTCCAGTGAGTTTTGTATAGAGGTCCATCACGTTAATCTTGCTTTGGACTGACGCTACGAACTTATAAAATTCGTTTTGCTCACTGTCCTGACTAGACATACGACTCCGCTGTATCTTACTATTGTATCACATCTAGGATTAAAGTCAAATCTTAATCCCTGCGTAATAGTCTTTCATAAATTGATCAGTTCGCTTTTTCAAACGAATCCCCGACCATAAACTGCCTTCAATAGTTTTGTTTGCAATCAATCTATATTCTGTAACTTCTCTAGTTTGACCTCGCCTATAATTACGATCCCTACTTTGGGTATAATCCTCATAATCATCTGTTCCAGAAAAATAGACAGATTTATCGGCTTTAAGCCACGTATGACCAAACTTCGCAGCTTTAGAGGAAGCTACGATGATCCTGCATTGTTTACTATCTAGCCATTTGATAAGATTGTCTTCTCGTTCTTTTTTAGTCATACCGCCATAGATGAACGAAGCTTTATCTTTGTAGTGGCTATAAATTGTCTCAACTTCACTTCTAAATCTTGCCCAAATAATCACGTTGCTTTCAGGATCTTCTAAAAATTTATCTGTCATTTCATAAAGCTTATCAAGCTTTGCATTCCAGGGGAGCGAGATTTTGGTTTTCTTCCCATCGTCATCAGTTACTTCTGTAAATCCATCAAGCATTCTCAATAATTTAATTCTCATAGAAAGCTCATGTTCAACTAGAACATTTCCTTCTAAATGGTTCCCGCTTTCATCTACCCCCTTAACTGCACACATGTAATCATTCTCAACTGCTTTTAACAGCTTCATGTGTTCTTCGTGCAGATCAATTTTAACATCATATTCTTTTCGTGGGAGTAGATTAAGAACATCGTCCCGTTTAACAAAATATGACACTAAATCAATTCTGGCTCTAATATCTTGTTCGGCACTTGCTACAGGGAACCAAAATTTAGCTGGTCCCTTTTCTCTTTCAATGCCATACCGAGATTGGAAAGAAGTATAATTATCTCCTAATACAGATCCAAGAATATGCATCTGTGGGAAGAACTGGAATACTTTGTTTGGTGCAGGACAGCCTGATGCTAATCCGATATATCTTGCATGTCTAGCAATCTTGGTAAACGCCATTGTTTTATAACTAGAGTGAGATTTTAAGGATGATGCTTCGTCAAAAAATACTGCATCGGGCCTAAACATTTCGAAGTAGTTATCTTTATTGTATGAGCGTTCGGCTTTTGCTGTTGTTTGGAAACACCATGCCATGAACTTCTCTGGATTAACAAATCTAATATTGCCTTGAGGGTTATCAAACTGTTTTTTATCTGTTAAATCAATTGGTTTAAGATCTGAGAAATTAGCCAGATCCTTGAACCACACCGTTTCCGAGAGTAAGTCTAATGGAGCTACTACTAATGGCTTCTCAATGAAACCATCATATAAAAGCTTCCCTAAGAAAAGGATGCCAACCGGAGTTTTCCCTGTGCCTTGCTCCATAAAATTGCCGCCCTTTTTCACCTTTAAAAGCCAGAGAACCATTTTCATTTGGTGAGGATCAGCCTGTATTCTTGGGAATAAAATAGGAAATTCTTGACTCTCCCATTCTTCTATAGCTTGAATATCTGTATAATGTTTAATTTTTGCAGCCTCTTGATATACTCTTAATTCATTTCTTAATATCTCTATAATTGGAATAATCGAATCGTCATATTTAATTTCTAATTTAAATTTATTCTTATGCTTAAACAAATCAGCCAAATTCCACGGACTAATATTCATATAATAGCTATGAAATTTCTCTTTAGTAGTCCATCCAAAAATAGAAACATCCTGGTCTGTTTCAATTAAGAATTTATCAGGGCGTTTAGGATCTGAGGTAATTAATAAATTGTACATTTTTAATATAATCTCCCATTTCAACATTGTGAGGTATTGTCATTAGGTTAATTTTATTCTTTAATGCATATTGAGTTTTAAGCGTGTCTCTTTCAATTTGCATTATAAATTCTTCTTCCATATTTCTCTTAATATTTTCCAATTTAATATCTCCGCTGATAAAAATTGTTCTCTTGTTATATGGCCGTCTTTTGGAATTGTATCCCATATTATATATCTAGGTTCATTATCGTTTAAAAGTAATCCAATACACATCGCTCCAGATAAACTCTTCCGTCTTAAAAACTCAACTTGGATTGGCTTAAATGGTTCTTTATTAATTAGCGTGAATTTATTAATCCATTTACTTTCTGCGTAGATTGGCATACCGGCATAGATAGCGAAAATATCAGCTACTCCAACCTGTATTACGCTAATAACTTTTTCAATAGCTAAAGAACGGCCATAAATATTCCGTTGTTCTTCTATAAATTTCTGTGATGCATTTGATTCTTGCGAAGTAGCCATAATAGTTAAACAAAAGGGGAGCGCACTATTGCGCCCCCCTATTGTAACACACTTACTTGATAATGTTCTGCTTATCCTTATGAAAAGTCATTTTCATAACGGAAGCATCAGAGGCGATATTGCCATAATAAAGCTTATCGCTCTTTAGATCATAACTCCGCTGGAGAGCTTTGATCAATGGATTCCACAACCTTTCGTTGAGGAGTTCCTTAGCCTCTTCAGATCCCTTCATCCCATCAGAACAAACAAACTTAATTTCCTCCTGGTCATAGATGAAAGCAACCTCGACTTCGGTATCAATTTCAATACCATTATAGTGCTTGACATTGACTGTACCAAGAGTTCCATTTCGCTTTAGAGCCAAATAAAAAGCACTCTTAGGCATAAAGCTCTTGACCTTTTCCGCTTCCCACTGTTCGTTCGGGAGCAAAGTTACAACTCCACCGATTGCGCCATCAGGCAAAACCAGCAGCCTCAAAGTCAAAGGTTCGCCATTGTCGCCACAGACAATACTAGCTGCACCCTTTAACGGATTCCCAAAGCCCTTCTCAGTAAGATGGACCTTCTCGTTACTCATGAGTAACTCCTAAAAAAAATGGTTTAAGTGTGATGGCTATTTATCCATCAAAGATATTATAACAATTAGGAGTTAATTTTTGCAGATAAATAATTTTCAAATAACTTATTAATTTTTTCTACTTCTATTGAATATCTTTTTAATAAATCTGAAGTTAAATTTTTATTTTTAATTATTTCTATTAATTCTAACTGTATTTTTTTATTAATATTTTTTGCCGTATTTTTACTATGAGCAGAATAGATATGACAAGGTTCACATAATAATACTAAATTTTTATAATTATAAGTTTGTGATAATTCTATCATATCTACAGAATGCATGAATTCTTTTATCGGAACGATATGATGGACTTTCATATATCCAGGATCTTCTATTTTACATAATTGACATTGATTTTTATCTCTTTCATAAATTATTTTTTTAATTTCAGGAGTAAAAAATGTTCTTCTAAAATATTCATCTACTTTCATCATTGAAATATTTGGATCAAATCCATTTTTAATTCTACGATTTTTATGCCATTCTTTAGTACCTAATTTTGCACAACCGCAAGATCTAATTACTCCAGATTGAATGTTAGAAAATCTAGCTTCAAAAATATTGCCACAAGAACATTGTATTTTATAATAAGAATGTGATCTAACTAAATTTTGATCAACTGGTTCTAGAATTTTGCAACCATTATATTCATTTCCTATATATTCTTTTATTTGATATTTCCAGGGTTGTTGTTGCTGCATTCTTTCTTGTGAAGCTTTCTTTCTATAACATCCACATGATTGATACATTCCTTGTTTAACACTAGATGGTGGTGCATTAAAAATTTTTCCACAATGACATAGTACTTTCCAAGGTTTGTATCCTGCTTTTTCATTTTCATTTACAGGTTCAATGATTTTACAATTATTAAATATTTGGCCTGTCCAATCTTGTGATACTCTACCTCTAGGCATATTATTATCCTCCTTTTTACATTATAATACAGAGGTCTGGAATGTCAATTAAAGTTTTGCCAACGGATTTCATACAAAAGGTGATGAGATTAGATGGGCAACCTTGGCGATTTACACATAGACCATATATTTATCCAATTATTAATAATAATAATAAACGTATACTTATGTTAGCTGCAAGACAGGTTGAGAAATCAACGACAATGGCTGGATGTATGTTAGCTCAAGGTTGTTTAAATCCAAATAGAAGTTACCTATATGTAAGTCCTACGATGAAACAAACGGGGGTCTACTCGCGCAAGAAAATTGATGAGGTATTTGAAACTTCTCCAATATTGAAAAAAGCATTTTACCCTGGAGTAAAAGGTTTTCGAGTAGAAGAAAAAAGATTAAAAAATCATACAACTTTATATTTTCGATCAGCTTTCCATGATGCAGATGGTATTCGTGGTATTACAAGTGCAGGAACACAATTTGATGAGTTGCAAGATATCCTACAAGATGTAATTCCAGTTGTTGAAGCTTGTTCTCAGAAACAGTTAGATGCTCAATTTCGTTATGCTGGAACACCAAAAACATTTGACAATACAATTCATCTTCAATGGGAAATGTCGTCACAAAATGAATGGCATGTTAAATGTAAAGCATGTGGTAATTGGAATTTATTAGATATTGGTTGTGTACTTTTAGATAAGCCTGGAATTTGGTGTAAGAAATGTCAAAATAGAATCTGGTCTATTGATGGTGTTTGGGTTCGTGGTAAAGAAAGTGATTTGGATGGTTTTAGATTACCATATATTATTTTGCATCAAGACTATATTGACTGGAAAGATCTTTATTTCAAGATGAGAAATCACGACACTGGCACTTTAATGAATGAAACATTTGGTGTCAGCTATGACAATGGGGTTAAACCTTTAACAAGAGAACAGCTTATTTCGGCATGTGATTCTCAATGGAAATTATGGTCTGAAGTTCCTACTGATTATATGGGGAATAAGTTTTATGCTGGGATTGATTGGGGTGGTGGCAATACTGGATTTACAGTTTTAACTATTGGATTCTATGACAATTCATTCTCTAAGTTTAGGGTCGTTTTTGCTAAACGATTTATTGGTAAAGAAGCAGAACCAGAAAACGTGGTTCATGCTATTGCCAAAATATTAATAAGATTTGATGCTAGAATCATTGGCGCAGATTGGGGATTCGGCATTGGTTTTAATGGTCCTTTAAAGAAATTGCTTCCTAGCAATTTTACTTATGTTACTTATCGCCATTCAATTATCAAAAAATTCTTGGCTTATGATGACTTGGGGCAGACCTACGTTACAAATAGAACAGAGGTAATGACTCACTTATTCAGTAAAATTAAAAGTGAAAAGTTCGCTCTATATAGATGGGAAGAATTTGAAGACATTGGAAAAGATTATTTGAATATTACTTCAGAATTTTCTGAGCGATTACGTCAAGTTAAATATATCCACACACAACCAGATGACGCTTTTCATTCAGCTTTAATGATGTATCTTAATTGGATGATTATGAACAAAGAAGTGCCAGCTACTAGGCTTGAAGCTGGTGATGAAGATGATGAATAAAATTATTGACCACTATACAGATTCTTGAGACAATGGATATATCTTGAAACGGATGGGCGATGCAACTAGATGGTTTGGCTCAAAAAATTTCGGACGCTTATCTCAAACGAAATGAAGATATGAATACTTCTATCGCCAAGATAGCTTCTGAAGAAAAGCTTAATATAGAACAGACTAAGAGATTAGTCGAAGAGTGTAATAAAGGTTGCTATCTTCAAAAGATGGCCGAAACTGGAGAGCAGGTTTTTGATATCGCTGACTATCAAAAAGTCAAAGATCTGGTAAAGAATCCAGGGGTTGAGAAGAAAGCTTCCGTTAATTTCTCTAAAACTAATTATGACATTTTTACATCATTAGAAAAAACTGCTGAAGCTGAAGTTACAGTCCAGCATATCGTAGAAGCTATTGAGCGTTGCAAAGATAATGCTGGGAAGCATCTTTCTAAGTACGCTTCTCTTTGCAAGAAACTTGAATATGAAATGCCGACATTAAGTATCCAAAATGAAGAAGATTTACAAAAATTAGCGATGACACCCTCAATGGAAAAAATTGCTAATGAGATTCAGCACGAAGTTAATGAGATTAACAAATATAATGCAATGAAAGAAGTATTGTTTGAAAAACGGGCTGGATTAACTAGCTCAATAGCTGGTGGAGCATTAACAGTCGGCGGAAAAGTCGCTGGTATTGGGATTAAGCATCCTGTAAAAGCCATTCTTATCCCCGCTTCTTTAGTTGGCGCTGGTAAGATGGGAGCCGAAAAAGCTAAGGGTCCAGAACAAGAATTCATGGAAAATAAATCAGGGACTTTAGATAAGGCTTTAACTAAATCCGCTGGCTTTGCAGAAGAAGCTTTAAAAATAACTAGACGAGCCTTACCTTATGCCGCTGTAATGGGAATGGTTGGAATTGGTACTGCCGCTGCTAGAAGTATGGGTGGTATCGCTTCTGGAATGATGAGCAATAAACAATTAAATGAATCTTTCCGAACGGTGATGGAAGATAACAAAGATTTACAGAATATCCCTAATGCTAGAGCTTACTTTGATGTTGTCGCTAGGCATAGTCCTTCACTTGCTATGGACCCCCTGGTTGCTCCACAGTTAATTAGACAATTCGATTCGTTTGGCGGTGTTGATGTTAATACCGTTGGCAAGTTAAGAGAAATTGAGAACACCGGTAAACCTAGAGATAATGGTGGCGTTAGTGCATTTGACATTGTTGGCGGTATTGGGAATCTCAGTAAGATGGACGGTGGATTCCAGAAATTAGATATGGATAAATCTAAAGAAAAGAGAGATATTTTTGCAGGACAACAGAAAGAAAAAAGAGATAACGAGCAACATGCGTTTACTCTTGCTGGTCTTGCGGCAAGAAAGCATATTTTTCCAGTGCAAAAGCCTAAGCGCCCTTAAACCCTTTTTACAGGAGACATTTATATGTCCAAGCTTTTAATCGAACAGTTGACCGAACAGGTCGAACTCAACAAAACGGCTGAAGAAGCCGAGTTTGAAAAGATCGCTCACGTTGCTAACGTGGTTGATCAGGCTCAGACTCTTTCTTTAGTTGGTGAAGAACTCTACAAGATTGCCGAAGAACTCGAAAACGAGGAATTCGCTGCTCTTGCCGCTGACATTTATCAAGTTGGCGAACGTATGGGTTCCTGCTTATCCAAGACCGCTTCTGATAGCCCTGCGGCTTTAGAAGAGGCTATGGATATTGCTGAAGACCTCAATAAGCTTGCTTCAGTGGTTGCTGAAATTGCTGATGAAATCGAAGACGAAGATTTCAATAAGCTTGCTGAAGCTATCATCGACATTTCCAACGAAATGACAGATGATGCGAATGAAGTCATGGAAGCCTTAGAAGCTGATGAAGTGGAAAAGGAAGCTGGGGCCAAGGAAGAAGTTGTTAAGCGTACTTTGAGAGAAGCTTTAAGTGGTCATGCTCGTAATGCTGGTCAACATGCTTCTAAAGCTGCTAAAGCTATTGGCAATTCTTTTAAAGGCGAGGAATGGAATGAACGTATTAAGCCTTTAATTGAACATTCAAAAGCTACGCATCCTGGCGAGGGAACTGCTAAATCTATTTATAGAGTGGCAAAGCTTGCTCCTAAAGCTACTGCTAAAGCTGCTGCTAAAGCTGCTGGTCCTTACGCTGGTACTGCTGCTGCTTTAGCTGCCGCTGGTTACGGTGGCAAGAAGTATCACGATAGAAAGAAGAAGTAATTAGATTTTATATCAAGCGGTCCTTCTGATTCTAGAAGGACCGTTTTAATAAGATCTAAGGTCTTAAAAAGCATTTTGATAAAAACTAAAAGGAGATTCAAATGAGTTTAGTTAAATTAGCTTGGAATGATAGTGGCTCGGCTCATGGAGAAATTCATGACCAGTTAGGCGATCTCAAAGGTCGTAATTGGACTGGCACTTCTAGAGCTAGAATAGCTAAAGATTTACATAATACACATTTACGTAATGTCAATGAATTAAATTCAGCTAAGATAAGTCATGAATATCATAAGGGTAAGGTAGGAGAAAGTGATGCTTTAGCTCATCTGGAAAAGACTAGAGCTAAAACTCAGAAAAGCGCCCGTTCTTTAGGCGAAGTAATTAATCCTGGTGGCAAAGAATCCGTAGTAGCGGGTAGAGCTAAAGTCAGGACTAACGTTCCGACTCCTAAAGCTGCTGCGGGTGAGGAAGCTAGTTCTTTGGGTGGCAAGGTTCTTCAATTTGCTAAGGCTAATCCATTAAAAGCCGCTGGTGCTGCTGCTGGCATTGCTGCCGCTGGTTATGGTGCGAAAAAGCTTTTAGAAAAGAAACAAGATCAGCCTCGTTACTACCAGGCATAACATAGAGTTTCAATGTACAAACTTCTTGAGTCCTCAAATGTACCTGAAGATCTTCAGATATCAATCTCTTTAGAAACGAGATACGAATCTGAATTTACTAAAGTTGCAGCCACAAGAGACTTACCAAAAGAAGTAGATGAAGCTATTAAGAACTTAGCACGAAAGAAAGATCATAGTTATGTTCTTGTAACCGCTATGGGTGATGGTGAAACCTGGGGCGAGAATAAGAATGGTGACTATTTCCCATATGACGGTTTGATGGGAATGCAAAATACTCCAGTATGGAAAGAAGTTGCTGGAAAAGACGAACGTGCTAATGAAGAAATGAAAGTTAAAGAAAGATACAAAACTTTCTCTGACGGTCATTTTTTTCATCACCACAAGAATAAAATAGAACACGATCCTCATTTTGGATATGTTCCAGCTTCTATCTGGAATCCTAAAATGAGGACCGTTTTATTAATCATTGGCATTGATAATAAAAAAGATCCTGAAACAGCAGAAATGATTGCTCGTAATGAGTTACTTGCCGTTTCAATGGGAGCCAAACTCCCTTGGGATCGTTGCTCCATTTGTGGGTCAAAGCACAAAACCTTATTACAATATTGCCCACATCTTAGAAGCCAAATGCATCAAATTCTTCCTGATGGAAGAAAAGTATATGCCGAGAATTTATTCCCTAGATTCTTTGATATTAGCAAAGTGACTAGACCAGCTTTCTTAGCTGGTATGCAATTAGAAAAGGTTGCAAGACACGGTGGTATGTTATCCGTTGACTTAGCTTCATATTATGATATTGGTCAATTTGATAAACAAGCCGATGTGAACAAAAATGCGATTTTATATAAAGAATTACCAGCACATGTCGAAGGGGCTGTGGCTAGAGTTTGTAATACTGAAAAGGATCTACCACATCAATTAATGAACGATTTGAGCAAGATGCAACCTCAACAAGCTTGGGGAGCATTAACAAAAGCTGGCATTATTGCCAAACCAAACGAATTTGCTTATATTCTTTTAAAACATGATGGTCACGATGAATTAGCTGATAAATTTTTACATGCTCATGCGACAGTAAGCAAAGAGCGTGTAAAAGGATTAGATGAAAAACTTCACGGATTAGCGCAAATTGAGATGAACCATCATGCCGTTAAATTTGCCAATTCTATTCCTGATCATATTCTTGACGAACGATCTATTGGAACTTTAGAAAATAGAATTTATAAAACAGACCAAGGGTTAAGGAAAGAAGCTGGAGTAACTGGAGATATTGGTCTTGGTAATATCTTATCTGCTCTCTATGTGCTTTATAGAAGAAACGCTCAATCTACATTCAATGCCTATGGTTTATTGGGTGCTGGCATTAGTCAAATGATCCGTGATACTCCTGATGGGCCTAAGTTCTTAGGTAACGATTCAGCTACTACAGATATGATGAATAAAAAAGCCGCACATGAGAACCTTAAAATGATTGGCAGCGGGTTTGGCGGTTTTGCTGTTCCATATGTTGCCGCAGCTCATTACCAAAACAAAATAAACAATGGTGAGAATGTCGGTGTTTTAGGCAGGACTTTAGCTAACAATCCTGGTAAAATAGGATTAGCGACAGGCGCATATGCCTTAAACCCTATGGCTGGCAATAAAGCAATAGCAAATTTAGCTGGCGATGTTAGCAAAAGCGTTAAGTCAGTTTTTAAAAAGAAATAAAAGGAGTTACAATGGATTTTATGGAATTTATCAAGAAAAGTTCACCTGAAGATTTGCAGAAAATTGCAGAACAAGCTCAAGATGAAATCGTAGCGAAAGTTATGGAAGCTATGATTCCTCTGCTTGAAAAACAGGCTGAATATACTTTAATGTTAATCAAGGAAGCTATGGAAGTTGCTCCAGAGCAATCTGAAGCTCCGAATCCAGGGGAAGAAGCCCCTGCATTAGAAGCTACTGCTCCCGGCACTATTCCTGGCACTACCTATGGTGAAGACAATTCAGACGTAGTTGGGTCTGAGACTCCTGGTGGTATTGTTGCAACAGACGTTCAAGCGGCTGTTAATCAAGCTATCGAAGCTGGGCAACCTGATAAAATCGGGCAATTCGTTAAGGCCGTAGCTTCAAGTCATCCTGAAGCTTTGTTCGAAATCATCAAGATTGTTAAAGTAGTCTTGCATACAGCGATTATGAAACGCAAGATTGATCCCTCCGAAGCGGCTAAAGTGGCTCAAGCTTTAGATCAATTATCTGCTGGTCCTTCTGAAGAAGCTGGAGAATAGTTATGAGCTTGATCGAAGATATCTTAAGAGAAGCTGAAGAAGTGGTGAAAACCGCTAATGATGCTCAAGGTGCGCCCGAAACTGCCAATAACAGTAATACGGGTCAGACCGATATCATTAGTACCGCTAATGCTTTCTTGCAAGAACTTGAACAATTTAAAGCTCAAGTTGGTCAGCAAGTAGCAGAAGGTGGTCAACCTCAAGGCGAACCTGAAGGCGATGAGGGTCACCCTCAAGTGGATGAGAATGGTCAACCTATTGGTCAACCTCAACAACAAGCCGCTGGTGGTGCGACTATTCAAACTCCTGGTGGGTCAGTTATCAAATTAGCCTCTATCATTAAATTAGCTAGTTGCTATGGTAGAAATTTATTCGGAGAGGTTAAGTAATGGACCCCTTACAGCAAGCTCTCGATATGTTAGATAAATCTGCCGCTATCATTCAAGAATTAGTGGCACAGGTTCAATCTAAGGGACAGCAACAAGATATGTCTAAGAAAGCTGAGTCCTTAGCCGCAAAAACTGGTATGTCATTTAGTGCCGCTTCTGATATGATTAAACAAGCGGAAGAAAATGGCTCCAATCTTGAGGCAGTTTTAAAAGCCGCTGATTTATTTGTTTCAGCTAGACCGTCATTCGGTAAAGTAGCTGGAGTTGAAAGAAACACATCAACATCAGGTTCCGTTGCAATGGAAAAATATGCAGAACGTGAAGCTGCCTTGTTAGATGAATTAGGTTTGTAATTTAACATTCTTATAGGAGATTGAAATATGTTAAATGTTTTAAGTGGCCTTCAAGAAGGCTCTCGTTCAGTTGTGACGGTTAGCCGTAGTGGACCCGCTGGCCTTACAAAAGGCAATGTGGTTGCTACTACTGCTACTGCAAATACCGTTGCGCTTGCCGATTCTGCCAATGCCAACTCTGCGGTTGGTGCTGCGTTAGAATATGTGTTTGAGGATACAACAACACAGACCTCCGGCAAATACACCATTATCTATGGTCGTTTCGAAGCTGAAACCGATCAATACGCTGGCACACCTGCCATCGGCGCTTTCTTAAAGCCTGGGACTACAACTAACGCTGGTTTACTTGTGGCTGATACCACCCCCACGGTTTTAACTTGCGCCAAGGTTGTTGATTCGTATTCGCTTCCCATTAACCCTACGATGACTAGTCCTGTGGGTGGTGTGGCTGTTTCCGTTCTTCGTATCCGCACCCTTTAATCCAATCATTCATAGGAGATTTTAATATGTCATTAATGGTTTCCCAATTATGGGATGTTTTCAGTGGCGGTAGTAATGCCGATGGCATGACTAAGGTTGCCGCTTTAACTGAAGATTATCTTCGTGATCGTATCCGTGAGACTTCTGTTCTCAATCGGGTAATTCCTCCGGTTGTGTTAACTGAAGCTCAGATCGAACGTAATACACTTAACGACTTCCCTTTGAAGCGTGTGGAACTTGAGCCTGATTCTAAGGCTTTCACCCTTGGTTTCCGTGGCAAGGGTTCTGCTCAGTTCTTCGAAGGTCGCAAGTACGAAGTGTACTTCACTAAGATTGAAACAGAGCATTTCAAGAAGACTCGTGAAGAGTTAATGACAATGCGTTATCCAGTGATGGACGTTGTCAATAACAACTTCGTGCTTGATATGCAAGAACAGCTTGATGGTTTGTTCCGGGCTCGCTTAGACGCTTCCGTTACTGCCGCTACTGCTCTTAGCTCTGCTTACACTCATGCCGCTACTATTACTAGTGCGACAGACGTTTCTAACAACTTCAAGGATGCCGTTATCGCTGGCGTTCAGGCTGTGGTTGGCAAACGGCGTAGAGTTGCTAGACTTGTTATGACTGAATCTACTTGGATGAACCTTGCTAGACTCACTCCTGATAAGTTAGGCTTTGATGCTGTGCAGCGTATCGCTTTCGGTGGTACTGCTCCTGAAAAGACCTTCTTAGGTCACGAAGTCATTACCACAATCAATTCACAGGGCGCTGGCTCCGTGTGGGCTAACAATAGAATCTATTGTGTTGCCGAACCCGGTTTCTTAGGTTCAAACTTCATCCTGGGTGATGTTCAACAGGAAATGAAGCGTGAAGGCAATATGTTAGAGTGGTACTCATGGGCCGATCAGGGCATGGAGATTGGCAATATCTTCTCCACTTCTGTTGTCACCCTTGGTAGCTCGTTCATTACTGCCTAATCATTAAAACAGGAGAACTGTATGTTGTATGTCAAAGGTCTTTTTGGGAATGTCTTTCATAGTGTTTTTTCTGTAGTAGAGGGACAGATTATAGATATTGGCGACGATATTGCCAAAACCTCTGCTGTTTTAGAACTTGAAGCTCAAGGCGTTATTAAGATCTTTAAAGAATACGAAGATGCGGTGGCATTCAAATTCAGAGGTTATAAAGCTTTGGCTTTAGAATCGCTGCCGCATCTTAATCCTGGCATTGACGAAAATGGAAAGTCTTTAGTTGTTGGTAGCCCTACAATGGACATTAAAACAGGGCTGCCTCTTAAGAAAGAATATAATTACGTCATTGAAGAACCTGCAACTATCAGTTCTCCTGTTCCAGTACAAGCCCCGGTTAAAGCTGAAGCTCCTAAGACTAAGTTAGTCGTAGCCGATGAAGCTCCAGTAACCGTAGAAACCAAATAATTAACATCAACTTTATTAAATAAGAAGGGAGCATTCATGCTCCCTTTTTTTATTTAAGTATGTTAAAATGAATAAGAGGTAAACAAATGGTAACTGTATACGAAGGCCAAAACACTCAGTATCCAAACTATAGAATGACTCCACAAGTTGTAATAGATATGGCTCGTAAATTTCTACGAGATACGCCTAAGCTCAATGAATTACGTGGGATTGAAGAAACTGATGAATCAGTTTTCAAATTAGCTATTAATATGTCTATTAGTGATTGGAATTCAACCCCACCACTTTTAGCTCCAGTTGGTTTAGAAGATTTCCCATCATTTGATTGGCTGATTATCTCAACAGGGCTATTCGTTTTAATGAGTGCTGGGGTACTTCAATATAGAAACGAATTACAATACAGTGATCAGGGCATTACCGTTAACCCCTGGAGTAAAGGTCCAGCGTATATTCATATTGCTGGAATGTGGGCTGGTATGTGCGATACAAAAAAGCGTGAATATAAATATGCTTTAAATCTATCTAGAACATTTGGCATTGCTAGAACCTCTGAATATTTAATGTGGGATTACTCAGGATTATATACCGGGGTTCCAGGGGATAATGTTAGAGGAACTGGGCCTAGTTCTGTGGCTGGGGGAATTTTAGGAACCAATGAGCCTATCGGACCTAGCAACGAACCTCACAAGCGGCTCTATATTAATTTTACAATAGAGCAATGGGTAGGCAATGGGTCAGGAGCCGTTTGGGAAATGGTTCTCTATCATAATTTTGGATCAGATGTAGACGTTAGACTTACAGATCCAGCAACAGGACAAGATTTACGGAATCAAGCAAGTATTTTCTTCGGGACTAAGAATGCAATTACTTTAAGAGTCCCGATGGCTCCCGATGGTAGATTTGCGGGACAAGCCATTGTATTTCAGGTATGAAAAAGCCCCCGAAAGGGGGCTTTAGACTTTTAAAGATAAACCTTAATCGTTCTCATTTCTGTAGCTTAAATGCCTCGCCCCAAGTCCCACTCCTATTGCGGCTCCAATAGCCGCACCACCTACACCCTGTTTCCAAGCCTCTAGACCACCTTTCAAAGCATGACCACCATCATATCCAATTAAACCACCTAAACCACCGTAGCCTAAAGCTCGACCTCCAACATGAAGAAGGTAGTCATCTTTAGTTAAAGCTTTACGCTTATGCTGTTTAGCTAATTTGATTAAGCTCATGCCTATCTCGCTATAACTAATTTAGCTTTATTATTCTTCATTAAGTTCTTCTCATGCTTTTGTTCGTGCCTACGTAGCATATTAATACCGCCGCCTAAGACAGCCGCACCAATTAAAGCCCCTGCGCCAGTTTTTAAACTGGCTCTAGATTTAATCTTCTT
>SESF01020797.1_pt1 | contig 27836 bp, 45 predicted proteins | sample 3171521 | NCBI WGS metagenome assembly SESF01 (sample SAMN10866945, study PRJNA518727) | freshwater metagenome | biome: subpolar coniferous forest; feature: holomictic lake; material: water; isolation source: holomictic Lake 227, 6 m and 8 m depth | place: Canada: near Kenora, Ontario | collected...
TTCAAACTGGTCTGCCGCCTTAGATAAATTTGCCGATGCAACGTCTGCGTCCGAACAACCTGCGAGTGCTGCTACGGCAGCGGTGATAGCGATAAGTTTTTTCATTTGGCACGCTCCTTGAGCATGGCATCTGCCATTGTGTAGGACTTTTCTGCCATTTCGGCGTAGGATTCTCGAATGTTATGGACAGTTAGACCTTGCATAGCTAACCCCGCAAAGTGGTCACGCAAGGTCAGGCTTTCTAAATGGCCTCCGTTCTTTACTAGCCAGTCGGTGTACTCTTTTGCTACTTCAATGTTGTCTTTCATTTCAATTCTCCTTCGGTGTGTAATAAATCAGCGTGTTCTTCGAATCGGTTTCCAAAAACAAATGCATTCCAATTTTTCTCTTTCAAGCCAGCATCCATTGCTTGTGTGTATCTAAGCAACTTAGGCAAGATGTCGTCAGGGTCTTCAAGGTGTGAGTCAGGTATTTGGCAAGAATCCCAAAGTGTTTTGACTGCTTTGAGTGCTTCATCTGTGTACCACTTATGCCGCGAGATGCCCTCAACCATTACCATCGTTACCCACTTTTGCTTTCGCCCTTTAAGTATTTTGTGTAACGCAACAACTTCTTTCTCGGCCTTTAACCACCGGATAATGATGCACTCCTCGCATTTACAATGCCAATCATGGTCGTTCACGGGTACGGGCGAACCCGCCCATAGCGTTTCCTTGTCAATCACTTGTACTCCTCCATGCGCTTGTTCAAGCGCTCAATTCGGTTGACGTTGTAATCGACAACGCTCTGCGCATACTCCACCGCAGTCTCAGCTTCGAGCTTCTCCAAGTGGGCGTGTGCCAGTTCAGTGGCAATCACCTCCAAGGGGCTGGGCTTGCGGAATGGTTCTCTCAATAATGCCATTAGTTTGTTCATTTGCTTTCTCCTAAGTTAGTTAAATTAACACTCACCATAGCTCTTCCCCATACCCGACTCGCAGTTAAGCGGCAGGGTCTGACACCAGTCGGGTCGCCACCGCATGCACTGCTCGACATACTTCTGCGCCTCTTGTGCTTCGGCTTCGGGGGCAATAGATGCAACAGCATCATGCACAGTTAGCACAACACGATACCGCTTGGCTATCCTCAACATTTGTTCTGCAATAACGCAACGTGCAACGGCTTGGCAGATGTTCTCGACTACCTTGCCACCATACAACTTAACAGCACCTTTGCGGGTCGTGTAGTAATACTGCGGCTTACCGTCAAAACTGAATGTCTTTGTCAGGTTGTCGTACTTTTGCCATAGCCCGCTTGGTAGGAGGAACCCGCCTTTCGTTGCATCGAAGCCAACCGCATCTTGTACACCAAAACTTGACGCACTCTTAGTGATGATCGCTTCGAGGCAGCGTTGACCATCCCTCCACAAGTCAGGGATTCGACTATATGTGGCGCGATATACCGATATGATGCGTTTGCACTCTTCAAGGGAAGTGTCCACTCCGAATGTGGTAAGTTGGGTTTGGAATTTCTCCGCACCCATGCCATAGCCTGCACCAAGAATAGTAGTTTTACCCACAAACCTCTCTTCCTTTGTGACTGTATCGACTTCTTTACCATAGATCGCACTTGCCATGATCTTGTATACGTCCTCACCATTGTCAAACGCCTCCGTTAAATTTGTTTGTCCAGCCAACCACGCAACTGTGCGGGCCTCGATTTGCGACGAATCGCAGTCGATTACCACGTAGCCCTCGGGCGCTTCGATAGACAGCTTCAACTTGTTTGCGTTCTGCCCACGGCTCGGTAAGTTCTGCAAGTTAATCTTGTCGTCCCCGCCCCACCTACCTGTATGCGCTGCGTAATACTTGATGGGTACTGGCAGCGTGCCGCGTAACGCAATGTCTATAAACCTCTGTGTACGTGTTTCCTCAAGGGTCGTCTTGTTGCCCAACCGCGCAGACACCAATGTTTGTACCCTTGGGTCATGATGCTCCAACAACGCCTTAAACTCCTCGTCGGTCTTAGCAAACGCATACGCTTGCTTGCCTGTACGCGCACTGGTCTTAGTAGGCGGCTTGACACCTAGCTTTATCAGCAGTTCCGCAAACTTGTCGCCGCTCATTAAGGAATCTTTGTCAGCTTCAGCAGCAAGTAGTAGCTTAGCCTTGCGGTCTTTCACAGTCTCAAGATGGGACTCCAACATCGGCAAGTTAAGGGTCAGCACGGGGTCAATGAACATGCGCAACGTGCAGTCAATAACCTTTAACTCCTTTATGGGAAAGCCCTCACCAAGCCCCGGCAGCATGAGTCTATGGAACAAAGCTCGGGTTATCTCCACATCGTTCTTACAGTACTCGCCGTACTTGGCTAACTGCTCTGCGGGGAAATCCTCACGATGCAGCCCAAGTGCATTGGTTACCTCTGTACCCTTGACACCTAAGTTGTACCGCTCAGCCAACGCTTGCAGACTACCGCCAGCATCCACCCCATGAACCGCCCGCGCCATGCATAGCGTGTCCAACCAACCTTTAGGATTGATACCGTAGCGCCATGAAAGAATAGCTCCATCAAACATAGCGTTATGCGCAAGCACAAACAAGTTTGGCCAGTCGTATTGACTAAGGAACGCAGCAACTTCTTTATCCGTGCCACTAAACCACGTAGCTGGATCATCGTTCAAAGCAACACCAACCCCGATAACTTCAAACTCGCCGCCGCGCACGTACTCTTCAGTTGTGTGCGTCTTGAACCCAAAGTCTTTGGAGTAGTAGGTTTCAAAATCAACAGTTAGGATGTTCAAGGTTTTGTCCTTGTGTTTTGGATATACGGTAGGTTTTGGAGCGCTTGCCTTTGTTGCGCGGAAATATGTTTTTGGTGTTCGGCTTGAAGCATTGACGCATCCATCTTCTCTACAAGTTCTTCGCGCATCAACTCCTTGACCACCAGCGTGTCAAACTCCATGCGCCTAATCTGCTTCAAGGATTCGTGCAGCCGACCTTTCTCTATCTCGGTCATAGCATCGCGGAAGTAGTCCTTGAACATGAACCGCCACCGACCTTTGGTTTCGCCACCATGCGAATACTCAAAAAACTCGTCGGGGTGTGTACGCATCCGCTCAATGATTGCATCGACACCAGTTGTAAATACTTTGTCCTCAGACTTCTGCGAGTCGCTTGATGAATTCGTCATACTTAGCTCCTTTCTCTAAACGCTTTAGCCGTAGGTTTTTGTCATCGCCCACTTTTATTAACAGGTGTTTATCACATAGCTGTTTGATCTTTTTGTGCGCAGTTGCAGGTGATGTGTGCGTGAAGTTGTCGATGAAGTTCATGATAGTTACCTCACCAGTTTCTGCTCTAGTTTTCACTGCCGTGTACAGCAGCAGCAAGTCTATTCCGTCCATCCCAAAATCATTGGAACAAACAGTTAGTGCTTCCCCTAATTGTTTTAATCTCATTTGTTTCTCCTAACAGAGTAGTAGTTGTAACGCTGGCGATACCGCAACTCGATAACGCCTTGTGCTTCCAGCCGACTGATGAACCGCCATGCATGTCGGTCACTGATACGCAGTATTCGTGCAACATCTTTTACAGACACCGCATACTTACCCTTCAGTATCCGAGTCAACCGCACGGTAGTTCCGTCAGTTGGTTTAGATCGGGGCTTCTTCAGCATCGCCTAGCAACGTGATTAGGCCACCACTTGGTACGACCCACTTGGGATTTGCCCAAGCACCAATAAGAGCTTTGAACCCTTCGATGCCTGTCTCATCAACAAGTATTGCCATGCCACCAGTAGATTTGATATTGTTCAAGTTCTTCATTTGCAATGGCGTGGGTTTGTTGCCGTTAGCCTTGCACTCTATGCCGATGAACCGCCCCTTCATGCAAGCGGTTATGTCGGGCACACCGGAAGAACCATAGCCATGCGTAGCTGGCATAAAGTGATACACCCCATGCGCAGATAGAACAGCTTTGACTTTATCCTTTACCTTCTTTTCGGGGGTTGTCATGCACGAACCATGCGAACCGTCTTGATAAACTTATCTTCCAAGTACCGGATGATGGCAAGCGCATCAGTAAGTTCTTCTTCGCGGCGTTTAACCATATCCTGCGCGTATCCAAGACTACGCTTCAAGTCCGCAACTTCATTGGTATATCGCCGCTCTTGTTTAGCTTGTTGTACATTCTTTGCTGCTTTCTTGGGGGCCGCAACAGCGGTCGTATTAACACCTGTTAACTTATATAAGCCAGCGTCGGTAAGTTCAACAATACCTTTGTCTTTGAGCACCCACAGTGGAGCCCCGACACGTTTAGCTGGTAGGCCAATTGCTTTGGCTACTTCTGCCTTGGGTAAGCCACCATCTTTAAGGGCAGCGAGGATTCGTTGGTTGATTGTTTGTTTCATATATTTCTCCAGTTAAGTTTAAATGCTTCTTTCAGTTCCATGTACTCAACATATCTGAGATACACGGCTAATCTTCCTTGCGTTACTCTACGTCCATAAACACCTCCTTTGTTTCCAGCGGTACATAAGCTCATCAACGCGATGCGCTCTTTCATAAACTCCGGTAACTCAATTCGCTTGTTCAGCAGGGTAAGCACGGAGTAGTTCACGTTGTCCATTAAGTCCATGTGATGCCAGTCACCATCGTCACACATGACTACCATAGCAACGTAATCTTTGTTTGGCTTTGCCATAAAATTTAGGACATTCTTACATGTTTAAAGTGTTCCAGCTAATTGATTTATTCTATCAAGCGGCGACCTGCACCCAAAAATCCCTATCGCCCCACCTAGTGCCAAGTCCCTTGATCGCTTTCTTATCTGCTTCAAGCATGCGTAGCATTGCAACACCTTGCTGCACCCAGTCTGGACACTCTGTAAGTGACTCGTACGAAGCAGTTGTAGGTTTAAGCATCCCATCCTCTACCAAGGTGAACAAGACGGAATCATCTGGGTTGATGAATACATGCGCTTGGTGAAACTTCTTTTGCTTGCTCTCTAAGTATTCCTCGTACTTGGGTATGCCCTCGTTGTACAGCTTTTCAAACTTCTCAGTTTGTGGTTTCACACCAATAGCCTTGAGCCGTATAACTTCTTTGATAAGAGCCTCCACACCTATTTGGGATACGTCGTAGAACGCACTGCGTATCTCACTTTTCTGTTCATTAAATGAGGCTTGTACGTACCCCAAACTACGGTTGGCTAACTCTATCTGCGAGAACGGTTTAAGGTAGTCCCGCATAAACTTGACCGCCTTCTTAACGTCATTAGTTGTTTTGGTATGGTGCTCCACTTTACCGGGATTAAACTTTGAGTTCTCTATCAACCGACTTGTTATGTCGTAAATATTCTTACCTTTATCATCCAACCTCTCAAATAGCAACCCAACAATCTTATGGTAGTTAGTTGACTCCGAAGGGAACCGGCTATCTACAAACACTATTGCACCAGTGTTAGGGGTATACCTAACATCTATTGGGAACCGGCTAACCTGTACCCTCCTAAATTCTTTGACTAGGTTTACCAACACCTCGGGGGCATTCGTCATATCACCAATGTTCAACATACACTTTCTCCTTATTAACAGTTGTTAATCAAAACATGCCAAGGATGGCATCCACTTTCGCCTTGGTATCCAAGCGCAACGCATCGTCCTTACGCAGATCGGTAGCAGTCACACCCACCAACGCACTCTCCAACGTCTTACGTGCGCTCTCCAACTTGGGGTCATTGGTCACGTTCAACTTGGTTAGCAACTCACACATGTCGGTAGCGTTATTGACTAGCGAGTCGCGGAATATCTGCTTCTCATCGCCAGCCAGCTTGCTACTCATTCGCGTCAGGCAGTCATGCAGTCTGTCCCACGCATCTTGCATCGCATCATTTAACTTGTCGTTGTAGAACTTCTCATACTGTGCTTGCAACTCGGTCTTGCTTGCTTCGTTCACATCAATGCGGAAGTCACCAGCGTCAGGCACTGGCAAGAACACATAACGCATACGGAACTTACTCATTAGCTTGATCGCCTCGGGGTAGTCCTCTTTGTTGAACAAGTCACCCAACTGGAACGCAGCCGCCGTTACCAGCGTGTCGTACTCCAATAAGAAATCCTTGACCGCTTCATCGAACTGGCGCTCGTAATCCCCAAGCGTAGCCTTGTAGTCAAAGAAATTCTTCATTGGCAGTAGGCGTGAGCCACCATCCGACCACGGCAATGTCTGCTCGTAGTGCCACACACGTATCGTGGCAACAAGTTTCTGTAACTCGTCAAGCCGCGCCGTACCAGCCAGTAGCTTCTTATGATAGTTTCCTGCCCGCGCCTTCGTATGCTTGCTGGCATCAATCTCGTCGGACACCGTTTTGTCCATCTTGCGGCCTGTCCATACGCTGATGTTCAAGTCCACTAGCATTGCACTGTTCTGTATCATTTGCTTTCTCCTAAAGTTATTAACACCTGTTAACTAACGTGGACTGTCTTACCAGTCCCGCTCACCTCATCGGTTGTTATGCCCCATAGCGTAGGACACGACCAACCCTCACCCCACGAACTAACGTAGCCATCGGTCAGGATGATTGCGCACTCTGCCTTGATTTGTTTGTCCTTGATGTAGTCCACGATGCACTGCGGGTCAGTACCACCACCGCCCCTTGGCTTAGTAGTAGATAACAAGTTATCCAATTGGTCTTGCTCGTACTTCTCATGCTGGCACACTCGTGTATCCCAATACAGTAAGTCGATACCCTCGGGCTTGACCGTATCGCATATCTTGCGCACCTCACCTAAGAACTGCCCGATCTCCTCACGACCAATCGAACCGGACATGTCAATGCCAAGCACCAAGCGACCAACCGACTCGCCGATTACTGATGGCATATAAACATCTTGGTCAATCCACCTACGTGCTGGACGACGCCACGTACTCTCGTCCTTGTCCATACAGAACGATGTAACAAACTCGCGCAGTGCTTCACGCCAATCAACCTTGGACTCCAGTGCATCGGTCACCTCACGCGGTACATTGCCATTCATCTTGCCCGCAAGGATTGCCCCTTGACGTAACGCTTGGTCAATGTCACGCGCCAACTGCTCCTTCTCCTCATTGGTCATACCCTCGGAGCCTTCCCAGTCATGTGCGTCCAACGTACCAACTTCTTGCACGGGCACATCCACGCCTTGCTGATTGCCCACAGTCTTGATGCGGATAGAGCCACCCTCGGCTTCCTTCTTGAGCATGCGGTACACAGTGCCTGCATCGAGCCCACGGTACTTGTTATCCAGTAACGCATCGTCAGGTAACTTGACAAACTTACCCTCTGTATCGCTATCGTGAATCATTAGGTTAATCACAAAGTCACACGCGATGTTGGCAAGCTGGGCATTCTCTTTGTACAGATGTTTCCACATGGTTGTATGTCGGAACGCCTTGTGTAAATTCTCATGGAGAATCACAGCACGTAGTCTGAAGTCAGCCAGCCCATTCACGAACTTGCGCCCATACCACGTGTTGCGCCCATCGGTGCATGCAGTGGGCGTGTCCTCATCAATCTGCGTCTTACCAATCATCATGATGCCCGAGTACAGACAATACTTCGGGTCTTTCATCAACGCAACATGCTGCTTTTGCACACGTTGCTCTGCGGTTAGATTATTCATCTTATTAACTCCTGTTAATTTGTTATCCAATTAAAACAACCATTGGTTAGCCAATGCCCACTCTTTGAACTCCTTGTTCATTACACAGAACGCTTGCTTAGCTTGCGACTTCATCACGCTAGTACAGAACAAGGCTTGCCACTCTTTGTCCATACGTTGCAAGTAGGTCATCCACTTAGCCAACGATTCTTTCTCCACACGTGTTATCGCACTGAACACCAAGATGCAACGCGCCACCGTATCGTCAGGCAACTTCGCAGTATTCGGACTATTGAGGATGGCATCCCATGTCGGCAGCTTGTCCACCACAGTGAAGAACGCTTGCATGTCTCGGCTTGCACTCTCACCAATAGTGCCTGTCAGCAGGGATATAGTTAGCGCATCACCCAACTCGCTACGCCGCTTGGCTATGTGACTAGCCTTCTCTAAACTTCTTGGTGTAACCACCGCACCCATACCGGCCCGCGTAGGGTTGAAGATATACGGGTTGTCCTTCTGACTGGCGTCGGTGTAACTTGCCAAGGCATGCGGGAACTGCTTAACCCATGCGATTACCTCCGGTGCAACGTCATTGCCGATAGCCCAATCTATCCACTCGTCAGCGTCGGGCTTGCGCACAGTTACCAACGCCACACGATTGCGGGCATGAGCTTCGAGCATATCGCCGACACCATCAGTCAACAAGTTAGTAGTACCGAACACGATGCTACCCTTTGGTAAGTAGTTATCACCAATCCTATGCTCCAGCATAAGAGTCAGCAGCACATTCTTCACCGCCTTCATTGCCTTGCCAATCTCGTCAAGCATTACAAGCACGGGCTTACCCATGTGCATCTTGAACCTAGCATTAGGCGCAAAGCGAGTCACACGCATTTGTTGTTCCTCGGTTGTATATGGCAGGGCAAAGTCGCCCAAGTCCAGCAGTGTGCAGTCGATATACGCTATCTCATAATCGGGATAGCTTTGTTGCAACACCTTAAGGGATGCGCTCTTACCAATGCCGGGCTCGCCCTGTCCGATGATTGTTACGTCCTGTCCCACAACACCGATGCCCTTAGCAAACTCGCTCAGGGATACTGAATGACCAAAATTAATCACGCTCATGGCTTTCTCCTAAAAAGTTAACACGGTTAATAAAACTAACATACACAATAGTTAGACGCTTTCCAACTATTAGACATAGTATAACATAAAGATACACCTATGTCAAGGGTTTTAAAATAAATTTGATCTTGCGTTTTCCTTTCAAACTATATGGGTACGTGCCTTGGCACTTGGCTCTATCTCCACTGTCTTGTATATATCCGCACACTCACGCACGAACTTCTCTGTCAGTGCTTTGAACGCATCGAACTTTAACTGCCTCTCCATCATGTAGTCTCTAACCCCTTGCGTTTGCACTTTTCTTTGGTCTAGATAATTCACCTCCCTAGATAACAAGCACAACCAAAACAGATGGTCATCGGGCTTGGCATTTGACAACGCTTCGTACAACCCTGATTTAGTTTGCAAGACATACGCGGGCTTCAGCCTGTACCCAAAGTCGGACATATCAAAGAACTCCATCATGGTCTCGTGCATCACCCAACCATCGGACATAGCCAAGAACGTCTTGACGAACTGCAAGAACGGCTGCATGGGCGCGCGGGCCGCCTTTGCCTTGGCTCTATCTATAACGCGTTGCATGATGGGCTTTGGGTTCTCAGGTTCGTAGGTATTGTTCTCCAATACACAGCGCAACCGCAACTCAGTAGGTAGCGGGTACATGACCACGTTATTAACCATTGTTAATAAATCCGGTTGTCGCCGCAGTCGTATCCACAACTTGTTGTTTTGCTTGAAGCACGTGAACGGGCTATGCTCGTGAATGAACTCGGCAGTGCTCGGCGTATTCCAACCGTTAGTACGCAACACGATGTCCCCATTGGGGAAATACTGCACACACTCGGTCTGATGCAGCTTGGCTCCGAACGTAACGATGGTATTGCCCGCTTCGTCTTGAGTTACTTTTCGCGTGATAGTTTCCCAATCACGGCTGCGCTTACCAGCAGGCCGCACATCAACGGAACGCCCACGTATAGGCTTGATGCTTTCCCACTTGTCTTTGTAGAACTTGTAATTGCTCATTTATTAACTCCTGTTAATTCGTTTGGTACATCTACTTCGTCGCCTAGCTTGCTTGCCACATAGCAGCGCATGGCTGCAATAAGAACTGTTGGGCCTGTTGTTGAACACGGGGACGCAACTTTGTGGCACTGCACAACAGCGTCTTCCATAACAACTAATCTAAGCGACGACCCCGATGAAGAGTACCCTACCCAAAGTTTTTCACGCTCAATAATTGGCCCGCCTTGTGCCCAGTCGGTTGAGTAATTCGGTACGGATACGGGCCTGTATTCCCCGAGTGCTTTTGATACCGCCCAGTCAAGGGCGTGTCCTGTTAGTTCACTGGTTTTCATCTTATTAACTCCTGTTAATTAAAATCTGATTCTTGCAGTGGGGGCTTCTCCATTGCCAAGCCCATCATGCGCCACACATCCCGCATAGAGTCCATATCCTCGGAACCTACGCACGGGTCGCTATACCCAGATGGCTTACCCTCTTGGTATATAACTTCTTTTAGGCAGTACCAATCCTCGCCGCCGTTCTCAGACTTGGCATTGACGATGCGGTAATTCCACGTGAACCCATATTCTTCTTCGGTCATTCATCTTCTCCTTCTAATGTTTGTCGGGATTTTTGTGCGGCTACTAGCGCATCCCATTCCTCTTTCGTGTACTCTTTGGCTAACGAATGGATGGTGTATGTACATCCTTCCAATGATGGGTCGTTGACCATTGCGGCGTTGGCTTCGTCCCAGCTATCGTATGGCCCGTAAAAACTAAAGCCGCACTCAAGGTCGCCAAGCACGGCAATCCATTTGTATTTACCTATCATTCATCTTCTCCTTGGTTGAGATATATAGTCACAATATAGCCAGCACACATGCCGCCCCATATCAGGCCAAGCTGGAATACCCAGCCTTCCCTGCCCCAGCATGTCATGATGGACACCACAGAACAAATGGCAACTGCCATGTCCGCTATTACTTCACTCTTTGTCGTTTCGTATCGCATCTTATTAACTCCTGTTAATTCGTTTATATAAAGAACTTCATTTGGTTATCGCATTTATATAAGCAGTAACCACCACGCATCACAGCAGCACCTCATCCAGTTGTAGTGCCTTGAGTGACATACTTAAGTACACCCACCTGTCGCCTTGGGCTAGCTTGCGCACCCATGCACCGCCGTTAGGCAAGAACTCCAGCACCTCGTACTGATGCTTGAAACCCTTGTAGTCCTTGCGCACGATGGTGTCGCCCGCTTTGACCTCGTTGCCCGTTTTGCGGTCAACTACCATTCGCCTTCTCCGCCCCAAGCACACTCGCGCTCGCGCTCCAGCAGCAATTCCCACCGCCCTTTGATTCGCGCCTTGGCCTCGGTCATGTCCCATTTGGAGGATTCCAGCACCGCCATGTAGTCGGATTCGCCAAAGGATTCGTAAACCCAATGCCCTCCCTGCTCGTAGTTGGCACGTGCGTACAACTCTAGTTGCAGCACTTCATTAGCTTTTACTTTGCTCATATTAACTCCTGTTAACTTGTTTACTGTTTATACCTACCAACAACTGAAGGTCAGTCACGACCACATAGTTGCTCTTGTGCATGGGCACAATGGTGTGCTTGCGCAGTTTGGCGTTGGCTTCGCCACAATCGAGGCACAACTTGATGCCGATAACCCATCGCTGGCGCGGAACGTCGTCGCCGCATTTGACGCAGTAGTGTTGCATTAAAGTGCTCCTTTTAAAATAAAAACGCGTTTGAAATTTAAATCTTACAATGTTAACCGTGTTTTGTTCCACTTGTTCTGCAATGTTCCGCAGGGTTGTGACGAAGAAAAGTGTATATAAATCATATAGTTAGGCGCTTCGATGGCAAGATGTTCCATGTTCCAGTGATTTATACGACCTCGCCGAAGTCGCCCTCGAACTGGAAAAGACAGCTTATTAACACTGTTAACCACTTCAAAGAACGGCGTAGTCTTATATATATATTGGAACATGGAACAAATCATATAAAAGTACCGATTTCTCCTTATAAATCAACAACTTGCCGTGTTCCAGTGCGATGGAACATTGCGGAACATTCGGAACACGTATACTTCCTGCAACATTTGCAACATCAACAACACTTACAACAGCAACATCATCAACATCGGGGAACTATCACAAAAAACAGGGCGAAGAAAAAGCCCGCCGAAGCGGGCTGGTTGGGTTGGCTGCGATTACTTATTAACAACCGTTAATACGTTTTGCAGTGCCGCGAGGGTTGCCACTAGGTCAAAATCCGCGCCCTCTGCCTTTTCGCACTTTTTCACCAAGTCCGCGATTGTTTCTTGGATTTTCGTTTTCAGACTTGTCGGTGTGGTGTCCGATTCTGCCTTGTCCTTGGGAAAAGCATATTTCACGATACGGGCAAAGTAGGTGTCGCATGTTGCGCGTGCGTCTTTCTTGGCTTGGTTCATGGCTTCCCATGTTTCCTTTTCCCCGGCGGACAGCGCGGCGTACTCTTTGCCATTTTTACGTGGTAGCTCAATAGATAGGGCTTTTGCATGGCGCTTATCCACAGCGGGTAATATTGCATCCGCAATGAATTGCGCTTTCTGCTCAAGCAATACCGATTCAGTGCCAAAGTGCGCAAGTACTGCCGCGCCCGCTGTCTGCCATTTGTTAACAGTGCTAATATCTTGGCGCACTGCATTGACGCATGCCGCGATTGTGGTGGAATAGTCAACAAAGTTGTTTGCAATTGATGTCATATAAAGCTCGCTTTCAGTTAGTTAGTTATTTATACATAGACCGTCTATGTATGGCTCTACTGTAATGATATTTTGATTTTCTCAAAGCATTTTATTATTTATTATCACTGTTAATATTTTCCGGACGGCTCAGCGCACCCCTACCCCCCTAAATTGGCTTTGGGACTCCTGCCCCATACATGCATACCAATTTGCACGTTAGACACTAAACTTTTCAAACCCTTCTAATCCAACATACAAAAAACTAATTTACACGAAACACCCCCGGGTATGTTTCCAAATCAATACCCCCCACCCCCTATTTGCAAAATTTTGAAAATACTGTACACTGCTAATCAAAGGAGCTACAAACCGCCCCATGCCTATCGTTGCTACACCAGAATTGGGAATCCCGTTCCCATTTGATACTACGCCGGAAGAGATTGAAGACTTCCGTGATAAAGCGCACGCCTATTTCCAGACCGTGCAAAAATTAATTTCCCACGGTGCCTCGCCGGAAATCACAGATGCGGACAAACGCCAGTCCCATCAAATCATGGCAGAAGGCAAGATGCCGCCAGCCAAGGCAGTTACATCAGGCGCACTAATTAATCTGGAAGCCATACTGTCCGAGTGGGATCATGAAGTATTGGATGCCACAAGGAAGCTGCGTAACTATGTAACAAACAAGTTAATCTTAGAGTCCACAGACCCCGATCCCAAGCAGCGCATGAGGGCACTGGAGAATCTGGGCAAACTGTCCAACGTAGGATTGTTCGCCGAGCGGGTGGATGTGAACGTGACCCACCGCACCGTTACCGACATTGAGACCGAACTACGTAAGACCTTGGAGTTGTATGGTGGGGACGTAGTAGATGTAACCCCTAAATCAAAGAGCCACATTCCTAGTATTGGGGATATGGATTTGGATGAAGAACTAGGACTAGGCAGTGGATCAAAACCTACTACTTGAAGTCGAGAAAAAACTTCCAAGCATGCCTGTTGCGGTGCAGCAAAAGGTGGGGCAGCTTATTGCGGAAGCTCGCCGTAGTATTACTTATACCCAAGCACGCTCGGACTTCATGGCGTATGTCAAATATGTCTGGCCTAACTTTATCCACGGCAGGCATCACGAGAAAATGGCGGCTGCGTTCCAGCGGGTAGCCGAGGGCAAGGTTAAGAGGCTCATTATTAATATGCCGCCTCGTCACACCAAGTCCGAGTTTGCTTCTTACCTACTCCCAAGCTGGTTCCTTGGGATGTTTCCTGACAAGAAGATTATCCAAACGTCCCATACTGCTGAGTTGGCAGTGGGTTTTGGTCGTAAGGTTCGTAACTTGGTGGACTCCGATGCCTACAAAGACATATTCCCCACCGTCGCACTCCAAGCTGACTCCAAAGCTGCTGGTCGTTGGGCTACTAATTTTGCTGGAGAGTACTTTGCTATTGGTGTTGGCGGTGCCGTTACTGGTAAGGGAGCAGATTTACTTATCATTGACGACCCGCACTCGGAGCAAGAGGCCGCACTTTCTGAGGTGAACCCGGAGATTTACGACAAAACCTACGAGTGGTACACATCTGGCCCTCGTCAACGTCTGCAACCGGGCGGGGCCATCGTTATAGTGATGACAAGGTGGTCTAAAAAAGATTTGACGGGGCAAGTTGTCAAGGCAGCGGCCCAAAGAAGTGGTGAAGAGTGGGAAGTTATTGAATTTCCTGCGATTTTGCCCTCTGGAAACCCACTTTGGCCCCAGTTTTGGGCGTTAAAAGAGCTTGAAGCCCTAAAAACGGAGCTTCCCAATGCCAAATGGCAGGCTCAGTACATGCAGCAGCCCACTTCTGATGTATCTGCCATCATAAAAAGGGAGTGGTGGAAGATTTGGGACGAAGAAAGACCGCCATCCTGCGAATTTGTGATCCAATCTTGGGATACTGCCTTCCTAAAAACGGAGCGGGCTGACTATTCTGCGTGTACTACGTGGGGAGTTTTCTACAAACCAGACGATACTGGGAAAGATCAGTCTAATATTATTTTGCTCAACGCTTTTAAAAAGCGTATGGAGTTCCCAGAGTTAAAACAACGGGCGTACCAAGAATTTAAGGAATGGAACCCGGATACTTTGGTGGTTGAGGCCAAGGCCGCAGGGTCGCCTCTTATATTTGAGCTTCGGGCAATGGGAATCCCTGTGCAAGAGTTTTCGCCATCTAAGGGGAACGATAAAATTGCGCGGCTTAATTCGGTGGCTGATATATTTGCATCGGGCCGGGTTTGGGTGCCTAATACAAATTGGGCAGAGGAGCTTGTTGAAGAGGTAGCAAGTTTCCCGTCTGGAGAACACGATGACTTGGTAGACTCCATGAGCCAAGCATTAATGAGATACCGCCGTGGTGGCTTTATCAGATTGGGTTCTGATGAAGAAGATGAGCCACGGGAGTTTCGTAGAAAAGTACCATATTACTAAGGACAGATCATGGCTATTGAGAAATCACTGTACGCTGCACCGCAAGGCTTGGATAGTCTGGCGGCAATGGACGCCGCATCCCCCGATGTTGAGATTGAGATTGAAGACCCCGAGGCTGTAAATATCGGGATTGACGGTATGGAGATTGAGATTGTTCCGGGCAAGAAATCCGGTGAAGATTTCAACGCCAACCTTGCCGAGTATGTGGACGAGGACGAGTTGGAGTCTTTGGCTGATGAACTTATTGGGGACTACGAGGATGACCTCGCCAGCCGCAAAGATTGGATGCAAACCTACGTAGACGGCCTTGAGCTACTGGGTATGAAGATTGAGGAGCGGTCTGAACCTTGGGAGGGAGCCTGCGGGGTGTACCACCCACTCCTGTCAGAAGCCTTGGTCAAGTTCCAAGCAGAGACCATGATGGCTACGTTCCCCGCTGCGGGGCCGGTCAAGACCCAGATCATTGGTAAAGAAACTCCTGATAAGAAAGCCGCTTCAGTTCGTGTCCAAGATGACATGAACCATCAGTTGACCGATGTGATGAAGGAGTACCGGCCTGAGCATGAGCGCATGCTGTGGGGCTTGGGCTTGTCGGGCAATGCGTTTAAGAAGGTGTACTTTGACCCACACCTAGATAGGCAAGTATCCGTCTTTGTTCCTGCTGAAGATTTAGTTGTGCCCTATGGCGCAAGTAACTTGGAAGCTGCTGAACGTGTGACGCACATAATGCGTAAGACTGAGAATGAGTTACGCCGTCTACAGATTGCTGGCTTCTATGTAGACATTGATTTGGGCGAACCCAACAACGTGCTTGATGAAGTCGAGAAAAAGATTGCCGAGAAGATGGGCTTTCGGGCCACCTCGGACAACCGGTTTAAGTTGTTGGAGATGAACGTAGACCTTGACCTCAAGGGTTACGAGCATGAGGAGGATGGCAAGAAGACTGGCATCAAGCTGCCGTACATTGTCACTATTGAAAAAGGCTCCGGCAAAGTAATGGCGATTCGCCGCAACTGGGAGGAAGATGATGAAACATATCAAAAGCGCCAGCACTTTGTCCACTACGGATACGTCCCCGGATTTGGTTTCTATTGTTTTGGCCTTATCCATTTGGTGGGTGCCTTTGCTAAGTCAGGCACTTCTCTTATTCGCCAGCTTGTTGATGCTGGTACTCTGAGCAACCTGCCCGGAGGCTTTAAGTCTCGTGGGCTACGGGTCAAGGGTGACGATACCCCCATCGCCCCCGGTGAGTGGCGTGATGTGGACGTTCCAAGCGGAAGCATCAAGGACAACTTGCTACCCCTACCATACAAAGAGCCAAGCCAAGTTTTGATGGCACTCCTTGGTCAGATCGTGGACGAGGGACGGCGCTTTGCTAATACGGCTGACCTACAGATCAGCGACATGTCGGCTAACTCCCCAGTGGGGACAACGCTGGCTATCCTAGAGCGCACGCTCAAGGTAATGAGTGCCGTACAAGCCCGCATCCACTACTCCATGAAACAGGAGTTGGGTCTACTTAAGAACATCATCGCGGCCTACACGCCCGAGGACTACGACTACGAGCCAGAAGAAGGCTCCCGCAAGGCTAAGAGAAGTGACTACGACAACGTGGATGTCATTCCGGTAAGCGACCCCAACGCTGCCACTATGGCCCAGAAGATTGTGCAGTACCAAGCAGTAATGCAGTTGGCTCAGCAGTCTCCTCAGTTGTACAACATGCCTTTGCTGCATCGTCAGATGCTGGATGTGCTGGGCGTTAAAGAAGCCGCCAAACTTGTTCCGATGGATGAGGATCAGAAGCCGACAGACCCGGTGTCCGAGAACCAGAACGTGCTGATGGGCAAACCCGTCAAAGCGTTTATGTACCAAGACCACCAGTCGCACATCATGGTTCACATGTCGGCAATGCAAGACCCCAAAATTATGGCGCTCTTGCAGAACAACCCGACAGCCCCGCAGCTACAAGCGGCAATGATGGCGCATATCAACGAGCACTTGGGCTTTGAGTACCGCAGACAAATTGAGCAGCAGCTTGGCATGACTCTGCCCCCGCAGAAAGACGAGGCTGGTGAAGATACCAATATGGCCCCAGAAGTTGAAGCGCGGTTGTCTCCCCTACTGGCGCAAGCGGCGCAGCAGCTATTGCAGAAAAACCAAGGTGAGCAAGCCCAGAAGCAAGCTGAGCAGCAGGCACAAGACCCGTTGGTGCAGATTCAGATGCAAGAGTTGCAGATCAAGCAAGCTGAGCAGAAACGCAAAGCCCAGAAGGATCAGGCTGACTTGGAGCTTAAGAAAAACCAGCAACAGATAGATGGTATGAAGGCAATGGGGCAACACCAGCTTGACGAGCAACGCATAAAGATTGACGCCATGAAGAGCGTAGCGCAGATGAAGGCTTCTAAGACAGAACACCTTATAGATGCGGGACTAGATGTGCTTAAACACATGTCCGACAAACATCACGCTGGCAATACCCAAGAGAAAGACTTGCTGCATAAAGGCTTGCAAACCGCTATGCAGGGAATGAACCGCCCCACTAAACCAACAGGAGGTAAAGAGTGAACGCGTTTGAAGTATTCGTTGAACAAACCGACGAGAAGATAACTGACCTTAAGGAGTATTTGTCCGCTGGACGGGCAAGTACGCTTGAGGAGTACAGGGGCATTTGTGGTGAGATTAAGGGTCTGCTCATCGCACGTGGTTACGCATTAGACCTGAAACAAAAAATGGAGTTTGCTGATGACTGAAATCCTATTAGGTACAAACCCTAATAACCCCCAAATAGTAGGAAACTACAACTGGGAATCAAGTATGGAGGAGAAAGGTAAGCAATTACCAAAGCCATCTGGCTATCGAATACTTTGCGCTATTCCAGAAGTAGACAAAGAATACGAAGGCACTGGCTTAATTAAAGCTGACGAAACCTTACGCAACGAAGAGACGCTCACAACCGTCCTATTTGTTGTGGATATGGGGCCAGACTGCTATAAGGATGAGAAGCGATTCCCATCCGGCCCGTGGTGTAAACCCGGGGACTTTATCCTCATCCGCCCCCATGCAGGCTCTCGTCTGGTAATTCATGGTCGGGAATTTCGCATCATTAATGATGATACCGTAGAAGGTATTGTTGATGATCCTCGTGGCATCCGCCGTAAATAAAGGAGTACAAAATGCCTTTTGAAGAAGCTGAATTTAAGTTTCCTGATGAAATTCAGGAGAATAAGGGTAAACCCTTAGAAAAAGAACGTCCAGAAATTGAGATTGAGATTGAGGACGATACCCCTGAACCGGATCGTGGTCGGCAACCCCTACCAAGACCTCTGGTTGAGGAACTGGAAAAAGACGAACTTGACCAGTATGACGATAATGTCAAGACCAAACTTAAGCAAATGCGCAAGGTTTGGCACGACGAACGCCGGGAAAAAGAATCTGCTATGCGCGAGCAGCAGGAAGCAATATCCTTTGCACAACGCCTATTGGAAGAAAACAAGCGTATTAAAGGTATCTTGTCCACTGGGGAAAAGGAGTATGTTTCTACTGTAAAACATGCGGCTAGTATGGAGCTAGAAATGGCAAAACGGGCTTATAGAGAAGCCTACGACGCCGGGGATACTGATAAGATTATTGACGCCCAGCAAGCCATGCAGCAGGCAAATATGCGGGTAATGCAGGCAGAAAATTTCAGATTACCCCCTTTACAGGAGTCTGAAAATAGTGTACAACCCGTCCAACGGCAGTATCAACCTAATGTTACTCAACCAGATAACCGAGCCATTGCGTGGCAAGAGCGCAATCAATGGTATGGTCAGGATGAGGAAATGACGGCTTCCGCGTTAGGTTTACACGAAAAACTAAAACGCAATGGAGTTGTGGTTGGTTCTGATGAATATTACGACACGTTAGACAAAACAATGCGTCGTCGGTTCCCCGAGAATTTTGAGGAGCCGCAGGAACAGAGGCAGCAACCTACCCGGACAAGACCGAGTACAGTAGTAGCTTCGGCAACGCGCAGTACGGCCCCCACAAAGGTCAGACTTAAGCAGAGCCAAATGAATACGATTAAGAAACTAGGGATTACCCCCGAACAATACGTGAAAGAATTCCTTAAGGTGGAGGCCCAAAATGGCTGAAAATAGACTTACTCGTGAGTTAGAAACACGTTCGATACAGGAGCGGCCTAAGCAGTGGCAGCAACCTGAATTGTTACCTGAACCAGACAAAGAGGTTGGGTATTCATATCGCTGGATTCGCGTCTCGACATATAACGTGGCAGACCCGCGCAACCTTTCGTCCAAAATACGTGAGGGCTGGGAGCCAGTTCCAATCGAGGAACAACCCCAATTTAGACTGTTAGCTGATCCCAATAGTCGCTTTAAAGAGAATATTGAGATTGGTGGATTGCTACTCTGCAAAACTCCAACTGATTTTGTTGGGCAACGAAACGCTTTCTTTGCAAAACAAACACAGGCACAGACGGATGCAGTAGATAACAATTTTATGCGCCAAAGTGATGCGCGGATGCCGCTCTTTAAAGAGAGCAAGTCCACGAGCAGCTTTGGTAAAGGTGTTTAATTTTCTTAGGAGTCCTTAAATGGCTGCTTATCCTACTGTCTCGGCGGCTTACGGGTACAAACCTGTAAACCTAATTGGCGGTCAAGTGTTTGCTGGATCAACTCGGAATCTTCCAGTCCAGTACAACTACGGTACCGCTATGTATTATGGTGATCTAGTCACCTTATCGGCTGGTTATGTTGTGATTGCAACTTACCCTGTTAGCACTACCAACACTACTGTTGGCGTGTTCTTGGGTTGCTATTACACCAATCCGACCACCAAGCAACGTCAATACTCGCAGTATTACCCCGGCAGCGTAACTGCTGGCGACATTACCGCAATCGTTGGCGATGATCCTGACCAAGTAATCCGTTGTGCGGTTACTACTGGCGCTTCTGCTACTACCATTGGATCGGCCTCGTCGATTTTGGTTGGCGTGAATATGGCTGGTAACACCCTGACTGGTTCTGCTTCCACTGGTAACGGTGCAGGCGCTGTTGTTGCAGCTTCGGCTACGACTTCTGGCGGCGGCTTCCGTGTCCTGAATCTGGTTCCTGATACCCAAATTAGCACTTCCTGCACTTATGTGTCTGGCGGCGCTGCTTCGGCAACTTCGGTTGTTGTATCTGGTCTGGCTGTAGGACAGTATTTGCCTGTTGGTACTGATGTATTCAACTTGGTAAATGGTCAACTGCAATTTACTGGCTCTACGCTAAGTTCTGCATCGACTGTAACTACCACTGGTAGCACGACCCTGACTGTTACTTCGGTTACGACCCAAGTTGCTGGCACCGTTGTGTTGGTTCAAAGCCCTGAAGTTCTGGTAAAACTGAACTTTGGCGCTCATCGCTACTACGTAGCATAAGGAGTAACTCAAAATGGCTATTTCACGCGCACAACTACTTAAAGAGTTGCTTCCCGGCCTGAATGCTTTGTTTGGTCTGGAGTACGCCCGTTATGGTGAAGAGCATAAAGAAATTTATGAAACTGAATCTTCGGAGCGTTCTTTTGAAGAAGAAACAAAGCTGTCTGGCTTCTCTGCCGCACCTGTTAAGAACGAGGGCTCTGCCATCGCTTATGACAATGCACAAGAGGCATGGACTGCACGCTACAACCACGAAACCATTGCTTTGGGCTTCTCCCTGACGGAAGAGGCAATCGAAGACAACCTGTATGACAGCTTGTCCGCTCGTTATACCAAATCGCTGGCCCGTGCTATGGCGTACACCAAGCAGGTTAAAGCTGCTGCTGTTCTGAACACTGGCTTCTCCTCGGCTTACCCCGGTGGTGATGGCGTTTCTTTGTTTAGCTCTGCCCACCCGCTAATTAACGGTAGCACCAACAGCAACATCCCAACCGTTGCAGCCGACCTGAACGAAACTTCGTTGGAAAACGCAGTTATCCAGATCGCTGCTTGGACTGATGAGCGTGGCCTGTTGATCGCCGCTAAACCAGCTAAGCTGATTGTTCCGCCTTCTCTGCAATTCGTTGCTACTCGTCTGTTGGAAACCGAACTCCGCGTCGGCACCACTGACAATGATGTCAATGCGTTGAAAAACAACGGTTCGATCCCCGGTGGCTATACGATCAATCACTTCTTAACCGACACGAACGGCTGGTTCCTGACCACTGACGTTCCAAACGGCATGAAGCACTTTGTTCGTACCCCGCTGGCTAACAGCATGGATGGCGACTTTGATACCGGTAACGTCCGTTACAAGGCTCGTGAGCGTTACAGCTTCGGCTGGTCTGACCCTCTGGGCATGTACGGTTCCCCCGGCGCATAATCGGATTCAGTACGGTAGAGGTGACTGGCCTACCACTAGGGCTCCTTCGGGAGCCCTTTTTATTTGTTGCGTCCCCCACAAAACCGTGATATATTGCAGCTAATCCGGGCTTTCCGGTGTATCAAACTGCCCCGGCAGATGACATACCAATTGATGCACTTAACTTGTATGTAAGGATATCCATCATGGGATTCGCAACTCATCTAGGCCCTTGGCTCTTGGGCACGGTCAAAAATACCACCGGCACTACCGTTGGCACTATTCGTAATACTGGCGCTACGCTGGTATCTCAAACCTTCAAGAAAGATTACACCGGTCAAGCAGCTTCGGCTACCACCGATACCGTTTGTGTATTGCCCGCAGGCGCACAAATCGTCAGTATCTTTGTTGATACCCTCGTAGCATTTACCGGTTCCACCGCTGCTAATATGACGTTGGGCGACGGTACTACTGCTGCCCTGTACTGGGCATCCACCGATATTACCAGCCAAGGTCGTTTGGCTAACACCAACGCAGCTTCTAAACTTGCAAACTGGGCTGGTGCTGCTACTACTGCCTCGCCAAATGGAGCAGGCGTTGGCTCTACCGATGTTAAGGTTATTGCTACATTGACACCTACTGTAGCGGCTGTTACGGCTGGTACTGTGCAATATACCGTGGTATATGCGGTGGCTAACTCGGACGGTTCGCAAGTCCCAGCCTCTGCTTAATTAATCTCAAGGGCTTCGGCCCCTGCTTTATAGGAGATTGATTATGATGCAGACAGACGTTAAAAGCGCACATGCAAGCGCTGCTGGAACTTTGTTTAGTGGCCCAACACGCCTAAAAGGGCTGATTATCTGCCCTGCGGCAAGCACTGCGGCAACTGTGCAGTTTAAAGATGGTGGTTCATCTGGTGCTGTTTTATTGGAAATTGATATTGCCAGTAACACAAACCCAAATACTTATACCTTTGATGTCCCCGGTGAAGGTATCCGATTTAGCAGCACACTGTACTTAGCACTGAGTGCAGCAGTAACAGGCGTCACGGCGTTTTATGGCTAAGACCGCAGCATGGACTCGCAAAGAAGGCAAGAACCCCAAGGGCGGCTTGAACGCCAAGGGGCGGGCTTCGGCAAAAGCGCAAGGTATGAACTTGAAACCTCCCCAGCCAGAAGGCGGCAGCAGGCGCGACTCCTTTTGCGCAAGGATGACTGGGATGAAGAAGAAACTTACCAGCGAGAAGACGGCAAAAGACCCGAATTCCCGTATCAATAAAAGCCTGAAGGCTTGGAACTGCTGATATGTCTGATGCAATACAAACAGCCCGTGAACTAGCTACCCATGCAGCAGATATTGAGCATTTGCAACGGGATATGGATAAACTTGTTGCCAGCGTAGCAGAAATGCAAAAGATGCTTTCCGGCATTGATAAAACCCTGTCTGAAGCCAAAGGCGGCTGGAAAATGTTGCTTGCGGTTGGTGGTTTTGCCGGGGTTATTGGCGCAGGACTTATGCAATTACTGCATTGGTGGAATAAGTAATGCCAAGTACAAGCAAAAAACAACACAATTTCATGGAAGCGATAGCGCACTCGCCATCGTTTGCCAAGAAGGTAGGGGTTCCACAATCCGTGGGGCAAGATTTTAGTAAGGCCGATAAAGGCAAAACTTTTAAACAAGGTGGTGATATGGCTACGAAGAAGATGAACCCTTTCGCAAAATTTGAAGCATCTGCTAAAGATAAAGCAATGGACAAAAAAGAAATGGGTATGAAGAAGATGGCTAAAGGCGGTTCCGCATCTAGCCGCGCTGACGGTGTTGCCACAAAAGGCAAGACCAAAGGTACGTTTGTAACGATGAAAAAGGGCGGCAAAGCCTGCTAAGGACAAATCATGGCTGATTACAAATACGCTGGCGCTACTCCGGTAGACGAGCCTGTGGCTAAGAAGGCTAAACCTACGCCTAAGCCCGCACCCAAGCCAATTTACCCTGACTCGGTTCCTGTAGACGAGCCAGTGAAGAAGATGGCTAAAGGTGGCTCTGCATCTAGCCGTGCTGATGGTATTGCCCAGCGTGGTAAAACCCGTGGCACTATGGTGATGTGCGGCGGTGGGATGGCTAAGAAATGAGACCGAGCCGGGGTATGGGCGATATCGCCCCATCCAAAATGCCCGGGGGTAAAAAAACTGCCCGTAGGGATAGCACTGACTTTACTCAATATAAAGAGGGTGGAGAAGTGTGGGACAAACCCCGCCCAAAAAACTTAGGTGAACCTAAAGCCATGAGTACCGGTAAGAAAGCCAAAGCTAAGGCAATGGCTAAAGCTGCTGGTCGTCCATACCCAAACCTCGTTGATAACATACGGGCCGCAAGGAAGAAATAATGGCTAATACTACCGGCACGACAACCTTTAACCTTGACATGAATGACCTCATTGAAGAGGCATTTGAGCGTTGCGGTCAAGAGTTGCGTACTGGTTATAACTTCCGTACTGCACGCCGTTCGTTAAACATTCTGACAATTGAGTGGGCTAACCGTGGGTTGAACTTTTGGACAGTAGAGCAAGGGCAAATACCACTGGTTACCGGGCAGGCTATCTATCCTCTCCCTGCTAACACAATTGATATTTTGGATTCTGTTATTCGCCAGAACAATAGCACTACCAATCAAATTGATATCAACATCAGCCGGATTGCTGAACCTACGTACATGAGCATACCTAACAAGTTGACTCAAGGTCGTCCAATCCAGATGTGGTTTAACCGCCAGTCAGGGCAACAAAACACAACAAGTATTGTTATAAACCAAACAGGGGGAATTTCGGCTACAGATACGACTATTACGTTATCTTCAGTAGCTAATCTAACTACTTCTGGGTTTATACAAATAGACAATGAAATTATTAGTTACCCCAACATTGTGGGTAACCAGTTAACTAATTGCGCTCGTGGGCAAAACAATACAACAGCCGCAACCCACACTAATGGGGCAGCAATAATTGTTCAAAATATTCCGTGTATAAACATTTGGCCTACCCCTAATGCGCCGGGTGACCAGTACACACTGGTGTACTACCGCATGCGTAGGATTCAAGATGCTGGTAGCGGCGTTAGCGTACAAGACATTCCGTTTCGTTTCATCCCTTGCATGGTTGCTGGGTTAGCGTATCAGTTAAGCATGAAGTTACCTGATGTAGTTCCTGAACGGATTGTGGCGTTGAAGATGGAGTATGAACAACAATGGGATATGGCGGCTGCGGAGGATCGTGATACCTCCCCGCTAAGATTTGTCCCAAGGAACATGTTCTATGCCTAATCAGTTCGCTTCCGGTAAATTTGCAATTGCCGAATGTGACCGATGTGGGCAACGGTATAAATTAAAGGAACTTAAAACACAAACGGTAAAAACCAGACCTTTTAAGGTGAAAGTTTGCCCTACATGCTGGGATCCCGATCACCCGCAATTGCAATTGGGTATGTACCCAGTTAATGATCCGCAAGCAGTACGGGGGCCAAGGCCGGATGTAAGTTATTTAATGGCTGGGCAAACTGGATTACAGATTGTGGATAATAATAGCAACAACGTAGATGCTTTTGGGTATCCTTCTGGGGGCTCAAGAGAAATCCAGTGGGGTTGGGCTCCAGTAGGGGGAGCTAGCAGTTTTGATGCGGTTTTAACGCCTAATTACTTGGTTGGAACCACAAGTGTTGGCACAGTAACGGTAACGGTTTCATAGGAGTTTATGATGGCTAAAGAAGACATGAAAAGTGATGTGGCACAAGATAAGGCCATGATTAAAAAGGCATTCAAACAGCACGATGCCCAAGAGCATAAGGGCGGTAAAGGCACATCCTTGAAACTGAAAAAAGGGGGCCCTACCAGTATGGATCGCAAAAAGTACGGTAAAAACATGTCCCGTGCAATGAACCAAAAGGGGTAAGTTATGGCATTCACCATGAAAAAAGGCGGTAAAGAAGTTGGTTCTGCCGCTGTCTATGCTAAACCACACACTATGGCTGGTAAGGCTGTAGCTGCGCAAAATACCCCCGGGTCTCCCCCAAATCGTAGTAAGCTAGAAACCAATGACATCTCTCTTGGCGCATTTAGTAAATCTGCTGGTGATGAGGCAACCAAGACTAGCGGCATCAAAATCCGTGGTACTGGTGCGGCTACCAAAGGTGTAATGGCGCGAGGCCCAATGGCATGAACTACTCTGAGCTTTCGTCCGCGATACAGACTTATACGGAAAACACTTTTCCGGCGATTACCCTTGCGGACTCGTCTACTGTATCTTCGACGGCTCAGATTAACCGTTTTATTGAGCAGGCCGAGCAGCGCATCTATAACTCGGTGCAGTTTCCTTCGCTTCGTAAAAACGTGACAGGGTTGACCACTGCGGGGAACAAGTACTTGTCTTGCCCAAGTGATTTTTTAGCTCCTTATTCGTTGGCGGTATTCCCTTATGGTGGCGGCGATTACAGCTACCTACTTAACAAAGATGTTAATTACATCCGTGAGGCATACCCAAGCCCAACCGACCAAGCAACACCAAAATATTACGCATTGTTTGGCCCAACTGTCTCAAGTTATACAATTACCAATGAGTTGAGCATCATCCTTGGCCCCACACCAGATACCACGTATTCGATGGAGCTTCATTACTACTATTACCCAGAGTCAATTACTACTGCATCAAGCGGGCAGACTTGGCTAGGTGATAACTTTGACACAGTGCTACTGTATGGCTCATTGGTAGAGGCATACACCTTTATGAAGGGTGAGCCTGATTTAATCCAGTTATACGATGGCAAGTACAAGGAAGCCCTTATTCTGGCTAAACGTCTGGGTGATGGTATGGAACGTCAAGATGCTTACCGTAGTGGTCAATTTAGGCAGGCGGTTACATGAGCATTGTCCAAACCCAGACCACCAGCTTCAAGAAGGAGTTGTATCAGGCTATCCACGACCTGTCCACGGACACGATCAAGATCGCACTGTACACGGGCAATGCCGATTTAAACGAAGCCACTACAGCATATACAACAGCTAACCAAGTAACCGCTACTGGGTATACGGCTGGTGGGGCAGTTATGACCGGGGTATCCATCAATTCGTCTGGTTCTGTAGCCTATGTGAATTGGAGTAATGTTTCTTGGACGGCAGCTTTGACTGCCCGGTGTGCATTGATCTACAATGCTTCTAAGGCAAATAGGTCTATTGCGGTCTTAGATTTTGGGTCTGACAAAACGTCAACCACCACGTTTACAATCACCATGCCAGCTAACACCTCTACAACCGCACTTATTAGGAGTTCAAATTGATTGTTACCACAACTAAAGGCGATATGGACGATTCTTTGCTTGAAAAGCGAGAAGGAACCATTGATAATGAAAATGAACTAACAACGTGGGTGGAATATTGGTCAGATGGTGAGTTGGTTCACCGTTCAGCCCATGTTACGCTAAAGAAAGTGCCTACCTTTGCCGGTGGCGATACCGCATCTTTTTAAGGAAATATCATGGCAAACACGCAATCAATGTGTACTACGTTTCTTAGCGAACTAATGACTGCTACACACAATTTTGGCACTGCTCCTATTCGTGCAGCAAGCACTGCGGATACATTTAAAGCCGCTTTATACCTAGCTTCTGCTACGATCAATGCCAATACCGCTAACTACTCCCCTACAGGTGAAGTTACAGGTACAGGCTACACGGCGGGCGGCGTAACCATTACAAATGCAACGGCTCCATCGTCTACAAATTCGTCTACAACGGCGGGTGTAGGTTATTGGACTCCCTCTGCATCCTTTGTATACACAAGCGTTACGTTATCTACGGCGTTTGATTGCGTTTTGGTATACAACAGTTCACAGACTAATAAGGCAGTCAGTGTCCATACGTTTGGCTCCCAGACTATTTCTGCTGGAACGTTTACGCTTACGATGCCTTCCAACACTACGACGACTGCGCTGCTGCGTTTAGCCACCACGTAAGGGTAAACCATGTTCGGGTTTACGCCGTTTGCTAGTGCGCCATTTAGCGACACTGGCGCTCAAGTAAGCCCGAACGCCCTAACAAACGTTCTTGCGACTGGGTATGCGTCAACATTAACAGTTGACGTATCCATAGGGCTTTCTGGCGTTTCTTCTACAGGTTCTGTAGGGGATGTCTCCGCTAATGATAAAACTGCGTCAATATCCGGCGTAGACGCTTCGGCAAATGTTGGTTCTCTTACGCCTAATTACACGCTGGCGGTAGTAGGGGTTTTTGCCACAGGCAGCGTTGGATCGGCTACAAAAAGTTCAGATATATCGGTTTCTGGTGTTGAAGCAACTGGTAACGCAGGGGCTCTTGGCGTTGGTAATAGTTTAAATGGGGTTTTTGCTACCGGTAGCGTAGCCTCGTTGACTCCAAGCCTTAATAAAGCACTTACAGGTACAAGTTCATCTGGTAGTGCGGGAACTACTACTGTATCCAAAAGTGTTAGTTTATCTGGCGTTGAGGCAAGTGCAAATATAGGCATAGTCAGCCCAGTTCAATCTATAGCTATAGCGTTAACCGGCGTAACT
>SESF01002926.1_pt1 | contig 27731 bp, 17 predicted proteins | sample 3171521 | NCBI WGS metagenome assembly SESF01 (sample SAMN10866945, study PRJNA518727) | freshwater metagenome | biome: subpolar coniferous forest; feature: holomictic lake; material: water; isolation source: holomictic Lake 227, 6 m and 8 m depth | place: Canada: near Kenora, Ontario | collected...
AGATCGGCCAGGACTTTCTCGGCCTCGAACACTTCCCTGGCGATCTCAAACGCCGCGCGACTCTGGCGCTTGTAATCCGCGTTGATCTCGCGAACGGCCTCGACAATGTCATCGACCGTTTCGAAGGCGAACAGCCCCTCTTTTCCGCCGTAGAACTTTGTGAACCCGGTCTGCTGGGTGATGACCGGACGCCCCGCCGCAAGATAGCAAGCCGAGCGGTCGCTAAACCACCCGGTGTTGAGCCGCACATATTGATCCTTGGCCACGGTGAACTCGCCTTTGGAGTTCTGAATATAGCGCAAATAGTCGTTCCAATCGATGCTCAACTGGTGCGGACTGCTGAAGCGCCAGCCGTTGCGATTGAAGAGCGCGCTAGTGGCTTTGTCCTTGATGTCGGTGGCGAGTTCGAAGGATTCGCAGGCGCACCTCGGCGCGTCCACGAATTTCAAAAATTCCAGCGACTTGCTCCAAAGGTAGGTGTCTCCACGCCACGTAATGTCTTTTTTGCCGCTTGTGTTCCAGTTGGCGATGCTGGTGAAAACTGCGGCGGCAGGCGGCGCGTCATTCGTCTTCCAAAGATCGGTCACGACCGGTTGGCGGGTGGGGAACCAACGCTGCCCATGGATCGGCACTGCGAAATCGGGGTTGCCCACATTCTCGCCGAACGTGAACAGGGCGCGATGTTTGGCCAGGTAATCCTTCGTGTCCTGCACGCCTTTATCGATCTTGATCTGCTCCACGCCGGGATCGCTTTCAACGTAGAGAATCCGATCGCTCTGGAGCAGGTCTTCGTTGAATTCTTGGGAGCCGCACACGTTGAGGATCGCATCCGCGTCCCGGTAAAGTTGAACGATCTCGCTCTTTTGCAATCCGGCGCACGGGTGATCCGGCAAAAAGCGGGCGCAATAACCCCAGCGGCCCTCGAAGCCGAACTGAGCCGCGAGCTTGGCCAGCACCTCGGCCGCGTAGGAGTAGTCCTCGCTGACTTCCCACGTCACCGGATTATACGGGAGTCGGGCGGAATCCTCGATGTAGTACACGTCATGCCCCAGGCGTTGCAGGCCCACGATATAATGGACGTGCTGCCAAATCACACCGGCGATGGGACATCCGGCGGTGAAGCCCATGACGACAATCTTTTTGCGTTTCATATCAGGAAAACGGGACAAATCTGAGGCCCGACAAGAGGGAGAATGCAAGACGATTGCTGCCTCGAACTACTCCCTCACCTGTCCCGTCCCTCGGATCTGGTATTTGTAGGTGGTCAACTCTTCGAGCGCCATCGGTCCGCGGGCGTGCAGCTTGTCGGTGCTGATGCCGATTTCCGCGCCGAACCCGAACTCCCCGCCGTCGGTGAACCGGGTGCTGGCGTTCCAATACACTGTGGCGGAATCGACTTCGTTCAGGAACTTCTCGGCTACGGCTTCGTCGCGGGTGACCACGCAATCGCTGTGGTGCGAGCCATACCGCTCAATGTGCGCGATGGCTTCATCCACGTTGTCCACGACCTTTGCCGCGAGGATAAGATCCAGGAACTCCGTGTTCCAGTCGGCTTCGGTTGCGGGTTTGGCTTTGTCCCCCAAGAGGGCTAGAACGCGTTCGTCGCCGCGAATCTCCACGCCCTTGTCGAGGAGCGCTTTGCCGGCCGTCGCAAAGAAGCTCTCTGCGATGTCGCGGTGAACGAGGATGGTCTCGATCGCGTTACACACGCCCGGACGCTGCGTCTTGGCGTTCACCACGATCTGCTCCGCCATCGCGAGATCGGCGTTTTTGTCGGTATAGACCATGCAGACGCCATGGTAATGTTTGATCACCGGCATCCGGGCCGCGCTTACCACGGCTTCAATCAGCGAATGGCCGCCGCGGGGGACGATCATGTCGATGTATTGATCCATGCCGGCCATGAGCTTGACCGCCTCGCGGTCGGTGGTGGGCACGAGCAAAATCGCGTCTTCAGGCAGTCCGGCGCGCTTGGCTCCCCGGCTCAGCGCGGCGGCGATGGCGAGATTGGATTCGATCGACTCGCTGCCGCCCCGGAGAATGGTGGCGTTGCCGGTCTTGGTGCAGAGAACCGCCGCGTCGCTCGTGACGTTCGGGCGGGATTCATAGACGATCCCGATAACCCCGATCGGAACCCGCACCTTGGAAATCTGAATGCCGTTGGGCCGGGTCCAAGCTTTGATGATCTCCCCGACGGGATCGGGCAGCGCCGCGACCTCGCGAATCCCTTGGGCCATGGCTTCGATCCGTTTCGGGGTCAGCGTGAGCCGGTCGAGCATCGCGCTGGCAAGCCCGTCGCGTTTCGCGCGCTCGACGTCTTGAGCGTTTGCCGCGAGCAAGGCGTCCTTCGAGGCGATCAGCTCCTCCGCCATCGCGAGCAAGCCGACGTTTTTCTGCTCGCTCGAAAGCTGGGCGAGTTGTTTGGAAGCCGCCCGGGCGCGGCGGCCGAGGTCTAGAATTTGGTCTTTAAGGCTCATAATTTTGGAAAAAATCGGGTGCCGACCGGATGCCCCTCAAGGATGGATTCGATAATCCCAGGCGTGCGGCCGCTGGCGATGACGGTGGGAATGCCCGCATCCACGGCGAGCTTCACGGCCTGGAGTTTGGAAGCCATCCCGCCGACACTCAGTTTTCCTTTGGTCGGCAGGACAAATTCTGTGGCCGCATCGATGTCGCGCACTTCGGGAATCACTTCCCCGCCGTTCATCAGTCCATCGGCGGTCGTGAGCAGAATCAGGAGATCCGCGTGAGCCAGGGTGGCGACTTCAGCCGAGAGCCGGTCGTTGTCGCCGAACCGGAGTTCTTCGACCGCCACGGAGTCGTTCTCGTTGATGATCGGCACCACCTTGCCGCCGCTCAGGAGCCGGCCAATGGTGTTGACCGCGTTGGCGTAGCAGGTGCGGCTGTCGAGATCGCCATAGGTCAGGAGCAACTGGGCGACATGCAGTCCGTGTTTGACGAACGCCATCTCGTAGAAGTGCATCAGCTTCGATTGCCCCACGGCGGCGCAAGCCTGGATGCCGGCGAGATCGCTCGGACGCTCGGAAAGTCCCAGCGTCATCAAGCCCGCTCCTACCGCACCACTCGAGACCACCAGACATTCATGGCCGGCGCGAACGGTCGCCGCCACCTCGGCGGAAAGCCTCTCGATTTGCTCGTGGTCGAGTGTGTTCGCCTCAGGCTGCGTCAGGATGCCGGTGCCGAATTTAACGACGATGCGCTTGGGTGAAGGGGCGGTAACCATGGGAATCAAGGATGCGATGGCAGATGAAAGGACACACTTCGTGAGGCGGCAAGCTACTCTTTAACCTTGTACTTCACCTGTCGCGAAAGCAGCCAGCGGACCCCGAACATATCGACGGTCGCTTTGATAGCCCGGTTGCCCAGGCCGTATTTGCTGACTCCGGCAGTGCGGGGGCGGTGGTTGACCGGAATTTCGACGATCCGGTATCCCGCGCCTTTGACCAGGGCGGGGATGAAGCGGTGCATCCCATAGAACGGAACGAGGGCGGACCGACACTCGCGCCGCATCGCTTTTAGCGTGCATCCGGTATCCCGGACGCCGTCCTTCGTAAACCGGCTGCGGACGAAATTTGCCACCCGGCTGGTGATCCGTTTGACCACCGTATCTTTGCGTTTGGCGCGGTAGCCGCAGACCAGATCCGCTCCCTTGTCGATTTCAGCGAGGAGTTTGCGGAAGTCGGCCGGATCGTTCTGGAGATCGCCGTCGAGCAGCACCACGACTTCGCCGATGGCGGCATGGATTCCGGCATACATGGCGGCGCTTTGACCGGCATTTTTCTCGAATACCAGGAGGCGCACATCGGGCCGACGTTCCACCCGCTGGATGGTTTCGTCTTTTGAGCCATCGTCCACAAAGACAATTTCATACGAGAGTCCGTTGAGGGCGCGGTGCAACTCTCGCTGGAGGGTTTCCATATTGTCCTGCTCGTTATAGAGCGGAATGACAACGGAAACGGCAGGTATGGTCTGGTTCATAAATTGAGATTATTACACGTTGAACCGGAATTCCACCACGTCGCCATCTTGCATGACGTATTCTTTGCCTTCAATGCGCAGCTTGCCGGTTTCGCGAGCTTTGGCGAAGGAACCGAGCTTGACCAGTTCGTCGTAATGAATGACTTCGGCCGCGATGAAACCGCGCTCGAAATCGGAGTGAATGACTCCGGCTGCCGCAGGGGCTTTGTCGCCGGCATTGATCGTCCACGCGCGGGTCTCTTGGACTCCGGTGGTGAGGTAAGTCCGCAAGCCGAGCAGGTGATAAACCGCTCGAATGAGAGAGCCGACCCCGCTTTCGGTGACCCCCAGGTCTTTCAAATACTCCTTGGCTTCGTCCTCGGGCAGATCGACCAACTCGCTTTCGATCTGGGCGCTGATGACCACCGCTTCGGTGGCAAGATGCGTGCGGACGTAATCCTGAACAGCCTTTACGTAGCGGGTCGAGGGATGCAGTTCGAGCGTGTCTTTGGGCAGGCCGCCTTCTTGTTCCTGCGCGGCATCGATCTCCGAGGTGATGTGCGCCAGGTCGGCTTCCGCCACGTTGCAGGCGAAGATGGTCGGTTTCGTCGTCAGCAGGAAAAAGTCCTTAACGATTTTGGTTTCCTCGGCGTTCAACTCCAGGGTGATGGCCGGCTTGCCGGAGTCGAGGTGTGGCACCAGCTTTTCAATCACAGCCAGTTCGGCTTTGGCCACCTTGTCCCCGGTCCGCACCGCTTTTTGGAGCCGGTCCCCGCGCTTTTGCAGCGCCGCCAGATCGCACAGGATCAGTTCCGTCGTGATGACTTCGATATCGCGCACCGGATCGACCGAACCCGCCACATGGTGGATGTCGTCGTTCTCAAAACAACGGACCACCTGAACGATGGCGTTGACCTCGCGGATGTGGCTCAGGAACTGATTGCCGAGCCCTTCGCCCTTGCTGGCCCCGCGGACCAACCCAGCGATATCGACAAATTCGATCACGGCAGGCAGCAGCTTCTTCGAGTGGGAAATGCCCGAAAGCACCGCCAGACGTGGATCCGGCACGACCACGATCCCCTGATTCGGATCGATCGTGCAAAACGGGTAATTAGCCGCCTGCGCTTTCCGCGTCCGCGTGACCGCGTTAAAGAGCGTGGATTTTCCAACGTTTGGGAGCCCGACAATGCCTGCACTTAACATAAGGGGCGGGAGCGTAGTCCCGAAAAACGCCGAGGAAAAGCGGGAATTGAGGAATTTGGGGCCGAAAGAGGCCTGATCCTGGCATGATCCTCAGTTTTGCCTTTAACCCTCGATTCGCGTCCGCGATAGCCGCTACAATTTGGAGCCCGAGCCTAGTCATCGACTCCAGCTCCAGGGACTTGCGGCCTACGCCTCCCCCGGCCCGAGCAAACGCACGCGGTTATCCCGGAAGGGCAATCGAATGGTCAGCGTGAGGCCGACGCCTTCGGTGCTCACCAGATCGATGTCGCCCCCATGGGCGCGAACGATCCGGCGCACGATCAAAAGACCGAGGCCCGATCCCTTGGCCTTGGTCGTAAAATAAGGCTGAAACACGCTGCTCATGTGATCGGGGGAAATTCCGCCGCCCGTATCCGCGAAGCTGATCGAAATGAAATTGTCGTCGCGGTCGGTGCGAATCCGGAGAATCCCCTGGCTCTTCATCGCCTGGAACGCGTTCTTGATGATGTTGTAGAACGCCTGCTTGAGCTGGTTGCGATCGACCTCCAACAATGGCAGATCGGGGCGGAGTTCCTGTTCGACAATCACGTTGCGATCGGTGATCTCGGGCTCCAAAAACGCCACCGCTTCCTCGACGATTCGGTTGATGCTCTCCGGCTTGGTTTCAAGCGGCGCGGGTCGCACGGCCCGCAGAAACTGGTTGATGATCGAGTCGAGCCGCGTGATCTCTTCCTTGGCCACCTCGATCGAATCCTGCAACGGACGACGCGTTTCATCCGGCAGCTTGCGCAAGCGCCGCTCGATGAGTTGCATGTGGATGTGCAGCGAGTTGAGCGGATTGCCAATCTCGTGGGCCACTCCCGCGGCCAGCAGCGTGAGCGCGGAGAGCCGTTCGGATTCCAAAGTTTCCTGGGCGCTACGCTGGGTCTCGGTGATGTCCCGCAGGATCACGGCGTAGCCGATCACTTCAGAATCGGGCTCCGCCGATTGCTCCTTGCCTCGCTTGGCCGATTCCCCCCGCAGCGGAACGATGTAGAAATTCAGGATGCGGTTTTCGGGATAGAAAACCTCCATATCGCGGGTGATCACCTTTTCCGCACCGCCGGCCACCTCGCTCCAGTCCAACCCACGAAGCCGCTCGGAGATCAGCCGCCCGATGCAGTCCTCGCGAGATAGCCCAAAGAGTGCGCAAGCCGCCTGGTTGACGTAATTGATGCTCCCGGTCGAATCCGTGACAATGACGCCCTCCTGAATGGCGTTGAAAATGGTTTCAAGAAACCCTTTTTCGCGGGCAAGCCGAACGAGGTAGTTCTGGACGTCCTCCGGCCCAACTCGACCAATACGCTCAATGAGTTTGTCTAGGAAGCTCGGGTTCATGGGAATTTAGACAGGATTAACAGGATTTCCAAGATTCAGAGGATTTCACCCAAGCTATGCGAGAGCCCATGAGCATGTGCAAATCTCAATCCTGTAAATCCTGTCAATCTTGTTAATCCTGTCAAAAAAACCAAGACCTACTTGCACACGCTCGCGCAGCGATCGCACAACTCCGGGTGTTTCGGGTCAATGCCGACGGTCGCCTTGTGCCGCCAACAACGGGCGCACTTGGCGTCAGGCGTCCGCACAAGCGAAGCCTTGGTTTCCGCCCCGGCGACGAGTATCAGCTTGCTCAGGATGAGCAACTCTTCGAGTTCCGATTCCCGGCCTTGCAGGGCGGTCAGCAAACCGGAATCCGCAACTTCCAGCGTCACTGCGGCTTCGAGCGCGTTGCCGATCAGCTTCTCTTTTCTCGCGGGCTCGATGGCTTGCGCGACCACGCCGCGCAAGGCCAGCACGTTTTCAAAGTGCGCCTCCAGCTCGGCATCGGCAAAGCTGTCGTCTTTAACCGGCAGTTCTTCCAAATGAACGGACGCGGTGTGCCCGGCGAAATCCCAGGCCTCGTCGGCGGTAAACGCCAAAATCGGCGCGAGCAACCGAGTCAGCGAGTTGAACACGCTCTGCATCACCGTCTGGGTGGCACGGCGGCGTGGCGAATCGACGGCATCGCAATACATCCGGTCCTTGGTGATATCGACGTAAAGTGCGCTCAGATCGACCGCGCAGAACTGGTTGAGCGCCTGGAACGCACGGCGGAATTCGTAGGTGTCGTAAGCCTCGCGGCAGGTGGCAATGACGTTTTGCAACCGGGACATCACCCAGCGGTCAACGAGCGTCAGCGCTTGGCGCGGCGCGGTGTGCTGCGCCGGATCGAAGTCCGAGAGGTTCGCCAGCAGGATGCGCAGCGTATTGCGGAAAAGCCGATACGCCTCGCCCAAGCGGGTGAACGCTTCTTCGGAAAACGGCACTTCATCGGTGAACTGCACGCTGGAAACCCAGAGCCGCACGATGTCGGCGCCGTACTTGCCGACGAAATGCTCGGCGTCCATCGGCTTCTGGTAGCTGCTCGACTTGGAAATCTTCTTCCCGTCCTTATCGACGACAAATCCGTGAGTTATCACGGTCTTGTAAGGCGCCTGGCCATTGACCGCCACGCTGGTCATCAGCGAGGACTGGAACCAGCCGCGATGCTGGTCGGTGGCCTCCAAGTAGATGTCGGCCGGGAACCGTAGTTCCGGGCGTTTTTTGAGAACGGCGCAATGGGAGACGCCGGAGTCGATCCAGACGTCGAGCGTGTCGTTGCGGCGGGTGGTGCCTTCGGGAAGTCCCAGTTCGGCAGCCCACCATGCGTCGTCCTTTTCAAACCAGAGATTGGTGCCATGGGCCTCGACCAAGTCGGCCACTTTGCGAACGGCCACGGGATCGAGCACCGGCTTGCCTTCGGGGCTGTAAAACACCGGGAGCGGCACCCCCCAGGAGCGTTGCCGCGAGATGCACCAGTCGGGCCGGGATTCCACCGTCCCATAAATGCGGTTCCGGCCCCAATGCGGAATCCAGTTGACGGAATCGATCTCCGAAAGCGCCTGCTGGCGGAGCTTGTCGATGCGGATAAAGAACTGTTCGACCGCGCGGAACACCACCGGCGTTTTGGAACGCCAGCAGTGCGGATACGAGTGGGTGTATTTCTGTTCACCCAGCAACGCGCCGCTCGCCCGAAGATGTTCCACGACCTCGACGTTGGCATCGAAAACGTATTTACCCGCCCAGACCGGGATGCCCACCTCTTCGGTGAAGCGCCCGTGTTCGTCCACCGGCGAGAGAATCGGCAAGCCGTATTTGACGCCGGCCAGGTAATCGTCCGCGCCGTGGCCGGGAGCGATGTGAACGCCGCCCGTGCCTGTTTCCAACGTGACGAAATCCGCCAGGATGATGGGCGAAGTGCGGTCCAGGAACGGATGCTGCGTCTGGGTGCCGTCGAGTTGTTCCCCGGTGAACTCGCTGACCTCACCGGCGACAGCCTCCCAACCGGTCGCTTCCCGGAACTGCGGGATAAGCGCCTCGGCTAGGAGCAACACTTCCTCGCGACCGCTTTCAACCTGCTTAAAGGTCTTGGCGACATACCGATGGCGCGGATGCACCGCGATGGCCACATTGGCCGGGAGCGTCCACGGGGTGGTGGTCCAGATGACCATGCTCGCCTTGCCCGCGAGCGGGCCGGTGGCGATGGCGAATTTCACGAAAATGGCAGGATCGGTGCGATCCGCATACTCGACCTCCGCTTCCGCAAGCGCGGTCTGCGCCCCGGTGCTCCAATAGACCGGCTTCATGCTCTGATAGACGAGCCCGTTCTCCACGAACGTGGCGAAGGCCCGGATGATCTCGCATTCGTACTCCGGCGCAAGCGTCAGATACGGGTTTTCCCAATCGCCGAACACCCCGAGCCGCCGGAATTGTCGGCGCTGGATGTCGATGTATTTGCGGGCGTAAGCCTCCGACTTCTGCCGGATTTCCAACGGCGAAAGGCCGCGCGATTCCTTGACCACCTTGAATTCGATGGGCAGGCCATGGCAATCCCAGCCGGGAATAAACGGGACGCGGTTCCCGAGCATCGTCTTGGATTTGACGATGATATCCTTCAAAATCTTGTTGAGCGCGGTGCCCATGTGGACGTCGCCATTGGCAAACGGCGGGCCGTCGTGCATCACAAAAAGCGGGGCGTCCTTGCGGCTCTCCTGAATCTGCCTATACAGCAACTCCGATTCCCATTTGGCCAGGCGGGCCGGTTCGCGGGTGATGAGATCGGCCTTCATGGGGAAGTCCGTCTTGGGCAGGTTCAGCGTCTCTTTGTAATTCGTGCTCATGTTACAGGTGCTCCGGCAGCGCTCGCTTCGAGGAAGCGCCGACAATTCAGAGGAACGTGGAACCTAACAGCCGGGAAAGAGAGGGTCAACGGGATTGCGGGGGAAGAGCCAGGGGAGGGCGCGATTTAAAGTGGGTGAGCGGCTTTCGGTTCGGCCGTTCCCAATGTGACGCAGGCTTCCAGCCTGTTCCGTGAACCGTGGCGCGCCCTGCACCGGAACAGGCTGGAAACCCGTTGACCCCGGAGGGGTCGCAGAAGACGCAGATTTCAACCACACGCCTTTGCCACCCTTCGGGATGAAAATTTTTATGGTGCTCCGGGGGTGTCGCGGACTCAACCCCGGCTACTTTCTTTCATCCCTCCGCGCTCGGTGCCGAGCAGGGTTCTTAAGTTGACGCGCTTGCGACGGAGCGGGGCGGCTACAAGACGTTGCTGATCAGCAGTTCTGAAGGTGCTGATTGATCGCCTTGGCGGCGCGCTTTCCGTCACCCATGGCCAGAATGACCGTGGCAGCGCCACGGACGATGTCGCCGCCGGCAAAGACGCCGGGGATGCTGGTCATGCCGGCTTCATCCACTTCGATGTTGCCCCACTTATTCAGTTTCAGATCGGGGCAAGTCGCGGTCAAAAGCGGGTTGGCTTTCGTGCCGATGGCCACGACCACGGTGTCGCATTCGAGGATGAACTCGGAGTTGGGAATCACCTGCGGCTTGCGGCGCCCGGAAGCGTCCGGCTCGCCCAATTCCATCCGGTTGCACTTCAACCCGGTGACCCAGCGTTTTTCATTCCCGATGACTTCCAGAGGCGCAACGAGTAGTTCGAAATCGACGCCTTCATGGCCGGCGTGATGAACCTCTTCGAGCCGCGCGGGCATTTCCGCCTTGGTGCGCCGATAGACGATCATTGCCTTTTCCGCGCCCAACCGTTTGGCGGTGCGAACGGCGTCCATGGCGACGTTGCCGCCGCCTACCACCGCCACCCGCTTGCCCATGAGCACGGGGGTCTTGGCATGATCGGTGTCGTAGGCTTCCATGAGATTCACCCGCGTGAGGTATTCATTGGCGGCATAAACGCCTTTGAAATTCTCCCCGGGAACATTCATGAAAACAGGGAGTCCCGCGCCGTTGGCGATGAAAACCGCATCGAAGCGCTCGCGGAGTTCGGGCAGCGTGTAGGTGCGCCCGATGACTACGTTGCATTCGATTTTTACGCCCGCGTCATTGAGGCGCTGCACTTCGGCGGCGACGATCTTTTTCGGGAGGCGGAATTCCGGGATGCCATAGACCAAGACGCCGCCCGGCTTGTGAAGGGCTTCGTAAATGGTCACGTCATGACCGTTCCTGGCCAACTCGCCGGCCGCGCTCAAACCCGCAGGCCCCGCGCCGACCACGGCCACCTTTTTCCCGCTTTTCACGGGCGCGGCGGCATTGGCCGAGGAACCCTGATTGCGGGCCCAGTCGGCCACAAAGCGCTCAAGATAGCCGATGGCCACGGGCAGACCCTTCAGCCCGCGAACGCACGAGGCCTCGCATTGCTCTTCCTGGGGGCACACGCGACCGGTGACAGCCGGGAGGGCGTTGTCGCCGAACAGACTCTCCGCGGCAGCTTGGAGGTTCCCCTCGACGATGCAATTAATGAACCGCGGAATATTCACCATCACCGGACAACCCCGGACGCACTTGGCTTCCTTACACTGGATGCAACGTTGCGCCTCGAGAATGGCGAGTTGTTCGGAGAAGCCCAGGTTGACTTCCTTGAAATTGGCGCTGCGCTGGATGCTCTCCTGTTCCGGCATAACCTGCCGGTTGATTTGCATCCGCTCTTTCATCGTGATTTTGGTCTCCATTACAAAGGGTCCTCGGTTTGAAACTCAATTACTTGCGAATGTTGCACTCTCCGTCGGCACAGGCGTTGGCGTGCTGCTCAAACTCGCGATAGGTCTGCAAGCGGTCTGAGAGGAGATCGAAATCAACCTGGTGCCCGTCGAACTCCGGACCGTCAACGCAGGCGAATTTGGTTTCGCCACCCACATCGACGCGGCATCCGCCGCACATCCCGGTGCCATCGACCATCACCGGATTGAGCGAAACGATGGTGTGAACGTTATACGGGCGGGTCAGATTGGCGATGGCGCGCATCATCGGCACGGGGCCGACTGCATAAACGATATCGATTCCACCAGCCTCCAGCACTTCCTTGGCGGCATCGGTGACAAAGCCCATCCGGCCATAACTCCCGTCATCGGTGCAAACAATGACATCGCCCAGACGCTTCAACTCTTCCTCGAAGATCACCCACTCCTTCGAGCGGCCCCCGATGACGCTGGTGACATGCACGCCTTCGGCATGAAGCCCTTGGGCGATCGGATGAACCACCGCGGTCCCCACGCCGCCCCCTACGCACAGGGCGCGCCCGGAAGTGATCACTTCCGTCGGCTTGCCCAGCGGACCCGAAACGTCGCGAATAAACTCACCCACTTCCAGCGCCACGAGTTCCCGGGTGGCTTTGCCCACTGCCTGAATGACCAAAGCGATGGTCCCCTTCGCGGGATCGGCATCCGCAATCGTCAAAGGAATGCGCTCATCCCCTTCCCCCCGGCGAACAATTACAAATTGGCCGGGCTGCTTGATTTCCGAGATGCGCGGAGCAACCACGTCGAGACGCGTCACATTGGGACTGAGTTGATATTTGGCGAGAATTTCGTGCATAAAAACGTCACCCACTCCACACGGGGTTCGACCGCGCACGGGGGGGAATTGATTTCAGTATGCAACAAGGAAGCCTTGCGAAGAAAGAGAATTTCTCGCCGTCCGGGTTTCCCCGGCCCCGGCATCAGAGCGGAGAAAAACCCATCCAATTGGATTAGGCTCAGGCATTCACAGCCCGTATATATCTATCGGACTACAGATAAACAAATTGCGACCCGCGGTCCTCGAAGCTGGAGCTTCGAGGAGACCGGCATTCCCAAGCTGGAGCTTGGGAACGAGTCTCCATGGGCTTCGCCCCACCACGCGGGATGACATTCGGGCGCGCTCCCACAGAAAGCGGCTGGAAGCCGCTTCTACAGTAGAAGCGGCATCCCTGCCGCTTCGGTCCTATTTTCGGAGTAGTTACAGGAAGATTTCCGACCTCTTACCAAACTTATTCATCCCATTAGCTCATCCAGCATCATCCCCTTACCCGGCTGACTGGGGAATGCCGTAAATCCGCATACGGCGGACTCCCCGATTCGGTGGTGTATGGACAGCTATCCCAACCAAAAAGGCACCACTATGCGCGGCACCCAACCGCGGCTCAGTCCCTCAGTGCATCCCGTGTTCGATTTCCCGATCATCGTGCACTCCCACCTTGGATGGGACTGGGTCTGGCAGCGACCTCAACAGTTTCTCTCACGTTTGTCGCAGCAGCATCGGATTCTTTTTGTAGAAGCCCCATACCCTACCCATTCGGTAGAGGAACCAAAGGCGGCCCTGCGGGATGTTCCAGACTACCCAAATATCATGGTTCTTCAGGTCCAGATTCCCGAACGCCGATGGCAGGACAGCGCCTGGGTGGATCGGGAGCGGCGCCGAATGGTTCAGCAAACGATTGCAGGACCGCTGGCCAGCAACTTCGAACATCCCGTGCAATGGTTCTATGATCCGATGGCCGTCACCGCCTTCGCAGGAGAAATGGGCGAGATCGCAATTGTCTATGATTGCATGGACCAACTCTCGCAATTCCGGGGAGCCCCGCCGGAACTGATCAAACGAGAACGTGAATTGCTGAAGATGGCCGATGTGGTTTTCGCGGGCGGCCCGAAAATCCACCGGGCCAAAGCGCTCCATAATGAGAATTGCCATTCCTACGGTTGCGGTGTGGATCTCGAACACTTCGGCGCGGCTCGCGATCCGGAAACCAGCGTGCTGGAGGACATCGCGGACCTCAACGGGCCGGTGCTCGGCTTCTTCGGCGTGGTGGACGAGCGGATGGATTATGACCTGATTGAAAAGCTGGCGGATGCCAACCCCGAATGGCATCTCGTGATGGTGGGGCCGCGCACAAAAGTTGAGGAATCGGTCCTGCCAAAGAGGGCAAACATTCACTGGCTCGGGGGACGCGACTACAACCAGTTGCCAGCGTATGCAAGGCACTTTGACGTATGCCTTATGCCCTTTGCGATCAATGAAGCCACGGAATATATCAACCCGACCAAGGCGCTAGAGTATATGGCAACAGGCAAGCCGGTTGTTTCCACCGCGATCGAAGATGTGGTTCTGCAATTCAGCCAGATCGTGAGCATTGCCGAGACGCACGACGAGTTCATCGAACTCTGCCGGCAGGCCGTTCGGGAGCCATCGTCAACCAAAATCAACCGCGGCCTGCAAGCTGCGCGGACGAACTCCTGGGATGTGATCGTTCGAAAACTTGAGGCTCACATAGTGGACGTGCTTGAGACCAAGGAGGCCGCGGCAAGCTCCGCGGATACCGCCGCATGAAGATTCCAATTTTTGATTATCTGATCGTGGGGGCCGGCTTTGCGGGGAGCGTCCTGGCCGAACGGCTTGCGCGGGCTATGAACCGGCGTGTGCTGGTCGTGGACCGCCGCGCGCACATCGCGGGGAACGCCTTTGATCATTACGACGATTCCGGCCTGCTGGTCCACCGGTATGGACCCCACATTTTCCACACCAACTCACAGGAGGTTTTTGAATACCTTTCGCAATTTACGGAATGGAGGAATTACCAGCATCGCGTTTTGGCCAGTGTGGATGGCCAGTTGGTGCCGATCCCGATCAACATCGACACAATTAATACTCTATATGGCCTGAACCTGGACAACTCCAGAATGGGGGAGTTCCTTGCGTCGATTGCCGAGCCCAGGGAAAAGATCCGCACTTCCGAAGACGTGGTGGTAAGCAAGGTCGGGCGCGAACTCTATAACAAGTTTTTCCGTGGCTATACTCGCAAACAGTGGGGGCTGGACCCTTCGGAACTCGACGCCCAAGTGACCGCGCGCGTCCCCACCCGGGCCAATCGGGACGGCCGCTATTTTACGGATTCATATCAAGCAATGCCGAAGCGCGGATTTACCCGGATGTTTGAAAACATCCTTGATCATCGGAACATCAAAGTGATGCTAAACACCGACTATCGGGAAATCCGCGACGCCATTCCCTACGGAGAGATGATTTATACCGGGCCGGTGGACGAATTCTTCGATTGCCAGTTCGGGAAGCTTCCGTATCGAAGCCTCGAGTTTAAACATGAAACACACGACGTGGAGTTCTTCCAAAGCGCTCCAGTCATCAATTACCCGAACGATTACCTCTTCACGCGGGTGACCGAGTTCAAGTATCTGACCGGCCAGCAACATCCGAAAACAAGCATCGTTTATGAGTTTCCGAAATCGGAAGGTGATCCGTATTACCCCGTGCCGCAGCCTCAGAACGCCGAACTCTATCGCCATTATCACGAACTAGCCAAGGCGCTGCCGGGCGTCCACTTCGTCGGTCGGCTCGCGACGTATCGTTACTATAACATGGACCAGGTCGTGGCCCAGGCGCTCACCCAGTTCAAGCAAATCGCCACTTCCAGGCAGCTTAAAAATCCAGTGCCCTCGCCGTCCAAACTGATCCATGTGCCAAAAGCGCGCCCCGCTCGCGCCACCTCAAACGGAGGCAAGAAGATCGTGGCCTCGTCGGCTCGCAGGACGTTGGGGGGGCAGTAGGCCGCCCGTCGCACGGACTGGAAGCCCGATCCTGTTCGGATTGCAAGATACGCTCTCGCGAAAGCGATCTTTCAGCGCCAAAGGTCCTCAGCAGAACCAATCCGAACAGTATTGGGGTTCGAAGCCATCGCTCTGGGTTGAGTTTCCAGAAAAAGAGCGATTGTTTAGTTCGGTCGAAATGCGATTTAGCCGCAACAAATCGATTTGGGCGTGGTTTATCCTCGTGTTCGGTGCATCATCAATTTGGTTAAAATCTTTCCACCCATGAATTCGATCGCAAAAACCATCGTGGCCGGTTCGTTTAATTTGGCTCTGGTTGCGTTTGCCCCAGCCGCCGGGGGCTTGCGCCCCCCCGATCCGCCGCCACTGGCCGTTCCCAAGCCGCCGCCCGCGCAAGTTTCATCGTCGGAAGGGATGGCTCCCCTGCCCTACCCGGCTGTGTTCCAGAAACGGCAGGAACGCAAGAATCCGCCCCAGCCTCCTGTTCTGCTGACCAAAATCGCCACCAACGATGCGGAGGATTGGACCCGGACGCCGGATGACCTGAAGAATCTGCTCCAGTGGATGAGCCAGGAAATGAAGGTGAACTTCAGCGCGAACGTCAAAAAATTCGTCGAAGTCTCCACCGATCCGCAGAAAAACCCGATCCTCTACCGGTCGGGGTACAAGCCGTTCGCGCTTAAACACGCCGAAGTGCAAAACCTGCGCGAATACCTGCTCAATGGCGGGACGATTGTCTTCAACGCGTTGGTGGGCAACCCGGATTTCTATCAGTCGGCGCTGCAAGCCGCCCACGAGATCCTGCCGGAAAGCCCGCTTTACCGGATCCGCATGGATCACCCGGTGTTCCATTCGTTTTACGAGATCGATAAGGTAACTTTCCGGGACCGGTTGGTGCGCGACAAAGTGGCGCCCGACTTATATCCGTGGCTGGAAGGGATCGATCTCGACAACCGGACGGCGATCTTTATCTCGCGGTGGGATTTCTCGCTCGGGTGGGAAGCCAATAGCCACGAGAGCTGGGGCTACTCGGATACCGACGCCCGCAAGCTGGGTGCGAACATTATCAGCTACGTCACCGCGATGCGGGATGCGGGCCGGAGCGTGGGCAAGAGTGTGGAGTTGGTCAACGCGGATAAGAAAACGGCTGGAAAGTTCCGGGTCGGGCAGATCATCCACGACGGGCCTTGGAAGACACGCACGGCGGCGTTCCCGATGCTTCTCAACCAATTCCAGACGGCAACCGGCACCCCGGTTTCATTCCAACTGCGGGATGTCAGCCTGACGGACGCCTCGGTTTTCGAAATGCCGTTCCTCTATCTGACCGGCACCATCGACTTTGCCTTTACGGAAGAAGAACGCGCAAATTTGCGGCGCTTCCTCAATAACGGCGGGGTATTGCTGGTCGAAGCCGGCGAGGGCCGCAAGACGTTTGACACCGCGTTCCGTCAGGAGATTACGAAGGTGCTTCCCGGACGCGAACTCACGGCGTTGCCGCCCGGCCACGAAATTTTCAAGCGGCCTCTCAATGAAGAGGTGGTGAAAGCGCGGCAGGCGCTGGCAGTCAAGCGCGGCAACCAGATCGAGATGTCGCCCGAGCTGTATGGGATCGAGCTCAACGGAACGCTTTCGGTCCTTTACACGCCAAACGACTGGAGCGCAGGCTGGGAGCGGGCGCTCGCGCCGTATGCGCTCGGCTACGAGTCGAAGGATGCCACCGGATTGGGAGTGAATGTCTTATACTACGCCGTCACGCATTAATATGGCGGCGGGGATACTAATCGCCCTAATTCTGGCTCCCGTTTTGGCCGTCGCGGCCTCGCCTGAGTTCTGGCCTTCGCAGATCAAGGGATCGGACCCTGCTTTAACGCAGCAATGGATTGCCAGAATCGATTCCGGGCTGGGAGCCTTGCCTGCGGAACTCAAGCCGGCCGCGCAGTTCCAGAAGACCTTTCTTCGAATCGTCTCCGGGGCGAAGGAATCGGCCTGGCGTGGGGAACTGAACGGCTTTGTGGCCGTGGACAAGGCGAGCGCCGGCGATCCCACGAAGTTTGTGACTCACGCGATCGCCGGTGTTTCGAAGGCGTGGATCGCCCGGTTGGAGATGATTGAGATCGATAAGGCGCTTCGGAATCACTATCGCCAGCAGGTGCGTTTTCCCGAGAAGTTTGCCCAAGTCGAGTCCGCGATTCCCGAGGCATTCCGGCGTGATCCGTGGGGCGATCCATGGACCTATCGGTCGCGTGCGCCCGAGGGGTTCTCGAAACTGGCGATGCAACGGTATGAACTCGGACCGGCCCGCCTCCCGAATCTCGGGACGTTGAAGCAAACGATCGGTGACCGAAACCCCGTGCTGCCAGAATGGAAGATCACGCCGCAAACTCTCGGCTCCAGCAAGACGCTTGAATTCCGATCCGGCCCTTCGGTGGTCACCATTCAGCCGGGAGGAAAGGTGGACGCTTTCACGCTGCTTTATATCGACGACGGCTGGGCGCTTATGGCCGGACCCGACCAACTCTTCGCCGTCACTTTTTAACAATACTTTCTCCGCTCCCTCCAAATGGCTGGTATTAGCGACTTTTTAACTCCTGAAGCGATGCGCAAGCTCGAGTCGCTCGTGGTCCGTTCGCGCTACGTCGTCGAGGGCTTCCGCGCGGGGATGCATGCCAGCCCGCTCAAAGGCGCAAGCATCGAGTTTGCCGATCACCGCCAATACGTTAAAGGCGACAATCTGCGCAACCTGGATTGGAAGGTTTTTGGGCGGACGGAGCGCTATTACATCAAACAGTTCGAGGAGGAAACCAACCTCCGGGTGCATGTGATTATCGATGGCTCAGGCTCGATGGGCTACCACTCGGACGGGCGGCTCTCGAAGTATCAATACGCGTGCCGGATCGGTGCGGCGATTGGCTATATCGTCAGCAAACAGCAAGACTCGCTGGGATTGACCATCTTCGACAGCGAGCTGCGGGAAGAGATTCCGGCCCGGGGCGGCATGCGCCATTTGCGGCTTTTCCTGGAAAGACTCGCGGCTCATGAGCCCGATGGTAAGACCGACACCGGACGCGCGCTCCATACGCTGGCCGAACGCACTTCGCGCCGGGGGCTGATCGTGATGATGTCGGATCTTTTTGACGATCCCGATGCCGTTTTCCACGCGGTGGCGCACTTCCGAAAGAAGATGCACGACGTGATCTTGCTCCAGATTCTCGATCCGACCGAACTGGACCTGTCGATCGACCGGGTGGCGGAATTCATCGACATGGAAACGGGCGAACGGCTTGAACTCGATCCGACCCTGGCCCGGCTCGCCTACAAGCAGGAATTGCAGAAGGCCATCGATCAATGCCGGGAGCGTTGCTCGGTGCTCAATGTCGATTACAGGCTGGTCTCGACCGGGGAGAATTTCGAGGATTTCGTGCACCAATACTTGGCTGAACGCAGGAGGATGTCGCTGTGATCCCGTTCCTTGCCCCCTGGATGCTTTACGGACTTGCAGCGCTGAGCGTGCCGGTGATCATCCATTTGTGGCAGCGGCGGCGGGTGGTTCAGATTCCCTTCAGCACCCTGCGGTTCCTCAAGATCGTAGCGGCGCGCACGAGCCGCACTTCCAAGGTGGAAAATCTGCTGCTCCTGCTTCTGCGTTGCGCGCTGTTCCTGCTCTTGATCCTCGCCACCGCGCGGCCGGTGATGCTCGCAAAGACAGCCAAAATTTTCGGCGGAGAAGTGCCGCGGACTGTTGTGCTGGTGCTCGATAATTCCATGAGCATGGGCTACCGGACCGGCGACCGCACCCGACTGGACGCAGCCAAAGCCGATGCAATGGCGCTCTTCGAAGATCTCAAACAGGGTGACCGGGTGGCAGTGATCGCGGCAAGCAACCGGGCGGAGTTGCTGGTGGCAGAACCGACCATCGATCGGGCCGTGGCCAGAAAAGCAGTCGAGGGGATTCAGCCAACACAGACCCGGGGCGATCTCTCCATCGCGTTGAGAGAGGCGCGCAAGATCGCCGCCCATGCGGAACGCGGCATCCGGCAGGTTTTTCTGTTCACCGACAATCAGGAAGCGGGCTGGCGCCCGGTCATGAACAATCCCGGCTCAGTCTTCGACGAGGTCTGGAAACAGGCGGAACTGAAACTGGTCGTGGTGCGTCCGGATGAACTCGCCGCGATCAATGCCAGCGTAAAGCAGGTTTCCATCAAGACCCCGTTTCTAGCTGCCGGTTCAACAGTCAGAGGCGTGGCCACAGTGGAGAACATTTCCACGGCCCCGCTGCACGATCTGCTGGCGATCGACATCGGCGGAGAGCGCGTGGCGCAACGGCCGATCGATCTGCCGCCAGGCGCTTCGGGCGACCTCGCGTTCGAATTTCCAGCGCCTGCCGCTGCCGGGCATTGGGCCAAAGGGAGCGCGCGTATTTCCGGGGACAACCTCGCCGCCGACGACCAATTCTCATTTACGGTCCCGGTTTACCAGCAACCGCAAGTGTTGATCGTCGAAGGCCAGGCGCTCGGGCCGGAGCGACTGCGGTCCGGATTTTATCTACGCAAAGCGTTGGCTGCCCGGCCGGAAGTCGCCGGGATCAACGCGCTCACGGCAACGCGCTCCATTTCCTCAAAACAACTCGACGACACGCCGGCCGATAGTTTCTCAGCCGTGATCCTGGCGGACTCGGGCAAGCTAAGTGAGCGGAGTGTGGTGAGGCTGGACCGTTTCCTTGAGGGCGGCGGAACAGTGGTGCTGTTTCCGGGCGACCTGGGTGGGATCGACGGGTACGATAACCTCGATTTTCTCCCCGCGAAACCGACCGCCCTTCGCGCTCTCGACGCAGGCCGGCAGCCGGTTAAAATTGTCGATCCATCTCATCCGCTTTTTGCCAATGCATGGGATGCCGAAACGCCCTTTCCCGCCCTGCCGCAGCAAAAGATGCTGAATTGGAAACTCGGGCAGGACGCGAAAATCCTCGTGACGCTCAGCGGAACCGGCTCCACGCTTCCGTTCTTGATCGCTGGCGAAAAAGGACCGGGCCATGTGTTGATCGTCAACGCAACGGCGGACCGCACCTGGGGCGACCTGCCTCTGACCCCGGCCTTCCTCCCGCTCGTCCAGCAAATCGCAAGGCTCTCCGCTTCGCAATTGGGCCGCCAGCTTAATTTCACCGTCGGCGATCCGCTTCCCATGCCGCCCAATCTGCCGAGGGATCAAGCCATCAAAGTCACCTCGCCTGACGGATCGATCCGCAACCTGCCGGCGGGCCCGCGTGAGCGGCTCCTGGAGCGCACCGAACAGCCGGGCATCTATGAAGTCACCGTCGGAACCCAAAGCGTGATGTTTGCCGTGAACGTTGATCCGAGCGAATCGAATCTGCGCCCGATCGCGGCTACCGCGCTGGAAAAGCTGGTGCCGCTTGACCAAGTTGCCGGCGTGGAAGCCCTCAAGCAATGGCTGGCGCGCAGCCGGGGACTGGTGCCGCTCTGGCCGTTGTTGCTTGGATTGGCGCTGCTCGTGTTCTGCGCCGAGGCGCTTCTCTCAAACGTGATGGCACGCCGCCGGGCTCAGGGCGATGAGCAGCACATCAAGACCGGCCGCCTGAACCGCCGCCGGGCAGGCGTTCAATTCCGGACGCCGGGGGTTGCCGAAGAGGAGGTGGTTTCGTGAACGACCTGATCTTTCATCCCGTAATGCCTGCCACCTGGTTTGCGCTGGCAGTGGCCGCCGTCGCAGCAGCCTGCATTTGGAGTTTGTGGCGCGGGGTACGCTCGCGCAAACGCGTGGTGCTTCTGGCCTTACTAAGACTGGTGGCGCTCGCAGCGGTTGCGACCATGCTGGCTCAGCCCCAGAAACGCCGGGAGGATGTGATCGTCATGCGCCCGCAACTCGCCGTGCTCATCGATAAATCCGAGAGCATGACCGACCCCGTGGACCCTCAACAGCCCTGCCGGAACGCCCGCGTCAGCGACTGGCTGAAAACGCCTGCGCTGGAAAAAGCGCGAAAGGATTTCGACCTTCGCTTTTTCTCATTCGATCAAGGGATTACCGAAGTTCAGGAGTCCGACTCCTTCAAGTATGACGGGACCACGTCGAACTTGCTCGGATCGGTCGCCCGGCTTGAGGAGCATTTTCGTGGACAACCGCTCGCCGGGGTCTTGTTGCTGAGCGACGGACTGAGCACGTTCGATGGGACGACGCTGGATCCATCGAAACCAGGCAGCACTCCCGTTCCGCAATCGGCAACGCGCGATGGGCAATCCGCCGTTCCGGTTTTCGCGTTTGAACTGGAAAAGCAGTTCAAGCCCAAGCGGCCGGGCAAGCGGGTTTCGCTGGCAGGCGTCGATTATCCGCCCCGGGTTGTGACCGGCTGGGATACGGAGATTCGCCCCAGCATCACGGCCAAGGGAATGAGCGGGCAGACAGTCACCGTCGAACTTTGGCGCGAGGGCCGAAAGAGTGCGGAAAGTGCGGTTTCCTTCAATGAAGACGACCAGACGCGGCAGGTGGCTTTTCCCGTCTCACATTCCGTCCCGGGCACGGTGCGCTATGAACTCCGGGTTGCCGATAACGCGGCCGACAAGGAAGCCAAATCGTATCCGTTTGTCGTCGAGGCGATGGAGCCGGGCAACCGCGTGGTTTATCTGCAAAACACGCTCGGATTCGATTTCAAGTTCCTCCGCAAAGCGATCGTCACCGACCGCAATTTGCAACTCAGTGCGTTTGTTCGATGGGCGGATGGGCGACTGGTGAACATCGCCGACGCGGGAAGCCAAAACCCGCAATCGGCGCTCGATCTTACTCCTCAAGGCCTCGCCCGCACGGCGGTGGTGATTCTGGGGGATTTGCCGCCGGACGCACTCACCGCGAACAATGCCAAGGCGCTGCGCGACTATGTGGACCGCGGCGGTGGCCTCGTGCTTTTGGGTGGTCCGAATTCCCTCGCTTCCCCTGCCCTGCGCAATACTCCGCTTGCGGAGATGCTGCCCGTCCGGACTCCGGCCGATTACCGCGAGGGGAATTTCCTGATGCAGATCAACGACACCGGCCTGCATCATCCGGTGTTCGGATCGCTCTTTGCGCAGGTCAAAGATTTCCCGGCGCTCCTCACATGCAACCTTGCCGCCCGCGTTGCGCCGACTGCCGAGGTGCTCATGGAAACGGTGGTCAACGGCCAGCGCTATCCGGTCATCGTGGCGATGCGCTTCGGCCAGGGGCGTGTGATTGTCGTGCTCTCGGACACCATCTGGCGCTGGCGATTGGCCGCAAAAGGTTGGTCGGCCGAGCGGTCCCCGTACGACACGTTCTGGGCGCAATTGATGGATTGGCTCATTCCCAAGGAACAACAGAAGCAGAACAACAATCGCCTCGAACTCTTCACCGATCGCTCGAATTATCTATACGGCGAACACCCGCAGGTGCGCGCCATCCTGCGGACGCTCTCGCCAAATACCAAACAGCCCGCGACGCTGCCGCTACAAGTCCGCACGCCCGACGAGAAGGTGTTCGAATACACCTTGCGCGCGGCAACCCTGCAGACGCGAGACGGCAAGCAGGTGGCCGGTTACCGCGCGGATGTGGAACCGAATGTTCCGGGTGCATTTCGCGCAAAGGCGACGGTATCGGTCGAGGGCACCGCGGTGGAAGGCGAGACGCGCTTCATCGTCGCGCCGCCCGTGACCGAGATCACCGGGAAGCCGATCAATCGCGATTTGCTCAAGAACATTGCCGAGTCACATGGCGGTCGATTCTACGCCATGGATCAATGGAACAACTGGCCGCAGGATTTGCATTTCAAGGAGCAACATTTCACAAAGGTTGAGTTGATTGATTTATGGAACCATCCCCTGCTGCTGGGGTTGATACTCTTGATGCTCGCCGCTGATTGGACCGCCCGGAAATTTTGGAATCTACCATGAACAAGATGACGACAGAAGACAGGGAGACGCGGAGGCGCGGAGACGGGGAGATTTCCCCTCGTTCCCAAGTTATACTTGGGAACGCACCCATCTTTGAAGCTGTGCTTCACAACCGTTCGACAGCACGTTGGACCCACCGCATTACCCAAGCATTGTTGAGGGCAAGCTATTCGGGAGCGGTTCAGCGAGGCGCGGATCGCCGCCTCGGTCACAACAAACTCATACTCGTCAACTTCGTAATGAGAACTGAAAACAGATGGGCTTTTCGGGGCGCTCGTTGCGTATTCGGGGGGCTTCTTGCTTCCTTACTCCTGACCACAAGTGCCCACGCCCAAGCGCCAGCCAATACTTCCACAACCAACCTCATCCCCAACGGCAACTTCACAGCGGCCGACCCACTCCAAGGCTGGCGGGTCGATTTCCCCTACGAGGGATGGTATGTAAAGAACAAAGGCTACGTTTCGGCAACGACCGAGAACGCCCAAAACGGCGGGAAATGTGTATTGATCCAACTTCCGCCCGGGGTCGCAGGCAACGAAGGCGGCAAGATCGAAAGCGCGTTTATCAAAGCCGAACCGGGAGCAACGTATCGCGTAGAGATCGACTGCATGACCTGGGATTTCTCGGCGATGCTGCACGCGGAGGCTTGGACAACCGATCCGAAACCGATCCCGCAACCGGATAAGTTCCGGGTTCCACCGGCAGCCGATCACCCGGCGTTGGTTATGTGTTACCGGGCGCAAATCCCGGAGCCGCATGGCCACTCGAAAACTTGGCAGACCGTTTCGCGCCAATTCAAAGTCCCGAAGACCGTGAGGGTTGCCGGACAGGATCAGGCACCGGAATACCTTTCTCTGAAGGCATATACCTACCAAGCGACGCCAAACGCCGGGAAATGCTACTTCGGAAATTTCAGGCTCTATAAAATCAAAGATGCCGAGTGATGGCATTTGCTAAATGGCTTTAACCTCCCAATTTGTTCATGAACGCCTCCGCGAGGCGACGAAACGGTATCGCCGCTCCCGGTCGGGGCGTTTTGCCATTTCGGGCCTGGCGGCGGCGCTGGCGCTTCTGGTCGTGTTTTTGCTGGCGGACGCACAGTTCCACTTCGGAGCCGTGGGACGCTGGACGGCTTTCGTGCTGGTCATTGCGCCGTTGCTCATCGGAACGTTCCTATCGATCCGCGCGGCGCTCCCAACCATCTCCGAGTCGAGCATGGCCCGGCGTTTGGAGGTGGCGGCGGGCGGCGCGCAGAATGTCCTGATCAGCGCGGTGCAGTTTGACCGCGAACTCCCCAAACACTCCAGTTTGCGCGCGGCGCTCTTTGCCGAAATGCGCGATCCGTTCCCGCAGGTCGATTGGTCGCTAGTGTTGGATTTGAAGCTGCTGAAAAGACTAGCCATTGGTCTGGCCTCGACCGTTTTTGTCCTGGTCCTGTGCGCGGTGGTGCGGCCCGAGTATTTCGTAAATTCCGCCAAGCGCATTCTGATGCCAGCCAGCAAAATCGCTCCGCTGACGCGCACCCAATTTGTCCAGATCACCCCGGGGGACGCCCGGGTAATTCATGGGCGCGACCTTTCGCTGAACGTCCGGTTGAATGGCGAGATCCCGCGAGCTGCGTGGCTCTATTTCCGGGAAGCCGGGGGCAGTTGGCAGAAGGTGCTGATGGAACACGAAGTCGGCGGACCGGCATTTTCGTTCGAATGGAAAGAGGTTCGCCAGCCGCTGGAATACTATGTGGCTGCGGGTGACGCCTGGTCGTCCACTTTTCAGATCACCGTTCGCCCGCGGACAGCCATTGGCGGTCGCGCGGCCGAGATCATGCCCCCCGCCTATGCAAATTTGGGTAAGGCCACATTGAAGGATTTCGCCGTGCTTCAAAATGTGCTGCCGGGCTCGAATATTTCCATCGCGCTGGAGTTCAATAATCCCCTCGCCCAGCTCAGCGCGTATGACGACAAAGCCCAGAAACTGGCGGTTCAAAAGCTTACTCCCACGAAATGGCAAATCGCTGGAACCGTGACGACCAATGCGACTTTGAAGCTCGCCTACACGGACACCGATGAGGTTGACGACAGCGAATCGATTCAGATCGCCGTCACGCCGGATGAACCGCCGAAGATCACCGTGAGCACTCCAGCCGAGGGGAAAGAGATCTTTGCTGCGCCAAACACCTCGCTGCCGATTCAGTTTTCCGCGACCGACAATCTCGGACTGGCCACGGTGGCGCTGTATCGGAGCACCGACGAGGCTCAGGACGGGCAGCTTATTCAAGAATGGAAAAAGGCGGCGGGGCAGAAGGCGTTCACGGGCAACCTGACGCTTCCGCTTGCGAAATATGGAAAAGAGGATCGGGTCACCTTTTGCGTGGTGGCCAAAGATCAGAATAACGTCAGCGGCCCCGGCATCACCTATTCGCGGCCCATTGTGGTCACGCTGCGCTCCGCGGAACAAGTGCAGGAGAAGACGGATGAAGCGGCAAACAAAGTTCAGAATGGGCTGGAGGCGTTGATTAAACTGCAGCAGACAAATCTCGAAGAGACCGTGGCTGCCAACCGTGACGCCACCCCGGAAACGCTGAACCCGCTTCTCAATCGGCAGGGCAACATCGCCGATCGGGGCCGCAGCTTGGCGACTTCCACCGAGGCCCTTGCGCCGAGTGCGCGCGCGGATCTGGCGGCGCTCTCTGAAAATGAAATGCCCAACGCTGTGCTCGCCTTGAGGACGGCGGTAAGCGCCAGTGGCGATGTGCGAATGGCGGCGCTGGCGAAGGCGGTAAATCTTGAGACGACAATCCTCGTGCGGCTTCAAGGCGCGGCGAAGTCGCTCTCGAACGAAACCTCGCGCGGGCAGGTTCAGGACCTCATCGCGGGAGTCGAAGATTTGCTGCGCAAACAACGCGACCTACTCCGCGAAACCAACGCCGCGGCTCCGCAAAGCGGCAAGTCGCTTTCCGATCGGCAGGATTTGCTCTCGGGCGACGCGCGACGCGTGAAGAAACAATTGGAAAAAAGTGCGCAGGACGCCGCAGTTGGCGATCAGGATTTCCGCACAAGAATCGGCAAGGCCGTCACGATGTTTGGCGAGATGAAGATTTACGAAGAGATGCTGGCGGCGGCTGAGAAATTGCAGACGCCGGATTTCCAGGCTGCGGGAACCATCGAAAAAAGCGTGGTGGCCAATTTGGCCAAGCTCGTCGAAATGCTAAACCAGTGGCAACTGGCCAAGGCTGAAAGCGAAGCGGAAGCCTTGCGGAAAGCCGCCAAGGATATGGCGGACAAGCTGGCCAAGCTTGCGGAAATCCAGAAGGAGATTTTGGAAAAGAGCAAAGAACTCGCGCGCAAGGCGGACATGCGCCCGGAAGACATCGCCACGGCCAAAGAAATGAAGCAGACCAAGGATCTCATGGCCCAAGTGGTCGAGCAGATGCTCACCGACGCCCATGTATTTCCGGACCTGAAACCGTCCAACGAATTACGGGGAGAACTGACGCAAATCTACGAGGATGTCATCCAGGCCGACGCCGAGGATGCGGCGGCCGGCAAGCTGAAGGCAAACGAGGTTGCGGTACAGAAGGAGGACAGTCTGTTGCAGGCCATCGAGCAGGCGAAGAAGGTTTCTGAGGATTTGGAGATGTGGCTGCCCAACAAGAACGACACCACCAAATGGCTCTGCGAGAACTTCGATAAGACGGAGATGCCCGACATCCCGAATCTGCCGCTGCCGGATGCGTTTGAGGATTTGGTAGGCGACCTATTGCAGGAGCAGGCAGGCCTGGCGGAGGAGGCAAAGGACGCGGCATCGAATCAGGCGCTGGCGCAGGCTACGCAAGGCTGGGGCGTTGCCGATGGCCCGATGCCGGGATTCAGCGCGCAAGGGAAATCGGGCAACACGCGCCCCAACAAGAATGAGCAGACTGGACGTTCCAGCGGCGGACGCGAGGGGATGAGCAACGGCGAGATGGTTGGCGACACCGCAAGCACGCTCGAAGGCACCACGCCCGACGTGCGCCGCACCAACGATCCGATGCAGCAGGGCCACGTCAAAGATGACGGTGGAATTCAGAAAGCACGCGCAACCGGCGGCGGCAAAGCGGGCGGATTCAGCGACCGCAACGGGATGGATGGAAATGCGCCGTTGCGCGCAGTGAACGCCCCCCGCATGGGAGCCTCCGATGCGCTGGCGGTCCAGCAAGCGTTGCTCTCGGAGAAGACTGCCAAGACTTACGGACAGGCTTCGTTGCTGTATTTGAAGGCAACCGGACTGCCGGAAGTCGCGCACCTGATGGATCAGTCGCAACTCGCGTTGAAAGAAGGCCGGGTGGCCGATTTTCGCAGCCTGCACCAGAAAATCGTGGCGCGTCTGAACGAGGTCCGCGGCGCGGTGGTGCCAGGCAACGTCATCAGTCTTTCGAATGGCGACGCGGCGAGAGCCAAAGGCAAACAGTTGCTGGGCGGCGACGAAGGGCAGGCCCCGCCAGCCTACAAACGCGCCGTGGCGGATTATTATCGTTCCCTGCTGGAGGACCAATGATGGTAGGGATGTTTCAACCATACCTAATAATAGGTTTCAACTTCGAGCTCGGCTCTGATTCTGGTTCTGAGCGCCAATGGCGCGTCCGCATACCAGCCTGGGGCAACGCCCCAGGAATTCGATACAAAGAAACTTCAGGGCTGAAGGCCCGAAGCACTAGCCG
>SESF01022044.1_pt1 | contig 27669 bp, 27 predicted proteins | sample 3171521 | NCBI WGS metagenome assembly SESF01 (sample SAMN10866945, study PRJNA518727) | freshwater metagenome | biome: subpolar coniferous forest; feature: holomictic lake; material: water; isolation source: holomictic Lake 227, 6 m and 8 m depth | place: Canada: near Kenora, Ontario | collected...
GACGCGGAGGAGCTTGGCCTGGATTTCCGGGGAAGCCTCGCCGATCTCGTCGAGAAAAAGGGTGCCGCCGTGGGCCTGCTCAAAGGCTCCGGGGCGGTCGAGGGCGCCGGTGAAAGCGCCCCTCGTGGAGCCGAAAAGCTCGCTTTCGATGAGGGCTTCAGGAAAGGCAGCGCAGTTCCTCGGCACGAAGGGGCCAGTCTTGCGCCGAGACATCCCATGAAGCATCCTGGCGGCGAGGTCCTTTCCTGTACCGCTCTCGCCGGTAATGAGGACGGGGAAGTCCCAGCGTGCGCTCCGCTCGAGCATGCCCATGACCGATCGCAGGGCAGGGCTCTTCCCGATCGCCGAGGGACTGCCGGATCTGCCCCTCCGCTCGATGGCACGAGCGATCGCCAGACATTGTGCGGCCCTTCCGGAGGACTTCCGGACAAAGTCGATCGCACCAGCCCTGATTGCGGCGATGACTGCCTGGGGATCATCCTGCCCCGACAGCACTATGAGGGGTGGGTTTCCGCTCCCCGAGCCCAGGGCCCTGACCGTGTCCATCGGATTGAAGCCGCCCGCCTCGAGATCCAGCAGGATGGCCTCGACCCCGCCCCGGCCAATGGCCAGGAGGGCTTCATTGCTTCCTCGGCAGCCAAGAACCCTGAAATTGTCGCCCAGCATGGCTTCGAGGTCCTTGGAGGGGCGGTCTCCGTCCTGGATATCGATGATGATGTGCATGGCCGTAAAATCAGGCAGTCACCGGCGCTTCGCAATCCCCAACCCTGCTAGACAAAAATCTAGGCCCGGTAATCCCTGTATGAATTGCTCGACGCCTGATTAGCAGTTATTTATACAGAAAATAATTACTCTCTTTAAGGCAGGCGTTCCGCCTCCCTGGGAGGGTGCTGCCGGAGGCGCTCGACCAGAATCAGGACCTTGAAGGCGGCAAAAATGAAAATCCGATAGAGCTTCCAGGGTCGGCGGAGGAGGGCAAAAACCCATTCGAGCCCGCGATCGACAAGGACCTGGGGCGGTCTCTGCCTGACGTGGGCGAAGGTCCAGAAAAGGTCGGAGCACCAGAGGTAGATGCCAGAATTAAAGGCCGGGAGCTTGCGCGGGATCCAGCGCTCGCCGCCTGGGATGCCCTTGCCGACCAGAAGGAGGGTGGGGGAGGCTTTCCTGACTGCCTCGATGATGGATTCCTCCTGCTGCCGCGGATAGTTGCCAATGTGGCGACCGACGAGCTGCATGCCGGGAAAGGTTGATTTGAGGTTGGCCTCGGCCTTTTGCACGATGGTGCGCGTGCCGCCCAGGAGGTAGGCAGTCTTGCCGTGCCGTTCGAGGGCGCCGAGGACCTTGATTACGAATTCAAAGGGCTGGTAGCGCGTGGGGAGGGGTTTTTTCAGGAACTGGGCAGCTTTCACCATGGAAGGGGAGATAGGAATGACAAGGCTCGCACCCACGACCATGGTGCGGAATTCCATGCGCTGCCGTGCACGCATGAGGTCCCAGACTGAAAGGAGGATGATCTGGTGGTTGGTTCCGTCCTCGAGTGCTGCCACGATTTCGTCCAGCTCAGCCTCGGGCAGGTCGTCCAGGGGAATGCCCAGGATGGAGATTCGGTTCAGCCGCTTGTGAGGTTCCATGTATCGCGCTCCGACATGATTGTTTGGATGGCTCCTAGTGCATACAGCGCCGCCGTCCCTGCCCGCAATACCGCTGCCGGGAGGGTCAGCGGCTCGAAGGCCCCTTCCCTGAGGAAGGCGATCTCCGCAGCGGAGAAGCCACCCTCGGGGCCGACGCACAGCAGTATCTCAGCAGGTGAGGCCGAAAGATAGTCGTGGAGGCTGCGCCGCCCAAGAGGCTCTTCGTGGAGGACCAGCGCGAGCCGCCCCGCGCTACCGGGGCCGAGGACCGCAGGCAGGCCTTCGAGCGATACGACTGCTTCCACCCGGGTCGGTACCGGCGAGCCGGATTGCCCGAGGGCTTCGTGCACGACCCGCTCGAAGCGTTCCTGGCGGCCCTTGGAGGCGAGGCCGCCCAGGCTGCGCGAACTCGCAAAGGGTATGATCCGCTCGACGCCAGCCTCGGTAGCCTGGCGCAGCACCGCATCGAAGGTCTCGCCCTTGAGGAGGGCCAAAGCGAGGGTGAGTCGGGGAAGGGCTGGCCCAAGGCGCGCCAAGGCTTGGGCCGAGGCGGCAGGATGGACCGCTGGGGTTCTGTCCTGGCCGGCGGCATATTCGGCGGCACCGCCAGCGATCGTGAGCGTGCCGGCGCCACGGCCGCTGCGGAAATCTTCCAGCTGTGCTGGAACCATCCCTGCGGGCTCCACCGCAAGCAGCACCTCGCCTTCTCTCACCGAGCTGATCAGGCAGGACCAGCGCCCTCCGTCAGCGTCGATGGCAGGAAGACGCTCACCCGGCCCGAGCCTGAGCACCCGTGTGAGGTGGCGGGCTTCCTTCCCGAAGATCCTGCACTCCGGTCCGCCGTCCCAGGACCGGGGCAGAACGAGCTGCCGCAGGGGAACCCCTATTTTTTCGTGCCGGCGTTGGTAGCCGCCAGCTTGTCCATCGTTTCCTTTACTGTCGCCGAAGCCTCGATCAGGCTCTTGAAGTCGGGGCGGTCGAGCGTGGAAAGCGCCGTCGTCAGGGCTGTGTCGAACTCAAGGTCGTAGGCGGGGGCGACGCTCGTCCTGGACAGGCGCTCCTTTATGATCATCGTGATTACCCTGAGGGGCAGCTTGATGCCGTCGGCCAGGACCTTGGCGGCAAAGTTGTCACGCTGGGCTCGGCTGGCGTTCGGATTGGCTTCCACCCAGGACTCGATGGTGCCCGAGGAGATGAGTTTCTGGAGTTCGGCGGCCTCGGCCTCGCTGAGGTCAGGCTCCTTGATCGCGATATCCGGCGTGATGCCGTACTTGTCGATGCTGCCGCCGGAGGGCGTGTAGTAGCGCGACACCGTGAGCTTGAAACCCGTGGCATCGATGGGATAGATGCGCTGTACGACGCCCTTGCCGTAGGACTTCTCGCCCAGGATGAGGGCCCTTCGGCTGTCCTTGAGCGCTCCGGAGAGGATTTCCGAAGCACTGGCGGTGCCCTTGTCGATGAGGACGACGATCGGAATGTCCTTGGCTATCGAGAGCTCGGACTTTGCCGTCTCGACCTTGTTCTCGTAGGGGATGCGGCCCTTGGTGGAGACGATGGTCCCCTTGTCGAGGAAGAAGTCCGAGATCTGCACTACCGAGTCCAAAAGGCCGCCCGGATTCGATCGCACGTCGATGACAAGGGCCCTGAAGCCGTCGGTCTTGAAGCCCTTGAGGGTTTCCAGCACGCGGGGAACGGTCTGGGGGGAAAAGTCGATGATGCGGAGGTAGCCGACGGGTCCCTTGTCCGTGGGGATGAGGGCCTTGCGAACGGTCGGGATCTCGATGATGGCGCGCGCGACTGAAATGTCGAACTCGAGGGCCTTCCCGCGCTTGATGTGGAGGGCCACGGTGGTGGCAGGCTTGCCCCTGATCTTGCCCATCGCGTCATCGGTGGACATCGGTTCGGTAGTCTCGCCGTCGATCGCCGAGATGAGGTCGCCGGGCTTGAGCCCTGCCTTCCAGCCGGGCGTATCCTCTATCGGCGACACGATCTCGATGTAGCGGGGCGCGTCCTCCGGAAGCCGGGGGTCACGGGCCTGCTTCGAGATGTAGAGTCCGACACCCCCGAAGACCCCCTCGGTGAGGTCGTTCATGCTGCCCATCATCTTGTCGGTGAGGAAGACCGAGTAGGGGTCGCTCAGGGATTCGAACATCCCTTTCATCGCTCCCTCGTAGAGGACCTTGGGATCAACCGTGTCGACATAGTTTTTGAGGATGAACTGGTAGACCTGGTCGAAGAGCTGCGTATAGGACTGGGCGTCCTTCGCCCCGCTCTGGAGGGACTGGGCCGCCGCCCTCGGGACGGAGATCGAGACCGCGGAAAGGATGACCATGGCCAGGGCAATGCCGCCCCAGGCGATCCGGTTGCCGGAGTTGCTGTCGTTCTTGTGCATGGGGGCTACTATCCCGGGAGCGTTGCGGGGCGGTCAAGGCCCGGAGGCAAACAAACGATGCCGCAGACGAAATGCGAGGGGCTGGCTCGCGGCTTGAGCGTGATATCCAAGGTAAATCCTTGTATCAGGCCGGGTACTGACCTAGAGTTATAATAGTGCATTTTTTCTTGCTGAAATGGACTTCCCAAGGGGGCAGCCATGGCCAGCTGCGGCAGGTTCGGACAAGGTGAGAAATACACTCCACGCCATGTCAGCCTCATCTACCGGGATGAGGACGAGAAGCGATACTTCATCGCGCGTTTCCTCGCCGAGGGTCTGGACAGGGGTGAGCGCATCGTGTACCTCGCGGATGATGGCGACGCAGAGAGCCTGCGCAGCTGGCTTGCGGAAGAGTTGCAGGAGAGGGGCAGTGAGGTCGACCTCGGAGACATCGAGGTTTTCGATGCCCTGTCCAGCTATTGTCCGGAGGGGCATTTCTCGATCGAGGCAATGCTGACAAAGCTCGGGGATATGCTCGACGGCATCGAGGCAGCGGGCGGCCCGGGCCTGCGCGTCACGGCGGAGATGACCTGGGCCCTCAGGGGTATTCCCGGTTCCGAGAGGCTCATGGAATATGAGGCGAGGGTGGGGGAGCTCATGGCTTCCCGGCCATTCAGCGCGGTGTGCCAGTACAGTGCGCGGCGCTTCGATGGCAGGACCCTGTACCACGTCCTTCAGACCCATCCCTTTGTGGCTACCAGGACGGGTTGCATGGCCAATCCGGCCAGTATCCCGACCGGGGAGTTCCTGCGGAGGTTGTAGGCGAGTGGCGGCAACCGGGTATCCGGTTGGCTCGGGCGCTTCCCCGGTTCTTGTGGGGGCAGGAGTTCGCAGCCATATGCCCCCGATCGGGGGCATATGGCACACTCGGTCGTACAACCACTTATTTTCCCTAGTAACAATACAATTTATATGATGTACTGTCGTTTCCATGACGGCCAGCAAGTGATTGTGATCCTTGAAGCCAAGGGCTGGACCCTCGACCGGATCAATGGTTCCCATCACGTCATGATCAAGCACGGCCGGCGCTCTATTCCCGTCCCTGTCCACGGCAACGCCGATCTCGGTTTTTCGCCAGGAGGATCCTCCGCGAAGCCGGGATCGAATAGGAGTCACTATGGTCTACCAGTGCCGTCTCCTCGAGGAGGAGGGCGTCCTTTCTGTCGAGTTCCCTGACGTTCCCAATGCCATCACCATCGGTCGCACCGTCGACGAGGCCCTCGCGATGGCATCCGAGGCCCTGAACGGTGTCCTCGAAAGTGACATCGCCCACGGGTTCCCCCTCCCCGCAGCAGCAACCGGTTCCGGCAATGGCCTCTACCCCGTAGAGGTCGCGGCCCACATCCTCGTCGCCTGGGAACTGCGCAAACTCCGAGGCGACCTTTCACAATCCGAAGTCGCCGCGCGCCTGGGCATCCCCTACCAGTCATATCAGCGACTTGAGAACCCTACCAAGGGCAATCCCACCGTGAAGACCCTCGAGCGGGTTGCCAAGACTTTCGGGAAGCGCGTCGAGATCGCCATTGTCTAGACGGTCGTCGTCCCAAGCCAGAATAACACCACAATTGCCAGGAGAGCGTCATACTGAGGATTTCGTAGATATGACAACACCTGATCGCATTTCGATCAATAATCAGTGATATGGAATGCGATCATGTGATGCCCGGCTTGTGAAATCCTTAGTAAGTGATGGGTCTGACCCCGAGGGCTCGTCAGCCCCCCGTAAACGCCCTCCACAGCGGCTCGGTCTCGGGGAAGGGCGCCAGCAGCGTGAGGGTTTCACGCGTCCTGGGCTGGGTCAGTACGAGTTGCCATGAGTGCAGCATGATGAGGCCGTTCTTCGTGGTACGCTTCGCTCCGTACTTGACGTCGCCCCGAATCGGCATGCCTGCGGCCGCGAGCTGGGCGCGGATCTGGTGGTGGCGACCGGTCTCGAGTTCCACTTCGAGGAAAAAGTAGCGCTCGGAGCGGGCGACGAGCTTCCACGAGAGCTTTGCCTCCTGGGATTCTGGGGCGACCGCGCCGGGGGCCAGGACGCGGACTATGTTCTTGCGCTTGTCCCAGGCGAGTCGGTTGACGAGGTTCCCTGATGTACTAGTTGGTTCTTTCTCGACGCAGGCGACATAGCGCTTGCCGACGCGGTGCTCGCGGAAATCGGCCTCGAGGGTTTCGAGGGAGCGATGTGTCTTGGCGAAGATGACGGCCCCGGAGGCGCGGCGATCGATGCGGTGTGCGGCTTCGAGGAAGGCCGCAGCCTCCGCCTCGCCACCACGGGCGACGAGCATCGCGCGGAGGAGGTCCTGGAGTGCGGCGTCCCCTGACTTCTCCGCCTGGACTGGCAGGGGAGCGAGCTTGTCGACGACCAGGATGTCACCATCCTCGTGGATGGAGCGCCACTGTTCGGCTGTGGCCTGGTTGGTGGCCTGGTTGCTAGGCGCAGTTTCTGGCTCCGTTTTTCCTTCCATGTCCCTTCCTCTGCACGATCCGCGATCGGCGACAGTAGCATGGGCCGAGTGGGCCTGTCCGGGATTCTTGAAAAGCCCGCGCAATGAGGTTATCCTAGTGCCGTGGCCATAGGATCGATTACGTCCATTGCCTCGTTGCCCAACCTCCTGGGGCAGCGGCGGGTCGGAGCGCTTGGCGCCGTCGGCAGGGGTGAGGCCCTCGGTCCCATAGAGCCTGTTCGCCCGGTCGGTCGCGATGATGACCCCACAGCCTTCGACAAGGCGGGTGAAGCCAAGGAGCCCGGCTCTCAGGCAGCCTCCACGCTGGCGCCCAGCCTCGACCGCCGCAGCGCCTCGGCCATCGTTGGCCGCGACAGGGTTTCTGCGACGGATGCCAGCCTCGCCGAAAACCGTCTCGAGAAAGAAAGCGCTACCAGAACCGCCCGGCCAAATGCGAGCCTGGATCCCGCCCGACCCAATGAAAGCCAGATCAGGGACCGGCTAAACCAGCTCCAGGGCGAGAAGGGACGCATCCAGCGTGGCCGCGGAGATGCCCAGGCCCAGCAAAGCAGCGAGACTACTGCCATGATCGCCAAGCTCAAGGCCCGCGATGGCGAAGTGCGTGGACACGAGGCGGCGCACATCGCAGCGGGTGGGCGCTATGTGACAGGCGGGGCGAGCTACAGTTACCAGAAGGGTCCGGATGGCGTCCAGTACGCCATTGGCGGAGAAGTGGGCATCGATTCATCCCCCATCCCGGGCAAACCGCAAGAAACCATCGCCAAGATGCAGGTCGTGCGCGCAGCCGCCACCGCCCCTGCCGAACCCTCCGGGGCAGACCTCTCGGTGGCCGCTGCCGCAGCCCAGGTCATGGCCTCCGCAGTCGCCAGCCTTGCCGAAGAGCGGGCACAGTCCGGGGCGGAAGCCGCCGGTACTTCAGGACCGGCCGGTCCTGAAGGCCCCGCCGGAAAGGGCAGCGGTACTTCCGACACGGCCAAGGGCATCGACGCCGACGGCAGCATTTCCGACGCGGCCAAGGGCGACGACCTTGCGCGCAGGTCTTCCAAGGCAGCCGGCAGCATTTCCAAGGCAGCCGGCAGGGACCGCCCTGCGGAGCCCGGTTCGATCATCGACCTCGCAGCATGATGTCCTCGCATCGCGTTTGGCTCTCGGCGCTCATGGTGGGCTGCACCATTCTTTTGGGCCTTTTAGGCTGCGCCACAGCGCCGGAAATCCAGAATGCACCTCCACCACTTCCTGGAGTCGCCGAGCACGACATCCGTGAATACAGGCTCTCGGTGGAGTACTACAACCAGAATGAATTCGGCCGCACCGAGGAGATCGTCGCCTACCGAGCGCAGGTCGGCATCGGGCGTGAGGGGGACAGGGACATCATCCGCTGGCACTCCTACGACCGCGCGCAGATCAGCAATGCCAAGGGCGCTGAGTGGGGTGATTTTGTTCCCGATGCTGTCGATGCGCTGCGTTTCGAACCCTATGTCCCCGGCACTGGCCTGGCCTACGCCTGGGGCGTTTCCGATTTCGACCTGGCTTCCTTTGCGCTGATTCCCGGCATCCGGGACGCTCCGAAGGACCTGACAGGTTTCCAGCTTTACATGCACGCCATCGACCTGTTTACCGGCTACAAGGTCTATCCCTCGATGATCACCAATCCAGCCATGCTTGGCCCGGAAAACAAGCCCCTTGCCAAGGTTGGCGACCGGGTCTTTTCCGACCAGCGCCTCAACGAGCTTCATCTCATGGACTGGAAGAATCTCGGGAAGGATCTGGTCATGCAGACGGGCTTTGTCGAGATCAGCTACCTGGCCGATGTCGCGCCGAGGGGGAAGCCGCTCCGCCTCTACGGTTTCCAGCAATCCCAGCGCTTTGGCGAGACCCTCACCTACCAGGGTTTCATCATGCCAATGGATGAGACCACCCGCTTCATGGGCCATGTCTGGCTTGACGCCGACGGCGCGCTCGAAAAGATCGAGTTCCAGGAGTACGTGTATGTGCTCGTCCATGCGCCGATGTTCATCGACAAGGTCGCGCACACGAAGCGGCACTTTGTGCTGGAGTTGATGCCGGAGGGGCCGGCTGCTGACAAACCCTGAGGTCAGATCCCCGCTTGTCATCCGGATTGCTCGAACTCTCCATAGTGCTTGAATCCCGGAATGGTCTGGAAGCCCGCGATGACATCGCGGCACGTATATCCGACCTTGGCATGGTGATCCGCCCCTTCGACGAGGCCCAGGCCAGGCGCGCGGTCCTGGCCTGGCGGCAATTCGGAAAGGGAAATCACCCGGCGGCGCTCAACGTGGGCGACCTCAGCTCCTATTCCCTGTCCGCCGAACGTCGGGAACCCCTCCTTTTCAAAGGCGAGGACTTCGGGAGGAGCGATTGCGAGGCGGTGGCGTGGTGATGCTGAATGACAAGCCCTGAGCTCAGCCCGTTTTCCGAGCCCCGCCGAAATGCCGAGCCCACAGGGATCTGACCGAAGATAGGGTCGTTCCGCATTGCTTGACTTGACCAACTTCATGACCTATATTTTGATCATGAGCGAGCATGTCAATGTCTATGAGGCCAAGAGTCACTTCAGTCACTGGCTCGAGGAAGCCCAGGCCGGCCGAGAGGTCGTCATCTGCAAGCGAAACAAGCCCGTGGCCCTCCTCACGTCGATCTACCAACCCGGGCGTGCCGAAAGGCGCTTCGGAATGGCCAAGGGAAGCTTTTCGCTGCCGAGTTCCTTCTTCGATCCACTGCCTGAGGATCTGAGCGATCTCTTCGAGGGCCGGGAACCCTGAGAGTCCTCCTCGATACCTGCACGTTTTTGTGGCTCTGCGAGGATTCCCCTGCACTCTCCCCTGTCGCCCGTCACCTGATCCTCAGCTGTGCCGAGTTGTACCTGAGCCCAGTCAGCGCCTGGGAGATCGCTGTGAAGAATCGTATCGGAAGGCTTCCGCTCCCCGAGGACCCAGCCACCTGGGTGCCCCGCATGCGCAAAACCCATGGGATCGATGCCCTGCCATTGACCGAGGATGCCGCCCTATGCCTGCTCAAGCTGCCCGATCATCACAAGGACCCCTTCGACCGGATGCTTGCTGCCCAGGCCATTCACGAAGGCTTAGTCCTCCTGACGCCAGATCCCTTGATCAGGGCCTATCCGGTGCGGACAGAGTGGTAAAGTGGGTTTTGAGAAGCTCGAATGAAGCCTATGGGAAGATTCTACATTAGGCACATACCAAAGAAGATGATGCCCGAATTGATATCAAGAAGCGAGTGACCCTCCGAAGCGCCTGCTTCGGCCACACCCCATCCAGGAGTTCGCTGACCCTCGCCTACAGGGCAGCTGATCCAAAGTCATCGGTATTGGTAACATTAACGATTAAGGCCCTTGATGCGGAACCTTCTCTAGGCTTGCTGAAAAGCTCGCCCAGCCAACGATTTCTTCCGAATTTTCTTTCCCTTCGCAATCAAAAAGCCACCACGCTGGCGTACTTCGTGTGGAGGTACCCATGCTGCTGGCTGTCAATGATTTCGTGTTCAAGTTTATCTTTGGGATGGAGGAACGGAAAGAGCTTCTTCGCTCGCTCATCAATCTCACCCTCGAGCGCGCGGGCCTTCCCCTCGCTGCCACCCTCACCTTGCGCAACCCCTTCGTCAACCCCAAGCACGATGACGACAAAGCCTCGGTTCTCGACGTCGAGGCTACCGACGATCATAAGCGGATCTTCGACCTTGAGGTTCAGCTCAGGCGGGAGCCCGCTTATGCCGAGCGCGCCCTCTTTTACTGGAGTCGGAAATACGGTGACCAGCTCACCGTCGGCAATGATTATCTAAAGCTCCATCCGGTCATTGGCATTCACCTACTTGATTTCACCCTGCGCCCTGACAAGCGGCACTTCTTCAAGATCTACCGCTTCAAAGACGATACCGACCCCGATCCCTCCAGTGCCATGAGCCTGACCCCAAACGCTACCCTCATCATGCTTGAACTGCCCCTGATGCCGCCTGCCCGCGATTGTGGCCGTCTTGAAAAGCTGCTATTGTTGCTGAAGCACGAAGGAGGTGATGAGGCCATGGTCAAAACGCTGACAGAACAGGACAAACTCCTCGCCGAAATCGACGAGGCCTATCACAAATTCCACGCCGACCCGGATCTTCGGTCCATTTACGAGGGTCGCTTAAAGTGGCAGATGGACCAGGCAACCGCCCTTGCTGTAGCCAAGGACGAGGGGCTGGCTGAGGGTGAGGTCAAGGGCAAGGCCGAGGGTAAGGCCGAGGGTAAGGCCGAGGGCAAGGCCGAGGGCAAGGCCGAGGGTAAGGCCGAGGGTAAGGCCGAGGACGCCAGGAATCTCAGACAGCTTGGAGTGAGCCTCGACATCATCGCCAAGGCGACGGGCTTGTCGCAGGAAGAGCTTGAAAAGCTTTAGCCAGAAACCACAAGAATCCTTGGGGGTCGGGCCTTGCGCTCGACCTTTTCTTCCCCTACTAACGCCAGAGTTTATAGCCTTCATAGCTGCAACTGCTAAACCCCATCCCGGCCGCCAAGCGCCTGAAATCCTGCCTTGCGGCCTCGCAAACAGCCCTGTACACTTCCGACATCCCAAAGCTCCGAAGGAACTCACAATGAGCACAAGAATGTCGCGCGTCGGCCTGCCCCACAGTGTCTTCAGGTAGCAGATCCCCCTCATATGAACATATGAGCACGTGTTCATATGAGGGAATGTGTTTTCTCCGCAGCCGGCCACTAGCTTTCGAGCCCGCAGGATCGGCCACACCCTGTCGTCGAACTTCCTGATCCTCACTATTGAACTGGAGGTTTTCCGCAGCTTGAAGAAGGGGACCGACTGGGATAGTGTAAGCCTTGGGCTACGGAAATGGCTCACCCTCCTTGCCGAGGGTGATACGCTCGATCCAGGGAGCTGCAAGCGCGGGAGGGTCAGCAGCGAGTTTTTGGATGGGATTGCTGGGGTTTCTCAAGGCCTTGGTGTGGCCAGCCTTCCTCGTCTACAAGCTCCTCCAAATGGTTCATGCTTGATTCGGCTGACACACGAATATCATCCCACACTGAGGGCCTGACCTTCGACTCTGGCCCCCGACCCCTAAGGAGCACCCATGAGCATCCACATCTCTGCAGCAAAAGGCGAGATTGCCGAAGCGGTATTGCTGCCCGGAGACCCCCTGCGCGCGAAATTCATAGCTGAAAACTGGCTCGAGGAGCCCGTGCGCTTCAACGAGATCCGCAACATGTTCGGCTATACCGGCCGCTACAAGGGCGCGAGGGTTTCAGTCATGGGGACGGGCATGGGCATGCCAAGCCTCTCCATCTACGTCAACGAGCTCCTCCGGGAGTACGGCGTGAAGAAGCTCATCCGCGTCGGCACCTGTGGGGCCCTCGTCGAGAAGGTGAAGATCCGCGACCTCATCCTCGGCATGGCCTCGTCGACGGATTCCGCGGTCAACAAGATCCGCTTCGCCGGAATGGATTACGCGCCGACAGCCTCCTTCAGGCTCCTGGCCCTGGCCCACAGGATAGCCACGGAGTCGGGCTTCAAGGTCCACGTCGGCCCCATCCTGTCCAGCGACTCCTTCTATTCGGAGGATCCCAACCAGTGGAAGCTCTGGGCCCGTTTCGGGATCCTCGGTGTGGAGATGGAGAGCGCCGAACTCTACACGCTTGCCGCGAAGTTCGAAGCCGAGGCCCTGGCCATACTCACGGTGAGCGACCACCTCGTTACCGGCGAAACGGCACCCGCCGTCGAGCGACAGACGCAATTCAAGGCCATGGCGGAGTTGGGACTGAAGGCGGTGACCTCGTAAGCGCTCAGCGCAAAGCGCAAAGGGCAAAGCGCTACGGCTTCAGGCGACCGGGACGCAGGCAGGCTCAAAGCTGCAGCGGAAGCGGCCCATGCTGCCGCCGGGCTCTTCGATGCTGTCCGTGCGGAAGCCGATCTTCTCGTAGAAGCCCCGTGACTCGTCGTCGGTCTCGAGTTCCACGATGCGCGGTTCGCACCTCCGGATGGCCTCGTCGATGAGGGCCCGGCCGATGCCTTTGCCGCGATGTGCGATCTCGACCGCTATGTTGGCGACGATCATGGCGGAGCCGTCCATCTCGTAGGAGATGCACCCGATTTCCCGGCCATCCTCGTCCCTGAACACGAGGAGGCGGGCCGCCTCGTTCCGGAGCTGGTTCTGCACACGGAGGGCGGTCTTGCCCTCCGTCGGCATCCAGGTCGAATATCCGAAGACCCTGAGCAGATCCCCGCTCAGCGGTCCCGGCGAAAGCTCATCGATCACAGCCCGGCCCCCTTCATCGCGTCCATCTTGCCCCTGAGTTCCACATTGGGCGAGGGAAGGGCGGCAAAGGCCGCGTTTGCCCGCTTCGCCAGTTCCTGCGCGTAGTCGAGGTCCGAGACGCCGGCCGGCACCCCGTGCTTGCCGGCCTTGTTCGCCCTGGCGTCCCAGTTCCTGTGCTTGAGGGAGATTGCGCAGTCGGTCAGGTACCAGATGTTGACGGGATCCAGGGCCAGGGCCTTCGCGTAGAGCCTCCCCATGCGGGAGAGGTCGCCGCCGGCGATGCCCGGAAGGGCGAGGTCGAGGAGGGCCTCAAGGTAGTAGGGATCGCCATAATTGGGATCGATCGAGATCGATATGTCGCAATTGCTCCGTATCTCGCCGGTGCCCAGGAGCATCTCGACGACTCCCTTGGCCGCACCCTTCTCGCCGATGACCACCGCGTTCCAGTAGTAGAGGGTCGCGCGGTCCCGTGCGCTTCCCCGCGCCTTTTCGAGGAGGGGTTTCATGAACTCGAGGAGTTCGCCGAAACGCGCAACCTTCTCCTTGGCCATCGAGGCGGGAAGGTCGGCGACGAGCTGCTGTCGCACCCGAACCAGGCGGAACACGATCGCAGCCTGGGGATCGGCCGCTTTGAAAAGGCCCTGCAGTCCCGCAAGCTCGGCGTCGAATTTCCGCGCTTCGTGGAGGGCGTCCAGCGCGTCGAGGTCCCCGGCGAAGGCTGTTGGAAGCGCCAGGGCAAGGAAGAGCGCGAAGGCGAGGGCTTCCTTCATGGGCTTCCCCCCTGGCTTTCTGCCCCGTTCTGTATCAGGCCCTGGCGATTCGATTCGATGACGATTACGTGCACTGCTTCCTCAGGCGCAGGACCTGAAAGTGTGAGTGCGAGATCAGGTCCGAGCTGCTGCAATGCGACGGGCCGGCCGCTATCGAGTTCCCGCGCCGTGACGCCCTCTCCGATCCTGAGGTCCTTGACGAGCAGCTGGGCGCCTTTGAGCTGCTCCATGATGAGGATGTTGAGTCTTTCGCCTTCACCGGAAAGCGCATGCGTAAAGCGGAGGGGAACTCCCTCCCTCGTCGTCCCCTCGGCGCGGAACCAGGGCCGGGTTCCGTAGATGGCCGAACCGTATTTCCCGAGCCAGGAACCGAGGCCGAGGAGGAGCCGCTCCTGTACTGGCGGAATGCTTCCATCTGCCCTCGGTCCTACGTTGAGGAGGAGGTTCCCGTTCTTGCTCACGATGTCCACGAGCATCCGCACGAGTTCGGGCAGGGTCAGGTGATCGGCCTCGCCCTCCTCCCGGTTATAACCGAAGCCCAGACCCATGCCCCGGCAGCTTTCCCACTTCGCTCTGGCTATGTCCTTCATGACGGCGAACTCAGGCGTGCTGTAGTCGAAATGCGGCGGCTTGGTGTTGGCCGTATTTCCCTGCCTGAGGAGCTTCATCGAGTAGGAGTTGAGCAGGGCACGGCCGGGTGCCGACCGGATGACGGCATGCATCCACAGGGGCAGCTGCCCCCAGCGGTCGTTGATCAGGCCCTCGGCGTTCCTGTTGTAGAAATATGCAAATAGTTCGTAGGGGTTGCTCCCGGGTGGATAGGCTATGTCGCCCCAGAGGATGGAGGGATTGTACCGATCAATCAGCTCCTTCCAGTGATCCATCTGGTAGCGGGCATAGCGGCGGTCTATGGGCCCACCCTCGGACAGGAGGCCCACCACGTCGGCCATGGGTTTTTTCGTGAAGGAGAGGTCCAGGGCGCTCGAGTAGTAGAGTCCCATGCGCATCGACCGCGAGGTGACCTCCCGGCAGAGCTCGCCGACGATGTCGCGCTCCATGCCGTAGCCGGGAATGGCATAGTTGGGTGTTGCACTTGGCCAGAGGAGGAATCCATCCATGTGCTTGGTGACCAGGACGACGTAGCGTGCCCCGGCCTTTTCGAAGAGCCGGGCCCAGTCTTCGGCATTCCATGCCTCGCTTTCCCGCTTGAAGGTGGGAGCGAAGTCGAAGTAGGAGGCGCCCTCTCCGTAGGTCGTGATGTGGTGGAGCTTGGAGGGGCTTCCCTTGATGCGGATGGAATTGATGTACCACTCGGCGTAGGGCATGTTGGTGAAGAAGGAGCGGTAGCCCTCTTCCCTCATGATTGTGTTGATGTCGCCGCGGCCGATCGGCGCATAGGCAGGTACGCTGAAAAGTCCCCAGTGGATGAAGATCCCGAACTTGGCGTCGTGGAACCAGGGAGGAACCTGGTGCCGCCTCAGGGATTCAAGGCTGGCTTCAAAGGGCATGGGGCCTCTTGGGCATATCCTTCGCCATCTTCCTAAGAAGGTTCAATTGTGATATGTCTTCCGCAAAGGAACCTGCCTCGCCGACCACCCGCTTCGCTTCCTCGGGATCCAGGCCGAGCCTGACGAGGATGGCAGCGGCCAGCGTGCCCGTGCGTCCGATCCCGGCAGCGCAGTGCACGAGAAAGCGCTCACCCGTGGCAAGGCCCTCGGTGATCCGGTCGAGGAGGGAGACAAAGGCCTTGTAGTCACGGGGGATGCCATAGTCGGGGATGGGGAAGGAGAGGTCCGTCCAAGCGACGGTCTTGAACCTCAGGGCATCGAAGTATTCAGGGGACTTCTCCTCGGTCTCGGCGTCGGAGCAGAGACGGACGACTGTAGCGATGCCCTTCGCCGCGATCTCTGCCGCATCCAGGGCGAAGGGATCGCGGCGGCCCGGCATGGAATGGAGGTGTATCTCGCCGGGGATACCGGAAGGCAGCGGCAGCCTGCGGAAGGACATAGTGCTTCCTTTCAGTTCTTTCCCCCGAGCTCGAGGATCAGTTCGACCTCGCCGCGCGAGATCTTCACGGCACGGGCAATCTCATCGGTGGCCCAGCCCTGGCGTGCGAGCTTGCGTACGGTCTCCTGCACGGTGCCAGGAGGCGCGCCCTTGCCCCGCTTGTCGGAGCCCTCTTCCTTCAACAGCGTCGACAGGAGCTTGAGCTGCTCCTCGGCCTGGCGGTTGATCTCCTCGAGGCGGGTCTCGGCGCGGGCGAGCCACTCGCGGACCTTGCGCGCCTCCTCGAGGCGGCGGTCGGTCTCGGCCAGGATCGTGTCCAGCTCGGTGAGTTTTTTTGCGGCCGCGTCGAGGCGGTCCTTGCCAGCGCTGAGGGTCTGCACGCTGCGGTCCACCTCGGCCACACGCTCGGGAAGGCGCTTGAGGTCGGCGGCGAGGCTTGCCACCGTGCGCTCGATCTCGCCGACGGTGCGGAAATTCTTCTCAACGGCCTCGACGGTGGCGTCGATGACCTCACCCTTCTTCTCGAGGCGCTCGTACTTCGACTCGGCCTCGCTGGACAGTTCGAGGAGCTTCCTGATGCGGCTCTGCGCCTCGGTGAGGGCGTCGCCCTGGCTGGTGAGTTCCGTCATGCGGCGGTCCACTGCCGCGGCAACGGTTTCAATCCGGGCAAAGCCGTCCTCGAGGGCATCCACGCGTTTCTTTTCCGTGAGGAACCTGCCGATGCGCTGGTTGGTTTCCTCCTCCTGCCTTTTCACGATCTTCAGCTGGTTCTCGAATTCGCCGAGGGCCTGCCGCTTGTTTTCGAGTCCGGCCAGCTCGCCCCTCATGAGCGCGATGGACTCGGCCAGCTTGGCCGCGAGCTCGTCGCTCCGTTCGAACACGCGGGTCTGGGCAACAAAGGCCTTCTGCTCGCGGTCGACGTCGGCAAGGACCTGGGTGAGGCGCTGGGCCTCCGCGTCGATGCGACCAAGGGCTGCGGCGCGCGCAGAGTCGATGCCGAGGCCGAGGTTCTGCGCGGATTCCCTGAAGGCCGCGCTCCGCTCGTCGATGCCCGAAAGGAGCTCGCGGGAACGCTTCGACTGGTCTTCGACAAGTTCATCGTAGTTGTTGGAGAAGCCGGAAAGGGCCTCCCGCACGCGCGTCTCGAGATTTTCGCGGAGCCCGGCGCCGCGCTCGGACAGCGAGGCGAGCTCGCGGCCGATGCGGTCGCGCTCCTCCTCCGATTTCGCGATCCACTGGTCCCTCTGTCCTTCATAGTCGTTACGGAATGAGACGACCAGGCCCTCGAGATCCTTCTTCCAGGCCTCGAAGTCGGAACGGAGAAGCTCCCCGGCCTCGCCGATGTCCTTCCTGAATCCGCCCCTGAAGGCATCGAGGGTGGTGGCGATCTCCTCCTTCATCCCGCAAAGGGTCTCCTCCTCGCCGGCCAGGGCGGCGGTCATCGAGAACAGGCGCTGCCGGACTTCCTCGCTGGCGGCGGCGACGTGGCCTACGGTTTCGGTGGAAAGTTGTGCGACCTCGGCTTGCAGTCTTGTCGAGAATGCGAGCCGCGTATCGGCCAGATCCTCCGACAGCGAAGTGCGGAGTTCCAGCAGTGAACTCGCGGTGGCCCTGGATTCGGCGTAGATCTCCGCGACGCGGTGGCTGCTTTCCTCGGCGGCGGCTTCGATGCGGGCGCTGGCCTCCTGGGCAAGGCGCCCGAGCTCGGACTCGAGGCGGGTCGCGAAGAGGCTCCTGGCTTCTCCAAACGCGCTGTCCAGTTCGGGACGCAGTTTCTGGGCAGCCTCTCCGGATTCCCTGGACAGGGCCTCGATCTCCGAAAGCCTTTGCCGGGTCGTGGCGTCTGTGGTGGCAAGCCGGGTTTCAATGCCGCTGTCAAAGGCCTCGACAGCTGATTCGATGGCTGCCAGGCGGCGCCGGGTCTCTTCGGCTGTGGCGAGGGCCTGTGCCTCGTTCTCGGAAGAAAGGCGCGACAGGAGGTCGCTGCTGGCGGCGAGGCTCTCCTTGGCGGCCAGGGCAATGGCGGCAGAGCGGGCCTCGTTGTCGGCGGAAAGCCGGGCGAGCTCGGCGGAGGCCAGGCTGAGCCTGCCTTCGGTGGCAGCGGCGAGCTCGCCGAGCCGGGCCTGCAGGGCGGCGTCGAGCCCGGCAATTCCCTCGGAGATCCTCCCCTCGAGACCCTGGCGGGCTTCGGCGAGGGCGGCCACCGCGGTCTGGCCGAGATCGTCGATACGCGCCCGCGCGGCACCGGCCTCGGTTGCGATATCGGTACCAATTGTCTCGACCCGGGTCCGGACGGCCTCGAGCCGCTCGAAGACCTTGCCGCGTGTGTCCTCGGTGGCCAGGCGTATGGTCTCGGAGAGTTCCTTGCCGGACTTGCCGAGGTCCCCCTCCACCCGGGCAGCGAGCTCCATGATCGCGCGGTCGCGGTCGGCCTTCCAGGCTGCGAGCGACTCCTCCGCCCTGTCCTTGCGGGCCTGGAGGTCGGCGAAGAACCCGTCCTCGAAGATCTTGAGGTTGGCGGAGACGTTCTCGCCCGAGCGCTCCTTGAGCGAGGCCAGCTCCGACTCGAGGTTCTGGATGGCCGTCGCAGCGCGCGCCGAATCGCGCTCGAAGCCGAGGGAGACGAGTTCGCGCTTTTCCTCGAAGGATCTGCCCCAGGTGGCGAACTCGCCCTCCACCCGGCTGCTCATGTCGGACATGGCCAGGCGCAGTGCGCCTTCGAGGAGACTGATGTCCACGTTGACCGCCTCGAGGCGGCCGAACTTCGACTCGACTTCCGAGCCGTATTCGTCGAGGCGCTTCTCGATGGCGGCGAGGACTTCGAGGGTATTGGTCTGACCTTGATGGGAAAGCCTGTCCAGGAGGGCGGCAGCCTCCGCCTTGGAGGCTGCGATAAGCGTCGCGAAGCCGTGGTCGGCCTCCGCCATGTCGGCCTTGGCGAGGTCCAGGGCGGCCCGGAGCTCCAGTATGCCGCCTTCCTTGGCGGCCAGGGCGGCGTCGAGGGTGGAGCGCAGCTCGGCGAGGGCCGTGGATTGCGTCTCGGCAAGGGCGGCCGACTGGCGGTCGAACTCGGCCCGCTGCGCGGCAAGCATTTCCAGAAGGCGGCCGCCGAAATCCTGGGCGCTGCTCTCGGCCTTGCCCGCAAGCTCGGCCATCCTGGTCTCGATGTCTTTTTCGACGGCCGCGATGCGGGCGCCGGCGGAATCCCAGCGGGTTTCGAAGCCTGCGATGGCTTCAGCCTGACGGGCCTCGGTGGCCGCGAGGCTGGCCAGCGAGCCCTGGTCTGCGACAGCGAGCTTTTCCTGGAGGGCAGCGATCGCCGCATGGAGGGAATCCTCAGCCTGGCGGGCCTTCTCGGAGATCATGCTGGAAGTCTCCGCTTCGGCCGCGGCCAGGCGGCGGGCGAACTCCTGGCGGGATGTCACGACGCTCGACTCGATCTCGATGAGGCCCTCTTCCATGCGGCCCACGCGTTCTCCCGCGCTGCGGCTCGCGGCCTCGAGGTCGGCCTGGAGCGAAGCGGCAAGCTCCGCGAACCTGGCCTCTGCGAGTGTCGCCAGGGCGGTGACCCTGCCCTCGGCCTCGCTGGCCCGCCCCTCCACGAGGGCTAGTTTCCCGTCAATCGACTTCACCGAATCTGCCTGCCGCTTTTCCGACTCGGACAGGCGCGCGTCGAGGGCAGTCGAGCCATCCCCTATGGCCGTCCTCGTCGCGGCCAGGAGGGCATCGGCTTCGGCCTGCCACTCGTTCTTGAAGGCCTTGGCCATGACCTGGGTCTCCGCGACCCTGTCCTTGGCAAACTGCCCGACCTGCGTGAATTTTTCCTCGACTGTCTCGCGGAGGCGGGCTGCCTTGGCCTCGGAGGCTGTCCTGAGCTTGTCAAAGGCCATATCCTCGAGTTTTTCCGCCTCGTCCCGGGCTCGCTCGAAGGCCTTCGTGAATTCCTTGTCCGCGTCCCGCCGTGCGGCGACCGCGTTGGAAACAGCGAGTTCTGCCTCCGCCCTCGCGCGGTCGAGGTTCTCCCTGATCGCTATCACCTTGGTAAGGGTATCGGCTGCCAGACCATCCCGGATTGTCTCGAGGGCAGCGAGGCTGTCTCGGGCAAAGTCCTCACGCAGGGCCGGAAGTTCCTTTTCGATGGCGACCATGGCCCGGGAGGCGCCTTCGATGCGCTTGGCCACGGTTTCGGTAAAGGCGTTTTCGTCCCTGATGCGGCCGAGGTTCCCCTCCGCGCGCGCGGTCATGTCGATAAGGCGGGCGAGCACTGAATCGTATTCGGAGAGGCGCTTTTCGACTTCGATCATGCTCTCGGCGCGCTCGTTGAGGCCCTCTTCGACGGACTGGATCCGCCTGAGGACCTCCTTCGCTGCCTTTTGCTGCACATCGAGTTCGATGCCGTACTGCTTGAGTTCCTCGGCCCTGCGCGTCACGTAGCTGTCGAGGTCGCCCTGGAGGCGGTCCCCGAGCTTTTTGACCTTTTCGAGGGAGCGGTTGTTCTTGTCGAACTGTCTGAACACGACGAGGACGACTACAACGATCCCGAGCGTCAGCAGGTTAGCCACAGTGAAGAACATCAGGCACTCCGGATTTGGGATGGATGGCTGCCAGATTATACGGCATTTTCCATGGTGAAAGAAGGCATCCGATCCTTTTCCTCAGCACTTCGAAATGACACGAAGGCCGCCAGCCGCTATTGTGGGCTGTGCGCTACCAACCAGCTCTCCCCCTCGTCCTCACTATCCTTTTCCTTGCCTCCCTCGATATCAGCGCCCAGGAAGGCGGGGCCTTCCTGGGCTTTTCAGTGGCGGCTGAGGCACGCCAGGGCGATCCCCTTCCCGTCTCCTTTTCGTCGACGCTCCCGCTTTCCGAGGGCAGCATCCGAATTGTCGATGCCAAGGGTCGCTCCGTCGCCAGGGGAAGGCCCTTCCTCGTTTCCTGGAACCTGGGGCGCTCCACCTGGCTGGCCCTCCCGGGCATTCCCTCCGACGCGGTCGCTGGTCCCGCCAGACTCCGCGTTACGGCGCTGACTCCCGTCGGCGAGGTTTCACTCGAGCGGGACGTCCTCATCCTTGTCCGTGATTTCCCGACCGAGGACATCGCCCTCAATCCCGTGAATACGACCATCCGGAGCGTGCCCGACGCCCGCAAGACTACCCAGGCCATCTCCATCCAGGATATCTACGCCCGGATCGATCCGGCAGCCCTCTATGCCAATGCGGCCTTTGTCCTGCCGGTGGAGCGCGTGAGGAGGTCCGCAGGCTACGGTGACAGGCGCCGCTACCTCTACGCCGGCGGCGGCATCGACTCAAGCCAGCACTCGGGCATCGACTTTGCCGTCCCGGCCGACACGCCCGTGCGCTCGCCCGCAGCCGGCCGCGTCGTCTTTGCGGAGCTTCGCATCGTCACCGGCAACACCCTCGTCATCGAGCACCTCCCCGGCCTCTACTCGGTGCTGATGCACCTGTCGGCCTTGGAGGTCACCGAAGGTATGACCGTCGACGCAGGCCAGGAGCTCGCACGCTCGGGCTCCACCGGCCTGTCGACGGGGCCGCACCTTCACTGGGAGGTCAGGGCCGGGGGAGTGGCCGTCGACCCGGACTGGTTCGTGCTGCACGAGCTGGGGCTGAGGTGAGCTGATGCTATCCTGTCGCAGCGAAGCCCTTCGAAGGCAGCATCCGATTCACTTCCTCAAGCGGGAAAACCAGGACAGAGGCAGTACCTGATTCATCTGCAGTGATGCTGAATACGCCGTCGATCTGTCTGGAAAGGCCCATGATCAGCTTCATGCCCATCCCTTCCTGGCTTTCCTGGCTGAAGTCTGCGGGCAGGCCGATACCAGTGTCGCGTACGGTCAGTTCAGCTCCGACCTCGGTCTTTCGGAGCGAGACGAGGATCTGGCCCGGACGATTTTCGGGAAAGGCATACTTCAGGCAATTAGTCAGCACTTCCGTGAGTATCAGGCCGATTGGCAGGGCGAGCGGCGCTTGTACCGGAAGTTCGTCCAGTTCGGCGCTGAAATGGATCCTTCCCCTGAAAACGGATAGGGCCGAAATAACTTCCGCACAATAGGTATCGAGCCGCACTTCGCTGAAGCTGCCACTCTGATACAGGAGCGAATAGAGCTGCGATATGCTGCGAACCCGTCCCTCCAGTTCCGCGAGGGCTTCCTGGGCTTCCTCGCTCTCCACTTCCTCGGTGGTCAGGCTTACGAGGCTGCTGATCATGTTGAAGCTGTTCTTGACCCGGTGCTGAAGCTCAGCGAGAAGAGTCTGGTTTTCCATGCTGAGCCGCTGCAATTCTGCTTCGGTGGCCAGGCGCTTGCCGATGTCATGGGCCAGGGAAAATACGACCTTCCTTCCCTGCCATGAATAGGGCCCCTCGAAGATCTCCACAGGAAAGGCAGTCCCGTCCTTTTTCCGGTGCCAGCGAAGGGGAATGAAAATATGATCCTCATTCGCTGCGCTCGGCGGAGCATAGGGTTCTGCGCTGATATCGCAGATAGTCATGCCACCGACCAACTCCTCCCTGCTGTAGCCGTAGAGTCTCGAAAAGGTCCCGTTCACATCGATGAGCTCAAGGGTCTCGCGATCGAAGATGAAAATGGAAAAAAGCTCGTTGTCGAAGATGATGCGATACTTTTCCTCGCTGCTTCGGAGCTCAGCGGTAAGTCGTTCGGCTATCGCCAAGGCCTGGTTGCGGGTATTGATCACGAAATGGAATATCGAAAATAAGAACAGGGATACCAGTACCCCTAAGGCCAGGATCAGCCAAAACCCTTGATTGTCGGTGGCAAAGGTCACACCGAGGGGTGTGGAAAAGCTGAGGGACCAATCTGTACCTGCAAAAGTTACGAAACTGCTTCTCGTCGCTATCGCCGGGGGCCTGGCTGCTGCTCCAGAAAGACTAGCGCTGTCAAAAAGAAGGGAGGAATCCGATACCGCAGTTCCATCATGGATTTGAAGGGAAATCTTTTGATCGCGATTTCCCGCTTCCCAGCTGCCAAGGATCCACGTCATCAGGTCGGTCATTCGATACGGGCTGTACACCCATCCCGCCAGGGCAGCCCGACGCTCTGGAACAGTTCCTGTTGGCATGCCGTGCTTGTAGACTGGCATAAATATGAGGGTTCCCGCCTGCGGAACCTCTTCGGTTTCCTGGACCAGGCGTACCTTTCCCGAAAGCTTTGCCAATCCCGTATCGCGGGCAGCCTCCATGGCTGCCCGTCGCACAGGCTCGGAAAACATGTCATAACCGAAGGCTTGGAGATTCCGTTTGGCGAAGGGCTCAAGATAGATGATCGAGGAATAGATCTGCCGGCTACCTTCGGGCCTGACCATGTAGGAGGGAAAGCCCTCGGCGCGGATTCCTTCTGAATGGCCTGCGAGTTGTTCAGGCTGTATTAGCAGGGAATAGCCGACGCCCTGGATGCCAGGAAGGTTCGATGCCAATCCAAGCGAAGCGATGAAGACCCTCCACTGCTCGCGCGATACGGTCTCGGTGGAATTGAAAAAGGCGGCACCCGCATACAGAACCTGCGCAACCTGGTCCAAGCGACTATAGATGAGGATCCGGGCCTCATTGCATGCGCTGTCAAAGCGAATGCGAGCAAGGGCCTGGGCATGCTGCCTTTCAGTGACAGCGAATAAAGCAGTCAGACCAAGGCCGAGAGCCAATACCAGGATCTGGGATGCTCGAAATAACCTTTTCATTCTGCATCCTTTCGAATCTCGGCAAAGTGACGCGACGCATATACTACATGGGATTTGCCTTGGGGGGGGGGGGGAAAAAATTTCTTTTGCCGAAAATTTGGTTGCGGCTGAAATTATTGCTGTATCGATGTCCTCGCTGGGGGGCAGGCAAAGACCGCGAGCAAGGATCAGGGTTTGATTCGCTCCAGGCGGGTGTCGCAGCAGGGTGCGCCCTTGGCGAGGGTGCCGGTGCGAGAGTAGCGGATGCCGAGGGCAGCAAAATACTCGGGGAAGGAGAGGTCGTCAGCGTAGCAATTGGGGATGCAGGCCTGGGGAGCGCCGACAGGTCTACGCGGTGGACGCGCCGCTTCTCAGAGAGGAAGGCGAATCCGAAGCGGAGCTTTTCGAGCGCATCCAGCTTGCCCTCCTGCTTCTCGTATTGCCATAGAGGCGGACTTGCAAATGCTCAATGCGCCTTTCCGCCTTCCCTCTAGCTTCCCGCTCCCACCGCGCTGTCATGACCTTTGTCAGGTTTGACCAGATGGAGGGCAGCCATGTGCCAAGTCAATGTTCTGGAAGCAAAAGCGACCTTTTCAAAACTGCTCGCCCTTCTTGAAAACGAGGAAGGGGATGAGGTGGTCATCGCCCGCAACGGTCGGCCTGTCGCTGCGCGAAAGGCACGTCATCGCCCTCGAGTCACTCCCGGCCATCCACGGCGACCCCTTCGACCGCATCCTCATCGCCCAGGCGAAGGCTGAAACCTCCTCTCACTTCCTCTTTTGCATTCTTTTTCCTATCACCCTGAATATTTCTTCCTTGTCCCGTTTTCCCATACCCCCTATCTCAACTATTTCTATATTTTCTGGAGTGATCAGCCTGTACATGATCCTGTGGCGTTTGGAGTTCACGTAGGTTTTGAAGTATCCGCTAAGGTCGATAGTGAATTTATTCCCAAGCCTTGCTCCCAAAAAAGGATTGCTGGAAAGCTCTTCAAGTTTCTTGTCTACCATTGCCTTTAGGCTTCCATCCAGTTCCCGATAGTCTTGTGCTGCCTCCCGGATGAATTCAATCCGATACGGCATGCTTATCGCAGCTCTTCCCAGGGAATATTCTTCTGTAGGTCGTAGCCTGTGATCCGTTTCTGGACAATGTCGTCAATCTCGAAATACTCGAACATCTCCTGCAGATCCATCAAGTGTTCATATTCGGCAAAGGGTACAATGACGGCCTCCAGAATGTTGTTTTTGAGAACAAACAGAGCTTCACCTGACGCGGACAAATTCCGAATCTGCTGGGTTAATTCCTTTTGAAGACGTGTTATGGGAACAATCTTCTTCGCATCGACCAACATGGACTGCCTCCTTGTCTCTATGTATTATAATACGTGTATAAATATGATTCTAGGTATGAGGCAGGCTCAGGGCTTTGCCGGGATTCGCAGCCTGAGGCCAGCGCCACCCCCGATTGACAGCGGCCATCCGCCCGGGCAATGATCCCCTCGCTTTTGAAGGGGGGTGATTTTTATCAAGCAGATAGTCGTGGACGACAACGAGCCGCTCGAGAAGGCCATCAAGCGTTTCAAGCGCATGGTCGAGAAAGAGGGCATCATCCGCGAGTGGAAGAAGCGCGAATACTTCGAGAAGCCTTCCACCATCGCCAACCGCAAAAAGAAGGCCCTCGTCAGGAAGCTCCTGAAGAAGGCCCGTAAACCCCGCGAATCCCGCGGCGGCTACTGATCCTAAAAATCGGGCTAAGCGCGTTGTCGCTGCCTCAGCGTAGTCGCTTATGGGCAAATAGCCCATGACGCTCCTACGCTTCGTTGCTCCTAGCGCTTAACCCGATTTTCGCGGATCAACCTTACAGTAGGCAGGGTAATGAAGTAGTGGGTTGCTGAGTAGCAGGGTTGTGAAGCAGTAGGGTACCGAGTAGTTTTGGATGAAACCAGGCAGGGTCCTTTGTGGGACCCTGTTTTTATTCTAAAGGAGCGTGGGGATGGGCGGAAAATACTCGCTGATTGGCATCGGGGTCCTGGTTCTGGCCACTGCGCTCGGTTGTGCGGGTAAGGCTGCTGCGGCTGACGGCACGCCGAGGACGGCCAATCCCATTCTCAGGACTGCGACCTTCAAGGTAGGTCCCGCTACCATTACCGCCGAGCTCGCCCTTACTGCGGATCAGCAGGAAAAGGGGCTCATGTTCAGGAAGTCGGTGCCCGAGGGGAAGGGTATGCTCTTTCCCTTCGACAGGGACCAGGTCCTCACCTTCTGGATGAAGAACACCGAGGCGCCGCTTTCCATAGCCTGGATCGCCTCCGATGGGACAATCCGCAGCATGGCCGACATGGAGCCCTTTTCGCTGGCGAATGTCGGCTCCGAGTACTCGGTGCGCTACGCCCTCGAGGTCGGGAAGGGCTGGTTCGCCAAGGTCGGGGTCAAGGTCGGCGACAAGGTTGAGATACCTCCCCTGAATTGACGGGGAGGCGGCCTCACCGCTACCCTCATCCTGCCAGATCACCATGACTTTCCCAGCGGAGCGCGTGATGCTTGATATTGTTACCTTCGGCAGCGAGGCTGGAGATGCCATCCTCAGGGCAAAGGCCCAGCCGATCAAGGATGTGAACGCCGAAATCAAGGCCCTCGCCGCAGCCATGCTCGAGTCCATGGAACACGGACGCGGCATCGGCCTCGCGGGTCCCCAGGTCGACCGCGGCATCAGGCTCTTTGTCACCCGCCTCGACGATGACGAGCCGCGGGTCTTCATCAATCCCGAGATCCTCCTTGTTTCTGAGGAACTCGTCGATTACGAGGAGGGCTGCCTTTCCCTGCCCGGCCTCTATACGAATGTGCGACGCGCCGAGTCGGTGAAGGTCCGGGCCTGGAACGAGCGCGGCAAGTCCTTTACGCTGGAGGCTTCGGGGCTTCTGGCGCGGGTCATCCTCCATGAGAACGATCACCTTGAGGGAATGCTCTTCATCGACCGCCTTGGCGAAAAGCGGCGGGAGCGCGCCATGCAGGCCTATCTCAAGAAAATCAGGATGTAGGCTGTGGCAAACCCGCTCCGCGTCCTCTTTGCTGGCAGCCCGGACATAGCGGTGCCAGCCTTGAAGGCTGTGGCGGCCACAGCACAACTTGTCGGGGTCCTGACCAATCCGGAAAGCCGGAAGGGGAGGGGAGGAGGAGAGGCAACGGGAACAGCCGTCGCCCGCGCCGCAGCCTTGCTGCCGGGTCCTGCCCTGCCGGTCCTCGCCTTCGAGCATCTTGGACCCCAGTCGCGCGAGGCCGTCCTGGCCCTTGCCCCCGACCTCCTGGTCTCCTTTGCCTACGGACGCATCTTCGGGCCCAAGTTCCTGGCCCTCTTCCCCTACGGCGGCCTCAACGTGCACCCGAGCCTCCTTCCGCGCTGGCGCGGCCCCACGCCGATCCCGGCTGCCATCCTTCACCGCGACCTGGAGACCGGTGTCAGCGTGCAGCGCATCGCTGTTGCCGCCCCCTCAGGCGCCGCCGACTCCTCCCCCTCCGCTGGCATCGACTCAGGCGACATCCTCGCGGTTGAATGCATTGCCCTTGGGGGCCGCGAAACCTGCACCTCGCTGTCGGAGACCGCCTCGGAAGTGGGGGCTCGGCTCCTCGCCAGGGTGCTCGCCGAGCTGGCCGCCGGCCGCGAAACCGCGCAGAGGCAGGAAGGCGAAGCGACCAGCTCGCGGCTCCTGCAGAAGGATGACGGCCTGATCGATTGGAGCGCCAGCGTCCTCGACATCGATGCGATGGTCCGCGCCTACGATCCCTGGCCGGGGGCCTTCACCTGGCTGCGGGGACAGCGCCTGGCCATCCTGGAGGCTCTGGCGCTGCCGGGGGCCACCTGGCCTGCGGCGGCTGGTGGGCCTGCAGCGGCTGGTGGGGCTCGGCCGGGAACCATCCTTGGTCTGGACAAGTCCTGTGGGCTGGTGGTACAAGGAACGGACGGCCTCGTGGCCCTGCGACGCCTCCAACTGCAACAGCGTAAAGCCCTTGCATGGAAGGAATTCGTCAACGGCCTGCGGGATCTTCCCGGGACCGCTCTTGCTTCCGGGCCGGAGCCGCCGCAGGCCCGGCTCGGCGTGATAGCCGGAACAGGACTTGTTCAATGAAGCTGAAAAAACCTTCCCTCAAGTTATCCAGCCTTAAGGGCAGGGCTACCCGGGTGGTGGCCAAGGTTCGTGAATTCCAGCTTCCCCTGGACCTCGGCGCTATCGATCGCCTCGACCGTGAGCACTACCGCCTGGTCATCTACTCCCTCGCAGCTGTCATCATGGTGATGGCCCTGGCGGGTATTTTTGCCTTCGGGCTTTCGCTCAAGGGGACGGAGGAAACCATGGTGCCGGACATCCGGGGCCAGGAACTCTCCCAGGCGCTCGTGAAACTG
>SESF01029255.1_pt1 | contig 27654 bp, 24 predicted proteins | sample 3171521 | NCBI WGS metagenome assembly SESF01 (sample SAMN10866945, study PRJNA518727) | freshwater metagenome | biome: subpolar coniferous forest; feature: holomictic lake; material: water; isolation source: holomictic Lake 227, 6 m and 8 m depth | place: Canada: near Kenora, Ontario | collected...
CCCATCTCCGTGAAAAGAAGGAAAATAGTATACGAAAGGAAGGGATGATGAGCAAGCCCAAAGAAAGGCCGTTTCCAATTTTGGGCTATTCTTTACGGACATCTACGCGTTTGCCGCTGCCGCGCTCGTAGGGCGGGGGGCTGACGATTGCTTGTCCGTCATCTGGGGGAGGCGTGCGGGTTGTGCGTCCGGAGAAGGGGAATCCGAAGCGGGCAAAGGGGTTGCCGTTGCCGTATCCCTCTTCGGCGAGCACCATCTGATACTCCTGCTCGGCAGCCCGGTAGATACTGAAGGCAATGAGCAGACGAATAATCATATACCCTTCAAATTGATTTGTGATCATGGAGTAGACAACGCTCAGGGCCATGAGGATCGCGATAAAACGACCGATGCGTGAAGCAATCCATGTGGCCTTGACCTTGGTCATGAAGAACTGCTGGAGGAAAGCCCGCAGGATGCGTCCGCCATCCATGGGAAAGGCAGGCAGGAGATTGAAAACAAAGAGGATTCCATTCAAAACCCCGACCCTCATAACAAACTCGTAAAAAAAGCCAGGTTTACAGTAAGTGTTGAGATGCCAGTCTATATGGCCGTCTGACACGCCGAATCCAACGATGGCCAGGGCAAGACTGACCAGCGGGCCGGCAAAGGCCATGAGAAACTCCTGCCAGGCTTTGCGCGGCATGGAGAGCATTGATGCGCAACCGCCCATCATCATCAGCGTGATGTCCTTTACGCGGCAACCGAAGGCCATGGCGACGAGACTGTGGCCCAGCTCATGCAAAAGAACCGAGAGCAGCAGGAAAACGCCAAAGGCAATTCCGTAAATAGGGTCATTGTAGCTCTGGACAAGAATAATGGCCAGAATGAAGAGCGAGAGGTCCGCCTTCACAGGGATACCGAAGATGTTAAAAAGGTGGTAGGATGATTTGATCATAAGGTTGTGATGAGTAATGAAGCGTTGCCAGTTAGGGTGAAGTCTTGTGCCGCTGCGGGTATGAGGCAACTCATCCCCTTGTCGAGCTGTACGGTTTCGCCGCCAGCTTCGATGGAGATGTTGCCGTTTTCGACAAAGAGTGATGTGAAGGTTGTGCCATCGTGTGCTATGGATGTACTCCCCGCTAATGTAAGCTTCCCGACTTGGAAGAATGTACAAGAGACTAAGGATTTATAGTTGGCCATTCGCGCGTTTGCGCATTCGCGCATTCGCGCATTATCCCATTCGATTGTTTTGAAGCTCTCTTCGATATGAAGCGGACGCGGCTTGCCATCCGCGCCGACGCGGTTCCAGTCGTAGAGTCGATAGGTCGTATTCGAATTTTGCTGGACTTCGTAAATCAGGCAGCCGTCGCCGATGGCATGGACGAGTCCGCCCGGGATGAAGATGGAGTCGCCTGGGTTGACCCGTACTTCTGTGAGACATTTGTCTGCTGTGCCATCAGCCAGCGCGGCGCGCAGCAATTCAGGAGTTGTGCCTTCTCGGAGGCCGGCATAAAGGCTTGAACCTTGGATGCGGTCGAGGACGTACCACATTTCCGTCTTCGGCTCGCCGTGGGTGAGCGCTGCATTGGCGTTGTTCGGGTGGACCTGCACGCTGAGCTTATCGCGGGCGTCAATCAGTTTGAAGAGCAAGGGAAAACGTGTGGGGTCGGGTGTCTTTGTTCCCATGAGCGCCACCCCGAATTCGGCTGCCAAGTCAGGGAGTGAACGTCCGGCATACTTACCCTGTGCCACGATGCTGGCGCCGTCTGGATGGGCAGAGATCTCCCAGGATTCCGCACAGGGAGTGGGCGTTCCCGTGCGATGGAAATGGGTGGAGAGGCGGTCGCCCCCCCAGATATAGTCTTTGTAGACAGGTTTAAATGTTAGCGGTGTTGTCATGCGATGAATTCTTGGTTTTTCCGCCGGAGTGCATCAGGTGGCGAAAAACAGCATAAATAATAACACATGCCTGTCGTCAGGTAAAGCCAAGCCACGAAAAAGGCGATTGCATTTTTTGAAAAGAAGAGTAATATTTTAAACACTGTAAGGAGGATTAAACATGCAGAAAATATCGTGTGCAGCCATGGCGGCGTGTGCGCTTGTCGCATCGGCGGCGGAGCCGAGCTTTAAGACAGGCGTCAAGCTGAACGTCGGAGATAAGCCGATTGCTTATGAGGTCGGGCATCTTGTTCCGGCTGTGGCAGATTGGAATGGCGACGGGAAGAAGGATCTGATCGTCGGACATTTCATGGGCAAAGACGGGAACGTGAAGCTTTTTATAAACTCAGGAACCGATGCGGCGCCAGTGTTTGAGAAAGAGCAATCGCTGATGGCTGATAATAAGCCGATACGTCTGGATGCTGGCTGATGTGTAGGAGCTTATCCACAGGTTGTGGATTACAATAATGATGGTAAGCTGGATTTGCTCTCTGGCGACAGTAATGGAAAAGTTTGGATATTCATCAACAAAGGAACACGTAACGAGCCTATTCTGGAAAAAGGAGTTCAAGTGGATGCTGCGGGTACGCCTATTGTAGGCGAGCGCACTCAATACGAGAGGGACTCGAAGGGGCAATATCGTGCCAAGCCCTCTACCTCTGGTAAGATCAGCGGTATTTATTCCAAATTGCATTTTGCAGATTGGGATGGAGACGGGTTGAAGGACTTGCTCATCGGGCAGGATGGCCCTACGAAGGACTTGATTGTCTGGTATAAGAACATCGGTACAAAAGACGCCCCTAAATTTGAGGCTCCCAAACCGATAGTTTTGCCAGCCTCGAACGTGAGTATGTCGCGCTTGTCCCCGTATCTGGTCGACTGGGATAAGGACGGGAAGGTGGATCTGCTGTGCGGTGTGGAATCATCGCCGAGGGTTCTCTTCTTCCGAAATAGCGGGACTGCACAAGTTCCGAAACTGGAGGCACCCAAAGTGATCGAATTAAAGGGCGACACTAGTTTTGGAAAAGGCTATCGCAATCGTTTTGACATTGTCGACTGGAATAACGATGGAAAGTTAGACCTGCTGGTTGGCAATATCATCAGCGAAGACAGGAAGAACACAGGCAACGTCTGGCTTTTTCTGCAGGAGTAGTGGAGAGTTTGCGTGAATGGAATACGTGTCAGTGCGTAATAATAGAACGTGCTGACGCGTATTTTTTATTTGTTACGCAACGATAATGAAGAGGGAGATGAGAACAAGGACAGTTGCGGAACAGTAGGGGAGCATGCGAGAGAGTTTGACTGATCGCTGGATATAACCCCCAATAAAGCCTGAGAAGAGGCCGACAAGTGTAAACCAGAAGAAGCCTTGTGCCGTGAAAAGTAGACCGAGTGTCGCGAGTTGCACCGGGACGGAGACGCTGGATGTGTGATTCACAAACTGGGGCAAGAAGGCGATGAAGAAGAGTGCGACCTTGGGGTTCAGGAGGTTCATAAGTACGCCGCGCTGAAAGGCTGTGCGAAATGTTGCGGCTTCAGCTTGAACGGTGATCGTCACAGCGGAGCGCACCGTCTTGTAGGCGAGATACGCAAGATAACTGGCACCAAAAATCTTAATGGCAATAAAGATGCGCGGTTCAGCCATGCAGAGCGCGGAGACGCCTAACGCGACAGCCAGCGTATGCGCAAAACATCCGCTGCACATGCCCCAAGCGGTTGCCAACGCGATTTTACGTCCCTGCTCCATACCCTTGGCCAGCACGAAAAGAATATCTGGCCCAGGCGAAAGTGTGAGCAGAGCTGCTGCCAGAAGGAATTGGAGAAAGATGTTCATGGGTTCAAGGACCAGCCTTCATCTCCGTGTGATGTGAATACATGGGCCCCGTCTGACGTTGAAAAGATGGAGCGTTGAACTGGGAGATTTGTTGAGCGAATGATATATACGTAATACATGAGCCCTCCTACGCCTAAAGCTGGTGAGCCAGCTTTAGGGCTCCGGCGGACAGCCTTCGCCGGCTGGCCTACTAGCCGTAGACCCTTTTTCGCTTCATCGAAAAAGGGCGAAGGCTGGTGGGCGCGGAGGGGGTCGAACCCTCACGCCTTGCGGCATAGGAACCTAAATCCTACGTGTATGCCAATTTCACCACGCGCCCTGAAAACGTCGTGGATAATAGCAGATTGACGCCTTTGCCAGCAAGCTAGATTTTATCAGATACAAGTCTTGGGGTGCGATTCAACTTTGTTGAACCAGCACCCGAGGGAGGAGGGAGGAAGTAGGAGGTAGGAGTTATAACAAATTGATTACAAACAAGTTAATACTTTCAACGGAAAAGGAATATCGTTACTTATGATTTAAGTAACGATTCAAAGCCTGTCCTTATTTTCAATATATTGTTTAACTCCTCCCTCCTCCCTTCTACTTCCTACCTGATGCGATTTTTTTAACAAAATAAAATCGCACCCCAAGCCTTTCCTGGCTGTTTTTCAACTGGTCATATTGAACGAAACCATGATAACATACTCATAATACTTGTTCGGCATACGCTTGGCTGATAAGCGTTTGGAATAAGGGGGCGAAGGCATTTGAATTTTCCGGGGCGTGTTGTTGAAACACAAATGAGTAAAACTATGAAGAAAAAAACGACAACTATCTTAAAATCGGGTGAAACAGGACAGGGTCTTGTCCTGTTCACATCGAAGGACGGAGCGGTCTCAATCCCTGCCACATTGGACCAGTCTACGGTTTGGCTTTCACAGGCGCAACTGTCAGCCCTGTTCGAGAAGGAACGCTCGGTTATCACCAAGCATATTCGAAACGCTTTTGATGAGGGCGAGGTTGATGAAAAACAAGTATGTGCAAATTTTGCACATACTGCCGAGGACGGGAAAACCTATCAGGTCGCCTTCTATAATCTAGATGTTATTATCTCTGTCGGATATCGTGTAAAATCCCAACGGGGCGTGGAATTCCGTAGGTGGGCAACTGGCATTTTACGTGACTACATGCTTAAAGGCTATGCCATTAATAAAGAGCGGTTGAAAGCGCTTGGGCAAGTTGTTAGCATCTTGAAACGCGCCGAACGGCAGTTGGATGCGCGTCAGGTGCTCTCTGTGGTGGAGCGGTATACATCCGCTCTGGAACTTCTGGATGCTTATGACCACCAGCGTATCGGCAGACCTAAGGGCCGCAAGGCCAAGTCGCGCCTTACCTATTTGGAGTGTAGGAACTTTGTTGATGCCATGCGATTTGGTAATGAATCGTCCTTGTTTGGCAGGGAAAAGGACGACTCTTTTAAATCCAGCCTTGGTGCGATCTACCAGACCTTTGGAGGAAATGAACTCTACCCGACTGTCGAGGAAAAGGCGGCGAATCTGCTCTATTTTGTAGTCAAGAACCATTCCTTCACCGATGGCAATAAGCGGATTGGAGCCGCGCTCTTTCTATACTTCCTCGACAAGAACAAAGCGTTATTGACAAAGGATGGACATAAGCGCCTTGCTGACCATACGTTGGTCGCGCTTACGATCCTTATTGCTGAGTCCAAACCTGTTGAACGCGAAATTATGCTCAATCTCGTGATGACCTTCCTTGCGGAGAACGGCTAATGCGTGTAACGAAGACTTCTGTATCGACGATTTACTATGCGCTGGCGGCCATTGCAGTGATGATCGTGTTGCAGGTTGTCGTGCTACGGTGTCAGGGGCGCGTCTGGTGGTGCGCGTGTCATGGATGGGCGATTTGGGTTGGTGACACGTGGAGCTCGCACAATTCGCAACATGTGCTCGACCCTTATACGTTTTCGCATATCTTGCACGGTGTCATCTTTTGTGGATTGACATGGCTGTGTATGCGAAAAATCTCGGTCGTATGGGCATTTGTTGTCTCGGTAGCCTTGGAGGTTTCCTGGGAGATCCTAGAGAACTCCGCCTTTATTATCAATCGCTATCGCGAAGCCACTGCCGCGCTGGGATACACAGGCGATTCGATTGTGAATTCGGTTTCGGATGTGGCGTGTTGCGCCACGGGCTTCATCATCGCGCGTTATCTTGGGTTGCGACTCTCCATCCTTCTTTTTCTGGTTATAGAAATCGGTATGGCAGTTATTTATCGCGATAACCTGACGCTTAATGTCCTGATGCTACTCTGCCCCATCGACGCCGTTAAACAATGGCAAATGGGCGTTGCATCGTAATGGTAAGCCCGCCGCTCGAGGGGAGGATGCCGCGTAAAATGCACGTTTTTGTGTTTTATTTAACAGCACTATGCGCCGGAGCTGGGGATGGATTAGAGATGACCGGCTCGGTCTTTTCTTCAATCACGCGCATTTGTCCAGATGACAAAACAGTAGCAGGTTTTTGAGGCAATATTTCCTTAGTTGTTGTGGTTTTACCATCTTGCTTTTCAGGTGATGGAGGCGGGAGATTATATTTTTGGTTATAAAGGAGGTTTGTGCGAACACCCGCTTTGCTGTGTCGTTGATCAAACTCTTGGAGTCTTTTCTCTGCTTCGACCTCTTTCTTGAGTTGTTCCTTCTTGCGATACTCGCGGCTGAGCATATCGCCGAATTTAGGGGGTTCAGCCAACTCGCTGTTTGACCAGCCCTTGGACCAGACTCCATCCGTATTGGTGTTTTCTAAACGCCGTCGTGCATCGCTTTGAGCTTCCGTACTCCCTTTTACTACGTGTGGTGTCAGAAAAACCATGAGTTCAGAGGATTCCTCGGTGTTTTCGGTAGAGCCAAAGAGATAGCGCCCAATGAGCGGAATATCCTTTAAGATAGGTATGCCGTTGTCATTAACAACGCTCAATGATTTGATCAGTCCCCCCAGCATGATCGTCTGTCCGCTCTTGACGGAGACATCCGCTTGCAACTTAGTCGTGCTGATGGTTGGGTATTTTACGGAGTTTACGTCGTTAGATCCACCACTGGAGCCAACGGATTGATCCGCGCCACGGGTTTCAAACTTCTGATCCACCGTCAAGGTGACATTTCCATTGGGGCTGATGCGTGGCGTGACCTTGATGGTAACACCGAAGTCACGCTGCTCATAGTCGGGAACTTCTTGGTATGAACCGCCATAACCACCGCCGCTGGCGCGCACACCTTTGTAGAGGTAAGCCATGTCCGTGGATTCCAGAACGGCCTCCTTGTTGTTGACGGTCATCAGCACAGGAGATTGGAGCACCTTGGTTCGGCTGTCTTCTTTGGATGCTTGAACGACCATGTTTAGATTTAGGTTATCAAAGAGAAAGTAATATTTTGCACCAGTAACCCCTCCCGCAAATTTTCCAGCTAAACCGGCGGCTTCGGACAGAACCTCGGGTGGTTTATTAGCCCCTCCCCCGCCGCCACCCATCGCGGATATGCCATTCTTACTCATAACGTTACTATGAATCCAGTCAATACCCGTCTTGATGCTGTCGTTCAGTTTAACTTGAAGTAGGACGGTTTCAATGATGACCTGTTCAAGTTCAACATCAAGTTCCTTGATGAGTGCCTCAATGATCGCCATGTCGGTAGGGCTGGCCATGACGATGAGGCCGTTGATGCGCTTGTCAGCTAGGATCGTGATGTTCTCCTTGCTGAGTTCACCCACCTTGCCTGTACCTTCTCGGTCTGCGGACGGTGCTCTGGGCGTCGGTGTGGGTGTCGGGGCGGGCGTTGGACTGGTTAAATTCTGGTTGCCGCTCGGGGTAGGATAGGGGGAGGAACGCTTATTGCCGGATGAGGAACTGCTTTTTGAACTCGTGGTGCTTTTCGCCGCGGATGCATTGCCAATGAGTTCATTGAGGATATCCGCGATGCCCTTTTCACCATCCTTGGTGCCGGTGCTGTCGGCGGTCGCGTATTGGAGGCGGATAATCTTCACCTGGATGTCGGCGGCTGTGGGAACATCCAGCACTTCGATGATCTTGTCGAAGAAGCGCATGTTTTCGGGACGGGTCACGATGATGAGCTTGTTGGAGCGTTCGTCCGCAATGACCTGAACTTTGCCACGAATCATGCCGCGGTCTGCATCGCTGACCATGGCGGAGAGGGTTTCATTCGGGAGTACTGGGGTAGGCGTTGAGTTCGGGCGCACCAGACCGGGCGGCATCAGCCGGGAACCGAGGATCGAGGGTGTCGACATTGTAGAGCGCGAAATACCGGGTGCACCGGATGTATTAGCCTTTATTTCTTCCTTGGCTTGCTGCTGTTTTTGGGACTCAGTCACCAGTTCTTCGATGCGTTTCTTGATGTCCTCAGCTTTCGCAAACTTTACTGGACGTACATTGACCTCGTCGGTGATTTCGATCGGCTTGTCAATAAACTTGACGATTTCGAGCATGCGGTTGATATTTTCCTGCGTATCGGTGACGAGAATGGTATTGGTTCGCTCAAACACCTGAAAGAGTCCATCTGGTTTTTTAAAGCCTTCTAGAGCCTTTTGCCCTTCAGCGACGGCGAGGAATTTGAAGGTAATCATCTGGCTGATGGTTCGGCCTAATTCAGGATGTGGCTTGGAAGGTTCTTCGATGATGGTTTCTATGCCTTCGGTCCGGACCTTGCCCTTTGCAAAAACTTTGAGAAATTTGTCGCCATCGGGTACGAGCACGATGCCGTTAATAGCAAGGGTTTTCTCAATGGCCTCAAGGTATTCTCCCTTGGTCAACTCAATATCAGGCTGGCTCTTGAGTGTAATGGTTGCCTTAGGCGCATCAGGAGCTATAATGAGTGTGCGGCCTGTTGCTGCAGCATACGCCATCAGAACGATGGACGATTCGGTGTTTTCAAATTTCAGCGCAGTCGAGTTTGTTTTGCCGACAGTAGCGGCTGTTGCGGCAGAGGCAGAGGTCACGGGAAGACCGAGCAGGCTGGATCCGCTTGTACGGGTTCCTGTTGCCGAAGATGCGGGCACAGAGGTGACAACTGGCGCAGGCGCGGGGGCAGGAGCGACAACAGGTGGAGGCGACATGTGGGGTGCAGTATTCGAGGCGGACGAGCCTGCACGGACGAGTCCGGGAGGAAGGGGGTTGCTCTGTGTCTGCGCCATAACAAAGGTCATGACCATGGCGCATGCGGTGCCGATTGAGAGGAGGTGATTTTTGAGTGTCATAATAGGTGGGGTCCTTTTTCGAAAATGGAATGCCATTTTTTTACTTCGCGTCTCCGCGCATATACGCGCAATACAGGGTGAATGTTCCTTTCAAAAAGCCAGGCTTGGTCGCAGGCCGAATATAGAGTTGGCGCATATCAAGCATGGCGCCTTTCTGGTCAAGGTCGTAAAGAAATTTAACCAATTGTTCGAGCGTTCCTTCCCAACTCTTGCAGTCCAGCGGGAGTTCGAAAACATCGCCGACTTCGACTTCCTTGTTGGCCTGGCGGCTGGAGATCGTCAGTCCTTCCTTGGAGGCCGAGGTGTCCATGAGGCTGAGCCAATACGTCACGACATCCTTTTCATACGGGAAGGGAGGCATCATGGAGCGCATCTTTTCGTAACGTTCGTTCCATTCGGCCCGCGCGGCAATCAAGGCACGTTCATCGAGTAGTTTCTTTTCTTCGCGTTGAAAATTACGCTTTGCAATGGTCAGTGCAGTCATCTGTGGTTTGTAGGACAAAGCAGCAGCGCCATAGAGGATGACGACGATGACAATCAGCGCCAGATTTTTTTCTTTGGAGGAAATCGTGGTCATTTGTCTTGTTTAGATCCTTTAAATTTCGCATCGATGTCAAACTTGTGCTTGCCCCTGCTGGCCGAGGGACCTGTCAGGGTGACGGTTTCAAAGAGGGGATTCCCCGTGATGGCATCCTTGTATGTATAGACTAAGGAGGGCTCATCTGCATCTCCTTTGATTTTGACCCCAGCTTCTTTCTTGTAGGTGAAGTCGGCCAAGGTGACGCCCTGTGGCAAGGAGTCAGAGACGATACGTAACATCTCCAGTGAGGAATGTGACCGGTCCATGTAGGACTCGATCAACTGTACACGCGCACGTGTGTCAGCGACTTGCTTGTAAGCTTTTGCATGTGCCTTCGCATACGCCTTACAACGGTCTGTTCGAAATTTATAGTAACGGGGTGAACCCAGCAAGCATCCAATGATGATGGCCCAGAGGGTCATCGCAAGGGCAACACCGATATAGACGCGCTTGGTGATTTTGGCTTCATGGATAGCGGTGCGCCAAACCAACGGTGTTAAATCCATGGAGGCGTTTTCTCGCGTCCGCAGGGCTACACCCTCGACCCCTCCATCTTCGTGTGGCGGCTTATGATGATGGACTGGCGCATCGAGCAACTTTTGGATGCGGCTGTCGCGAGCTGCGTCAGGGGGATTGTTTGAGACCAACAGCACTTCAGAGGACAGGCATGCCCCAGCTTCAAGTTCTGCACTCATAAACGACAAGGTGATTTCGCGGATGAGCGAATCAATGTCCTGTTGCACGCCCATGCCACGAATCAGTACGGGAATGCCGTGGTCTATGATAAACATGTCCCAGCCGTCATCAAGGTCCATCAGTACGACACGCCGGCCTGGGCGTGTCAGTTGCAAGGGCGCGCATAAGGCGCGGAACCAGCCAAGCCCCGAAATGTCCGTCCGTGTGACATGGAGCTTTGCGAGGTGGAGCGCGGAACCGATATTATCGAAGGTGATCGCTGGCATAGCTGCGCCAAGCACCCAGATATCCGTGTCCGTCTCAGCCAAGACTTCATGGCTGATCGTCAGTTCTTCGCCGCCGAAAGGGGAGAGTTTGTCCATCTGAAGCGAAATCGCATCTGCGAGGTCGTTGCGCATTTCAGCTGGAAATTTCATGACCTGCACGAGAAGCTGTGACAGTGGGAGCGAGACCACGACGTTTCGGGCATGCGTTGCGGCGCGTGCTTCGCGCACGGCACGTGCAAGCGGCTTATCTGCGTCAACGACTTCCCCTGCGTTAATAGCGGGCACTTCTAAGGGTTCACCGTCTTTGGGCGCTTCTGCAGGCTGATCGATGGTCGACCATACGCCGCTATCGGTCTTGTCCCAGCCTTCACGGCCACGCAGGACATAGCGGACACTTCGCAACAGTGTACGTTCAAATCCCCAGACTATAAATTCGTTTTGGTTCATATCGTAGAGGGGCTTGATCCATCAAACCCCTACGGATCCTCTCTCCATCTCAAATAACGTACCTTATCGCCGTTAAGTTCAGCAATGGCGATAATGCGATGCGAAATCCCTGCCGACCGTCCCTCGATATTCAGTCGGAACACCGACGAATTCACGGTAACAAACTGTTGAATCGACGTCGGTATGCCAGGGACTCGTGACATAAAGTCGCCGACGGTCTTAAATGAAAAGTCTTCCTCTTCGTTTGCACTGCCCGTCGCTGTCTTGGTCTTGCTGCTTTTTGAGCTGTTTACACTGGCCGGACGTGTTCCGCCTCCCATTCCACGGCCTTCTCGCTCCTCAATAATGGCTCCTGCTGTGATATCATCCATGTCCGGAATCGTCATCAATACCTCTCTTGGTGCAGCATTGACGTTTATCTTACCATCTCCGTAGGTTGTAAACAATTCCTTAATGCCTCGAACGAAAATTTGTTGATCAGGGCGTTTTTCTTCTGGGTTCAAGATCCCACCGTCCAGAATGGCGGGAACAAAGCCTTTGATCAGGCGAAGTTCGTCAATGGTGTCGACCGGTCCGTTCCGTGCGGTATAGGGGATCCTGGGTTCGCCTGTTTTAGGGTCCGCTTCCAGTTTGTAATATTCATCCTCTGCCCCATTTCGTCCTGAAATAATACTGTCCAGGTCTGTCCAGTCGTTCCAACAGTCAATCATATCAGGGATCATCTCTTCTGGGACGCCTGCGGTCTTGAAGATCTGTTCCCAGACAAGGTCATACTGACCAGGTATCGGAGTCGCAGTGTTATTTTTAGCTACCGCGCTCTGTGCACTGTTACACAGCTTGTTGATGTTCCAACGGGATTCTTCAGGAATGATTTCGATATGAATAATGCCGTCGCCAAGGGGTTCGTCGATGATAGCGGTCTGACCGCGTTTGATACGCAAGGCAGGCGCTTTCCATCGATCTTCTTCATCGGTCGCGGCGGATGTCGCACTGACTTTGCGCTGTTTTTCGAGTAACATTTCGGCAATCGCAATGCCAGATTGTGTGAGGTAATTGACGCGTTGCCGATGCCGGACATAAGTCGCGATGCGTCCCTCTAATATGGCGTCGAACGAAAACGAGAGCACAAGCATGCTGAGCAATGCGACGGTCCATATTGCAATGATGAGCGCGGAACCGGTACGTGGAAGGGAGGATGGAGGAGGGAGGAAGGAGGAGGTTGCCGGGGTGCTTGCGGAAGCAGCCGGGTGAATCGGAAGAATCGAATGGCGGGAGCAAATCGATTCTCTCGAATGATCCGATTCGTTCGATTCTCTCGAAAACGTAAACTGTGTCTTAGAGCTCATCATTTTATCAGCCCTGGCAGTTGCTGGCTTTTCGCACCCGTTGGCGCGATGCTGCCAGGGGAGCGTCTGGGGACTGTCTGCTTGCCTTTGTCATTGCTGACGGGGTTCAGGGAGAGTTCGGACATGGGCATCTCGATGATACGCTTGATTTCAAGGGGTTCTTCATTTTCTTTGAGCGGTTCCATGTAGAGTGTAAGCTCAACGGCTTTTGGAATGCTGTTCGAGTATTTCCACTCATCTTGCCAGTTGGGCAGGTCGTCTACCTTAGGCTTGGTCCTGTCCAATACGCGACAGTTCATCCCGATCACGCGTGGGGCGAGGATAAAGTCTGCGACCTCCTCCTCAGGTTTGAAATCTTCGAGTTGCAGATCGATACGCCAGGCCCTGAGCGCAAGACCTTTTTCGGCTATCCCGTTTCGCTCACCATCAAAAACCGACAGCGACACCCGGTGGGGGGATTCGGCGAACCCGCATTCCTCCCCGACCAGTGCAGATCCCATTTTGACCCAGCTTATGGAATCGTGCGCGGTTACATCGTCACCATTGCTGTTCAACGTAAAGCCGTATTTGTAATCTTGTTTTCCTAGGTCGGGATAGTAAGCGGAACGAAGACCTGAAACAATTTGATCAATGACATAGTCGGCCTGTCCCATGGTGTTGGACATCTCCTGCCCAGCACGCCAGCTTTGAACAATGGCGTCAAAACTAAAAAATGAAATCAGCATCATCACTGCAAGAATCGAGATGGATACGACAATTTCAACAAGTGTGAACCCGCTTTGCGCTGGTGTACAGGCGAGGACGCCTATACGCCCAGGCCTACCTATAACTTCAAGTTTTTTTCCACGAAATACACGGAAAGCACGAAAAAAGAATATCCCTCTGTGTCTCTTTGAGAAGCACATTGGATGTTGGACGTTCGATGTTGGATGTTCGATGTTCGTATTCATTCGCGTGGTTCGTGTCATTCGATGCAAAAAGTTGTCATTCTATCTGTTCCCGAGATCCTGAACGGAGATCTCATTTTTTCGTCGCAGTTTTTGTTTGCCGGACATAACGAAGCAACTCTTCGCGCTCATCTTCGCCCGGACCCCATGAAACCACGGAACGCACAATGAAAAGACCATCATCGACTTGATTGGTCTCCAGCTCCCTTTCATCGACTGTGCGTTCAAAGGTGTAGCGTTCCAGTACTGCCTGCATCTGCTGGCTAGGATTTTCAATCAATTCTACAGCGCTGACGGAATCGACAGGGAGATCTTTTTCAACATCGGCCGTTGCCTCAATGGGATACTTCAGGTCTACGAGGGAAAAGATATATTGGGTTTCTTGAAACTGCTTTGCGAGGGTCATCATGTGTGCGCAGTTACCGACACCCGTCAGTAACACCATGATTCCAGTCGATAGGATCATCGTGGCGATCAGAATTTCAATCAGTGTAAATCCTGCGCAATTGTTTCTCATTCTTTCTCTTTTTCATCCTCTTCGATTTTGGCTACGCCCAGACGGTCGATGATGATGTTCAGGGTATAGGTATCGGTACTCTCTCCATCTCCAGAAATCTGAACACGGTAGGGGCGGCAGGTCCCATTGCTGCGATAGAGGATTTGCATTTGCGATGACACCTCCTCTAATTCATTCGTGACGGTATTGTCTTGCTCGGAAAAGGCGACACGCATCCGGGAATGCCAGCCATCATCAATCACATCATCATATTCAACAAAAGTGATTTTGACCTGTTCGTATTTCTGTTGTGTTGCGACATCTGCCATACTGTAGCCCACGCCGCCGGTCGATTCCGATTCTTCAAGCGCTGTAGTCTCAGCAGCCTCTGCGTCGGCCAACGTGTTGGTGGTGGCGAAGGCCTTTGCGGAGACGAGGCTATCCCGAGAGGTGTCTGAATCAAAAGGGGTCACCTGCAACTGGCCATTCTGTGTAAACGAAAACCGCATGGGCTTTTGATGTAAAACTGCCATCGTACGCGCATAGCGAGAGAGCTGAACGAATCCCCGCGCTGCGCTGCGCACATGCGCGGCTTCCGAGCCACCTGCGATGTTTGTTGTGATCAATGCGGCCATGATGCCAAAAATCACAAGGACAATCAAAAGCTCAATCAACGTGAAGCCGCGTCTATGGGAGGAGTAAATCATTAATTCGTCAAATCGTCTTCGCCTCCGAATTCACCGTCTGGACCGGCAGAGGAAATTTTAATCTTCTTGCCGCTCTTTTGGAACTGGAATGCGGTACCCCAAGCATCCGTGATGTTGCCTTCCTTGAGCAATCCCGGCTTGTCATCGGTGCCCGCGGTCAAGTCTTCAATGGAGTTCGGGAACTTGCCGTTATGCTGCATAGAATAGATCTGGCAGGCCTTTTCAATCTCCGCGATGCTGGTGCGAGTCGCGGTGATACGCGCGGTTTCGATGTGTTGCATTACGTTCTGGACGGCTACAGCGGCCAGAATGCCTAGGATGGTGATCACCACCAAAAGTTCGACGAGTGTAAAACCGCTGCGGCGGTTGCGTTTCCGGTCTTGTTCGTTGTGTTTATTGTGCATTTTTTATCCTTTCGGGCAGGCTCGGAGTCCCGCCCTTACTTTGCTCCTATTGCGGATGTGACTTTGAAAACGGCCATCAGGATACTGATTGCCACGAAACCAACGACGCCACCGATCACAATGATCAGAATCGGTTCAAGCGCATTGGTGAAATTTTTAATGTTACGGTCCATTTCGCTTTCATACCGGCGGCCGATGTGACCGAGCGAGCTCGGCATATCGCCAGATTGTTCGCCAACCGCAAGCATATCCGTCATCATTTTCGGAAATACCGCGCTTGCAGCAAGCGGTCCCGAAATGCTTGTGCCATCTGTCACGCGCTGACGCGCGGTACGTAGCGCGCCGGCAATGACATCGTTGCCGCAGGTCTCCTCCGCAATTTTCAGTGCTTGCAAGACGTTGACGCCGTTGGACAGAAGCGTCTTCATGGTGTAGGCGAGTGAGGAAAATGAACCACAGGCAATAATGCCCTTGATGAGCGGCGTACGCAATTTAAGTCCGTCCCATTTGAGATGGCCTTCGGGCGTTTTGATATAGCGCTTCAGCATGACCACGCCAATAATTACGAGCACCGTCAGGAAGATGCCATATTTCATCAGAAAATCGCTAGTGCCCATGAGGATGCGTGTGGGCAAGGGAAGCGCGGCACCCATGCTGTCAAAGATCTTCTTGAATTGCGGTAATACCTTGACCATGGTGAAGATCACGGTGAGAACGCCGAGAATCAGTACGATAATCGGGTAGGTCATCGCGGACTGAATTTTTGACATCATATTTTCGTTGCGCTCGTAATGTTCTACGAGACGACGTAAAACTTCAATCATCGCGCCAGAGGCTTCACCTGCTCGGATCATGTTTCCGAAAAGTGGGGGGAAGGTTGTGGGATGTGCAGTGACGGCATCTGAAAGCTGCTCGCCACGAATAATGCGGTCACGTAAGTCGCCAGCAATAATATTTTGAGCTGAATCAGCCTCTCCTTGACTGGCAAGGCAGTTGAGCGCAGCACCAAGCGTCATCCCTGCTTCGATCAGGTCTGCCAACTCAGAGGTGAAGAGCAACACCTCAACAGATTTCATGCGCGGCTTGGCGTTTCCGATTTTCAGTTTCCAAATCGAGGTATCCTTTTGTTTAGTTTTCGCCGACTTGGTCTCGACAACGGAAATTGGACGATAACCGAGTTTTTCAACAGCACCCATGGCGCCGCGACGGTCTCCCGCATCGACGATTCCTTCGAGCTTGCGCCCGTCTTTGGTCATTGCTGTGTAGTTAAAGGTTGCCATTACTCAGTATCCTCTGTAACACGCATGAGTTCTTCTACGGAGGTCATGCCCCGGAAGGCTTTGATCCATCCATCTTCGCGCAACGATTTCATGCCCCCGCGCAACGAGGCATCACGGATGGCAGCCGAAGGCTTGCGCCCGATGATGAGCGATTCGATTTCTTCGTTGACGACTAGCAATTCAAAAAGTCCGCCACGACCCTTGTATCCCGTCCGCTTACAGTACTCACATCCATCGGGTTCAAAGATGTTGGGTGAGCTTGGCGGATAGGGGAGGTCATACCATTTAAGATCCAACGGTATTTCGCGTCGGCATTTGGGGCAGAGACGACGCACGAGACGTTGAGCGAGTACGCCTGCCAAAGCAGAGGCTACCAAGAAGGGTTCTGCACCCATATCGAGCAAACGCGGAATGGCACCTGCGGAGTCGTTGGTGTGCAAGGTGCTGAGCACCAAGTGACCCGTTAGCGAGGCATTGATAGCAATTTCTGCAGTTTCGCCATCACGGATTTCCCCCACCATGATGATGTCTGGGTCTTGACGCAGGAAGGCGCGGAGCGCACGGGCGAAGGTGAGTCCAATATCCTGGCGCACCAACACTTGGTTAATGCCGGGCATTTCATATTCGATTGGGTCTTCGGCGGTCAGGATGCGCACCTGCATCTTGTTGATCTCATGTAAGAAGGCGTAGAGGGTCGTCGATTTTCCAGATCCCGTGGGACCCGTGACGAGGATAATGCCATTTGGGCGATTGATAAGTTTGACGATATGCGTTTGATCACGATCGTTAAACCCGAGATCATGAAGCTTTACGAAGTTGCCGGCCTTTTGCAAAAGACGTAAGGAGATGGATTCGCCATACGCGGTGGGCATGGTCGAGACACGAATATCAATATCGTCATTGTTCAGTCGAACGCCAATACGTCCGTCCATGGGCATACGCTTTTCAGCGATATCCAAGTTTGCCATGACCTTGATACGCGAAATGATGGCGGCTTTCAGTTTGTTCAACTGAGGAGGCACATCAACCTTGTGCAGCATCCCGTCAATGCGATAACGGATGCGCAGTTGATCTTCCATCGGTTCTACGTGAATATCCGTGGCGCCTTGGTGATCGGCTTCAGAAATAATTTGGTTGACAAATTTGACGATGGATGCTTCCGCACCCATTTCATTCACATCGATTTTGGAGATAGAGGCAATATCTGAATCGACTTCATAACGCCCGTCCTCAATCATCTTTTCAATTGCATCCGCGCCCACGCCGTAATACTTGTGAATGGCTTTGTTGATCTCCTCGCGCGGCGTCAGTGAAACTTTGATGGGACGTCCTGCGGCTAAGCGCAGACCATCGGTCATGGCGATGTTGAACGGATCGCAGGAGGCAACCTTCAAGTTGCCGTTTTCAAGAGCCAAGGGCAATACATTGTACTGATAGACTGCGCGGGCAGGTAGGCTTGTCAACGCCTCATCTGTGGGTCGTACATCCGCAAGGTCGAGATAGGGAAACCCGATAATATCCCCGATACGTTTGAGAAACTCATCTTCACGCGCAATGCCCAATCGTACAATGACGCCCGGAATACCTGAGCCGTCTGAACGGTCAGCAGCAAGAATTTGCAAGATTTGCAAATCGCTGAAGAGCTCAGTCCGTTTTAGGACTAATGCGGCAAAGGCATCTGTTGAAGTTGACATAAAGTTATTTTCCCGTTTGTTTGTCGGCTAAAATGAACACCCGTGAAGCTGTAGAGAAGTTAGTCGGCATACATATTGGGTATAGGCGCGACCTGTTGGAATTTCTGCGTTGTGATTTCTTTCTTGGGGTTTGATGTCATACCGAATAAAAGTGTGACTCCTGTCAACATACAAATCAGCAGAATGGCTCCTGCCGCGATCAATGGATATCGATACTGTTGGAGGAAGTCATCTGAGAGGCTCTTGGTAAAAGCGGCAGCTCGTAGCCGATTGAAGCTATCCACGAATGTTTTCAGATGCGCAAGCTGGCGAGCAACTGTTTGTGCATCTTTTGGGGCATCGGGAACAGGAGATGAATCTAAGCGATGGCCCATGTTGAAAATAGGGCCTGGTTCGCGCTTGACGATCGTTGGTTTTTTCTTCTTCGCTTCCATGGGTACAAGGGGTGTGGTCGTGACGGGTTGGCGCTGCGGAATGTGTTGCGAGAAAAGGTCGGGTTCTCCATTGGGATCTTCGAGTTGAATTTCTGGTTCAACAACCCATCTTTTTTCAGACGGGGTCAAATCGTTTGCAACAGATTCCAGGGAGGACGCATCTTCTACTGCTGGCTGATCAAGGGGCTGTTCAGATGGTATGGCCGTCAAGGTGTGTGCTGGGGTGAGACACGGGGTCAAGGTGAGGGGTTCCTCATCATCGATGTCAGGTTCGGGTACGGTCTCGATTGTGCGAACAAGCGGTTTTGTTAAGAGCTCTGTCGTTGCTGCTCCCGTATTACTCACCGTGCGTGTGACAGAAACAGGGATTTCAGATTCTTTCGCGGGCGTTGTCGCAGTATTTACAGCACGACGACCCACGACAGGCGTACGTTTGCCAGAGTAAACATCCATGAATTCGCGAATCAAAGGAGCAGCATCCAGCTCAAGAAATTCAGCATAGAGTTTGACAAAACCACGTCCATAAATGGGCGCCGCAATACGACGGAAGTCTTCATTTTCCAAATCCTCAATAATTTGGACCTTCATGTGTGTGGCTTCCGCGACGGTTGATGGCGACAGTGCGCGTTGTTCACGTGCAGTTCTCAGAATTTCACCTAGTGACATAATTTAGTTCTCCTTAAATAGATTTTTCAACATTCGTTGCGTCAGAGTCGACGGCTTCAGCCGTATCTGTTTGCGAGTTGCTCATGGATACATTCATAGGGTTGGTGCGCGAAGGAACGGTAGCATCAAGGTCAATCAGAATTTCCCGCGCGCCTGCGCCTGTTGAGCCTTGTGGCGCGACAATGCCCCTCGCTTCTAAGAGATCCATCAGACGTGCAGCGCGTGTGTAGCCGATACGCATCCTGCGTTGCAACATAGTGGTTGAAGCACGCCGTGTCATACGAATGACTTCCAGAGCTTTGTCAGCCATCGCCTCATCCGAATCTTCGTCGACTGCAACAGCGTTGCCACCTTCGCCCCCTGCTGATCCTCCAGCAGAAACGGCGGAATCTTCCAGACCTGCATCCAACGCCTCGCTTGGGTCGAGCTCTTTGATTCGGTCCATTTTGCCCATCAGTGTCTGGTCATAGCAGGAGGAGCAATGTTCTTTTACGAAGGCGACCACACGTGCAATTTCATTGTCATCGACCCATGCGCCTTGTGCACGCTGGAGTTGTGAGCCTTCCTTGAGAAATAACATATCTCCTCGCCCGATCAGTTCCTCAGCCCCTGGGCAGTCAAGGATGGTACGACTATCATTGGACTGTGAAACCTTAAACGCAATACGCCCTGGAATATTGGCTTTGATCGTTCCGGTGATGACATCGACAGAGGGTCGTTGTGTCGCGAGAATCAGATGGATGCCGACTGCGCGTGAAAGCGATGTCAGCCGGGCAATAGCAGGCTCCACTTCTTTGCCGACGGTCGCCATAATATCGGCGACCTCATCTACGACGATGACGATATAGGGTAACTTTTCAGGAAGGCTCTCGACCGCGCCAGCAGGCGTGTCGCTGCTAAACAAGTCCCCTTGCGTCGTGTTTGTACGTGTGTTGAAGGAGACGATATTACGGCACCCCGCTTTTTGAAGCATCTTGTACCGTTTATCCATTTCGATGATGGCCCACCGGAGGCCGAAGGCCACGCGCTTGGAGTCGTTAATGACGGGGACGAGCAGATGAGGCAAATCATTGTAGGATGTAAACTCAACGCGCTTGGGGTCAACCAGGATCAGCCGGAGCTGTTCAGGTGTCCTGCTCATCAGGATGCCCGCAAGAATCGAGTTAAGACAGACGCTCTTTCCCGAACCCGTCGCGCCGGCGACTAGCAAATGAGGCGCCTTGGTTAGATCATAAATAAGGTCATTTCCCGCGACATCCTTACCCAGCACCAAAGGAATTTCGCATGTATTTTTCTTCCAGGCTTGCCCTTCTAGAATTTCACGGAAGGTCACTGGCCGGGCGCGACGATTTGGGATTTCAATACCCACCGCATTCTTGCCGGGGATGGGGGCTTCAATACGGATGCTCTTGGCTTCCAATGCCATTTGCAGGTTGGCTTGCAAGGATGAAATTTTTTCGACCTTGATGTGCGGTGCAGGCCGTAGCTCATATTGGGTGACCACAGGTCCTGTAATGGTGTTGACCACTTCAACGGTCACGTTTTGATGTTGAAGCGTCTCAACGATAATTTTTTCAATGTCTTCAATGTTGCCATGATCCGCCGTACCCTTGGGGATCGGGTTAAGCAATGAAAGGGGCGGCATTGGATAATCGGCAAGGCTTTGTTTCGGTAGGTCTGCTGCAGATACAAATTTAGGTTCCGGTACGACAAATGAGGCCCTTGCTCGCGCAGGTGCTGGTTCAGGTTGTGGAGCAGGGGCAACAACGTCCATTTCATGTTCACCTGCTTTACGTTGACGTTCCAGTTCACGTGCTTTCTTCGCCTCTTCTTTTGCACGCTTCGCAGCGTCCTTGAGGCTCTGCGGATCCGGTGCTTTGCTTATGAGGCTGCCCTCTGTTGCTCCGCTGACGTCGAGGCTTTCGCGTTCTACGGCAAGCCGAGCCTGGCGTTCCACCCACCATTCCGTCATGCGCCCAAGACCGTATACGATGTTGCGGATCCCAATCACCATCATGAATGTTACCAGCATAATGCTGATCATGAGGATGCCTCCACCGACAGGACTGAACCAGTGGCATAGGAGGCAGGTCATCAGACCATAGCCGATCGCCCCGCCAGCATTGGGTTTCAAGTTGAGATTTTCCAGCGTTGAGTCGAAAAGGTTATCGCTACCCAGTTGAATAAAGCAACATAAGGCGATCAGAAAGAGAAACATCCAAGCCATTTTGCGTCCGATAGTCGCAATTTTGCCATAGAGCAGAAGGATGCTGAAGCCCAGCACCAAGAAGGGCACAATCCACAACGCGAGCCCGAAGACATGATAACCGAGGAAAACCGACCAAGCGCCAGCCAGACCGATAAGGTTTGCGGGCGGAGATAACGGGGGCGCATTTAGCAAAGAGATGTCGCGCCAGTTATAGGTAATCATGCTCAGCAACGGGAAGAAGGCAATAGGAAGCAAGATGATGCCGAAGAGCCGGCGATGAGCGCGGCGTTCAGCTTCATGACGGTCCTGTAAAGGAGACTCTTTTACAAATTCATCCATAGCATTAATTGGAGGGGGGTTGATTCGTGAGGGTGTCAACATGTGTTGGACGCTCAAACTGGACGTTTACGAAAGAGGGATCGATCCGAACGACACGCAAACGGCCGATCTGCCTAATTGCGGAGGATTTTAATTGGATGGTTTCGATTTTATTTGTTTCTTTCGCCGCCCCTAGTTTTTCATGGGGGGCTACAGCAACATAAATTGCGGGCGTGTAAAGCTGGCTTAATTCGGTTTCAGAACCTCGCAAGGTGACGTGCACGGTCAGAGGTTTATCGCTCGCAACGACATAGCCGCCATCGCCCATCACGGGCACGGCAAGGGTTTTCAGATTGCTGATTTGCGAGCGAACCGAAAAATAAATCATGAGTGCAATGGCCAAGGATAGCAACTTCCACGGCCAGTCCCGTAGGAAGAGCAACCATAAGAGGCTACGCACATTAATGGTCTGCATGTTCATGCCTCCCTTTGGCTTGATGAGCGAGTTGGTTCCATTGGTGGACTAGCCGACTCTTTAACCATGCTGAAAACGTTGCATGCGTTTGACGCTGATCTGGCATTGCAAAGCGAAGCCAACGAAGTACTTTACGTCGGATATCTGTATCGTAGCGATTGAGTTTGCCATTGTAAGCGATTGAGACGATACCCGTTTCCTCAGACACAGCAAAAACGACAGCGTCTGTTTCTTCGCTGAGCCCCGCCGCTGCACGATGCCGTGTGCCGCATACTAAATCAGGTTGATTAGAGATCGGGAAAAGACAACGCGCTGCGGCAATGCGTCCGCCACGAATGGTGCACCCGCCATCATGTAAAGGTTGGGGGGGGGTGAAAATGGAAATGCAGAGTTCGCGGCTAACGAGTGCCTGTAACGGGACACCCGCTTCTTCATAGCCTGCTAGCGAGATACCGCGTTCGATCGCAATTAACGCTCCAATGCGTTTTTCAGAAAGATACAGAATGGACTGACAAAGAATTTCGGGTACATGCAGTTGTTGCAGGCTGTTCTGGTTTCGGGCGAATAAAGCCTGTCCGCCCATGATGGCAAGGGCGCGACGGATTTCATGCTGAAAAAGGATGACCATGCTCAACGCGAATCCACCGAGCACATAGTAGATGACACGAGACAAGACATCGAAGTGGAAGAGATGTGTGAACCCCAGAAAGACAAGCACCAGAACTCCGACGCCCATCAGCACTTGTGCGCTACGCGTACCACGGACATAGCGTAGAACACCATAGATACACACGTACAGAATGATAATCTGTACAGCATCTGTGAATTCAATCTGTAGCACCCATTCTAACATGCTTTTTTCTCGCTGAGATAAGCCGTCTTTAAGGCCATGGCCATGGCCAGACTCTCCTTCGTTTCTTTCACGTCATGCACGCGCACAATGGCGACGCCTTGCAGAACGCTCCACACCGCGATGCAGAGGCTACCGCTTAATCGTTTTTTGGCCTCAGGCACATTGCAAATCTCCCCGATAAATCGCTTGCGGGATGCGCCAATTAAAACAGGTGCTAGCCCGGTAAGTCGTTTGATCGCTGCCAATACGAGGAGATTATGATCCGTGTCCTTTGCAAAACCAATACCCGGGTCGATGACACACGCTTCCCGTGCGACACCATGATCCATGGCGAATGTCAATGCACGATGCAATTCCGCTTCTACCGTTGCTACGACATCTGCATACAGCGTCTTCGTCATCATATCCTGAGGCGTCCCACGGGTATGTGTTAACACAAGACCTGCGCCTGTCTCTCGGACGACGGCTGCCATTGCGCTGTCGCCCGTGAAAGGGGAGACATTATTCACGATGCTTGCCCCTGCTTCAATCGCTTGTCGCGCAACCTGTGCATGGCGTGTGTCGATCGAAATAGGCACGGTAAGGGTCCGGGCCAGTTCACGAATGACAGGTAATACGCGGCGAAGTTCCTCAGCTTCATCTATGGGTTGTGCACCGGGGCGTGTGGATTCACCTCCGACATCTAAAATATCAGCCCCCGCTTCTGCTAGGAGCCATGCCTGTTCGACTGCACGTCCGACATCGGTGTAACATCCGCCATCCGAAAATGAATCCGGCGTGATATTAAGAATGCCCATCACGCGCGGAGCATCGAGCATCACGCATCTTCCCCGGCACTGCCAGAAGGCGTGCATCGTGTTGGGAGAATCGAGAGGAATGAGGCAATCGCCCCTTTCCCCGATCGCCTTAGCTGATATTCTCGGTGTTTGCTGCATTCCCTTCAACCTTTTCGCCTTCGGGTTTGGCATTCAGCAATGCTTCCACTTCACGTCCGTCCATGGTTTCACGTTCAATCAAGGTTTCGACGAGGCGTTCAAGCTGGTTTTTGTTTTCGGTGATGATTGCCTGGGCCCGTGCCCAAGAGTCCTCAACGAGGCGAGAAACTTCCTTGTCAATCTTCTGTGAGGTCTCTTCGCTGTAGGTTTTGCTGCGAGATATTTCGCGTCCTAAGAACAGAGGTTCCTGATTATCGCCAAATGACTGGAATCCGAAGGTGTCCGCCATGCCGAACGAGCAGACCATTTTGTGCGCGATTTCGCTGGCCATCTTGATGTCCATACGTGCTCCTGTGGAGATATCGCCGGTGTGTAATTGCTCCGCAATGCGTCCACCCATAAGAACGACCAGTTGATCGAGCAGCTCATTGCGTGTACGATTCAGCACGTCCTTCTCGGGAAGCGACATGGTGGCGCCAAGGGCTTGTCCGCGTGGAATGATGGTGACCTTGTGAAGCGGTTCAGCATACTTGCAGAGCACTTGCAGAAGTGCATGACCCGCCTCATGCCATGCCGTGATACGGCGTTCCTTGTCATCCATAGCTCGACTGCGACGTTCACGGCCCCACAATACTTTATCGCGGGCTTCTTCGAGATCGGTCTGTTCAACAGCCGGTTTGTTGGTACGTGCAGCGAGCAGGGCGGCCTCGTTGAGCAAGTTTGCAAGGTCTGCGCCAGAGAAACCTGGCGTTCCACGGGCAATGCGGGAAAGATCAGCGGTGACCCCGAGTTTGATTTTCACAGCGTGCAACTTAAGAATTTCTTCGCGGCCCAAGAGCGTTGGCAAGTCGATGATGATTTGACGGTCGAAGCGGCCAGGGCGCAACAAGGCAGAGTCCAACACATCCGCGCGATTTGTGGCTGCGATGATGATGACACCCTCGGACGTTTCAAAACCGTCCATTTCCACAAGCAGCGCATTGAGTGTTTGTTCGCGTTCGTCATGTCCGCCACCGATGCCAGAGAAACGGCTACGGCCGACAGCGTCGATTTCGTCGATGAAGATGATGCAGGGTGCATTTTTTTTGCCTTGATCGAACATGTCTCGAACACGCGATGCACCCACGCCCACGAACATTTCAACAAAATCAGAACCACTGATGTTGAAGAACGGGACGCCTGCCTCGCCTGCAATGGCTTTGGCCAGAAGCGTCTTGCCGGTTCCTGGGGGACCCATGAGCAACACGCCTTTCGGAATACGGCCGCCGAGCGTCTGAAATTTCTTCGGGTCTTTCAAGAACTCGACAATTTCCTGGACTTCCTCCTTGGCTTCTGTGATGCCGGCGACGTTTGCAAAGGTGAGCTTCTTCGTGTCCTTAGCGAACATCTTCGCACGGCTCTTGCCAAAGCCCATCGCCCGTGAGTTCATGTCTTTGATTTGACGCGCAAAGAGAAAGAAGATGATGCCCAAGATAATGATGATAGGGAGCATCTCGCGCATGAGGGAGCCGAAAAAATTATTGCTGTAGACGATCTGCCAGCGAATCTTCTTTTCCTGCAGGTATTGCTCCATGCCTTCTGAGTGCAACGCATCGACACGGAACTGCTCCTTGGCATTGTTCTTTTTGGCGAAGCGCAAATACATGTTGCCATTTGGGTCTTTGATCCATTCGACCTTGTCATCCTGGATTTGTTGGGCATCGACCATTTGGCGGAATTCTTGATGGTCAACGGTTTTAATTTCACCTTCGGGTTTGTAGAAGTACATGCCGATGGTGAGCATGATTAAAAGTCCGATAACAATCCATGCGCCAAATGCCTTGTTGGGAGGCATACTTCCTGTGGCGACAACAGGGGATTGTTTTTGGGTTTCACCCTCTGGCGGCACAGAGGTCGTCGGGGGTGAATCTTGGAGATCTGCTTGGTTTTTTTCTTCTGAGGCCATATAAGGTATATATAATACCGACTTTTACCCCCTGCAAGCAATGCAAAAAGGGCGTAATTCGAAAAATACCCTTATGACTGTTAGGCTCTTTCGTGATTCAATTTCAGAAGTCGAGAAAGAATTTGTTCATCGGAGAGGTCGGAAGCGAAACTGTAGACGGCGGCAACGGCGGCATCGAGCTTCTTGTGTGCGAGATCGAGCCATGTAGGACGGGCGTTGTAGAGATTGGTCAACGTGCGGTTTTTGAGTTCGGCAGGCGTTGCGCTTTCCGGTTTAAGCCAGCGGTCTCGCTGTTCAACAAGCTCACGCGCAGCAACACCGATCGCCTCTGCTTGCTCGGGTGTAGGACAGGGCAAAGGGAAGGTCTCAAAACTGGTGGTGGGCGTGTAGCGGCAACCGCTCTCCTCTTCACGCAGTTGTGTCCCCTGAGCCCGTGCCCAGACTTCATGGATACGGGAGTGGAGGATGCCAAAGAACATATCATCGTCACGGGCGAAAACCAACGTTCCTTGATTGCATAGCACATTCGAAGTCATCCATACAAAGAGTCGATGTTTTGAAACCCCCGGCGTCGCGATATAACGTTTCAAACCAGTTAAAGCTTTCCGCATTCCAGGTCTTGCCTCGGCATATTGCCACCACTTTTGAGCATAAGCTTCACGGCGATTCTGCGAACGGACTGGATAGACATGCGTCTTTACATATTCAAACGGCTTCTCATATTTGGCCGCTTCCTCAAGGGGCATCAAGGCAAAGTCGATGGTCCATTTGCCTCGCGATGCCTGGCCGATATCCACGGCACTGACAACAGGGCGAACCACATCCGAGTTCGGACGACCGTTCGGATTGCCGGTGTCCGAAAGCATGGCTCCCGCTGTTTCCGAGTCAATATCAAACGGCGCTTTTGCAGACGGCCCCATAAAGCAGATGCCCTGGTTTTCTGCAAGGATCATTGCTGATGTCACGTCCGCAGATGAGGTCAGGTCAGGATTGATCTTCGAGACCGTCTGACCGTTTAGGATGCGTTTGGACTCAATGCCATTGTCAAAGGCTGCCATGCTGACGTGGACATTGGCGCCATCCTGAATCCAATCGCGGTCGGAGACAGCCCAGAAGATGTCGCCGCTATCCTTGATCCGCTTGAGGACTTCGCGGTTAGCGCCGCCGCGGATGCCTTGGGTGGCCAGCAGCCCCGCTCGTTTACATTTGCCAGCCTTGATGTGCGCCCGAGCCTTCTCGAACCAGTAGCAGCAGAGGTCTGCAAAGGCAGGGACGCGATCCTTGTAAAGGCGGAAGAGATTTTCAACATACGTATCACCCAGCTCTGAACGTATGCGGTTTCCACCTAGAAAAGGCGGATTGCCGACAATGAAATCAACAACGGGCCAGTCGGGTTCAGTGATTTCACTCGGTTTCTCAGCGCCTTCGTGAGAGACGACATTCATAATTGCATCGCGACACTGGAAGTTGCCAGGGATGGCGCGGAGGATGGGTTCCTGGGGTGAACCGAAGCCGTTGAACTTGAGCCATTGCAACCAGCCGATCCAGACGGTCATCTGCGCAAGGTCATGCGCGTAGGGATTAAGTTCGATACCGTAAAGCTGCCATGGGCCGACGAGCGGAATGAACGAGCCCAGCCCGTTGTCCATCGAAAAGACGATGACCTCCTTTTCAAGATCTTTCAAAGCTTGCAGCGTGACATAAAGGAAGTTGCCGCTGCCGCAAGCTGGGTCAAGGACTTTGACGGATTGCAACCGCACCAGATAACCGTGCAGGAGACTGGAGGACTCCATCCGCGCCTTCTTTAACGCGGAAGAGTTCAGTTCCCGCTTCTCGTTTTTACCATCGCGCTTTTTCTTGCCTGTGTCCAGCAGACAGGAGACGGTTTCGCGCGTTTTTGCCCATTCCCGTCGTAAGGGATCCATCACCACGGCGTTG
>SESF01032163.1_pt1 | contig 27618 bp, 21 predicted proteins | sample 3171521 | NCBI WGS metagenome assembly SESF01 (sample SAMN10866945, study PRJNA518727) | freshwater metagenome | biome: subpolar coniferous forest; feature: holomictic lake; material: water; isolation source: holomictic Lake 227, 6 m and 8 m depth | place: Canada: near Kenora, Ontario | collected...
ATTTTAAAATCTGTGTCGATTTGTGTTCATCCGTGGTTTAAAACTCTGTGTGCTCGGCCTGTCCGCCGTAGCCTTGGTGTAGGAGGATATTTCTCTCCAAAGGTACTCGTCCGTTTATTCCCGGTACCCCGAGTGGGGCGCTTATGTCTAAATATGACACCTGGATTCTCATCAATCACCCTCATGGAAACTTATCCCTCTTGCTATGCAGCTTGGAAGGAAGTAAGATCCTCAATCATGTAACGGGGTCAGACCTTAGTTTAGTAATGAGCAGGTAATGAATGATGTATTTTGGAAAGTTTAGTTATTGTTTTGCGAGTTTCAGCATGATGTTGTCAGCCGGTGTCGCTGTATGTGCGGAGGAGATGCCCGGTTATCGCGATTTGTATTCCGACACGTGGGTGGCGCAGGATGCGCTGGGGCGCAACATGCCGTCCTTTTCTCAAGTGGGACCGGTCAAGACGGGGCAACGCCGCGTGGTGGGTATGTTCTACATCACGTGGCACAGCGACGGGCTGGGAAATGGCGATGGGAAATATGATGCGGATGTGACTCGGTTGCTGATCGCTGATCCGAAGGCGCGTCTGGATGCCAACCATCCGCTTTGGAAGGGACCTTCCTATCATTGGGGCGAGCCGGAAACCGGCTACTTCTTAAGCAAGGACGAATATGTCATCCGCAAGGACATGTCGATGCTCGTGGATGCAGGCGTGGATGTGCTGATCATGGATGTCACCAATGCGGTCCGTTACTGGGATGAGTGGGAGACCATCTTCGCGGTGATGAACCGGATGAAGGCCGAGGGCAACAGGGTTCCTCAGTTCTGCTTCTGGGCGTTCAACGGTCCGGTGATCACGGTGGTGCAGGATCTGTTCGACAAAATCTATAAAACAGAGAAGTACAAAGACATCTGGTTCGGCTGGGATGGCAAGCCGCTGCTGCTCTGCAACGGGAATCCCAAGTTCGATGCTAACGGCGGGAACGTAAAGAATCCGAACCCGCATTACGAGTCCGCAGCCAAGACAGACCCGAAGCATCCGCATTATAACAATCCCGATTACACCGAGGAGTTTTATAAGGACTATACGCAAGAGGTGAAGAGTTTCTTCACATTGCGGACGATGTGGTGGGGTTACCGCGAATGGGCCGGAAAGCGGTTTGTCGGGACCGAGGACAACTGGAGCTTCGGGTATGACCTGGGCGATGAGCGAGTCAAGGCGATGAACCCGGACGATCTGGTGTCGATGCATAACGGCAAGAAGGAAGAGGCGGCCGTCACCCCGGCGCAACATGCAAGTTCCATGATCGGGAAGTCGTGGAGTCGCGTGCAGGGACAGCCGCAACTGAACGAGGTTGATATGCCCGTGCCTACGTACGTGCCGTGGCTGGGCAAGACTGTCGCGAATCCTGAAGGCTATGGCATCTATTTTCAGGAGCGTTGGGACGAGGCGCTCCAGAGCGATCCGCAGTTCCTCTACATCAACGACTGGAACGAATGGACCGCCGGCAAATATCAACCCAAGCCGGGAAAAACATTCCCCTTCATGCGCCGGGCCAGTCCGTTTTATTTTGTGGACCAGTACAACGCCGAGTTCACCCGCTGCATCCAGCCGATGAAGGGCGGGTACACGGACAACTACTACATGCAGATGGCGCAGAACATCCGGCGCTACAAAGGCGTGCGTCCCATACCGGAAGTGGTGGGCATGAACCGCATCAAGATTGACGGCGTTTTTGCGGACTGGGCGGACGTCAAGGTCGAGTACCGCGACACAATCGGCGACACTGCGCACCGCGACTACAAAGGCTATGGCGGGCTTCATTACAAAGACGACTCAGGCCGCAACGACATCATCACAGCGAAGGTTGCTGTTGACCGCGACACGGTCTCGTTTTACGTCGAGACGAAAAACGCGTTCTCCCCGCACACGGGCAACAATTGGATGCTACTGCTGATTGATGCGGATCAGAATCCAGCCACGGGTTGGTACGGTTACGATTTCATCATTAACAAGCAAGTAGTGGATGACAAGACCACGACCCTCCAGCGTTACGACCCCAAGGCATCCGGCGGGCCGTGGGTCGAGGTGGCGCGGCTCGATTATTGTACGGTGGGGAACGCACTGGAACTAGCTGTGCCACGCAAGCTACTGGGCTTGAAAGGCGATGCCTTCATCTTCGATTTCAAATGGTGCGACAATCCAGCAGAGTTAAAAGATCCCATCTCGCTTTGCACGAGCGGCGACAGCGCGCCCAACCGGCGGTTTAATTATCGGTGTGTCTGGAGAAAGTAGTTCTAAGAACGACAAGAGTTTAACTCTCAACGTTTAACTCTTAATTTAAAAGTTACCCCATCGTTTTTTCTCTGGCAGCTGCTTATTTACGGTGCTGTTCGAGTGCGCGGAGCTGGGAGATGAGAGAGGTGGCTGTAGCGGGATTCCAGATGAGGACGAGGGAGGATGATGGGGCAGGGGGACAGGGTTTGAGCGAAAGGCGACCTGAACTCCAATCCAGATAGTGCCACCCATCGGTTGTTCGTAGGAAGCCTTTCGCACGATAGAGGCTATCCCCGGCTTGTGCGAAAAGGGCTTTCAGTTGAGCAGTCTCAACTGGGGCTCCCAAGGTTATGACTTCGCGTTCAAAGTTGGGATCTTTACAGAGTCCGAAGGCGGCATCCATCTCTTCGATACGCGCAGCATGGCCGTCTGAGAGGATGAGGTCGGGCGAGATATTCCCGTACGTACAGCGCACAATCTGGGCGCTTGGATTAAGCAACGCAATTTTTTCTCGTACCTTGGCAATCGTCTCTGGCGCATGAAGGTCTGTTTTATTCAACAGAATTAAATCCGCGCTCTCAATCTGTCCACGAATATTGGGCAGCACGAGCAAGAGCTTCATGAGTATTCCGGGGTCGACGACAGTGGTGACGCCTGCGACATGATAATGCTTGTCGAGTCCGCTCTCCTGGAGCAAGCGGCGCATGGAGCGCGGATCAGCCATACCGCTCGCTTCAATGACCACACCCTGCGGTTGCAGAATCTCTCCTGTGCGCATGGGAATGCCCTCCGAAACACGTGTAAGAGTACTGATGAATTCCGTGATGAGGCAGCGGCAGAAGATGCTGCCGCCCGCCACGGCAATGGCAGTTCCGCCTTCACGCTCCACTAAGCCTGCGTCGACATCCACGGCGGAAAACTCATTCACAATAAAGAGCAGTCCGCGTCCATTGGCATGGTGAACCAATCTGCGCAGAACCGTGGTCTTGCCTGCGCCGAGAAATCCAACCACAAGCCAGATGGGAATTGTATTCATGAGGCACGCTCGTGGAGGAGTGCTTCGATTTGGTCGATCAAGGCGGAGGGATCTTCTTTCTTTGCGATGGCGACGCGGAGGCGCGCAATCAAGGAGGTTGGATTCGCCTTCTGACTCAAGGCGCCCTTCAGACGTTCGACGAGGGTCGTCTGGTCGGGGATGATGGAGATGAAGCAGACCTCTCCGTCCACGCAGATGGTCGGGAGGGCTTTAACCCCGAGCTTCACCATCATGCTAATGCCGATGGGCTCCTTGATTTTGTGTTCACGTATGTCAAAGGCTGTAGAGTTAATGGACGTTGCGGCCATGGTAACAGCCTCCATCATATATTGGCAGGGCGCACAGGCGGTTGAGTCGAGCGTGATCACATCGATGATGACCTTCTTCTCCGCTGCGTACTGGGGCAATGTGACGTGCGCAAGATCCAAGGTGTTGACGAGCGTCTTGAGCGAGATGCGTGCCATTTCACGCGCATAATCGTCGTGTACCATTTCTGCAACAGCCACGAGGTTCTTGGATGGAACATCGTAAGGCAGGTCACAACCGGGGGATAAGATGAAGCCTTGTTTGCCACAAGCATCGAAGAGGGTGATCACTTCGCGCTGGGCATCATTCTCATTGCCGAGCAAGAGGGTAAGCGTCAATTTGATATTGCCGCCGAAGGCCTTGTTCTTGTCGCCAGAGATCTTGGCAAGATGCTCCATGTTGATCTGCTCGTCGACATGCAGTGAATCGGCGGTGGTCGCCACCATGGCGTCGAGGTTACGGGTGACATCCCCGCAGACGAACAAGGCGGACAAGCCCTTTTCTTCACGGATGAAGTCACAGACGGCATTGATTGATGGGGCAACAAATTCAGCAAAGTGATCGGGCGAGATCTGGCTCGTCATGGGATCCACGAGTGCAATGACATCTGCGCCATTTTTCAGATAGAAGTTCGACATTTTCTTGCCGATTTCGGTACAGTAGGCCATGACGCGCTTGACATAGTCAGGATCATCGAGCATCTGCAGGAAGATTTCGCTTCCGAGCAGATGGAGCGCCAGAGTAAACGGACCGCAGATCAGGCCATACAAGGCGACCTCATCGCCGATCTCCTTCTTGAGCGTGCGCAACGTAGACAGAACAATGGGGAGACGTCCCTGGGTCTCGTCAAATGAGGGAAGGTCTGCGAGCGTCTTGCCCTCCGCGAGCGGATGGGTGGTGACGGAGGGAGGCACAGCAGTAGCCCAATGGAGCTGACAACCTAAGACTTCCGCTTCCAGTTGCAGGTCAAAACATACCGGAATACCATCGGGTTTATACAGTTCAACAGCCTTTTTCAATCCTTGAACCATGAAGTCTGCGGATTGAAGATAGGCATCCGCTGGCACATTAATGAGTTTTCCGCCATGGACACCGACAAACGGGACCCAGGCCGCACGTGGCATCGGCTTATTATGAATCGTATTAAAAAGAAGTTCTTTGCCCGTCATTTGTTGATTCCTGTTTATTTTGAGACAAAAGACCCCAACGAGACAGAGTAACCTGTCTATTCGTGGGATTTGAGAAAAGAAGGAGCGGTATTTTTACAATACCGCGTACCTTTAAGCGACTAATTGTCTGGCGAGGTCAGCTGCAGAAGCAGCATCCGGCGAATAACCGTTTGCGCCGATGGAGTCACAATAGGCCTGTGTGACCGGTGCGCCACCGATGATGACCTTTGCGTCGATCCCTGCTGCGCGGATGGCGTCAACAGCGGTCTTCATGCTGGGCATGGTAGTGGTCAACAGCGCGGAGAGACCGATGATTTTTGCATTATGCTGCTTGGCCAGCTCGATAAACTTTTCCGGTGCGACGTCCACACCAGCATCGACGACATGGAAGCCAGCACCTTCGAGCATCATGACAACCAGGTTCTTGCCGATGTCATGCAAGTCTCCCTTGACGGTTCCCATGATGGCGGTTGCGATAGCCTGAACGCCCGCCTTGATGAGATGGGGCTTGAGCAATTCAGTGCCCGCCTTCATAGCACGTGCAGCGACTAAAACTTCAGGAACGAACACTTCATTCTTTTTAAAGCGCTGGCCGACTTCATTCATCGCGTCCAGCAAGCCGAGGTTCAAAATGTCCTTAGCAGGTGCACCTTCGACGAGAAGCAGCTCTACCAAGCGTTTAACTTCGATGACCTTGCCACTCTTCATGGCCACTTTCAACGTATCATAATCCGGCATAATGAATTCCTTTCAAATTGCATTTCTTTTAAACCCAAAGCGTTGCAATGTTTTAAAGAATACTAAATACGGCATGAGAATACAACTTTTTTGATTGTTCGCGCTTTTCCAAAAATATGCTCCATATTTGCCTGGCTGTAACTTCCACTGGAATTGCCTTATTGCCTTATTGCGTTATTGAAAATTCGAAGTTCGACGTTCGATGTTGAATGTTCAATGTTCGTGTTCATACTTGAGGCTCGTGTCATTCGATGCTAAAAAGTTACCCTCTCGTTTATTCACGGCCAACTTTTTCTCCTCCCTCCTCCCTACTACGTCCTACTTGGTGTGATTCATTTCACTAAAATGAAGCACACCTTCATTGACAGGCGAGGTTAAACAGTGATACATTTACACTGTTATTTCGGTCGTTTAAAGAGGGAGGCTGTATGGCGAAATGTTATTCACATCTTACCTGCTTTGCGCTGACGGATGTTGGTAATAAGCGAAAAAACAACGAAGACGCCTATCAAATTTTTCCGGATTATGGTGTGTTTATTGTTGCCGATGGCATGGGCGGCGCTGAAGATGGCGAGGTCGCTTCTAAGGCTATTGTGGATGCCCTGAGTAAGACGCTGACAGCCTTTGACCCAGGGCTTCCCTTGACGTGCGCGGCGTCACAAGCGTGGGTCTGTCAGTCGGTCAATGATGCCTCAGCTTGGATCTTGAAGCGTTCGAATGAACGGTGCAAGAGTGGTACGGGCTCGACCTTTGTGGGGGTCTGTTTTGATCCCGAGCATCCAAATAAAGCCGTTGCGCTTCATGCGGGCGACAGTCGCGTCTATAGTATTCGGGGCACAACGATTAAGCAAATTACGCGTGACCACTCCTTGGCCAACGCAGCGGGTATCAAGGACGAAAAAGATTTAAATCCAAAATTTCGCGGCGTTATTTTGCGTGCGGTTGGACTGGCCGTGAAGACGGAAGTCGAGGCAACTCCCTTTGATGTGGCGGAAGGCGACACGGTGATCGTCTGCAGCGACGGACTCTCTAAGATGGTAGATGACCCTGTTGTTGCGAAAATCGTGCATGAGGAGCCTGCGCTCGAAGCCGCAGTTCAAAAATTAATTGAGGCTGCTCTCAAAAATGGCGGCAAGGACAATGTGACGGTTGTCGGGGTCAGAGTCGGGACATTGCCTGAGCCGGTTCCCAGCGCAGAGATGAACAAGCAATTTCCGCCGGATTGGGGCCATGCGCAGACAGATTCCAATATGACGCCACAGACACCGTTGGATCCTGTTGCAGATGGAGTCACAAGGCTGACCGAGTATCGGACACCGCTTGCGCCGATTACGGCTACCAAACCAACATCCGCGAAGAAGAAAAATGGACTTCCGCTCTTGTTCATCGCGCTCGGGGCTCTGCTGGTTGCTGGGGTAGGCGGGGCAGGACTCGGTTTTTATCTGAAATACAGTGCCGAAAAGCAGGCTGCGTTGATCGAAAAGATACAAGACGAGGCTCGACGGCAAGCGCTGGGACAGATTCGTGCGGCAGAAGAGGCCGAGGTCAAACGGAATGCAGAGGTGGATGCCAAGCGGGCCGAAGAGGTCCGGCTGAAAGTAGAAGCCGAGAAACGGCAAGCAGACGAAGCTGCGGTCAAGACGGAAGCCACGAAGAAGGACGAAGCGGAACGGTTAAGGGTTGAAGCGGAGCAGGCGGCAACTGCGCAACAGAAGGCTGAAGAGCAGCGTAAAGCAGAAGAGGATTTTCTCAAGGCAGAGGCTGAAAAAGGGGCGGTCGCGGCGCGTCTGAGAGCGGACGCGGAGAAAAAAAGAACGACTGAACGTCAAAAGGCTGAAGCGCAAAGCCAGCGTTTAGCTGCGGAAAAGCAGAGGGCTGAGGACGAGGCCGAACGCTTGGCTGTTGCGGTTACGGCAGGGAGAGAAGACGTAGAGGCCTCGGAACGAGAAAAAGCTGTGCTCAACTTGGTCAGTATGGCTAAGCATGAGGCGCAAGCCAAGACCTACTACACGTTTATGGTCACTCATGCGCCACGCCATTTGGAGACGTCTCCGCTGGTGAAAGAATATGAAGAGGCGAGACTGGCTTTGGTTCAGTGGACAGATAGCCAGACATTAACGGCTGGAAAGCTGAAACAACTGAACGAGCAGCAACTTGAAGCGGTACGTGATTATGCAAAATCGCTCGCACTTTTTTTGAACACCAACGCTATTGAATTGTATGTGAAAAAGACGCGGATGAAAGATGCGAATAAAAAAATATGGGAGCAGCTTGTCAAAGAGTCGGCCGAACTGAAGACGTTGTCGATGGACAATGACGCGAGCCGCTTGAGACTAGTGAATATCGTCAAGACAATTTCAAACGAAGCGAAGTGATAGGTGTAAGCGATGTCAGATGCCGCGAATACAAAAATTGGTGGTTTTGAGGTTGTCTGTGAGCTCCCTGGAGGCGAGGGCGGTCAAGGCGTAATCTATATTGCGCGTTGTGTTGAGAAGCAGTACGACGGCGTGGAGATCGGCGACCAAGTGGCCATCAAGGTCATGACCGTCCAGGACAGTGACGGCAAGGCCTTCCATAAACTCAATACCCGCACGGCTGCGCTGGCGGCGTTAAAGCATCCGGGCATCCTCAAGTATTACGGCTGTTTGGCCAAAAAAGAGGTCTTCAATTATTATCATTTTGTGATCATGGAATATTTGCTGGGTCAGACGCTGAAGCAGAAGATTACGGCGTTGCAGTCTGGGGTCAATGCGGATGAGGCACTGCGAATTAGTCGAGCCTGTTTGGATGCGCTTTCTTATGCGCAATCCCAAAACATCATTCATCGCGATTTGACGCCCTCCAACATTTTTCTGTGCGACAACGGGGATGTTAAGTTGATCGATTTTGAGGTGGCGAAGACGACGCGTCCCACGGAGCAGACAAACAGCACGGGTGTTTTTGGAAAACTCGACTATATGGCACCGGAACTTTTCCTCGGTTCCAAAGAAACGCCAGTGCAGTCGGATATCTTCAGTTTCTGCTTGTGCGTGCACGAGATGTTCACCGGAAATCTGCCATACGAGCGCGGGAGCGTGGCGCAGGCCAAGGGCGAGATCAAGGTCGATGACAAGATCCGTTCGGTGGTTGAAGGGATTGATGAAATCTTGATAAAGGGCTTGGCGGTCAAGCCGACAGACCGCTATGCATCATTTCAGGAGATGGCGGATGCTTTCCGTTCACTGAAGCTGACGGTGTGGAAAGGAACCGAAGGACGGACGTATGAGGCGCTCCAGTTTGTAGGCGGCGGCGGGTTCGGTTGGGTGTACAAGGCTAATCTGTTGCCAGCAAAGCAACAGGTCGCGATTAAATATTTGCTGGACGTGCGTTTTACAGACCGGTTTCAACGCGAAGCCGCGACACTGAAACAATTTGATGATGATCGTATTGTCCAGTTCATTGATTATTTTACGGAATCAAAAACGTTAGGCGGCCATGGCTTTCTTGTGATGAATTACTTGGATGGCATGCCAGGAGGATCCTTGCGGGATCAGCTCAAAAAGATCAAGGCGGTGACGGGCACGCGAGCTGGCATTCCGTATGAAGAGGCCCTCGTTGCTTTTATTCGGTATGCTGAGGGGCTGACTGTGTTGCATCAGGCTCTGGTTTATCATCGCGACTTAAAGCCCTCGAATCTTTATTTTCCAGAAGGCAAGCCTCATCTCGCGTGTATTATGGATCTGGGCGTTGCGCGCAATGAAGAAGCCACGTTGACGCACATGGGCCATGTGCCCGGCACGCTGGATTATATGGCGCCGGAGTTTGCGCGTGGAGATGGTGGCCGCGGAAGCGCGGCATCCGATATTTACGCCTTTGGTTTATGTCTCCACGAAGCATTGACAGGGCGTTTCCCCTTGCCGAGATTGCCAGCGGGCAGCCAAGCTTGGCTGACCTACCTTTCCCGTTCCGTTTCCAATCCGCCGCGCCCCGAATTCAAGGATGAGATAATTCTTGGGAATCCGACACTCAAGTCCTTAATGGAAGCGACGATCGAGCCCGATCTTTCCAAGCGTCTTTCAGACATGACGGGCATTGTGGAAATTCTGAAACGTCTCCTCGAAGCGACCCCGGGCAAGGGGTTGGCTTATCCGCCTTCAAAACCCTTGAGGGGACTCAAGGGTGCTGGAAAGAAGACCGTCGCGCCCCTGCCTGAAAAACACGAAGCAGAAGAGGGGGCCACAGAGCAAACCATGGCGGTTGACGAGGAAACCATGGCAACCATGGTGGCGAATTCGGCTGAATTAGAAAATCTAAAAAAGACAGCTCGCGCGAACGCCGCAAACAATAAATCTAAGTCCGTTGCTGAGCCTTTTGTGAAACAAGCCGCTCCGCAGGTCTTGGTTGCTTCCTTCAGAAGTTGGGTCAATCAGGCCTTTGTTGCTCGCGCGATGAGAATAGCTACGGACTTTTTAAACGTTGACACTGTGGCTCAGCACGGAAAAAAAATAGTAATCGCTGTCTCTCTTTTAGTACTCTTTGGCGGGGGATTTTTACTTGTGCGGAAGCCCTTGCTGAGTATGCTTCAAAAACCGCTGGCAAGCGTACAGATGAAGGAGGATGCGGTTTTTCTTCAACAACTCCTCGCGGATGTTGAGAAGCAACGTGTCCAGATGACGCGTGAGGCAACGGCCCTTGAGACCCCTGCGGCTTATAAGGCTTACGGAACAAAGGCGGCACAACTCCTCAGGCAACTGGTTGACGGGGCTTCGCGGCATATAATGGTACGTGAAGAATATGCGACGCCCGAGTTGGCGATACAATATTTTGCTTATGCCGAGAAGACGAATCAGGTCGAGCAACTGAAACAGCAGGCACGTATTGTGACAGAACCAAAGATTTTACGCGTTTGTGAAAAGGCGGAGGGTGCCTACCAGACGGGGGATATGAAGGAGGGTCAACGCCAAGAAGATCTGTGGAATGAATGGAAGCCTTATCTGTCAGATGCGCTAGCTGGCGTTCAGGCGGCGCGGATTCGTACCGCAAAGGCAGAGGCGACCGTGCGGGTTGGGAAGGTAGCCGATGGGGCAGTACGCCAGAAGACAGAGACTGCTGCAAAGACTGAAACGCTTCGCCAGAATGAAACCGAACGATTGAGGATGGAAACGTCGAAGAAATCGGTGATTACAGATGAACAACGGCGCGATCTGGCCAAAAGCGATGAACTTCGAAAAGCGGCAGTTGCCGCCTATCTCGCGGGCGAACTTGAAAAAGGAGATAAGAACCGTGAGGCGTGGAGCCAAACGATTAAGCGCGTGAAAGATTTGATGGGCGAACAACTTCGCCTCAGCTATGAAGATGAGATGGTGCAGGCGCGTACTGAAGCAGTCGCAAAGCTTCAAAAGAGCGAGCAAGAGCATCAGTCAGGACTTGAGGGACAATTGAATCAACTCGTCGCTAAGATCGAAACGATTTACGGGTTGGGTACGCCAGAAGCACTCATTTCTGGAGACGTTGAACATAAGCACTGGCAGGATTTTGCAAACGAAAAGAAATGCGACGCGAGCAAGGTGGCGGAGGGCGTTAAGCGTATTGAGCAAGCGCGTCTAGCCTGTCGTGTCAAAATAGCATCGGGTATTCTCCAAAAGGCCGTGGCAGCTTATAAGGGCGGCCAATTGAGTCAAGGCGATGCACTCGCGAAAGAATGGCGAGCCTTTGGTGCTGCCAAGAGCGGGGATGCGACTCAGTTGGAGGCTGCGCAGCGGGCGTGCGAGGCACAGCAAAAAAAGAGCGTGGACTGGGCCACGATCTTAAGAAATGTTGAAGAAGAGTCCTTGGCGGCTCTGACATCGCAAGATCTGGCATTTGTGAACGCCCAGGTGACGAAGCTTGCTGAGGCGATTGCCAAGGCGAAGGCTGCAGATGTTTCCGTCTTACAGGCAACGCAGACGCTTCAGAAACTGAACATGTATCGGGTTGTGCTTGTGTCGCCCGTACGGGCTGTTGTAGAGAATCCCGACAGACGGGTGACCATCGAATGGCAGGACGTAGCCAAGCAGTGGCAACCCTTTTCTCGGAACGCCCGTATCGACCCAGGAAAAACACGCTTCCGTTTTACGAAATTAGGCTATAAGTCTATGATTGTGGAGCAGGATGTACTGCCAGGCAAGACCCATCGTATTGTCATCCCTTACGCGTGGGAATCCGCAAGGTGAGCTGAAAGAAGGAGATGGGCGAAATTTTTCACTTCAAGAAACAGCAACAAACAGTAAAAGTTTATTGACAAAGCTTTGAATAGGGTAGTAAAGTTATACTATATCAATTAAGAACACTTTTGCGGAATGGGCAATGACTGCCTGACGCATTAAAAAAAGGAGAGGGTAGCGTATGAAAAATTCTATACCGCTGATTATTGCGGTTTTACTTGGGCTCGCGGCAGTATTTGTCGTCAGTCGCATGATGAAGAAAACGAGTGATACGCGTGAAGGGATGGTTAGGGTTGTTGCTGCTACGCGTGATTTATCCATGAAGGAAGAGATTCGGGATGGCTATATTCGGGAACGGGTCATTCCAGAATCCGCTTTATCTTCGCGCCACGTGCTGTGGAGCAAGGCCACGATGATTATGGGGCAATCCATGCTCCGCTCAGTGGCTAAGGATGATTTCATTATGTTGAATGATGTGGGCATGAGCAGAAGCTTGAATCTTCTTATTGGTGAGGGTGAATGGGCGGTGCCTGTGACATTCTCTGACAATGGCATTACCCAATTTCTCCAGCCGGGCGACGAAATTGCGATTTTGGGTACGTTTTCAGTTAAAAAGAGTATACCGTCCAAAGATCTGTCCGCGGAACCCGTTGTCGTGGAAGAGCGTGCTACCTCGGTTATCTTCCCGAGTGTCCGCATTTTGGACATCGGTTCGGGTGATGGTATCAGTCGCGAGGAAGGGAACAATGCGCGGTCAGTCATTGTAGCTCTGCCTCCGCAGCAGGCCGCCACGTTGGTGGCCGCTCAGCGGATCGCGGAACTTTATCCTGCATTGCGCCGTGCAAACGACAGTTCGTCGTTGAACCGTTTGGATGGCGGTGTCGTCGACGACACCACATTTGTCGACATTCGCAAAGGTCTGACGCCTGTTAAGATCCCGGAAATTCCCGGGAAAGGCGCTAAGTAACACAACAGAAAGGAATATCAATCATGAGAAAAAGTATACTTGCATTAGGATTAGCACTTTGTGCTTACATGGGTTTTGCGCAAGAAGTTGAAAAAGTATCCATTGCTATTGGCGCCTTGAAGGTTGTTGACCTTCCCTTCGTGATGCAGAACTATCGAAACTCCTCGCCGGACATTATTAAGCTCGAGACCTTTTCGGAGAAGCAACTCCGAATCATCGGGCAGAAGCAAGGTACCTGTGAATTGGAAGTGATCGGTGCTGGCATGACTAAGCGATTCTCCGTGACGGTCGTGGACAATATTCGTCAAGTCTATGACAAGCTGAGGGTGGATCTGGATACGCTTCCGGAATTGGATATTTCGATCAATCAGGACTACATTGCGATTAAGGGAGAAATCAGCAGTATCAAGAACTGGGAACATCTTCAAAAAGTGTTGCCCATGTACGGGACGATGTGTAAAAGCTATGTGACCTTCCGACCGGCTCCAGAAATGATTCTGAACATGAAGAAGTTGTTGGAACAATCTGGGTATGTCGTTTCGGGATCGCCTGTTCCGACAGAACCCGGCAACATCGGTTTCCAATTTGCGCAGAACGTGATTACGGTCACCGGCAGTGTTTTCCATCCTTCAGATATCGCCAATATCAAGACGCTCTTCTCGACGCAGAACTGGATCACGACCGAAGGTGCTGCTAGCGATGGAAAGGTTCGTTTGATTATGAATCTGAAGGTTGATCCGACCATGATCGATGTCGGGACAGTTTATGTTGGCGTTACAAAATCAGAGGGTGAAACATTGGGGTCAAAGAACAACTCCTTCTTTGGTTTTGATCCGAGCGCATTTTATAACATTGTCAAAGGCAGTGGCAGTGGCAGTGCGCAGATGAACGTCGGCTTGGGATCCATGATCAAATTTATGGCGGATAGCGGAATCACGCGCTTTAAGACGGCTGGACACTTGACGTTCATCAGTAACAATGACACCAAGAAAGAAGCCACGTTCCAAAATGGTGGCACGATGTACATTCGCGTGAGCGGACAGAATTCGGGTGACCTGAAAGAGGTTCAGTATGGTTTGCAGATGACGGTCAGTGGTGGTCTGATTGGTGGCAACAAGGTCAAGCTTGACATCATGATTGAGCGTAGCGATCCGCCACAGTTGAACTCGGCTAACGATTATGGTCAACGCAAGAGTAAGGTTTCAACCTCGGTGATCTGTGACATGAACAAGACGGTTGTCTTAGGTGGATTGAAGGACCTTGTTGAAGGAACTTCAAAATCAGGACTCCCGATTTTGCGCAATACCCCGATCTTGCAGTGGTTTGTCGCGGAAGATGGAACCAGCATGAGCGATATGCAATTACTGATTCTGCTCAGTCCGCGCGTACAAACTAATGACACTCAGATTAAACTTCCGCCGTCAGCCGAGACAGCCAATACCCTCGAGAAGGCTGAGAAGACCAATAAAGAAACGATCGACGAAGGAAAACGTTTCCATGGATTCTGGGTATGGCTGAACTGGTTCTGCTGGTAAGAGGCATTTTATGATACTCAAAATCACGCGCTTGGATAAGTCTGTCCTGCTGGAAGAACCGTTGCAGGATAATAAGGTTCTACAGATTGGACGCAACGAGAACTGCGATATCGTGTTGCAGGGTAAAACGGTCTCCCGTCTGCATGCCCGTATTCATTGCGAAGGTGGTTTTGTATTTATTGAAGATGCTGGAAGCAGCGCGGGGACCAAAGTAAACGGCGCGGTCATTCCGGAGCGGGTGCGCGTATCTGCGGGCGATACGGCGGCGATCGGGGATTTCACGTTGAATTTTATCGACGCGAATGTCCCGGTGCCGCCTCCGCCAAAGCTTGCCGCTCCCAAGGCAGTGTCTCCTGCGCCAGCGGCTCCAAAAAGCGATGGGAAGGTGCTACCTGCAAAGTCGAAAGTGCCTGATTTCATCCGAGAGTTTCAGGAGCTCGAAGTCCTGTACACCGATGAAGTGATGGTGTTCAAAAACCGGATTCATACGTACGTCCTTGAAAAGCTGAACTTGCCAGAGACGGCGATGAAGGAGATTGCTAGCGAAGAGATGCAGGCCAAGTTAGAGACCTGCCTGGATCAGACGATGCGTGACCTGTGGCACGAGTTGCCGTCGGATATTCCGAGCGACATGTTGCGGCAGGCCATGATTGACGAGCTGATGGGATTTGGTCCGATATCGCCGTTGCTACGTTCCAAGCTCATCTCGGAAGTGATGGTCAACGGTCCGAATCACGTCTTTATTGAAAGCAAAGGTAAGCTTTATGAGACGGGCGTACGGTTCTTCAATGCGCAGCATCTTATCGCGATTATTCAGCGTATTGTCGAACCCTTGGGACGGCATGTGGATGCAGCCTCGCCCATGGTGGATGCGCGTTTGCCTGACGGTTCGCGCGTGAATGCAATTATTCCGCCCTTAGCACTGGATGGTTCTTCGGTGACGATTCGTAAGTTTTCTGACAAGAAGCTGACGACGGACGACTTGATTGAGTACGGGAGTGTGACCAAAGAAATGGCCCTCTTTTTGGAAGAGGCTGTTCGCTCACGGCAGAATATTCTGGTGTCTGGAGGAACAGGTTCCGGCAAGACGACGCTCTTGAATATTCTGTCACAGTTTATTCCTTCTGGTGAGCGCATCATCACTGTGGAAGACTCTGCCGAATTGAAACTATCACATCGCAATATTGTCCGTCTCGAAGCTCGTCCGGCCAATATTGAAGGACAGGGGCGCGTGTCGATTCGTGAGCTGGTGGTCAACACCTTGCGGATGCGTCCCGATCGTATCATCGTTGGCGAATGTCGTGGTGCCGAGGCGCTGGACATGTTGCAGGCGATGAATACAGGACATGACGGATCCATGACAACCTGTCATGCGAACAATCCTCGCGATGCGCTGGCGCGTCTGGAAAACATGGTGATGATGGCAGGTTTTGAGTTGCCATCCGTCGCCATTCGAGAACAGATTGCCTCCGCCGTGAATCTGGTCGTACAACAGACCCGCATGCCGGACGGTTCGCGCAAGGTTATCAAGATTACAGAAGTCGCTGGACGTGAAGGGAGTACCATCCTTCTTCAGGACATCTTTACGTATGAGCAGGAGGGCTTCGACACAGAGGGCAAGGTCCGCGGATATCATGCGCCGACTGGCAACATTCCGCACTTTGTGGAAGAGTTGCGCTCTTCGGGTGACCTTCAGTTGGATATGGGCGTTTTTGTTCCGCATAACTAAGGAGAGATGTTATGGTGTGGTTAGTCTACATACTGGTCTTTGGCGCGGTTGCGCTCGTGGTCTATTCGTTTACAGGTCTGGCGAATAGCATCAGCATGGAAAAGGTCGAACTGGATCGCAAATCAAAGGAGTTGCAAAGCTGGGCCAATCCCATGAATCGCTTCATTTCTGATCAACGCTTGGTTCAGTTCCGTGTTTCAAGTGCAGTTGTGCTGGGGGGGTGCTTCACGGGAATTCTTCTCTTCGCGTCGGTCACGAATCCACTCATCTGGATACCGATCGCTGCTGGCATGGGCTTTGTGGGGTGGATGACACCTTTCTGGTATTATCAGTGGAAGTTGAATGACCGGAGAAGAAAGTTTGAAGGTCGCATCCTCGACTTGACCATGGGATTAGCGAATGGTTTGCGTTCTGGACAGGCGTTGCCGCAGGGGTTGGAGGCTATTGCGCGGCGGCTCGAAGGACCTATTCAAGAAGAACTGATGGTGGTACTGCGCGAATATCGCTTTGGACTGGAATTGGCCGAGGCGCTCGAACGGATGTATCAGCGCATGCCGTGCGAGGACTTGCGTTTGCTGGTGACTTCCGTGAAGTTAACCTCTCAATCAGGAGGGAGCATGGCCGATGTTTTGTCGCGCATGACCGAGATGATTCGTGGGCGCACTGAATTTCAAGGCAAGCTCCAAACGCTCACGGCGCAAGGGCGATTCGAGGCGATTGCGATTTCTGCAGCACCAGCCGTAGCGTTTTTGATTCTCTATTTTGTGGACAACGAATTGATGGCACCTATGTTGAAGACAACCATAGGCTGGGCGGCTCTCGGAGTGGTTGTCCTGCTGGAAACGATTGGGTTCACTATCATTAACAAGATCGTTACGATTGAGGTATAGGGAACATGGATATTCAAACAATAATGGCTTATATGGCGGTCTTTCTTGCCGTGATGCTGCCCGTGATTGCGGGTCAGCTTTGGGGCGATAAGCAGGATATGCCGAAGGAGACCTCCTTTGATTCAGGGCGGATACCTAAACTCTTTAAGCTGGCCCGCCTTCCGATTGGTGCGCTCTGCTCTGCTGGTATTGGCAGCATGCTGGAGCAGATGAATGCAAAGAAGACCCAGGAGCTTGAAAAAAGAATTGTCATTGCTAACTTGGCCATTACTCCGCAGATGGTTTACACGGCACAGGTTGTCTATAGTCTGGCCTTGCTCGTGTTTGCCATTATCTGGTGTGTTGTGTTGGGTCTCAAGCCGTCCGTCATTGCGATGGCGGCCTTGGTCGCTTTTTTCATCGGCTGGGTTTATCCCGCCACATCGGTGGAAAGTCTGGCGAATAAACGACAACAGGAGATTATCAAGAGCCTGCCCTTTGCGATTGACCTTGTGGGGTCTGCGATGCGTTCAGGCTTGGATTTCAATGCCGCGATCCGTTATTTTGTTTCAATGGGTATTCCGGGAGCGCTCAGCATGGAATTCGGGATTATGCTGAAGCAGATTGAACTGGGGAAGACGCGTGTTGAAGCCTTGAGTAATATGGCCGAGCGCGTCAACACTCAGGAATTTACAACCTTTGTGGGCGCGGTTGCGCATGGCACGGAAATCGGTGCTTCCATTGTGGATACGATGGTGATCCAGAGCGAAGAGATGCGACGTGCACGCTTCAATCTGGCTGAGCAGAAGGCGCAGCGTGCACCGTCTCTCATGATTTTGCCGATGGCCTTGTTTATTATGCCGTCGGTGTTTATTATCATCTTTGTGCCTGTCTATTTAAAGATCCAGGCGAGCGGTATGGGCTCGATGATGTCGAAGTAAGGATTTGATATGAGCAAGGTAAAGGTCCAGATTCAATTTGTTTCGGGTGAATACAAGGGCGAGTTCCGAGAACTGCCTGAAGGAACGTCTATGGTCTTGGGGCGTTCACGTTCCGCGACCTTCCGCTTTTCAGCACCCGATGTCTCTGGGAAACATCTTGAATTGACCCTTCTCCCCTCGGGCGATGTGGCGATTAAGAACTTGAGTTCGCATCGAACGGATGTTAATGGACAGGCGCTTTCCGAAGGCGAGGCTGTTATCTTAAGCGAAGGCGATCGGGTGGCTTTTGGAGACACGAATGCGTTTATCCTGATCTCGGCCCCGAAAGCGATGGCGTTAGAAGCCGGCGACCCAGATGGACCGACCTGCGCAACAAATTTTGCACTTGCGGCAGAGGTCAAGGCGATGATGCCATCGGCGGCACCAGTCCAGAAGTCCGTTGCGCCGCCCGTTTCGCTTGGAGTCGATGAAGCAAAGACGGAAATTCCTGATGAGGATGCGCCCGTTGTCGCGCCGAAGCCCTACGTGCCTGTTGCCGCTGCTCGGGTTGTTGCGCCAGCACCTGTGGATGATGATGCGACCGTGGTACCTGAAGCGCCCCCGCAAGTGAAGGCAATGCCTGCGCCTGCGCCAGCGCCGGCAAGGATGCCTGCACCTAAGAAAGTAGCCTTTGTGCCACCGCCTCAGGCGAAGGTGGATGACGAAGAGGTCAAGACAGCTCAAGCGGGTGAGGATGAGGGCGACGATGAGACCATGATGATGCAGACGCGCGTTGCAAGCATGGAAGAGATGGATCTGCTTCGGAAGACGCGCAAGCCTAAAGCCAATAAACGGGTCATCTGGCTGGCGGCCGCCATGGGGATATCCGCTTTTCTTGTGGGAATCCGTTACGTGGTTTCCCAAACCAATATTGAAAATCCAATAACATGGCCTATGGACGGGGACAAATTTAATGATGAGGTCTTGGTTCCTGATATTGGCGTGGACAAGGATTTCATCTTATATTTTCCGAGATATCGGAGTATGCAGGTCGTCAAGGAATCAAACCGTATTATGGCCATGACACGGCTTGGCAAGCGGCGGGATGTCCCCTGCCGTGTGCTTTTTAACATGAACAAATCTTTGGATAATCTGTCCTTGAATCGCGCGAAGGGTTTTAAGGCTTGGCAAGATAAGATGATGGCCTTAGGGGGGCAATGGAACTTCGACGAAGATTCGAATGTGCATTTTCGCGGGAAGGATAACGGATTGCCGTATCAGATGGCTCGGTACACGCGATCCGTGGAGAAGGTGGCCTGGTTCGGTGTCGTGATGTATATCAAGGATCGCGACTGGGAAATAATCGTGCAAAAGGAGATCCCGTCCTCCGAACGGTATCGTGGCGAAGCCTTGTTGGTCGATACGCCGTTTATCAGTGTCACGCCGCGCTACGTCCTGAATCATTGGGAACCCGGGGATGTCACCTTCCAGATGACCGTTCCAGAAATGTTGAGCGAAGCCAGACTCATGTTGAATCGTACCGTCGCCACGCCACGCATGTGGCCGCATATTCTGGATTTGCTCAGAAATATTATGGGGGCTTCGTTGCGGACGAACGATATGGCAACGTATACGGTCGCCATGGAGTTATTACGCGATTTGCGGACCAAACAATCACAATGGTTGAACAATCAGAAGATCCAGTACTTCGGGGCTATTGCTAAGAATCTGTCCAAACTAGCGGCAACGATTCGCCAAGATTGCTTGGCTGTTTTTTCAGATGAGGATGATTTTAGGTGTCACCAACTTCGAAATGATCAATGGGAATAATTATGTTTTCTAAAGGCAGACTACAATTCAGGCTGGAGCATCAGCATAAGGTTATCGGCGAACTTTTCTCCGATGATATCGCGGGAGAGGTTGTAATCGGGCGTAGCAATAGTTGCGCGCTTATTATTCCTTCGGAAGACCGTGCCGCCAGTTCAAAACATGCCATGCTTAAAAAGAAAATGGGCAGTGTGTTTATTGTGGATGCGGGCAGCCGGAACGGGCTATTCTTTAAAGGGGAGCGAATTACGGAGCGGAAACTTAGCGCGGGTGACTGCATAAAGATTGGCGAAAGCGAATTGTTTGTGACCTCTGTCGCGGAACAAAAATTAGCCGCTGCCGCCGCCGCCGTCATCATGAACAAATGCCACCGACTTGAGTGTTTAAGCGGGACGATGAAAGGACAGATTATCGATATTGGACAGCAAATGCTTCGTGTGGGATCGGATCCGGATAGTGAATTGCATCTGGCGGACAGTCTGATTTCTCGTCGTCATGCGGAGATCTCCGTGGATGAAAAAGGCGAATGCTGGGTCAATGATTTAAAAAGTTCAAATGGAACATTTGTCAACCGCGTTCCCTTGAGCGGCAAGAAGCGTATGTTAAAGGATGGCGATATTGTCTCCTTTTCATTTATGGATTTTCGTTTTCTGGATAAGGCGGTGAAACATACGCGCTCCTTCTTCTGGGTCAAGATCGCCTCCATCGGCGTCACACTTATCGCTGGCACAATCTTCTATTTTGCTTATTTGGTTGGGACATCGTCCGCGCCAGATTTGATAAAGATGGCAAAAATTTATGCGTCGCAGGAACGGTTCGTTGATGCACGCACGCGCTTGGAGTCAGCACAGAATGCGCGTCAATTTGAGCAGTATAAACTGGAAAGTGATGCCCTCTTGGAGAAGGTCAATATTTGGGAGAAGACCTTTAATGACTGGGTCTATGTCCAGAAGAGCATGAAGAACAAGCAATGGCCGGAAGCGGTACGGACCTTGGGTTCCATGCGTTGTGACCGGATGGAGAACTGGAATTGGAATGAACTGAATGCGATTAAGTCCAAAAATCAGGCCGCGAAGGTGAAGGATTATCTGGACTGTTACTTGAAAGTCCAGGCTTCCTTAAAAAGCACGGAACATGGCGTGGAGGCGATGAGGAGTATGCTGCAAGAACTGACATCCATGGCTGAACAGATGGATGCATCAAAGGACGAATTATATGCGACCCTGCTGGAAGCCAGTCGAAGAGTTTTAGAGACGTTGTCCAGCAACCTGACACATCTGGATGACATGAATAAGGCGATTGAGCAATTGAATCAGCCTTATCCCAATTTTAAACTCATCGTCGCTGATTTGAGCGCGGTCGAAGAGAAGGCAACAGGGACGGTCAAGCAGATGGCGGGGCGGTATTTGGTGCCTATTAAAAAAATGCAGAACATTCAAGAGCAACTCCTGAAGAATGCTACCGCGTTGACGGCGTTGAAGTTTGACCAGGTGGTTGCTGGTGTTGAATTGCCGACGGTCGATGAATGTGCAGTTAACCCCTATATTAATAGCCAACGGAAAAATATCGAGAACATCGATAAGAACTTCCAAGTTGCGAATACACAGATACAGCACCTGCTCAATGTTTTTAAGAGAAATAACATTGAAATCTTCAAGACGCCGAGGCTTATCCAGGCCTTCAAGGATGAAAGCACCTGGCCCGATGTCTTTGCGTGCGATGCGCTCAAGCGTAAGATCCCCAAACGCACGCGAACCGAACCCGAAGGTGCGTATGACCGAGTGTTGGGCGTTGACTATTTTTATGAATTGCTGAGAAGTCTGCCTGAGAAATATGATGATTCGGCTCTCGAATCCATGCAGTATCAACCGGAGTGCGTACAGATCAAAGCACTCTTCAGGAATTTCGCCGATTTTATTAGCTTTGTGACCTTGCCCCAAAACAAGTGGTTACTCAGAGGCGATATTCAAAAGGCGTATGAATATTGTCAGCAACAAGTCGCTAACCGGGAAAAAATAATCGGCTTCCTTTGTGATGAGACCACAACGGACACGATGACGCGGCGTTCGATATTGGGTCGCGCCTTGGCTATGAATCTTGCGCCTGAGGGACGCTATTCACGCGATGTTTGCGAAAAGGCAGCCGAGGATTTTAAGAAATACAGATTGCCTTTGGTGAAGCTGAACAATGATTATGATTCAGCTCCTCCGGAAAAGGCGATTGAGATTCGTACTCAAATTCTCGCGATAGGTATTCCAGGTGACCCGATTGTACGTCGGATGTGGGCAACCATACAGGAGTGACGCATGTTGCGTAAGATGAGACAGACAGAGTCGTGCGTGATGCTAGGTATCTGCTTGGCAGGGATCCTCTGTGCCCAGCAAAGCATCACGTCGGGCGATGTGACTCGTTTGCAACAGCAATATGCGAGAGAGTTGCGCGAACTCCAAAGTCAAAAGGGTGTGAGTCAGCGTGAACACCAGCATGTTGTGAAAGACGCCTCGGTCGTTGTGCTCGAAGCAAAAATGGGATACGAGGCGAATCGGATGGAGAAAAAAGGAGATCAAAAACCGAAAGCGGATCCTCGTTCGTCGGCAGAGAAGGCTAAAGTAGCTGCGCTTTTTAAGGAGGTCAATGCAAAGCTTCCTGAAATGAATGCATCGCTGAAGCAGGCTTTCCCCAAGTCAACCCAGTCGAAGATTGAGATGAAGCCCCTGAATGTGGATGATGTCTTTTCGGGTGCTGGAGGAAAATCCAGTCCAGGCAAGAGCATCGAGCAACAGATGATTCAGCAAGCATTGCAAAAGCGTCTTCAGGAAGAGATGAAAAAAATGGATCCCCAAACGAGAAGTCAGATGAACGCGTTGCTAAAGGCTTCAGAGGAGGGGAAGACAATTCCTCTCCCGCAGAATCTTCCTACGCAGCAGCATGCTCAGCTTCTACAGAAAGGAACCCCGTGAAGATGCGCAAAGCAGGAAGTCAGCGTGGAGCCGTGATGATGGAATACGTCATCTTGGTGATGATGCTTGCGATCGCTCTTTTTGCGGGTAATAATTATTTGACGAATGATACATGGATGAATGAGGCACTTTTTGTTGATCAAGCCACGGGCGCAGGGCCTCCGACTCTGGGAGCGGATGTGGCTGGCATGTATCAGCGGGTGATGGCCGGTCTTTGTTTGCCGACACCCTGAGATCAGGACGAGCAGTTTTTTGAAAGCCTAGAACGGTTTTCAGCGTATGATGTTACACGAACAATAAACAGTGAGGGATTCGGAAGGACGTGCGCCGGGTGGCGCAGGTTTGGAGTTTCGGATTGATCACTGAACTCATGAAGGAAAAACCCAATGAAACTCAATTGGAATGTTGCACGTGCAAAGAAGCACCTGCTCGGGCGTGTCCTCTGCCGTATGGCTGGTAATGAAAAGGGCGCTGTGATGATGGAATACGTGATCGTGGCTGTTCTGATTGCCGCAGCTTGCGTAACAGCAGTTGCAATGTTTGGTCGTACGATCGTTGGCATGTTCAGCTCCGCCGCTTCGGGTGCAACTGGCGATTCCGCGAAGGCAAAGACCACGCAGACCGCAGTACGCGATGACCAGGCCAAGGATGCGAAGGCCGCTGGTGAATACCATGACAGTCTGCATACTGGCACGGCTGCTGGTACAGCAACGAAATAAGCGGGATTGTTGTGTGAAACTGCTCGCGTAGCAGTAAAAATAGTGAACGATACCGCACTTAAGTTGTTGTTGGCAACACCTTGGCTCATGATGTTATGCATCTGGGATGTCAAGCATCGGAGATTACCCAATAGTATCACATTGGGCGGTGCAACGGTTTGCCTGGTAGCCTATTGGGGCGCAGGTGGCTTTCCGTTGGTGTTCCAGAGTTTGCTGGCGGGCTTGTTGTGCGGGCTTTTTCTCTTCCTGCCGTTCCTGTTAAGGGCGGCAGGAGGGGGAGATGTCAAGATGCTCTTCGCGTGTGGCATCTTGGTGGGCATGGGCAATATCATGAATTTTCTCTTTTTCATGTCGATTGCTGGCTTTCTGCTCTCTCTGCTGATGTGGTTTGCTGGACAGGTCGATATGAGCCGCGTGAAACATTATGCGCGTTGCGTATTTGACTGGGGCTATGATCGGAAATGTGGAAGGAAATCGCTTCCTTCCCGGGACAATGAACGGTGCCGGATACCGTTTGGGGTTGCTATCGCAGGTGGGGTCTGGGCTACGTTTATCTGGCGGGTTGCACACTGATTTTTCAAGATGAAACTGAAATGCCATACAGGTTCTGCAATGATGGAGTTCGTGCTGGTCATGCCGCTTTTGTTCGTCATGATCATGGGCGTACTTCAGATTGCGCATATTTGGATGGCGCGGCAGGTTGTTCATTATGCGGCTTATTGCGCAGCGCGGTCTACGTTGACAGCCAATAATGTGTTGTTCCGTGATCAGCCTGTTGCAACGGATGCCGCTTTGCGTGTTTGCTCATGGATTGCTTTTGATGATGAGGGCGATGGAGATGTTCAAGACGTGGCAGAGATTCCTGGTTGGGGCATGATTCCGTTCTCTGGCTCAGTCAAAAAACGGACCCGCGTGGTAACAGGGTATACCGATAGCAAGTATATGGGTATGCTGGGGACTTGCCCTTGGCAGACGCGGGCAGTGGTCGAGTTTGATTTTGCCTTGTTGATGCCCGTGGCTGGCCAGATGATGAGTTATTTGTTTAAGCAGGACGCGGATACTGTGATTCAACAGATCCGGTCAGGCGAGATCTCTGTGAAGCCCGGCGTTGGCTGGACTGGACAGGAAGAGAAGAAGAACTATTCCTATCCCTATATTACGCTGAAAGAGATGTGCATTTTGCCCAAACCCTACAGCACGGCGATTTATCCGTTAAGCATGTAACGTTATGAAATTGATCCTTAAAGCAGCAAGACAATCAGTGGTTCGCCTCGGAAGAGACGAGAGTGGTGCTGCTTTTCTGGTGACTCTGGCTGTCTTCATGTTTATGTTTCTGCTCTGTAGCGGAGTGTATTCAATCGGCGATATGGTCCGTCAGCGGATAGAACTTCAGAATGCAGCAGATGCGGCATCTTATTCGGCTGCGGTCATTCAAGCGGACACCATCAGCCGCGTCGCCACCATTAATCGCGCCATGGCATGGACTTATTTGCAGATGACCCGCCGGCAGATGGATTATATTGTTGATAGATGGGTGGGACTGACCGAGACGCGGATGAAGGAAGACCGAGCGAAGATGAAGGACTTCTGGCAGGTATATGGCTGGTGTGATGGCACACATACCAGCGGTCCAAAGGGGTCAACATACTGGTGTGGGCTGTATGCCATCGATAAGTTGTTTGCCATGAATTGTGATTGGCCCATAGCATTCCCCAACAATATAGACACCGTCATCCCCATTTTTCAAACACTCTTCAAACTTCATTTAATGGGGCAGAGAGGTACGGGTAATCCGTTGTGCGATTGGCTGCCTACTTTGGGGCCTCAAATCTTTTGCGACAAAGTGAATATTCTCGCCATGAATATGGCTTTGATCGACACAGTCGTAAAGCTTCCCGGTAAAATAGATGAGGTCGTCCCTAATATATTGAAGGCTAACCTTCCTGAACGCCAGGTGAGTGCAGGTGATTTCCAATATTATCTCTATCAGAATAGAACCCCGATTTCCAATTTTATGTTTTTGAATAATAAGAAAGAGGATGAACGGAGGTTCCTAGCGTTTTCTGGCCCGCATTATGATAGTGAAGTTCGAAAAACCTTCAATAAAAAGCAAGATGATGGGGGGCAGGTTGGTTCGGGATCCAAGGCCGGCGGTGTCAACCATTGGTTTGTCCGGCATAACGGAACGCGGCGCGCAAACAGTAGCGACATCGGTATTCAACGTGCCTATCTTTTCGGCCCTTCCGGAGATTCGTCAGGTTTTCAGGACAAGCCCGTGATCCTCAAGGAACCCAGTTGTAAGAATGAAGACGCGGATAATGATTCGAGTCCGAATAAGACCAGTGCTCTCGTTTCGGAATGGCATTGGAGCGGAACCAAATGGCTATGCTTCCCTACTCTAGATGGCTGGGCGCATATTCCGCTGATCTCCGCAATGTCCTGCGACCACTGCAATGGGGGAAGTACAATCAACCAGCCTAAAAATAATTGCACGTGGCCCGTTTTGGATTTCAACGGTTCTGGGGCGATCCCTTTCTTGGCCGGAGGTGGCCGTGCGTACGGGGATGATCCGGAGCTTATTTCAGGGAATGCCAAATCGATTTATTATACAGGTGCTCTCTGTATGCCGTTGATTCTGAATAAAACCTTTTTCGGGAAGCAAGGATCCTTGGTTGTTGGCGTCTCTCGGGTGTGCAAGAATCCATGGGATGAGATCTTTGGTACGATCAGCCAGGGGCTGTTCAAAGCCTTTAACCCAACAGTCAAAAATATGTGGGCCGTCTCAGCGGCACGTGCTGGATATCGCGACCCGTCCGATAATGGACGTTATCAAATTGCGTATACCGATCCTGCACCGCTCTCGTCCAGTTCAAGCCCCGCACAGTTAAGAAAAAACTGGAACTTGAAAGAGACGGACTGGGATGCGGTCTTTCTCCCCGTCAAGGATGCCTGGAAGCTCTGCATGGGCAATACGGTTGAAAGCCCCGGCACGTTCACGGTTGGCCTTGGGAGTAGTGATGTGCTGGGCTCCATCATGACAGAACAATGGCAAGGATTGGGTGGCGGGTCCGCCCCAGCCTTTGGACAAGTCCCCGCGCCGCATAAGATGTCCGGGAATTTGAACTGGAGTGGATTGTCAGAAAAGCTGACACATTGATTTTGTTAAAGAATACATGAAAAATGACAAGCTAAAAGAAAGTCAACGTAGGGCAGTCATGAAGATGAAGGCGGGAAAAGGTTCGATCATGATGGAGTTTCTGCTGGTGATGCCGATTTATTTCGTGCTCTTCGGCGGAACATTCTGGATTGGTGAACTGTTCATCCATCGCCAGAAACTTTTGCAGATAGATCGAAATGCAGCGATCCATGCAGGAATTCGTCATGATCGGGGTAGTCTAAACGTGATGTCACTGGGACCCTATTTTTTTGGCGAGCCTTCTGGTGATTTTGATAGCCCGACGCTGACAGACGCACGCCAAATGCGAGCGTTGAAGACGGACAAGGATCAATATCCCTGGGCCATGGCCGTTGGCGGGAAGGCTTCGATGCTTGCGCCTACGCCTCCATGGACTAAAGGATGGCTGAAGGTTGAGACCCTTTGGGAAAGTCTGATCCTGACCACGACAGAGGCGCAGATTAGCACACAGTTGCTGACATCCAATAATGAGACGACCTACAACTTCCTGAGTGCGGCGTTGATGCGTACCAAGGGTAGTGAGCAGGGGTATCGTTCTTGGCATCCTCGTCAAGTCTGTGATGAAAACGCCTTGCCAGTACTGTCTGCTGTCTGGTATGAAAAAGTGTACAATGCGGATGATCCCTTTAAGACGGTTCAGCAGTACAGGAGCAATTTAAGTAGTCTCCAAAGTGATACGGCGAAGCCATCGCCTCCCAACAGAAAAGATTATGAGCGTTATGAGATGTATTGGACTTGGAGTCAGCGACCGACATTTATCTTTTAACAAGAGGAATAGAGGAATGTTGGAATATTGGAAAACTGGTAAACTAGCGATGGTCGTGTTGCTGATCGTCCTCTCGCAGGCACAGGCCGCAGTCAAGACCTACTCCATTCGTATGCCAGTCTCCGCTGTGATCACGGAATCAGATGATTCAGGAAAGACGTGGCGGCGGAACGGGGCGATGCCCGTCACCTATGCGTCCGCCGTGAATCAAATGAAGGCCTGCCTTTGCGGTCAGGGGTGGAAGCTGAAGCAGGCCATTCCGCTTGGAAATGCAAATGACCGGACGCTGATGAATTTTGAAAATGGGAAACTGAAAATTACGGCGATGGTCTGGAAAATCAAGCTGAATCAAACAGGTTTTTCCTGGGGTATTGTTGAATAGATCAATGAGTGAATAACAAAATGAACGCAGAAGCATGGATG
>SESF01010781.1_pt1 | contig 27600 bp, 25 predicted proteins | sample 3171521 | NCBI WGS metagenome assembly SESF01 (sample SAMN10866945, study PRJNA518727) | freshwater metagenome | biome: subpolar coniferous forest; feature: holomictic lake; material: water; isolation source: holomictic Lake 227, 6 m and 8 m depth | place: Canada: near Kenora, Ontario | collected...
CATGGCGTATTGTTTTTGTTTGAACCCATTGAACCCAGAGGATTACGACTTCCTATCGACTATTTTTTTCGTTCGCTTGCAATTGATAAAAAAGAGAAAAGTGCCGGAATTATTCTATCGGGAATGGGGTCGGATGGTAGTTTGGGAATTCGAAAAATTAAAGAAATGCATGGTGTAGTACTGGTACAGGAACCAAGCAATGCAAAATTCGATGGCATGCCCCGAAGCGCCATAAATGCTGTTCATGTTGATAAGGTTGCTCCTGCTGTTGACTTACCAAAACTATTGATGAATTGTTTGAAACATCTACCAATTGCCAGTTCTGAATCAATTACCGATATAAAAAACAGCAGTAATCTTGAAAAAATAATTATATTGCTTCGTGCTCAAACCGGACATGATTTTTCGTTATACAAGAAAAACACGATGTTTCGGCGCATTGAAAGGCGCATGAATGTGCATCAAATTGACAAAATTCATACTTATGTCCGTTTTTTGCAGGAAAACCCAGGCGAAACTGAAATACTTTTCAAAGAATTACTCATTGGAGTTACCAATTTCTTTCGGGATGCTACGGTATGGGAAAAACTAAAAACTAAGATTTTCCCTCTCATGTTTGCCGAATTTCCGAATGGTTATGCCTTTCGGGCATGGGTAGCGGGTTGTAGTACCGGCGAAGAAGCCTATACCCTGGCCATCGTTTTTAAGGAAGCGTATGAAGCAATAAAGCACGAAAAGAATTTCAGTTTACTGATTTTTGCTACCGATCTGGAAGTGGATGCGATTGAAATTGCCCGAAAAGGCGAATATCATTCGAATATTGTGGGCGATGTGTCTTCCGAACGAATTAATCAGTTTTTTACGGTTAACCAAAATGGGTTTAAAATAAATTCTTCCATTCGCGAAATGGTTGTCTTTGCACCTCAAAACGTGATAAAAGACCCGCCATTTACCCGCTTGGATTTTCTATCGTGCCGGAATATGCTCATTTATATGGAACTTGAATTGCAGAAAAGGTTGATGAACCTGTTCCATTACAGTCTTAATCCGGGTGCTACCATGTTACTTGGAAGTGCTGAGAATGAAAGCTCGGGTAATGGATTTTTTACAATATTGGATTCGAAATTGAAGTTCTATAAACGCTCGGAATTACCAAAAACCCCGGAATTGTCAAATTTCCCCAGTTCTTTCACTCAACGAAAAAATACATTAACGGATGCTATACTAAAACCCATGAATGAAATTGAGAATATTCAAGCCCTTGCCGACCGCTTATTACTTCAACGGTTTTCACCGGCAAGCGTGCTGATTAACGATCAGGGCGACATACTTTATATTACCGGAAAAACAGGAAAGTATCTGGAGCCGGCAGCCGGCAAAGCGAATATGAACATTTATGCCATGGCACGCGAGGGATTAGACATCGTGTTGGTAGGTGCTATCCGTAGAGCAAAACAAAACTATGAACCGGTAATTTTGAAAAATTTAAAGGTGGGAACAAACGGCGGAACAAAGTTTGTCGATATTACCATTCAAAAAATTGAAAAACCGGATGCCCTGAAAGGTTCCATTATGATTGTATTTATGGATGTTGCTGTGGTAATTCCCACAATAACCACAAAAAAAACAACGGGAAAATTGTCGTCGATTAAGCAGCAAGAACTTGAAAATGAATTACAAAGCATTACAGAAGAATTGCAAGGCACCCGCGAAGAAATACAAACCTCGCAGGAGGAATTAAAATCGACCAATGAAGAATTGCAATCAACCAACGAAGAATTGCAATCGACCAACGAAGAGCTGACTACTTCGAAAGAAGAAATGCAAAGCCTGAATGAAGAATTGCAAACGGTAAATTCCGAACTTCAAAGCAAAATATGTGATTTTGTGATTGCCAGCAACGATATGACAAACCTGCTTAACAGCACCGATATTGCTACGCTGTTTTTGGATAAAGAATTGAATATACGCCGGTTTACGGAACAGCTATCCAAAATATTTAAGCTTCGCTCCACCGATATAGGCCGGCCATTTACCGACCTGGTAAACAATATGCAATACCCCGAAATTGCCAATCATGCCCGTGAAGTATTGCGCTCGCTGGTTTATCGAGAAACGGCTATTGCTACCAATGCAGGAAACTGGTTTAACGTGCGCATCATGCCTTACCGCACCTTCGAAGATAAAATTGACGGTCTGGTTATAACCTTTGTAGATATTACAGTAGCCAAAAAACTGGAGATAGAACTCAACAAAACAGTGGATTTACTCCGCGAACATAATCTTTATACCCCATGAAAAACGAGGAAAATGACTATTCTGAAGCAAAAGAACTGAGGTTGAAAGCAGAGGAAGAATTGAAAACCAGAACATTAACAAAAACTACAGTTGAGCTGGATAATGATAAGCTAATGCATGATCTACAAGTTCACCAGATAGAACTGGAAATGCAAAATGAAGAGCTCAAATTAGCAAACCGCCGGGCCGAAGAAGCCATGGAAAAATACGTTGATTTATACGATTTTGCACCTTCGGGCTATTTAACCTTATCAAAAGTAGGAGACATTATTGATCTGAACTTTTCGGCAGCTACCCTACTGGGCAAAAACCGGATTCAATTAAAAAATACCCGATTCAACCTTCATATTGCGTTTGAATTATTAGACTTGTTTGATGAGTTTTTACAAAATACATTCACAAGTAATCTGAAAGAAAGCTGCGAATTATTATTGTACATAGGCCCCGATAAAAAATCCTGTTATGTACTAATTGATGCACTTGTATCACAAGACTCAAATACCTGTCTGATAACAATGACAGATATTACTGAACTCAAATCAAAGGAAGAAGAGTTAAATTCAGCATTAAAAAGGTATAAAGAGTTGAATAGCTACTTTCTTGGTCGAGAGCTCCGTATGATAGATCTTAAAAAGGAAATCAACGAGCTATTGATAAAATCGGGTTGTGAAAAAGAATACCTGATTTAAAGATTCAGGAGTAAGAAGTTCCGACTCCGACAAACTAATTTATTAATAACAGAGCTTTCGTTTTTGCGGAACTCTGTTATTGTTTTATACAGCAATTCATTTCCCAATTCAAAAAAAAGTACTATTTTTAAACCCTCAAACACGAAACATCATTAAACACATAACAATATGGAAAACAATGCATTACTAACGGAAGTAATGGCCAAAGCACAGGGTTGGCTCGATGGGAATTACAACGAAGAAACAAAAAACAACATTCGTCGACTGATGAATGCTGAAGATAAGTCGGAATTAATTGAATCATTTTACCGCGATCTGGAATTTGGAACCGGTGGGTTGCGTGGCATAATGGGTGCCGGCACAAACCGTATGAACATTTATACCGTTGGAGCTGCCACACAAGGCTTAAGTAATTACCTGATTGCTCAGTTTCCAACTGTTGCGCAAATCAGCGTGGTAATTGGGCACGACTGCCGCAACAACAGCCGTCTGTTTGCCGAGATTTCTGCTAATATATTTTCGGCCAACGGCATAAAAGTTTATCTTTTCGAAGACCTTCGCCCCACACCCGAAGCTTCATTTGCCATTCGCAAATTGGGTTGTCAGAGCGGAATTATCCTTACCGCTTCGCACAATCCGAAAGAATACAACGGCTACAAAGCATATTGGGATGATGGCGCTCAAATGATTGCCCCACACGATGAAAATGTGATTATTGAAGTGAATAAGGTAACTGTAAACGATATCAAATTCAAGGGGAATCCGCTACTGATTGAAAGTATCGGTGAGGAAATTGACAAAGCATTTATCGAAAATATCAAAACACTTTCACTTTCACCCGAATCGATTAAGCGCAACAGTGATTTGAAAATCGTGTACACACCTATCCATGGAACAGGCGTTATGTTGATTCCTCGTGCGTTGAGAGAATATGGTTTCACGAATATCATTCCGGTGCCGGAGCAAAATGTGGTAAGTGGAGATTTCCCGACTGTGATTTCCCCTAATCCGGAAGAACCGGCAGCGCTGGATATGGCCGTAAAAAAAGCCATCGAAACTGATGCCGATATCGTGATGGCTTCCGACCCGGATGCCGACCGACTGGGTATTGCCGTAAAAAATGACAAAGGAGAGTGGATTCTGGTAAACGGAAACCAGACTGCTTTACTGTTTATTTATTACCTTATCCGTCGTTGGAAAGAACTTGGAAAAATTTCAGGTAATGAATATATCGTAAAAACGATTGTAACCACCGAAATCATCAAACAAATTGCCGACCGTAACGGCGTTGAAATGTTTGACTGTTACACCGGTTTTAAATGGATTGCAGCCGTAATACGTGAAAACGAAGGCAAAAAAACCTATATTGGCGGTGGTGAAGAAAGCTACGGCTTTTTGCCCGAAGACTTTGCCCGTGATAAAGATGCTGTATCATCCTGTGCCTTGATGGCCGAAATTGCTGCATGGGCAAAAGATAATGGAAAAACGCTTTTTGAATTGCTGCAAGATATATACCTGGAATATGGTTTTGGCAAAGAAAAAGGAATCTCGGTCGTACGCAAAGGAAAATCGGGAGCTGAAGAAATTGTACAAATGATGCGCAACTTCCGCACGAATCCACCCAAAGAAATTGCGGGATCAAAAGTGAGCGTAATAAAGGACTACGAAACCTTGAAAATGACCAATGTAAGTTCAGCTGAAGTAAGTGAGCTTGATTTTCCGTGTACTTCAAACGTGTTGCAATATTTCACCGAAGATGGAACGAAAATATCCGTTCGTCCTTCGGGAACTGAACCCAAAATCAAATTCTATATCGAAGTGCGGGGCGAAATGAAAAGTCGTCAGGAATATGCTCAAGCAGATGCAGCTGCCAATGCCAAAGTGGATGCGGTGCGTGCTTCGCTTGGAGTGTAATTTATACCCCTAAACCCCCTAAAGGGGTCTTTAAACCCATCTTTCGGATATTTCGGAAGGTGGGATTTTTAAATAACTGATTCTAAGAACAGAATAAAAATTTAATTGAACAATAAAATTTTGAATAAGAGTGTTATTGTTATTCTAATTGAAGTTTGCATTGGATTGACATCGTCTGATGAGCCGAAAAATCGAGTGCAGTAGGCGTAGAAAACTTTTCTGTTTGAGCCTCGACGTATTCCGTCGAGGCGAGTTTAAAAGTTTTCAGCCTACAAACGACTAATTTTTCGAGTGAAGCAGACGGAGTCTTGATTTTTATCCGAAAAATCGGATTGTTACATTTGCTTACTTTTTTGCATCAAGTCAAAAAGAGTAAGTGGGGTTTGGGGCAAAGCCCCATATTTAAAAATTTGGCTTACAATTATTTACAGTATATGGTTAGATTTTTGTCATTTACTAATTAACTGATTATTTATTTTTTAATAGAACGAAATTATGTTAGTCATTGCCATTTCATTTATTTTTGCAGCCTGCATTTTTTACACGGTAGGAGTTTGGTCAGAAAAAATCAGGAAACGACTCAAAATCTGGCATGTCGTTGTTTTTTGGTTCGGATTAATCTGCGATACCATTGGCACTGGTGCTATGGGACTTCTGGCCGGTTCAATTATTCAGTTTAATTTCCACGGACTTACCGGCTTGCTGGCTATTCTGCTCATGTTGTTTCATGCCGTTTGGGCAACGATGGTAATGGTTCGAAAAGATGAGAAAATGATTGTCCAATTCCACAAATTCAGCATTTTGGTTTGGATTATCTGGTTAATACCCATGTTATCAGGTATGATTTTAGGGTCGAATGTGTGATTTCAATTTGCAAAATCTGTTTTATTAACACAAAAAGCTTTGTTTCAATCTGAATAAAAACTATTTTTGCTTTTTTTAACCCTTAAATACATATTAAGATGAAAAGAACAAAACTAATTCTGATTGTGCTGATTGTCTGCACTGTACCGGCAATGGCCGAAAAAATGTCGCTCTGCAAAGCTTTTGAAAAAATTGCAGAATCTTCAAAAAAATCATTTTCTGATTTATCCGTAGCTTCAACCGGCACTTCAACACTTGTAAAAACTTATTCTTCATCGATCGAGATTGAAAATGCTCAAAAAACAGAAATTAAAACAATTTCATCTACCGAATTTGTAGTTACTTACGGAACTTATGCTAGTAACGATGAAGGTATCGCCAAAATTGAATCTATTAAAAAAGAATTTACAGCTTGCTATTCCTTTTTCAAATTTAGTAACTATTATAAGGATGTATTTAAATCCAGATTTTGTAATTTCATTCAGAACTCCGACAAAGGACTGCGGGTTTATAGAGCAACTCTGAAACTTGAAAAATGGGGTGATAAATATGAGGTTACATTCCATTTTCCGGCCTACGAAAAAGCTACTTTTATGAATGGAAATAAGTCGGTGCCAACTTATACCGATTATACGCTTATAGACAAACCGCAATTATCCGATCAGTTTAGTAAGGATTTACTGAAAGTAGTTTATAGTGCATGGAATGGATTTGAAAATATGAAAGGGAGTAAAATTGAATCTTCGTTCTACCTCTTTACAAACTATGCTTCTACTTTCAATATCACCGGCTATTCAGGTTGCTATATCGAAGACCGAACTATGTCAATTATCAACTTTGTTGTTCCTTTATTAAAAGAAGTAGATATGGAAACAATGAAAACTCAAAGCCAAAGTATACTATCGAAAGTGATGGACGCATTGGGTCCTAATTTCGCCTATGCTGCAGCAGGAAATGGAATGAGTGTTACGTTTATAAAAAAGAATTCCCCTGAAAGAACTGCTTTAACAATAAATATCGAATCTACTAAAAACAACAAATACAATATGACAATGTATATAGATGCCGATATAACAAAATAAGAAAAAAAGCTTGTTCAATGAACAAGCTTTTTCTTTTAAAATGTTATTGAATTTTGTTAGGTTTGATCAAATATAACTCAAGAAATAGCTATATTTGCATGAGAATAATTGATACAGAAAACTATGAAATTCAGCCCCGAAAAATACAGAATTGCCGATGAACCCATGAAACCGTTTATTGATCCGGAGGAAATCTGGGGATATATCAACCAAACTGTTTCCAGCAAAGAAAAAGTACGGGAAATAATTTCAAAATCCTTGGCTAAAAACCGTCTGAATCTGGAAGAAGTAGCCGTTTTAGTCAACACCAATGATGCTGAACTGATTGAAGAAATTAAAGAAGGTGCCCGAACACTAAAACGTAAGGTTTACGGCAACCGGATTGTCCTTTTTGCCCCACTTTATATCGGAAATCAATGCTCTAATAATTGTACGTATTGCGGATTCCGGTCTTCAAATACAGATGCTGTGCGGAAAACGCTTTCGGACGATGAGATTATGAGCGAGATTGAAGCACTGGAAGATAACGGACAAAAACGGCTGATTCTCGTTTATGGCGAACACCCACTTTATACGCCTGAATATATTGCACATACTGTAAAACTGGCCTATTCGGTCAAAAAAGGAAATGGCGAAATTCGACGGATCAATATCAATGCTGCTCCGCTTGAGATAGAAGGTTTCAAAACGGTGAAAGAAGCCGCCATTGGAACTTACCAGATTTTTCAGGAAACCTATCATCCCGATGCCTACAAAAACTATCATTTGTTTGGGAAAAAATCCGATTACGAATATCGTCTTACTTCTTTAGATCGAGCTCAGGAAGCCGGAATTGACGATATAGGAATCGGTGCACTTTTCGGACTGTACGACTGGCGTTTTGAAGTGCTGGCATTAGTTCGTCATACCAACCATCTGGAAGCTTGCTATAATGTGGGTCCGCACACCATTTCATTTCCACGGGTAAAGGAGGCTTCCACACTGGATATCAGCCATCAATATTTTGTCGACGATCCTGATTTTACTAAACTGGTTGCAATTTTGAGGTTGGCAGTTCCCTATACCGGCATGATTCTTACCGCCCGTGAACCGGCTCATCTGCGAAATGAAATCATACAGTTTGGTGTTTCACAAATTGATGGTGGGACTAAAATTGAACTCGGCAGTTATTCCGACGAACAGCTTCACGAAAGCAACCTGAACAAAGGTCAGTTTCAGATAAACGACGATCGCTCATTGAATGAAATTATCTATGAATTGCTCAATCAGGATATGTTACCGTCTTTTTGTACAGCTTGTTATCGACTTGGACGAACCGGAGAGCATTTTATGGAATTCTCGGTTCCCGGTTTTATCAAACGTTATTGTTCGCCCAATGCCATTCTAACACTGGCTGAATATTTAGTGGATTATGCACCGGAAAGCACCGCCAAAAAAGGCTGGGAAGTGATAAATACCAATATCGAAAAGTTAGAAGATAAAACACTTGAAAGTTCAATACGTGAGAAAATTGAACTTATAAAATCTGGTAAAAGGGATTTATATTATTGATAAATTTTAAAACACATAGTTCACAATAGTTTTAATCGTAAAAACAAGACTCAGAACACATAGCATTATCCCGATAACGGGATAATCTTCTCAAATAAAAAAGTATCGTATGATACTTTGACTATGTGTGCTATTTCTTTTATTCCATTTCTCTATGAGTTCTATGTGATAATATTTTAAAAATAATGAAAGGAAAAGATTTTAAACCACATATCGGTATATTCGGACGACGGAATTTCGGAAAAAGTTCCTTAATCAATGCTCTCACGGGACAGGAAGTTGCCATTGTGTCCGAAATTGCCGGCACAACCACCGACCCGGTAAAAAAATCGATGGAGATTTTCGGCATCGGTCCGGCCATTATAATAGACACAGCCGGCATTGACGACCACGGCGAGTTGGGCGAAAAACGTATTGCTAAAACGTTAGACGCTATTAAACAGATTGATTGCGCCGTGCTAGTTATTGCCGAGAATACTTTTGGGGAATTTGAAGAAATGCTGTTAGAGAAATTCGACAAACATAAAATCCCCTGCCTGATTGTCAACAACAAAACCGATATTGAGCCACTTCAGAATGAGACAATCCGGAAAATTCAGCAACTCACTTCGGCGTTGATAATCGAATTTAGTGCTGTTACTAATTTCAATCACGAAGAATTGATTGAAGCCCTGAAAAGTACTATTCCCGAAACTGCTTACCAAACTCCTTCGCTGTTGAAAGGAATCATTGGACACGGAGATATTGTGATGCTGATTACGCCCATTGATTCTGAATGTCCCGATGGAAGGATGATTCTCCCACAGGTCATGGCTATCCGCGATGTGCTGGATAATGACGCCATCAACGTAGTAGTGAAAGAGACCGAAGCTGAACTATTTCTAAAAAAGACCGGAATTAAACCCAAATTAGTCATTACCGACAGTCAGGCATTTGGATTCGTGAACAAAATCATTCCATCCGAAATTCCGCTAACCGGCTTCAGTGTGGCGTATGCACACATGCGTGGACCGTTTGAAGAATATGTGAAAGGCACAAAAAAAATCTCCGAACTGAAAGACGGTGACAATATCCTGATTCTCGAATCTTGTACGCATCAGGTTAGTTGTGAGGATATTGGACGATTTAAAATTCCAAACTGGTTGAAGAAATTCAGTGGGAAAAAACTGGAATTTGATGTGGTGGCAGGTTTAGCTGAAATTCAAAAACCGATTACCGAATATGTACTGATAATTCAGTGTGGTGGCTGTATGATTACTCGCAAACAAGTTCACAGCCGACTGGCTGATGCCATTGAAGCGGGTGTTCCGGTGACGAATTACGGCTTGGCCATTGCCTATATGAATGGAATTTTTGATCGGGCTATAGCTCCGTTTATGAAGCAAACACCCTAAATCCTCCGAAGAGGAACTTCAAATACGATGTTTAAATCTGTAAACGACATATTAAAGAATACTGAAATTTCTAGAGCAGAAATTATCCGTCTGCTTTCGATAACTGACCGGGCAGAACACGAACTGCTGATAAAACACGCCTATTCCATTAAAGAGAAAAGTATTGGCCGAAAGGTGTACCTCCGGGGGCTGATTGAATTTTCCAATTACTGCAAAAAAAATTGCCTGTACTGCGGTATTCGTTGCGGAAATAAAAACGTGAACCGCTACTCCATGACCGACGAAGAAATTTTGGAAACGGTTGATTTGGCTATCAAAAACCGAATTAGCGGAATCGTTTTGCAGTCGGGCGAGCAACAAAGTGCTGAATTCACAGACCGAATTACAAATCTCGTCCTCAAAATAAAACAAGCTATAAATCCCGAATTTCGAATCACACTTTCACTGGGTGAGCAGTCGTTCGATACCTACAAAGCCTGGTTTGAATCCGGAGCGCAACGGTATTTACTTCGGATTGAGACCTCAAGCGAAGGACTTTACCGCAAAATTCACCCCGATAACAAGTTACACGATTTCAAAACAAGGTTAAAATGTCTGAAAGATATTCATAAAGCCGGATTTCAGACCGGAACGGGTGTAATGATAGGATTACCGTTTCAAACTATTGAAAATCTGGCGGATGATTTATTGTTTCTGAAAGAAATGAATATCGACATGGTGGGAATGGGACCCTATCTGGAACATGCCGATACGCCACTTTACGAATATAAAAATTCTTTAATTCCATTGAATGAACGCTTTAATTTATCGCTACGGATGATTGCCATTCTGCGAATCCTGATGCCCAATATCAACATTGCTTCTACCACTGCCCTTCAGTCGATCGTACCAATGGGACGCGAACACGGCCTGAAAGCAGGTGCCAATGTGCTGATGCCCAATCTCACTCCGGGGAAATACCGTGGAAATTACTTATTATACGATAACAAACCCTGCATTGACGAAGAGGCGGACGACTGCATTGATTGTCTGTCAAGTAGAGTACAAATGATTGGTGAGGAAATTGCGTACAAGGATGTTGGCGATTCCAAGCATTATAAAAAACGTCAGCAAATGGAGTAATTGCTGACGTTTTTCTTAATTCCTTGAATGATAATGCGTATGGAGGAGATGATGTGCCATTTCACCTAAGGGCTTGCCTAAAAACTCATCGTAAAGCTGCTTGATTTGCGGATTTTCGTGTGACTTACGCATCGTCTTGCCTTCGTCTTCCTTGTAAATAGCACTAATACGTTTCAGCCGAACGGAATCATCTGTAAACCGCGGCTGACCACCACCACCAATACAACCACCCGGACAAGTCATCACCTCAATGAAATGAAACACTTCGCCTTTCTGAACACGTTCAATCAGTTTTCTGGCATTTATCAACGAATGAGCAACACCGACTTTCACTTCCACACCTTCCAAAAATTTCCATTCAGCCAACGTATCAGTTAACTTTAGGGTAGCTATTTTTACACCTTCTAATCCCATTAATGGTTCAAGATGAAGATGTTCAGTAGGAAGTTCCCTTCCTGTAACTAATTCATAAACAGTACGAATGGCGGCTTCCATCACTCCACCTGTATTGGCAAAGATATCAGCAGCTCCCGACGAAACCCCCATAGGATTATCCATAATTCCATCGGGTAAATCCCTGAAAATTATTCCAGCCTGCTTAATCATCTTGCCTAATTCACGGGTTGTCAAAACATAGTCAACATCGGCTATTCCGTTTTGAGTCATTTCAGGTCGCTGCGCCTCAAATTTCTTGGCAGTACAGGGCATAACTGAAACCACTATAATTTCTTCGGGTTTTTTTCCAATTTTATTGGCATAATAGGTTTTGGCTAAAGCCCCAAACATTTGCTGTGGCGATTTGCAGGTTGACAAATTATCAATCATTTCCGGATAAAAAGCCTCTACGAAATTAATCCAACCCGGTGAGCAGCTTGTAAATTGTGGCAAAGCCGCCTCTTTTTTATCCACCAATATAGTTTTCAATCGTGTGAGTAACTCCATACCTTCTTCAATAATAGTCAGGTCGGCAGCAAAATTGGTATCAAATACCGCATCAAAGCCTAATTCACGAAGCGAAGTCACCATTTTACCGGTTACAAGTGTTCCGGGTTCATAACCAAAACATTCACCCAATGCCGCACGGATAGCCGGAGCAGTTTGAACAATCACATGTTTTGATTTATCATCCAAAGCTTTCCATACAGCGCTAATATGATCTTTTTCAACAATGGCACCTACCGGACAAACAGCACTGCATTGACCGCACTGAACACAAATCACGTGACTTAAATCTTCATTAAATGCAGGACTTATCGTTGACTGAAAACCACGTTTTTGTGGAAATAACGAACCAACTCCCTGAACTTCACAACAAACTGTTACGCAACGACGACACTTGATACATTTTCCTGAATCACGGACTAATGCCGGAGTGCTATCATCGATAAACCGATGCGTTTTTTCACCTTCAAAACGAAGATCAGTAATGCCCAACTCATAAGCGAGTTGCTTCAATTCGCAGTCCTCATTGCGAACACAAACCTTGCAGTCACCATCATGTTCGGAAAGGAGCATTTCCACAACAAATTTTCGGGCTTGACGTACTAATTTGGTGTTAGTGGTAACCTTCATCCCTTCAGCAACAGGTGTGGCACAGGAAGCAACCAGGTTTTTAGCACCTTCCACTTCAACCACACATACCCGACAGGCACCCTGAGCTTCATGCCCAATAAGATGACAAAGTGTTGGTATTTTTACTCCGATTTGTTGTGCAGCTTCCAAAATACTTGAACCTTCAGGAACCTCAACTTGCTGATTATTTATATATATGGTAGTCATTATTCTTAAATTGACAGTTAATAATTGATAGTTTTACACGAAACAAGAAACACTAAACTTGGAATAATCTTATTTCCCATAATCACAACGCAAACAGCGTTTAGCTTGCAAAACGGCATCTTTCTCTATCCAATTCAGCTCCACTTCATCAAAATTGTGCTTGCGACGGTTGGTATCAAGCAATCCGATGGGTTGCCGTGGTGTCATTAATGGTTCTGCTTCCGGATTAAAGAAAGTGTCGTTTACTTTTTCGGTTCGCCAAAATGCATGTTGACTTCCGGTAAGCATTTCGTCCATGCCAATAGCGGCTTTCTCACCTGATGAAACAGCTGTAATAACTGATAACGGACCTGTAACGGCATCACCACCGGAGAATATCCACGGCACAGAAGTCTGTCCATTAATTGGATTCGCATAAATCATCGAATCGTTTTTCAGCGTTGTGAGTTTAATTTCACCTACAATTTCCTTGCAATCGAGTGTTTGTCCAACTGCCATAATAACCTGATCGGTATCAAGAACGAAGGTATCTTCATTTGATTCAGGTCTGCGGCGACCGCTTGCATCAAAAATACCTAAGCGCATAGCGTTGCAAACAACACCGGATACTTTATTATCTTTGCTAAGAATTTCCACCGGATTGGTAAGTGTATGTAACACAATTCCTTCGTCAATCGCCTGCTCAATTTCTTCAGTATAAGCAGGCATTTCTTCCTGTGTACGGCGATAAATCACTTCCACTTTTTCTGCGCCAAGTCGTAAAGCAGTGCGGGCAGCATCGATGGCTGCATTTCCACCACCAATCACCACAATTCTTTTGCGTACCGGAACTGAACCTCTGAGATTATAGGTTCTCAGGAAATTCAACGCATCAACTACATCTTTAGCTTCAGAACCTTTCAGTTTTAGTTGTACACCTTTGGGAGCACCCACGCCAATGAAAACAGCTTCATAACCCTGATCTTTCAGACTTTGCAACGTAAAATCACGACCAAGTTTTTTGCCGGTTTCAATAGTAACACCAAGTCCTTCAATCATACGAATCTCGCGTGCCAGAATTTCACGTGGCAAGCGATATGCCGGAATGGTCTGTACAAGCATTCCTCCCGGACGTGGTTCTGCTTCGAACACTACCGGACGATAACCAAGTCGGGCTAAGAAATACGCACAGGAAAGCCCTGCAGGACCGGCACCAACAATGGCAATTTTGCGTTGTGCATTTTCAGCATTATCCCTTACTTCGGGCACCTGAATGGTAATTTCCTGTTCCACCATAAAACGTTTCACAGAACGAATAGCCAATGCTTCATCGATTGTGGAACGCCGGCATTTCTTTTCGCAGGTATGGAAACAAACCCGTGCACAAACCGCTGCAAACGGATTTCGTTCACGGTGCAACCGAAGTGCTTCTGCATAGCGTTTTTCTCCGATAAGCGAAACAAAACCCGGAACATCTACATTAGCCGGACAACCACTTTGACAAGGAGCGCGCACCAATCCACTACAGACACCTGCCTCGCAGTGATTCAATGCAATATGGGCTTCATATTCATCTCTGAAAAATCGAATGGTCGATAAAACCGGATTTGGAGCTGATTGTCCGAGTCCACATAAGGAAGTACGTTTTATTTCAGTACCTAATTCCAGCAGTTTTTCAATATCATCCGGATGTCCGTGACCGTTGCAGATGCGTTCCAAAATTTCGAGCATTCGCTTCGTTCCAACACGACACGGAACACATTTCCCACAGGATTCCTCCTGAACAAATTCAAGGAAAAACCTTGCCACATCCACCATACACGAATCTTCATCCATCACTATCAACCCACCGGATCCCATAATGGCACCTAATTCGTTCAAGGATTCATAGTCGAGTGGAACATTTAAATGTTGTTTGGGAATACATCCGCCCGAAGGACCACCAATTTGAGCTGCTTTAAAAGGTTTTCCACCAATTGTTCCTCCACCGATATCGTAAATCAAGTCACCTAAACTTGTACCTATCGGCACTTCTACTAAACCCGAATGGTTGATAGAACCTGCCAGCGCAAAGACTTTCGTGCCCTTGCTCTTCTCTGTCCCAAAAGAAGCAAACCAATCACCGCCTTTAGTCATAATAACCGGAATATTGGCTAATGTTTCCACATTATTAAGTACCGATGGCTTTCCCCAAAGTCCTTTTTCAGCAGGAAATGGAGGACGAGGACGAGGTTCGCCTCGTTTACTTTCAATAGAAGCAATCAAAGCTGTTTCTTCGCCGCAAACGAAAGCACCTGAACCCATGCGGATTTCAAGATTGAAAGAAAATCCTGTTCCTAAAATATTCTGCCCGAGCAATCCATATTCTCGAGCCTGATTGATTGCATTTTGCAAGCGTTCAACAGCCAAGGGATATTCAGCCCGCACATACACATACCCTTCATCGGCACCAATAGCAAAAGCACCTATGGCCATACCTTCAATCACACTATGTGGGTCGCCTTCCAATACACTTCGGTCCATAAATGCTCCCGGATCACCCTCATCAGCATTACATAGAATATACTTTTTATCCGATTTATTTTTATTGGCTATTGACCATTTAATCCATGTTGGAAAACCGGCACCGCCACGTCCTCTCAACCCGGATTTTTCCATTTCCTTAATAACGCTGACAGGTGTCATTTCTTCAAGTGCTTTTACAAACCCGGTATAACCTTCATTTCCGATGTATTCTTCTATGCTAAGCGGATTAATTTCTCCACAATTTCGCAATACAATTTTAGTTTGCCGTTTAAAAAAGCTTATATCTGTCAATACCGGAATGGGCACACTACCCTGCCCTTCCCTGAAAGTCAATCTTTCTACATATTTTTCATTTACCACATGACTTTCAACAATTTCAGCAATATCAGAAGCAGTAACCTTCTGATAAAATATTTTATCACGTCCCATCAATACAGCAGGTCCGTGTGAGCAGGGTCCGAGACAACCGGTTCCGATAACCGATATTTTGTCATCCAAGCCTTTGATTTTCAGTTCTTCTTCAAATCGTGCCTTTATTTTCGCTGAGCCAGAAGCTATACAACCACCGCCCATGCAAACCAGAATTTTTTCTTTGCTATTGCGAGTTTTGCTGACTTTTTCCTTTAGTGCAGTCAAATCTGCCACCGATTTTAATTTTGATATTTCCGTGCTCATAATACTGGGGTTTTTAGCAAACAATAATGAAGAAATTTAATCCTCAACAGATTTTACAATTTCAGCAACCGACGAAGGCTTCACCCGCTGAATCACTTCATCATTTATAGTAATAACCGGTGCAAGTCCACAAGCACCAAAACAACGGCTCACTTCAAGCGAAAATTTCTTATCTTTAGTGGTTTCACCTACACCAACTTTCAGTACATTTTTAAATGCCGACAGTAAGTCTTTACCACCACGTACATAACAGGCAGTTCCCTGACAAACCCGAACTACGTTTTTACCCTTAGCTTTGGTCGAAAAAAAGGAATAAAAACCAATGATTCCTGCCACTTCGCTGAATGGAATATTAAGTTCTGTACTGATTTTTTTGATTGCCGATTCTGGAAGGTAACCGTACAGCTTTTGAGTTTGCTGTAAGATAGGTATCAGCATACCTGGTTTATTTTTACATTCCTGAATGATGTTGTTCAGATGATTCATTAATTCCTCATCAGTTTCTACATCGTACTGAGTATGTGAATTTTCATTAATCATAATGCATATATTTTAAAAATGCATAATTACAAAAATATTTTGAATCAACAAAGGAATTAGAGAAATATTTCTTTAATTATTTTTTATGAGCTGATATTTAACTGTTCATCCTGCGTAAAAACAAAATATTTACACATTATCAGAGTGTTTGTGCATAAAATCTATCAATTTTAAATTTTGATTTATTAGCAAAAAAAAGCTGCAATTAAATTGCAGCTTTATAGATTATCACCAGTTCAGTATCACTTTTCCGCATTCACCACTTTCCATCACATCAAATCCTTTTTGGAAATCGTCAATTTCGAAACGATGGGTTATTACAGGTGTCAAATCAATCCCGGTTATCAACATTTGTTCCATCTGATACCAGGTTTCCCACATTTCACGTCCATAAATACCTTTCAATGTCAATGCTTTGAAAATGATTTTATCCCATTGTACGGTAGTAGTATTTGGTAAAATACCCAACAACGCAATTTTAGAACCATTGTACATATTTTCAATCATACTTTCGAAAGCAATCGGTGAACCGGACATTTCCAATCCAATATCAAAACCGTGCATATGTAATTGTTTGATAGCACCTTCGATAGTTTCACCTTTACCCGGATTGACCGTCAAAGTAGCACCCATTTTTTTTGCAATTTCAAGTCGATAATTGCTCAAATCTGTAACAACGATATTACGAGCTCCTGCAAATTTACAAATCGCCGTTGCAATTGTCCCAATCAGTCCCGCACCGGTAATAAGCACATCTTCACCTATCATTGGAAACGATAAAGCCGTGTGAGTAGCATTTCCAAAAGGATCCATAATCGCGGCTATCTCATCAGGAATGCGGGCATCTAAATGCACCACATTTTCAGCCGGAAGTGACAAGTATTCTGCAAAAGCACCATCGCGGTTCACTCCCACCCCAATCGTATTCTCACAAACATGTAATTTTCCACGTCGACAATTTCGGCAATGTCCGCAGGCAATATGACCTTCGCCTGTCACCCGGTCACCTATATGAATATTTTTCACTCCACGACCTTTATCTACAATTTCACCAACATATTCATGACCAATCGTCATTGGTGTATTAATAGTACGAGCCGACCAGTCATCCCATTTGTATATATGTAAATCGGTGCCACAAATGGCCGTTTTTTTTATTTTTATCAACACATCATTAATTCCCATGTGTGGCATAGGAATATCATCCATCCAAATTCCCTTTTCGGGACGAAGTTTTACAAGTGCTTTCATTTGAGTTGATTTAGTTGATTTGGTTGAATAAGTTCATTAGCATATTGGCATATTGGCACATTGACATATTAGTACATTAGCACATTTAAGTCTTTTCCCACCTTTGTAAAAGCAGCAATACATTTATCCAAATGATTTGTTTCGTGAGCCGATGAAATCTGAACCCGAATACGTGCCTGATCCTTTGGTACAACCGGGAAATAAAAGCCGGTCACATAAATTCCTTCCTCAAGCAAGCGTGCGGCCATTTCTTGAGAAAGTTTGGCATCGTAAAGCATTACGGCACATATTGCTGATTCGGTGGGCTTTATATCAAATCCGACTAATTTCATTCGTTCAACAAAATAAGCGGTATTCCGGTGCAGTTTATCCTGAAGTTCATTGGTTTCATCCATCATTTCGAACATTTTTATTCCGGCAGCTGCAACCATTGGAGGTATTGAGTTTGAAAACAAATAAGGGCGTGACCGTTGACGCAATAAATCAATAATTTCTTTTTTTCCGGTAGTAAATCCACCAATTGCACCACCAAATGCTTTTCCAAGAGTTCCTGTAATTATTTCTATTTTTCCCTGCAAATTGTAGCGTTCGGTTACTCCACGTCCGGTTTGTCCTACCACACCGGCTGAATGCGATTCGTCAACCATCACCATGGCATTGTATTTCTCGGCCAATGCATAGATTTTATCTAAAGGTGCCACATTACCATCCATGGAAAATACGCCATCGGTTACAATCAAGCGGAATCGTTGAGCCTGAGCAGCTTTTAACTGAGATTCCAAATCATTCATATCGGCATTCGCATAGCGGTAACGTTGAGCTTTACACAGTCGAACACCATCAATGATGGAGGCGTGATTTAACGCATCAGAAACGACAGCATCTTCCTCGCCAAGCAAAGGCTCGAAAACACCGCCGTTTGCATCAAAGCAAGCAGCATATAAAATACTGTCTTCCGTACCGAAAAATCTTGCAATGGAAGCTTCTAACTTTTTATGAATATCCTGCGTTCCGCAAATAAACCGAACTGATGAAACACCATAACCATGCGAATCTAAACCTTTCTTGGCAGCTTCAATCAATGCCGGACTATTTGACAATCCCAAATAATTATTGGCACAAAAATTCAACACTTCTTTTCCATCCGCCACCCGAATAACAGCTCCTTGTGGGGAAATTATAATTCGTTCATTTTTAAATAAACCGGCTTCCTCAATTTGAGTCAATTCGGTTTGAAGGTATTGCTTATAGTTCTGATACATAATCCTTTAATTTACACTTTAATAATTTACGATTTAGCATTAAAACATACGAAGTGGGAGAAAACATTTAGTCAACAACAGTAAGCAAAAGTAATGATTATTTTGAATTAATATTCATATTGTCAGCAAATAAATTTAAAAATTCTAACAATTTTCAAATTATGAGTAGACTAACAGAAACTAACTATTATATGTTGAAAGCACAGTTCGTTAAGATCAAAAGACTTGAAGTTGCATTATAAAAAAATGAGCATTAGAACTATGAAATAAGCTATCAAAATCCTATTTTGTGCTTACTTAAATATATTGTACTTTTGTATTTCTAATCGATTCATATGACAAACGACAATATGGTGCTCCGCACCGAGCATTTATTCAAAAAATACGGCAAACGTATGGTGGTAAACGATGTTTCCATTAATGTCAAACAAGGTGAAATTGTTGGTTTACTCGGTCCGAATGGTGCGGGTAAAACCACTACTTTTTACATGACAACCGGTCTGGTAGTGCCAAATTCAGGCAAGGTATTCCTGAATGACAAGGATATAACAAAATATCCGGTTTACCGTCGAGCCCAAAGTGGCATTGGATATCTGGCCCAGGAGGCATCGGTTTTCCGAAAAATGACGGTGGAGGACAATATTAAATCTGTGCTTGAAATGACAAAATTCAGCAAAGCTTATCAAAAAGAAAAACTTGAAACGCTAATCGCTGAATTTAATCTGGAGCACGTACGTAAAAATATTGGCGATCGACTTTCGGGAGGGGAACGTCGTAGAACAGAAATTGCACGCTGCCTGGCCATCGAACCTCGTTTTATAATGCTTGATGAACCGTTTGCCGGTGTTGATCCTATTGCTGTTCAGGATATTCAGGACATTGTGTGGAAATTGAAAGATAAAAATATTGGTATTCTTATTACCGATCACAATGTGGACGAAACACTCACTATTACGGACCGGGCATATCTACTTTTCGAAGGTCGGATTCTTTTCCAGGGAACATCAAAAGAACTGGCAGACAACCCAATTGTTCGCGAAAAATACCTTGGTCGCGACTTCGAGTTGAAGAAAAAAACAAGGATTTAACCACGAATTATAAGAATTCAGACAAATTTCACGAGTTCAAAATGAAACCCATCGAATTAGTTGTTGACCAAAACATCCGCTTAAAAGAAATTGGATTTGAGCATTTACGACCGATTTTCAAGACTATTGATTCACAACGTGATTACCTTGCTGAATGGTTGCCATTTGTAGAACTTACTCTGGATATTTCATATACCAATCAGTTCATTGAAAATTACCTGAATTCCGATAAAATCAATCTAACTTTTGCCATCACCTATCAAAAGCAATTTGCAGGTATCATCGGATTGAAAGATACTGATCTGGATAATCAAAAAACAGAAATTGGTTATTGGCTTTCTGTAAATCAGCAAAGTCACGGAATTATTACAAATTCCTGTAAAACACTGATTGACTATGTTTTTCAATCTATGAACATCAACCGGATTCAAATAAAAGCCGCTACTGAAAATTTAAAAAGTCGTGCAATTCCAGAAAGGCTTGGATTCACTTTTGAAGGTATTGAACGTGATGCTGAACTTCATACCCGTGGATTTGTTGATTTAGCTATATACGGCTTGCTGAAGAATGATTGGTTGATTTGTTGATTTGTTGATTTGTTGATTAAGTTATTAGTTGGGATGATTGGCACATTGGCATATCAGCACATTGGCACATTAGCACATTTAAAATTCAATGCAAAAAGCAACTCTCACAATATTAGGCTGCGGATCGGCACTTCCAACCCGGAAAAATTTCCCCAGTGCACAATTACTTGAACTTCGTGATAAGCAATACCTGATTGATTGTGGCGAAGGGACTCAAATTCGTATGCGCCAAATGGGAGTAAAAACAGCCCGACTTGGTCATATTTTCATTTCACACTTGCACGGTGACCATTGTTTTGGGTTGATTGGGATGATATCTTCATTTGGAATGTTGAACCGCACAGCTGATTTGCACATTCATGCACAACCTGATCTGGAAAAAATACTGAAACCGCAGTTAATGTATTTTTGTCAGGATCTGCCTTTTGATGTGATTTTCAATAACATTAATCCACGAAAAAATGAAATGATTTACGAAGACCGAAGCATTCAGGTTTTCACTATTCCATTGAAACACAGGGTTCCTTGTTGCGGATTTTTGTTTGAAGAAAAGCCCCGTGACCGACATATTATTCGTGAAATGATTGATTTTTATCACATTCCAACCTGGCGAATCCCCAAAATTAAACAAGGAGAAGATTTTGTAACTGATGAAGGCGAAATTATTCAAAACAATCAACTTACAACTTCTCCCGTAGCACCAAAACGATTTGCATATTGCTCAGACACAGCTTATTCTGAAAAAATAATTCCGATGATTGAAGGGGTAGATTGCCTGTATCACGAAGCCACTTTTATGGAAGATGAAACTATACGTTCGAATCAGACAGAGCACTCAACTGCCCGTCAGGCCGGTGAGATAGCAAGAAGAGCAAATGTTAAGAAACTGATTATCGGACATTATTCTGCCCGCTATAATAATCAGATTGAATTACTTGATGAAGCTAAAGCCGTTTTTGAAAATACGGTATTGGGCGAGGATTTGACAGTTTATGAGATTTAATTTTTTTTGACACAGTTTAGGCTCTGACAAATTACTTCTTTTTAGTAAAGAATTTTTTCAGCGTTTGCACAAGTTTCATTCCCATCATAACTCCATCAGCCAAAGTCAGGCTATTTTGAATAGATCCGAAAATATAAGTTGTCAACGTATCCAATGAAAACAGCTTTTTACCCGAAACTGAAATTTGCTCACGTTGATTGTAAATTTGTTGTTTTAATTCTGCTTTGTGCGCTATCAAATCATCCAATCCAATTTTCTTTTTCTTCGTATTTGAAGTAGGAACAATTTCCATATCGTTAATTTTTAGTTTTAGTCAGAAATAATTTACTCAGAAAGCGTACTATTGGATTGATGATTAGCCCTTTTCGGAAAGCAAAAAGTAAGATAATCAAGAGAATGTAGAGTGCTGAAATAATGGAGAAGCTAAGCGCCATACTTCCAACTAAAGGTTCGAGTAGGTAGGCCAGTGAAAAAAACAAATAAAACAAAGCCGCCATGGCTAAAATGACTACCAGCATGATAATCAGAAATGAAGATATCAATATAGTGAGTTTCTCAACAAACTCGACTCTGATAAAATCCGCTTGCAATACGACATACTTTTTAATATCGTCATAAAGTTGTTGAAAATTTTCAACCGGTTCGGGAGTTGATTTCATATAAATTGATTTACAGACGTTTAAATTTCCGATTTAGGTTCAGTTGTCACTTCAGTTTCTTCAGTTTTAGGAAACTTAATTCCCATTTTTTCTAATTCATCCCCAATTTTTTTTCTTGTTTCTTCACCACTTTCAGGTGCCAGAAGCAATCCTAATACTGCACCTACCAGCGCACCGCCTAAAAATGCCGCAATAATTCCTGCTGTGTTTTTCATATTCTAAACATTAATTATTTGTAAAACAATCATTTCAAATTATTCTGGATTATATCCGAAACTTCTGAGTTTAATGTCTTTATTACGCCAGTCTTTCTCAACTTTCACAAATAATTCAAGAAAAACTTTCTTCTCAAAAAACAGTTCCATATCTTTTCTGGCCTCAGTTCCAACTTTTTTAAGCGATTTTCCACCATGACCAATCAGAATTCCCTTTTGTGAATCACGTTCTGCATAAATCACTGCATTTATTCGAATTAACCGATCATCTTCCTGAAATTGTTCCACTTCCACTTCCACCGAATAAGGTATCTCCTTTTCGTAATTCATCAAAATTTTCTCACGTATAATTTCAGTCACAAAAAAACGAGCCGGTTTATCAGTCAACTGATCCTTTTCAAAAAAAGCAGGCGATTCGGGCAACAAGTCTTTAATGCGTTTGAATAAAACATCAACATTAAATTTCTCCAAAGCCGAAACAGGATAAATTTCAGCCTGAGGCAGTAGCCCTTTCCATTTATCAACCAACACGATTAGCTTAGCTTCGTCAATCAAATCTATTTTATTGACAATTAGCAAAATAGGTGCTGGATTCATCTTCACTTTTTCAACAAAATCTTCGTTTTTTTCATACGAATCAAATACATCAGTCACATATAGCAACACATCAGCATCCGACAAAGCCGAACGGGAAAAATTAAGCATTGATTCCTGAAGTTTATAATTTGGCTTCAACACACCCGGTGTATCAGAATAAACAATCTGGAAATCATCACCATTAACTATTCCCATAATGCGGTGACGGGTGGTCTGCGCCTTAGAAGTAATGATGGAAATTCGTTCACCAACCAAGGCATTCATCAAAGTTGATTTGCCAACGTTTGGGTTCCCTACGATATTTACAAAACCAGATTTATGCATCAGTATTTATTGTTATTACAAGTGACAAAATAGTTAACTTTACAAAGTACAAAGATACAACAATTTATGCATACGCTAAACGAAAACAACATATCAACCTTTTTTACTATATTTGACGTTCATTTCTCAAAAAAGAACAAACTATTTTTGGTTCTATATGGCTCTTAAAATCAACAAATTATACGAAATTACCCGTCAACTAAAACTCGCATTTTTAGTTATTGCTGCCGGAATCATACTTGCATCAACCTATTTCACCAATCGACTGGCAAATTCGCTGGCCGAAGAGGAACGGAAAAAAGTGGAAATATGGGCTGAAGCCATACATCAATCCATTGTTTTGGAAGAAGGAACCAATACCGACTTAATTGTAAAGATTCTTGGAAGTAATACTACAATTCCAATTATCATGACTGATGCCAAAAATAACGTTATTTCAACTTTAAATATCACCGAACCTAAAACTAATTTATCGGAGTTTTACAACAAAGAAATAGCTCGATTGAAGTCAAAAAGACCTGCCATTGAAATAAAATTAGATGATACAATTCAGTATTTTTATTATGATGACTCCCTGTTTATCAAACAATTACTCTATTTTCCGTATGTGCAGCTCGGGGTTATTTTTCTATTTTTATTAGTTGCTTTTTTTGCTTTTTCGAGCACTAAAAAAGCAGAGCAAAATCAGGTTTGGGTTGGTCTTTCAAAAGAAACAGCACATCAGTTGGGAACACCTATTTCGTCCTTATTGGCCTGGGTTGATTTACTAAAAATGAGACATTCAGAAGACAAACTAATCGGCGAAATGGAAAAAGATGTAAACCGCTTAGGTATTATTGCTGAACGGTTTTCAAAAATCGGTTCTAAACCTGATTTAATGATCGTTAGCCTGAATGAAACATTGCAAAATGCAGTTCAGTATATGTCAAACCGTTCTTCTCAAAAAGTAGCAATTCAGTGTCATTTTTCAACAGAAGAGCATGTTTTTATTTCGCTTAATATTCCTCTATTTGAATGGGTTATCGAAAATTTATGCAAAAATGCTATTGATGCTATGGACGGAAGTGGTAATATTGATATTACTGTTTTACAAAAAAATGATGAGGTGCTTATTGACATAAAGGACACTGGTAAAGGTATTGATAAGAAAAAATTCAAAATGGTATTTACTCCCGGATTTACAACTAAGAAAAGAGGCTGGGGTTTAGGGCTTTCACTTGCAAAACGGATTATTGAGGAATATCATGGCGGAAAAATATTTGTAAAGCAATCGGAATTGAATGTTGGTACAATTTTTCGCATTATTTTGAAAACAAATCCATCTTAAAATCAGTTATAATTTTCTCGAATTAAAAGCATAAGCAACTGATAGTTTAGATTTTTGCTTATATTTTGAATAAATTCACTAAAATTGAAACGAAACTATTTTGTAATAGAACATATTTTCGTACCTTTGCACGATTTTAAATTTTCAAGTAAAAGATGTCAAAATTTGAACAATACAACGTTGTACTAAAGGATTTAAATGACGAAATACAATTGTATGAGTTTGATTTAGACAATGTTTATTTCAAAAAAATAGACAGTCCCGAGGTTGAAAAAGGGAATGTAAAAGCAAAAATTAGCGTTAAGCGCAAATTTTCTGTTTTCGAACTTCTCTTTACATTGGACGGATCGGTCACCATACCATGTGACCGGTGTTTGGACAATATGGAGCAGCCGATACATTACAAAGAAAAGCTTCAGGTTAAATTTGGAGATAAATTCTCGGAAGAAGATGAAATCGTAATTGTTCCCGAAGCAGAAGGTGCAATAAATATTGCCTGGTTTTTGTATGAATTTATTGTGTTGAATATCCCGATTAAGCATGTTCACGCTACGGGAGAATGCAACAAAACAATGGCTACCAAGCTAAAAAGGCATATTACCAGACAAAAAGATGACGATGATGAAGGAGGAAGTACATTGTTTGAAGACGATTCAGATGATGATTTTTCAGTAGAAGAAACACAAACTGACCCGAGATGGGACGGTTTACAAAACATAACAGAAAACAATTAAATAAACAAAAAGATGGCACATCCTAAGAGAAAAATTTCGAAACAACGCGCTAGAAAAAGAAGAACTCATTATAAAGCTGAAGCACCAACTTTAGCAACTTGCTCGAACTGCGGTGCAGCTCATATTTATCATACTGTTTGTGGCGAATGCGGCTACTACAGAGGTAAATTGGCAATTGAAAAATTGGCAATGGCATAATGCCCATTACCTTACAATACAATATATTAAAATTTAATTAAGCTCTAAACATATCCTTTAGGGCTTGATTTTTTATGTAATAAATAGAATAATATGTCAAATATAAGAGCAGTTGTTACTGGTGTTGGCGGATACGTTCCAGATTATATACTTAACAACCAAGAACTTAGCACTATGATGGATACCAACGATGAGTGGATTACTTCACGCGTTGGAATTAAAGAACGTAGAATCTTAAAAGACGAAAACGTTGGAACTTCATTTTTGGCAGCTAAGGCAATTGAAGATTTGTTTGCAAAAACGGGCACAAAGCCAGAAGAAATTGATTTGGTATTATGTGCAACCACAACACCGGATCACATTTATCCTTCATGTGCCTCGATGGCAGCCGAAAGAGTGGGAATTAAAAACTCTTTAGCTTTTGATTTACAAGCGGCATGTTCCGGTTTTATTGTTGCAATGTCGACTGCTGCTAGTTTTATTGAATCCGGAAAATATAAAAAGGTGTTGGTGTTGGGTGCAGAAAAAATGTCATCAATAACCGATTATACCGACCGCACTACAGCTCCACTTTTCGGAGATGGTGCAGGTGTTGTATTACTTGAACCAACAACTGAGGAGTTTGGAATTATGGATTCGATTCTTCAAACCGATGGAGTAGGTTACAAACATTTACATATAAAAGCCGGAGGTTCTGCTATTCCTACCACAGCGGAAACGGTTGAGAACAGAATGCATTATACTTATCAGGAAGGAACAAATGTCTACAAATATGCAGTTGTAAACATGGCTGAAGTATCAGCCAATATAATGGAGAAAAACAACCTGACAAATAAAGATATTGCATGGTTAATTCCTCATCAGGCTAATCTACGGATTATCGATGCCGTAGTTCAGCGCACGAGTCTTGATTATGAGAAAGTAGTAATTAACATCGAGCGATTCGGAAATACCTCTGCCGCTAGTATTCCACTCGGAATATGGGAATGGGAGAAGAAATTCAAGAAAGGGGATAATATCATTCTTACAGCTTTTGGAGCAGGTTTTACCTGGGGATCACTTTGGCTGAAATGGGGATATTAATCTAAACTCACAGACACAAAAAGGCAGCAAAATTCAACTTGCTGCCTTTTTTGTGTTCTGATTTGTCGGTCAAAATAAAACCCAAACTAAATAATTCAGTCTGGGTTTTATTTTTATCTGTAAATTAGCTTACTATGCGTTTTTTGCTTTCAACACGATAGCTTTGAATGCTTCCGGGTGATTCATTGCTAAATCGGCTAACACTTTACGGTTCATTTCGATACCAGATTTGTGCAATGCGCCCATTAATTTTGAATACGACAAACCTTCTAAACGTGCAGCAGCGTTAATACGTTGAATCCACAAAGCACGGAAATTACGTTTTTTGGTTTTACGGTCGCGGTATGCATATTGCAACCCTTTTTCCCATGTGTTTTTGGCTACGGTCCAAACATTACGACGACCTCCAAAATAACCTCTGGTGAGGCTTAAAATTCTTTTTCTTCTTTTACGTGAAGCAACGTGGTTTACTGATCTTGGCATAATTAAATGATTTGTGAATGTTAGCGTCGCATTTCACAGCGAACTTGAGGCTAAAAGCATTCTGATTTTTGACTAAGAAAATGGTGTTTTTAAAAGTATGATTGTTGACTATTTCAAGCAAAGCATTTCTTTAACGTTGGTCAAGTCAGTCTTGCAAACAAGAGCTGAATGAGTTAGGTTACGTTTTTGTTTGGTTGTTTTTTTTGTCAAAATGTGGCTTTTAAAAGCGTGTTTTCTTTTGATCTTTCCTGTTCCGGTAAGGGTAAACCTTTTTTTGGCACCGGAGTTAGTTTTCATTTTTGGCATTGTTACTATATTTATTTAATTGTGTAATCTATATTGAATATAAGACGCAAGCCTTGCGTCTCTACATCTT
>SESF01030729.1_pt1 | contig 27566 bp, 26 predicted proteins | sample 3171521 | NCBI WGS metagenome assembly SESF01 (sample SAMN10866945, study PRJNA518727) | freshwater metagenome | biome: subpolar coniferous forest; feature: holomictic lake; material: water; isolation source: holomictic Lake 227, 6 m and 8 m depth | place: Canada: near Kenora, Ontario | collected...
AATCGAGGCAGCGGCCGACCTCGTAGCGGACCTTGAGCATGCCTTCACAGGGAGATAAGCGCATGAATGAAGCCAGTGGCAGGGGAGAGATCGGCCAATGTGACAGCGACCACTGCTGGTCGTCGCTTCGCGCCGAGGTGGCCGCGATAGCTGCTTCCGAGGCGATGCTGGCGAGCTTCCTCCACGCGACGGTCCTGAACCACGGCAGCCTCGAGGATTCCCTTTCCTATCTCCTGGCGGAGAAACTTGCGTCGGCCCACCTCTCGTCGATGTCGCTGCGGGAGGTCATCGACGAGGCCCTGGCTGCTTCGCCGGAGATCCGGCAAGCCATCCGCCGCGACCTGGACGCTGTCGTGGAGCGCGACCCTGCGGCACGAGGCTTTGCCCAGCCCTTCCTCCATTTCAAGGGCTTCCACGCCCTCGAGTCCTACCGCGTGGCGCATTGGCTCTGGGAAGCCGGGCGCCGTGACCTCGCCTTTCACCTCCAGAACCGCATTTCGATGGTCTTCGACCTCGACATCCATCCTGCCGCAAGGATCGGCGAGGGCATCCTGATCGACCACGGCACCGGCGTCGTCATCGGGGAAACCGCGGTCATCGGCGACGACGTGTCGATGCTCCATGGCGTCACCCTTGGAGGCACCGGCAAGGAGCGAGGCGACCGGCACCCCAAGATCGAAAGCGGGGTATTGCTCGGCGCGGGAGCTATCGTGCTCGGCAACGTGCGCGTGGGCAAGGGCTCAAAGGTCGCCGCGGGTTCGGTGGTCCTCGAGGAAGTGCCGGCCCATCACACCGTCGCCGGCGTTCCCTCGAAGGTAGTCGGCCGGCCGAACGCGGAGGAACCCTCCCTCTACATGGACCAGTGCCTGGAATATGACTTTGTCATCTGAGGGATTGCCACCGTGTGGAATCGGCTCAAAAACGTGGAAATTTGAGTTTGGCGGATATACAAAAGATGAATTATTGGCCCAATTGCAGGCTGCCTCGATAATGCTCAATGAGAATGCGCGCATCCTTTTTTCCAGTGAGCTATTCAGGACTGCCGCGTCCAGGGAGTCGGCCTTGATAATTGAAATATCGGTTGTCGATCTAGGTTTTCCAGAAGGAGCGCCATTTCCCGAAATACTGGATCGGGCAGAAGAGTTGGGACTATCTTCATGCCCCATGGAACTCGGTCCGTATTTCCGACTTCACTACCTGGATCAAATCGAACATGCTGAAACCCGCAGGAATACAGCGCCTGCTGGTTCGATAACAATCATGTCTCAACCCTTGTCGGATTCCAATGATTTCCCAAAAGGCTTCTACCTGCGGAAGATTGAGGGCACATTATGGCTTCGTGGATATACCTGCGACATGGAGCATATTTGGGAACCTGGCGACAGGCTCGCATTCAGGGTACGTGTTCCCGGCGGACCTGTGGGATTGATATAACCGCTAACTACGACGTTCGTATCGAGTACGACCCTCATGTCTCCTGTTCTTTTCGGGCAAGGAAGGCTTCTGCATCGATTTCTTCTTCTCGCGGGCGGATTTCCACGTCCAACGCGGCAATCCAATGAAGACCAGGCTCTACGACATGTATGCCCGCTTCCTCCGCTGGGCCAGCGACCGCATCGACCGGAACGGTATAGTTGCCTTCATCACCAACCGCAGCTTTATCGACGCCCGCACCTTCGACGGCTTCCGCAAGGTCCTCGTCGAGGAGTTTGACGAGATCCACGTGGTGGACTAAGGCGGGGACGTGCGGAGCAATCCCAGGTTGTCGGGGACGACGCACAATGTCTTCGGCATCCAGACCGGGATGGCGATCTCGTTTCTGGTGCGAAAGGACAGGCCCGTTGTGGCCAAAAATCTGCGCCGGCAGGGGAAGGTGCTCGTCGCGGACTTTCCGCACGCCGTCTGGGACTACAAGCTCGGGAATCGCAGCGCTGGAGAGTGGGTTCTCGACCAGCACGCCGACTACAGGCCTAAGGACAAGACGGTAGCGGAGAAGTTCCACAGCTACCGGCTGGCCGACCACGTGGACGAGGTGGTGGAGCTTCTGAAAAAGGTGACGAGAGAGAGCGTGGGATTGCTGGGCAATCTGGGAGGAATGCGCTGAATGTGGGCTGAAAAACGCGAGGTGGCTAATCATTGAGTGATGGAGCACCATGAAGGTATGGCTCCATCGGAAGGTAGCCAGTCCAAGGTAATCTGGACCGATTACTTGAAATACCGGGCCGCGCTGCGAGGTTACGAACTCGCAAGCATAGAACAGATCATACGCTTTGCCGAGGAGAGGTACCTGGATACAGCGACGCAGCGAATGGTCGCAATCGGGCGTCACGGTTCAGCCCTGGTGCTGGTTCCTTATGAGGTAGTGGAATCAGGGCGCACGCCAATTACCATCCATGCCACTTGTCGACAACAGATCAATTTCTGACTGAAGACAGGGGCTACGCGAATGCATGAGACGAAAATGGAGTATTGCTCGGGAGAGGATATTCTCCCTATCAGCCTCGCCCCTGGCCCGGAATCGGAGAGCGTCGAGCTGAGTCCCTTCATCACCGCGGAACTCGGCGAAGGTGGCGATCTGATCGGAATCGAGATTATCGCAGCGAGCATCTAGCTGGCGCGCCCAATCCTCAGTAGCTTTCCTTGCATGGACCAGATTCGTTTGAAGGCTGAATTCGCGGTTTCCGCCTTGGAACTCTACTCGGCCTGGCTCGATCCGCTTCTTCATGGCTCCATGTCCTACGGGGGTGAGGCTCACATCGAGGCTGTCATCGGCGGGGCTTTTGACTGCGGGGATGGTTACATCAGCGGGAAGAACCTCGAACTCGACCCAGGCGCGCGCATCCTGCAGAGCTGGAGGACCACAGATTTTGCCGGGGACCAGGCCGAGACGCTGCTCGAGCTGAGCTTCCAGGACAGCACGAGCGGATGCACGCTCACCCTCGTGCACACGGGCTTTCCGGCAGAGCAGGTTGACGAGTACCGGCAGGGCTGGGAGGAATATTATCTCAGGCCAATGAAGGTGTACTTCGGCTAGCCTCTCCGTCTGCGGTCAGGCCCTGTAACGGCTGACAGCCTGACAGTCGCTGCTTCCGCGCCAGGGAACCGGGCGAGGCGATTGATGGATTCTCGTCTTGACGAGCCCCTCCCCTTCCCTGCCATCATCCTTGGCATGGTCCGTGCTTTTTCCCGTACCGAACTTCTCCTTGGCGCCGAAGCCATGGCCTGTCTCGAAGCCTCTACTGTCGCCATCTTCGGCATAGGGGGCGTTGGCTCCTGGGCTGCGGAAGCCCTGGCCCGTGCAGGGGTCGGAGGCTTTGTCCTCGTCGATGACGATGCGGTTTGCATCACCAACATCAACCGCCAGCTCGTCGCCCTCCGCGCAACGGTCGGAAGGCCCAAGGTAGAGGTGATGGCTGAGCGCATCCTGGCGATCAATCCGAAAGCGAAAGTGAGCACGTTTCAGGAGTACTACTGCGCCGAATCGGGGCCGCGCCTCCTCCAGCCCGGTATCTCCTACGTCGTCGACGCCATAGACACGATCACAGCCAAGGTCGATCTCATCTCCCGCTCGCAGGCGATGGGAATCCCCCTCATGAGCTCACTCGGCGCGGCAAGCAAGCTCGATCCCACCCGCCTCGAGGTCACCGACATCAGCCTGACCTCGATCTGCCCCTTTGCCCGCATCGTGCGGAAGGAGCTCCGCAGGGTGGGCATCACGAGTCTCAAAGTGGTGTATTCGCGCGAGCCGCCGATCAAGGCCAACGAGGCGGACAATCCCTGCCGGAGCGACTGTGTCTGCCCGAAAAAGGATCGCGTCTGCACTGCCAAGCGGAGCATCCCGGGAACGAGCCCCTTCGTGCCGCCGGTGGCGGGCTTTATCATAGCCGCTGAGGTGGTAAAGGATCTGATTGGCAGCCGGCGGTAGGACCTTCGGGTCAGCCCAGGAGTTCCACAAGTCGTAGCCTCGGGATACCCCGAAAGTCCCGGCTGTTCATGGTGATGGTTCGGGTTGCAGTAAAGTCGTTTCTATTTTTTTGCGTTTCTTATCTGACATCGAGGCATCAATATATTTATGCTTTGATGCATGAGAACCACCCTAACCCTTGAAGACGATGTGTCGGTGCTCCTCGCACAGCGACAGGAAGCTCTGAAAATGACCCTGAAAGATGCCGTCAACATAGCCTTGCGCCGCGGCCTTACCGAAGACGTCCACGAGTCCGCCGGGGTCCCCTATTGGACTCCGACAGTTTCGCTGGGAAAACCACTGCTCACCAATCTCGACAAGGTCGCCGAGCTGCTTGCAGTCGCCGAAGGCGAGGGATTTTCGTGATCCTGGTCGATGCAAACCTCCTGGTGTACGCGTAGTCAAGGAAATGCCCCAGCATGTGGCCGCAAAGGCCTGGCTCGATGGTCGCATCAACGACTTTGCGCCAGTAGGTCTACCCTGGCCCTCGCTCTTGGGTTTTCTGCGGCTTACAAGCAACCCCAGGATCTTTTCCCAGCCGCTTGACCTGGACGCCGCCTGGGACATCGTCAAAGGCTGGCTTGCCTGCCCCAAGGTCTGGATTCCAAAAGAAACGGAGGACCATGCGGCAATCCTCCGCCACCTTCTGCCCTTTGCCGCGCCGGGAGCCAATCTGGTACCAGACCTCCACCTGGCTGCGCTCGCCCTCGGGCACGGCCTGATAGTCTGCTCAACCGATGCCGATTTCGCGAGATTCAAGCCTGTGCGCTGGGAGAATCCTTTGGGATGATTGTGCCTCACCCTCAGCTACCCGCAAGTGAGAGCATGGGCCCGATGATCCCCCGTTGCGAGCGCCTCGACGAGCGTGATGATCGCCGCGGGGGAAAATAGCGCGAGCCCCGGGCAAGCTGCTGTCTGGCGACGAGGGCCATGCCGGGCGCTGCCCCAAGCTCCGGTCAGGATGAGCGTGCGTGGACGAGCTGCCTGAACTAGGCCCGGGCTAGAAGTCCAGGGCCTCGCCCTGCTTCAAGAGCCGAACAGTGCCGGGAAAATCGGTGAAAGAGAGAAAGTCGTCACGGGGTTGCAGGTCCGACCGCTCCTGGGCCGTGGCCAGCCTGAACTCCTTTTCGCGGGTTTCAAGCTCGGGCCTAAGCCTTCGCGCTTCCTCGAGGTTCCCTGCCTTGCCGGCCTTTTCGATGGCCGATGCCGTCTCGACGAGCCTGAGGGCGCTCACGCTGGCCGAGGCGCCCTTGAGGCGGTGCGCGAAGGATCCGACCCTGCCTGCCTCGCCTGCGTCGAGGGCCTCGAAGAGGTCTCCGAGCTGGCTGGAGAGCTCTCCCAGGTAGGACTCGAGGAGGTCTGCCATGAGCTCTTCGTCGTTCATGGTCCGGGAAAGGAGGGCAGGCCGGTCAAAGACGGGCATCTGTCCCGGTGGGTACGTGGGCGCTGCCTTGGGCTGCTGGGGGTCTGGTCCGGCGGCGGAGGCTGCTGTTCCCGCAACTCGGGCCACAGGCGCCCCTGCGATTTCCCCAGGCTGGTCCTGCGATGACGCAGGGCCTTTGCCGATTTTCGGAAGCCAACGCTCGATGGCTGCAGCAAGCCGATGCGGCTCTACCGGCTTGGACAGGTAATCATCCATACCAGCTTCGAGGCAGTGCTCGCGATCTTCAGGTTGCGCGTTCGCCGTCATCGCGATGATGGGAATGGTCCTGATCGGCCCCGCCAGCTTCCTGATCGCGCGGGAGGCTTCAAAGCCATCCATGACGGGCATCTGGCAATCCATGAGGACCAGGTCGTAGGGTATCCCGGCGAGGGCCTCGAGGGCCTCCCTTCCATTGGCGACGGCATCGACCCGGTGGCCCATGCGCTCGAGGAGCTTGGTGGCGACGAGCTGGTTGGTCTGGTTGTCTTCGACGAGGAGGATGCGGGCCTTCCTGGCGAGGGGGGCTTCGGTGCTGGGCAGCGAGATAAGCTCATCCGGTTCCCCGTTGGCAGCGGCTGTGGCCAGGCATTCGCGCAGCTCCAGCTCGGCGGGGGGCTTGTTGAGGTAACCCGAGAATCCGAGGCCCGCGTAGCGGGCTGCATCGCCCCGCTTCCAGGTCGAGGACATGATAGCAAGCTTGATGGTCCGGAGTTCCGCCCCTGCCCGTATGAGGCTTCCCAGGCGGAGGCCATCCATGTCGGGTAGTTCCATCGCAAGGATGGCCATCGAGAAGGAGTCTCCCCCCTCGACAGCGGAATTGAGCGCTGCCAGGGCTGCCTCCCCCGTGGCTACCGACTCGTAGCGGCAGCCCCAGCTGGCGAGCAGGGAGGTAATGACAAGGCGGCTGGCGTCGTGCCCGTCAGCCACGAGGACGCGCAGGACACTCAGGCTTCCGCTGCTGAACTCGGTCGAGAGCTGTCCGACCGGACGCTTTTCGAAGGCGGCCGTAAACCAGAAGGTCGAGCCGCGTCCTTCCTCGCTGTCGACGCCGATGCTCCCGCCCATGAGTTCTGCGAGCTGCTTCGAGATGGCCAGGCCGAGTCCCGTGCCCCCGTATTTCCTGGTCATCGAAGTGTCGATCTGGGAGAAGGAGGTAAAGAGAAGCCCCAGTTTTTCGCTCGGGATACCGATGCCCGTGTCAGTCACCGCAAAGCGGATCATGGCCAGGGAATCGTCCTCCGCTCCGGCTCTGTCCCCAGGGCTGTCCACGAGGCTCACTGCCAGGGTGATGCTGCCCGTCGCGGTGAACTTGATCGCATTGCTGAGGAGGTTGATGAAGATCTGCCTGAGCCTCCCGGGATCGCCACGGAGGTGGAGGGGCACGTCGGGATCGATGGCAGAACGCAGGTCGAGGCCCTTCTCCCTGGCGCGCATTGCGAGGATCTCCACCGAATCCTCGATGGCCACGCGGAGGTGGAAGTCGATGTTTTCCAGGTCGAGCCTGCCGGCTTCGATCTTCGAGAAATCGAGGATGTCGTTGATGATGGTGATGAGGGCTTCGCCACTGGTGCGGACCACCTGCGCATACTGCCGCTGCTCCGGGTTGAGCGAGGTGTCCATGAGGAGGCCGGTCATGCCGATGATGCCGTTCATCGGTGTGCGGATTTCGTGGCTCATCGATGCGAGGAAGGCACTCTTGGCCTGGTTGGCGGCCTCCGCCTGCGTCATGAGGTCGCGCGCCCGGGCTGTAGCCTCCGCGAGGTACTGGTTGCTTCTCCGGAGCTCCGCCTCGGCTTTTTTCTGGGCCGAAAGGTCCACCATGACGGTCAGCATGGTGGGCGCTGCCGCGGCCGTACCCTCGCCGTCGCCCTCGAGGAACTCCGCCGAGATCAGCCCGTCCATGAGCTGTCCGTATTTCGATCGGACCTTGAGCTCCATCCCGACAATCCGCCCGCTGTCCCGGAGCTCCCAGGTGGCTGCTGTCCTGATGTCCCTGTCGGGGAAGAGTCCCAGCTCGACCATGGAATGGCCGATCACCTCTTCGCGGGTAAAGCCAAGCCGCGTGAGGAATGCGTTGTTGACGTCCAGGAGGGTCGTTTCCTCGATGCTGCTCAGGCTCATGGGCGCCGGGTTGGCGTTGAACAGGCGGCGGAATTTCTCCTCGCTTGACTGAAGGTGTCGTTCGGTTTCCTTTCGGGCGGTGATGTCGGAGAATGTACCGATGATGCGGATGGGCCAGCCGCCTGAGTCACGCTCGACCGCCTTGCCCCGGTCGAGGGCCCAGCGCCAGGATCCATCGCAGTGTCGTATCCGGTATTCGCAATAATAGATGGCTGATTCACCGTCAATGTGCCGCTGCAAGGCGGCAAAGATCGCGTCGCGGTCATCGGGATGGAGGCGGCTGTCCCACTCCGAAAGCCCGTCTCCTACTTCCTGGTCGGCCAGGCCGAGGAGCGCCTTCCACTGCCTGCTGTAGTGGACGGTGCTGGCGGCTATGTTCCAGTCCCAGACCCCGTCTCCCGAGCCCTCAAGCGCAAACTGCCAGCGCGATTCCGCCTCGGTCAGGGCCCGTTCCGCTTCGATACGCTCGGTGATGTTGTTGATGATCGCGTTGAGGACCGTGCGTCCGGCGAACTGGATTCGGCTCACTGAAATCTCGACTTCGCGGGTCGATCCGTCGGCGACCCGGTGCTGCGAGATGAAGCGGCGACCCTGGCCAGGAACCACTTTGGCCATGTCGCCTTCGATTTCCGGGCGGCTACGAAAGCTGAAATCGAAGATGGTCATGGTGAGGAAGTCCCACCTCGGCCAGCCGTAGAAGGCAAGCGCAGCCTCGTTCGCGTCGATGACGGCCCCATCGGCGGGATCGATGAGGAGCATCACTGCCGAGTTGGATGCGAACTGGTTGCGGTAGGATTCTTCGCTCTGGGCAAGCTCGCGGGTCCGTACGGCCACCAGTCGCTCGAGGTCCTCGCGCCGGTTGAAGACCTGGCCGATGGAGAGGGACATGATGAGGGACAAAAGGATACCTACGGTACCTGCCACGGTATCGTTGCCAAGCGGGTACAGATTCAGGAAGCCGGGCCCGGCGTAGGCGCTGATGGAAAAGACCTTGCCGAAGAGCAGGATCGGACGCGACAGGTAGAGCTCGGGTGCCGGGGGGATCCCTCCTCGCCAGGCAGTGGAGAGGCGGTAGGGGTCCTGTCCCTCGCGCAGCAGGGAGAGGGACAATAAGGCGGTGTCGTCCTGCATGAAACCGCTTGCAAGGGCTCCCGTGCGGAGCACTGCCAGCACGAAGCCCCTGAGCTGCCTGCCTTCCCCGCTTCCAAGGACCGGACGGAACACGAGCATCCCGGACTGCGAGTTCCTGGATTGGACGAGTACGATCGGGTCGGTGGCCGTGGCGAGTCCGATGCGGGCAGCTTCGAGGAGGGCCGCGCGGCGCAGGGGCTCCGAGCCCAGGTCATAGCCGAGGGCTGCTTCGTTCCCCTCCAAGGGCCAGACCAGGCCGACGGGGTAGAAGACCGGTCGGTCGGCGGCTGGGACCTTTTCGTCATTCTGGGTCTTTTGCCAGATCGAGTAGCTCGGCCTTCCTGCTGCCCTCCGTTCTGCAACATATCGTTCGCTGTCTGGGGCAGGCACAGCGGGTATCCATTCCCAGGCCTGCACCGCTGGCTCCTTGGCGAGATGCGTTGCGAAGGTGCTGAACTGCTCTTCGGTCACTGATTGGTCAGCCAGGAAGAGGGCTGCCATACCCTCGAGCTTCTCGTTCGAGATGCTCCGGAGCCGTTCCGCCAGCACCGAGGTCCGTACGGTCGCAAACTGGTCAAAGGCGCGTTTCCGGTCGGAAACCTGGGTCTGGTGGAAGACCAGCGCGATGATGAGGCTCAGCACGAGGCCAGTGGCTCCCACCGTTGCTGCCTCGATGTGGCGCATCCAGTCTGGACGACTTTCACCAAGGCGGCTACGTCGCAGGCGCAGCAACTTGCCGGTGAGTATGAGGGTGAAGACCGCGAGGAACAGGAGGGTCGGCGTCAACGCTGCCCGGAAGAGCCTTCCGTACCAGGCCCCTGCGTCGAGGTCAACCTGGAGCACCGCGACCGTACTCCGGCCCTCCTCGTCGATGATGGGGATGGTCGCCGAAACCCAGGTGCCCCTGCTGTCCCGGACTGGTCCTCCGAGCCTGGGAATCGCGGTGCGGAAGACTTCGAGCACGGAGGGGGATGCATAGGACTGGACCTGGCCGGGGAGGGATAGGGAGGCTGAACCCGGGGGCTCGCTGTCGACAAAGAGGAACATACTGTTGTCGGCCCTTCGGCCGATGATGGAGATGAAGCGGATGAGGGGATCTCCCTCGCGGAGAAGCCCGAGCTGCCCCTTGAGCCGCCAATAGACCTGGTTGTCGAAGTCGTTGCTGCTGCCCTGCAGGCTGTAGACAAGGCTGGAGGGGATGGTCTCACCAGCCATGATGACGTTCCGGAGCGAGTCGGCTCGTAACTCGCTGTCGGCTCCTTTCACCGTAATAATGGTGATGGCGAGGCCCAGCAGGCTCGTCGCTATCAGAAATAAGCTTGTCAGTCCCGGTTTTTGCCGCTGAGGCTTCGGGGGCTTTTTCTTGCGCTTCATTGCGGCACCGGCCTATACCCTCGGCGCATAGTGCGAGTCATGGAAGGAGAGGCGGCAGGCGACCCCCGCGGTCGTGTCGAAGGCAAGCTGCCCGCCAAGCTGGCTTTCTGCGAGATCGACCATGCTTCGCAGCCCGAGCTTCCCGTCTCGCCTCGGGTCAAAACCGGGGGGGAACCCCACCCCGTCGTCGGAAAAGTGCAGGTTGATGCTGCCATCACCCGACTGGGAAAGGCTGATTCGAATCGTCCCTCCGCTGCGTCCAGGAAAGGCGTGCTTGAGGGAATTGGAGAGGAGCTCGCTCAGGATGAGTCCGCAGGGCAGGGCGCTGTCGAAGATGACGCTGATCTCCTCTAGCTCGGTGACGAAGGAAACGGATTCGGGAGCTACGCCGAGGGCCCTCAAGACAAGGCCGATGAGGTCCTTGATGTAATCCGCGAGGTTGAGATGGGAAAGATCCTTGGCGTCCATCAGCTTCTGGTGCACCAGGGCCAGCGAGCCGATGCGGACCTGGGATTCCGCAAAGGCGGCCTTCATCCGCTCGTCGTCATAGGACTGGGCCTGGAGGTCGAGCATCCCGATGATGACCGACATGTTGTTCCTCGTGCGATGGTACAGCTCGCGGAGGAGGACTTCCTTTTCTGCGAGGGCCTTCCGGATCGCCGCCTCGGCTTTGCTGCGCTCCGTGATATCGAGCGAGGAGATCAGCACCCGCGAGAGGTCCTCCTCGTGGCCGGGTTGGACGATGAGGGAGAGCTCCGTGAGGATACGCTGGCCATGAAGGTTCCGGAGAGGGATCTCTGCATGGAAATGGGTCCTGCCCTCGGCCAGTGCGGCGAGTTCCTCCCGGAAGACCGAATAGGATTCCACGTCGAAGATATCGGGGAGGGAAGGCGACAACTCGGCCTTTTCCCTGGCGCCAAGCAAGGTGACGCTCGCCTGGTTGACGTCGATGATGCGGATCAGGCCGGCCAGCCTCCGGACTTCCTCCGGGTTTTGTCGCAGCCACTCCCCGATGTCAGCTATGCCCCCTGAGCGCAGGGCGTCGAACTCTGCCTTGATGGCCGAGAAGTCTTCTTCCCAGACTGCGGTTGGCGAGTCCTCGAAGAGGGATCGATACCGCGCCTCGCGGTCACGCTGCTTCTTCGCCTCGCGCTTGCGCTCGGTGACGTCGCGGAGGATGACGAGGGTATAGTGATTCTCCGCAGCAAAATAGGATGAGACCCGTACTTCCAGGTCCCGCTTCGAGCCGTCGCGGCGCAGGGCGACGATCTCGTAGTCCGAGGATGCCTCGCTCTGGTTCCGGATCCTGGCTTCCATGTTGGCGGCCACCAGGTCCCTGCTTTCTGGGGCGACGCGGTCGAGGATGGGAGTTCCCATGAGTTCGTCGGGGCTGGAAAAGCCGAAGAGGAAAGCGAAGGCCGCGTTGACGTAGGTGTAGCTTCCCTGCAGCGAGATTCCGATCGCATCCCTGGAGTTGTCGAGGATGCTCCAGGGGATGGTTCGGGACCTCTCTTCCCCTGGGTGGGGGAAGGGTTTGGGCGGAGTCCCATCGGCTGTTGATTGGGGAGCCTCTCGGCGGATTTCCATGCTGCCTCTTGAAGGAATCCTGTTTGAGCCTGTGCCGGGTGGGGCACTTCGAAGTCCGGAGCGGGATCGTTCTCGCCTCGACCGGGAGCGGCAACACTAGGGCGATTCGAAGGCTTTGTCAAACCCGGCTGTGCCCCCCCCTGGGGCTGCCCTCACGAAAGCAGTTTCCCGCCCTTCACCACCTTTGCCACCTGGTTCATGCCCACGTTGTAGGCCAGGTGCCTGTAGGAAGGCGCGTCGAGGACCAGGAGGTCAGCGCATTTGCCCACCTCGATGCTTCCTCTGCTGTCGGCCAGGCCGAGGGCCGCCGCCCCCCCCAGGGTGGTGGCTGTCAGGGTTTCTTCAAGCGAAAGGCCCAGATACAGCACGGCAATCGCAAAGATCAGGGGGAAGGACTGGCTGTAGCAGGAGCCGGGGTTGAGGTCCGAAGCCAGGGAGAGGGCGCAGCCTGAGTCGATCATGAAGCGCGCGTTCGCATAGGGTTCACGGAGGGAAAAGGCCGTGAGGGGGAGGTTGGTCGCCACCACCCCCGCCTTCGCCATCCTCTCAATGTCGGCGGGAGCGGCTTTCAAAAGGTGGTCCGCGCTCGTCGCCCCGAGTTCAGCTGCCAGGCCCGCCCCACCGATGCGTTCGATCTCGTCGGCGTGGAGCTTCAGGCCAAAGCCCAGGTCGGCGGCCGCCTCGAGGTACCTCCGCGAGTCGGCCAGCTCAAAGACATTCCGCTCGCAGAAAACGTCGCAGAAACGGGCGTAGCCCTGGGCCCTCACGGCAGGCAGGACCTCCGCGATCACGAAATCCATGTAGTCCGAGGCCCGGCCCTCGAACTCGGGCGGCGTGGAGTGGGGACCCAAAAAAGTGGGTACTATGTCTATCGGCCCGGATTCCGAGAGCAGGTGCATCGCCTGTAGCTGGCGGAGCTCCGTGTCGAGGTCGAGTCCGTAGCCCGACTTTCCCTCGACGGTGGTGACCCCGAGGGCGAGCATCTTCCCGAGGCGCCTGCTCCCGGTCTCGACGAGTTCCTCGACTCTGGCCGCGCGCGTGGCCTTCATGCTCGTGCGGATGCCCCCGCCCCGTCGGTGGATCTCCATGTAGGGCAGTCCCCCCGCCCGCCAGAGGAACTCCTCGTCGCGGAAGCCGCCGAAGACAAAGTGCGTGTGGCTGTCCACAAAGCCGGGTATGACCGCGCTTCCGCCAGCGTCGAGCGTCGGCATTCCCACGCTGGCGCGCGCGAGCTCCGGGTCAGCCTCAAATTCCGCGCGCGTCCCGACCCAGGCAATGATCCCCTCGCGGACGAGGACCACCGCGTCCCTGGTGACCTCGACCCGGCCCATGGCCTCCCTGCCCCGGGGCGGCCCGAAGCCGGTCGGCGTCGCCAGCTCGCCGATATTACTAATTATGATGGAACCCTCGCCCGGGCCGCGCCTGCCTGCGCTGGCGTCAACCCTGCCCGCGCCAGCGTCAACCCTGCCCGCGCCAGCGTCAACCCTGCCCGCGCCAGCGTCAACCCTGCCCGCGCCAGGGGTGGCGCTCATTCGGCGACCATGAGGATGGCCGACCAGGCCAGCAGGGCTGCCAGAACCAGGTTGAAGGCCAGCATTTTCTTCCCGCTTCCGAGGAGGCGGGAGATGGCGGTGCCGGTAAGGCACCAGAGGTTGATGGAGGTAAAGCCGACCAGGGCCAGGCCGAGGGACGAAAGCACGGCCTTCTGCCAGGAGCCCAGGAGGATCGTCGGGAACATCCCATAGATCGTGATCCCGTACAGGATGACCTTCACATTGATCAGTTGGAGGAGGAGGCCGGAGCCGAAGGAGAAGCCCCTGACCTCGACCGCGGTCGGGCCTGCAACCGAGCCCGCGGGCGTGACCGTGTTTGTGGCCGCGGCCGGGCTGCTACCCTTGTCGGCCTTCCCGTGGAGGAAGAGCGAGACCGCAAGATAGAGCATGTAGGCGAAGCCCAGCCACTTGAGCCAGGGGATGACGGGTGCGAAGGCTCCCTGGATGGCCGCGTTGAAAAGGCCTGCGACGAGCATGGTGAGGAAAAAACCCGCCGCGATTCCCAGGAGGAAGGACAGTGAGCGCTGGTAACCGATGGCGGAGCCCGCGGCTGTCGCCGAAAGGTTGTTCGGTCCCGGCGTAAATGTCGTAACTAATACATAGGTAGTGAAGGCCGCTGTCTGGAGGTCCATGGTTCTGCCTAGCCCCGGAACAGGGGGTCGAGCCCGATGCTGCCCGAGAGTTCCGCCCTGAATGCCGGGTCTCCCACCCAGGCGAGCCGCGACTCCACACGCGAGAGCTGCTCGCGGACTCGCTTTACGGTCGGACCCTGGTCATCGCCGCGCTCCTCCAGGAAGCTCCCGAGGTGCAGCGCGGCAGCTTTCATCCTTCCCCCCTCGCTCGCTGCAAAGGCGTCGAGGCGGGACCTGTACCAGCCGGAAGCCAGCACGGACTCCCGCGAAAACAGGCCCCTGACAGCGGGGTCGTCGAGGCCCAGGCCCTTGTAGCTGCCTTCGGCCATGATGTGGAGGAGGGCAGTCAATGGAGGTATCGCGCCGCGGTCGGCCGATCCGTCTTCGATGTAGGCCCGCGCGGCCCTGGCCTGTGCCCGCGCGATGTTTTCGACGCCGGCGGCGAAGTCGGGCAGGTCCTGGAGCTCGGGCCGGAGCATCTCCTCAGGGAAGACCGTCACCGGCGTGTCGAAAATCCTTCCGAGATAGGTGCTTGCAAACAGGGCGGTGATCCGCCAGCCGAGGCGGCTCGCGGGGATGGTCCTTCCCTCAAAGGTGAAGTCCAGCACGCGCTCGAGGTAGCCGTTGCGGATCATGGTGCCCGTGTCGCGCTCCTCGGGCGTAAGCCGGGACCAGAGCTCCGGCACGAGGAGGGAGATGTCGTGCTCGACCCGGAACCCTCTGCCGATGTGCCCCGCCGCCGTGGTAAAGCCGTCATGGCCGGCGAGGATGAAGGAAAGCAACAAATTATTAAGGTCAGTGGTAGGAACAAGGGCATTGAAGGGACCCTTGGTGAGGGCTCCCTCGCTGCCGGCTCCCGTGGTCGAGGGGCTCTTGCCGGTAAGCGAGCAGATGAAGTCCATGAAGAGCTCGGGGAGTTCCTGGTAATGGATGGGTCCGTAGACGGCCAGCGGGAGTATGCCTGGTTCCGCGGGGTTGTTGCGCCGCCCGGGCAGCACGGAGTGGACGGGGTTGAGGACGGGCTGGCCCATGGGGATGCCACGGAAGAGCCGCGTGCCGAGTTCGGCGAGCCAGTTCCCGCGGGCGTCCACAAGCGAAGGGTCCAATTGAAGGTACCGGGGGTTTTTCGTGGGTTTGCCGTCCACGAGGCGCAGCTTGTCGCTCGCCACGAACCACTGGTGCCGGCTGTCAGCGGCAGCGGCCTGGATAAAGGCCCGCATGGGGTCGCTGTATTCCGAGAAGGTCACCACCTTCTCCACCATGCGTGCTGCCTTGAGGCGCGGCAGGGCGTCGAAGTTGGAGATGAAGTTGTCGTTGCGGGCGAGGTCTTCCTCTGCCTTGCGGTCGTAGCCGCGCAGCACCGCGTCGTCGGGACGCTGGAAAAAGCGCGCCTCGCAGTTCCTGGCGAATTTGAGCGACTGGCCGGGCTTGACCCACCAGGGCAGGCCCGAAAGTCCGGCGGCGGGGACGGTCACGCTCACCGTGATGTCGTCCTCCCACTGCACCTTTACTGCGGGCATGAAGTCCTGCCGCAGCTTGAAGGTCCGCTGCTTGCCCGTGGCGTCGCGGCCTACCCTGAGGTAGGAACCCTGCACGACGCGGCCGGCGAATTTGATGATGTTGCCCGGCGCCCCGTTGACCGCGTCGACGGTGAAGCGCGACTCCCAGTCCTCACCCCACTCCCTGCGCCAGAAGCGCTTGATCAGGAAGACCAGGGCCTTGATGCGCTCCGGGATGGAGCGGAGCCACGTGTTGTGTGAATCCGTGTAGAGCGTGGAGGGCGACAGGAGCTTGATGACCGAGCCGAGCGAGCGCTCCGGCGAGAGGATGGGCCGGTGGTCCTCGCGGCGCTCAGGATCGTGCTCGCGGAAGCGGTGCGCGTAGTCGCCCTTGATGATGCCCCGCACCATCGCCATGTCTGCCTCGAAGTCGCCCGTAGTCAGGGGGTAGTAGGCGATCGCGTCCGAAATCGACTTCGAGATCTCCGACTTCCCGCCCCCTGACACGGTACAGGGCTTGTGGCAGAGGAGTCCCTCAGCGGCCTTGCCGACGAGGCGCCAGGCCTTCGAACCCGGGTGGCGGTCCATGCGAACCTGGTAGCCTGTGGGATGCACGTAGACCTCGTTCGGCAGCACGCCGAGCGCGCACTCCTGTCCCTCCCGCTTCCAGCGCGCGCGCTGGTCCTCGAGGGAGATGACCGCGTCGCCGGGCAGGTAGACGATGTCGGGAAAGCGCCGGTCGACTCCGTGGCCGTCGGGGAACCACTCCACCGCCTCGCCCATGATTTCGCGGACGCGGCTGATACCGTGGCCCTGGGCACGGAGATCGAGGTCGGGGACAAAGCGCGTTCCGATGCTGTAGGCCGGGAAGACCAGGGCTCCCCCCGAGTGCTCCTCCTCCGCCAGCCCGTGGAGGTTGGCCGAGTAGGAGATCTGCGTCTTCACTTCCTTTTTTGCGTAGCCGAAATAATTGTCTGCAATGATCGACACGATGACGCCCCGTGCGTCGCGGGCGGTGATCTTGAAGGCCTTGCCCTCGTTGTAGAGCTCTCCAGGGTCCTTCCATGCCATGCCGTCGCGGCGCTGGCGCTCCGTCGCGTCCTCCCAGCGTGGAAGTCCCAATTGGACCTTGGTCATGGTCACCAGGTGCGTCGCCAGGATGATGCAGCCCGAGTGGCCGGTCCAGTGCATCGGGGCGAGGGCCGCGTCGTTGTCCGGCACCCAGGGGTCGCCTGAGTTTCCGAAGATGCTTTCGATGAAGTCGAGGCTCGCGGCCAGCGAGCCCGGCGCGAAGAGGCGGATCTCCATCGCGCGTTCGTCCGAAAAGCCGGGAACCTCGGGCATCACAGGGGGCCGTATGAGAAGGGACAAAAAGCAGCGTGCGGGCTCAGCTCCGGTCGCGCTGAAGGGCAGGCACATGAGCTCGGCCGGCGGCGCAAGGGCTGCCGCCAAGAGGCGCGCGAAGGCAAGCTTGGGCACGGTCTTCTTGTCGGGAGGGACAGGCAGCCCTCCCTCCGTCACATGGAAAACACCCTCGGTAGTTCGACGATCGTTCGAGGGATTGTGGAGGATGCCGTTGCGGACGCGCCAGCTCGAGAGCGTGGGCGACTGGTGTTCGTGGGCGTCGGGAGGCAGCGACAGTTCGCGTCCCATGCCGTAGCGGTCGAGGACAAAGGTGTTGGCGGGCAGGTGTGGCACGGGCTCGCCCGAGTCCGCCAGGTAGTCGTTGAGAAAGGCCTGGATGCGGGCGTCCGAGGGAGGAAGCCGGTCGCCCAGGAGGCGGTTCTTCTCGCGGAGGTTCTCGAGGGTATCGGAGGCCAGTTCGACGAGGGAGGTGCCTTCCTTGACGTAGAGGGGCAGGCCGAGGGTTGCCAGCTTGATGTCGATATAGGAGACGAGGCGGCCATGGTCCCGCTCGGAACTCCTGTCAAGGCCGATCCCGAAATCTCGCTTGATGGGCATTGAATCTCCCTTCGCTTCCGGACTGAAGCCCGATCCCCTGTCCGGTTGTTTGTCCTATCGTAGCGAAAGGAGGCAGTCATGGTCGAGGGGGCGTTGTGACACTATTATATATAGTGTCACGAATCTGGCTTGCCCAAGCCTGGCCTCGCTTGACTGTCCTTACTTGACTGTCCTTACTTGACTGTCCTTACTTGACTGGCCTCGCTTGACTGGCAGCCCAACAAAACACAGAGTAGAGACGGTATTTTCAGGACTTTCCGGAGGTTTCCCTTGCATTGGATTACCCGCGCCCACATCCATGTCGACCGCGTCGCCTGCCCCTGGCTCATCAGCCGCTTTGTAGATTCCGACGCTGAGTTCCACTTTGTTGCCAAGGCCCTCGTGGATGAGGAAGCCAAGCGGCTCGGAGCCATCCCCTTTGACGCGCCGGGAGCCGAGCTCGGACATCGGGGGGACCATTGTTCCTTCCTGTCCATCATGGAAAAATACGCTCTCAAAGACCCGGCACTCACACTCCTTGCGGAGGTCGTGAACGCGGCAGACACCGACAAGCTGGACTCGAATCCCTACGCCGCAGGGCTCGAAGCGATTGCCCAGGGGTTTTCCCTCATGCATCCCGATGACCTCGAGAACCTCGAGCTCCAGTTCGGGGTCTACGACGCCCTGTATGCTTTTTTCCGCCTGAAGGCGAGGACAGCGTGAGCGCGACTGCGACCGGCGCCGCCGGGCCGGAACCCGGACATAGCCTGCGCGATATGCGCCTCCTTTTTGCGACGCGCTCCCTCAGGATGTTCTCCTACGGCTTCCTCTCGGTGGTCCTCGTCCTCTACCTCGCGGGCCTGGGCTTCGACGAGTGGCGCATCGGGCTCCTCCTCTCGCTCACCCTCCTGGGCGACACCCTCGTCTCGCTCTTCATCACGACAAGGGCCGACCGCTTCGGACGGAGGAAGATGCTCATACTTGGGGCCTTCCTCATGGTCGCGGCAGGCATTCCCTTTGCCCTTTCGGGCAACTTCCTGGTGCTTGTCATCGCAGCGACGATCGGCGTGATCAGCCCCTCCGGCAACGAGGTTGGGCCCTTCCTCGCCATCGAGCAGGCAGCTCTCTCGCAGACACTCACCGACGAGCGGCGGACGGCTGTGTTTTCCTGGTACAACCTCTCTGGGTCATTCTCGACAGCCTTCGGAGCGCTCGCCGGAGGATGGACTGCCCAGCTCCTTCAAGGTGGGGGGATGGACCCTGTTGCCAGCTATCGCACTTTGGTATTCGCCTACGCGGCCGCAGGTCTCGTTCTTGCCGCTGGATTCCTGGGATTGTCCGCCTCGGTGGAGGCTCCGGCCAACGCTGCGCCCGTCGGCAGGCTTGGGCTGGGCAAGTCGAAAAAGATCGTCCTGAAACTTTCAGCCCTCTTTTCCCTCGACGCCTTCGCCGGGGGCTTTGTGATCCAGAGCCTCATAGCCTACTGGTTCCATGTCCGCTTCGGAGCCCAGCCGGGACTCCTGGGGACGATATTCTTCCTGGCCAATATCCTGGCAGGCTTTTCCGCCCTTTCGGCGGCGGGGCTCGCCAAGCGCTTCGGACTGATAAATACAATGGTATTTACCCATATTCCGTCCAACCTGCTCCTGATCCTCGTGCCCCTCATGCCCAACCTGCCGCTGGCCATCGCGGTCCTCCTCCTGCGCTACAGCATCTCGCAGATGGATGTGCCTACCCGGCAATCGTACACGATGTCCGTCGTCAGCCCCGAGGAACGCTCGGCCGCCGCCGGCATCACCGGCATCGCCCGCACTACCGGGGCCTCGATCTCGCCCGCGATCGCAGGGAACCTCGTGGCGAATTCAGTAACCGCCAGCCTTCCCTTCATCATCTCAGGCGGGCTCAAGATCGTGTATGACCTGCTTCTGTACAGGTCGTTCAAGGGGAGCGAAAAGGCAAAGGCGCTGGAGGGTCAGAGCCCCAGGGGTTGACCCGCACAGCTGCACAAGCTGCCCTGCGCTGATCCCGAGGGCCAGCGCGATGCGGCGGCGACTTGATGCCCGGATCTTCGGGGAGGTTCCAGGCTTGGAATACGCGGCCTGGGAAATGCCGAGCCGCGTGGCGACTTCGGTCTGCGTGAGACCGCACCCCAGCCCTACTTCTGCCTCGCCATGAGGAGCTCCGCGAACATCGCCGTGTCGCCCTTTCCGATGATCGAGGTCGTCTTCTTGTCCTTGATCACCGAGAGCTCGGTGAGGACGAGGTTACCCTTGTCGTCGAAGCGATAGGCGATCCGCATTTCGAGCTTGGGCTCCTTGATGCTGATGAGTCTTGTTTTTGCGTCGAGGCTGTACTTGTGGGTAAGCCCCTCCTTGGACATCGGGTCGGACATGGTGGTGGCAGTGAAGGTCATCACCATATCGAGTTCCTTTTCGACCGTGCCGTCGGAGTACGTGCCCTCGACCGCCTTCCAGGTGCCGACTATGGCCTTTGCGTCCGGCAAGGCAGCTGCAAGCAGCGATGAAACAAACAATGCGGACAAAACCACTGCTGCAATCTTCTTCACGATAGCCTCCTTCACTTCTTTCCGTATTTCGCCATCGCCTCGTCGTAGAGGGCGCGGTCGACCAGATAGGTCGTGCGTTCGCGGGCCAGTTCTTCCATTTTCTGCCGCGCCAGGGCCTTCACGAAGCGCGGCACGTTCGCGTCGAAATCGGCCTGCACCGCCGCATCCCAGATTACAGGCGTCTCGTCAGCGACAGTTTCTTCGCCGGTCTCCCCGACCGGGGCGGCAGGGGCGGGCGGGGGTGGGGTCGCGCAAGCTGCAAGGGCCAGGCAGGCGATCAGGGCAAGCGGCGCCAGCTTTGCATTCATAGTCATATTAACTCCTCGGACAAACGATATGGCTTGATTCAGGGCGACGAGCCACGCAGGAGCCCGTCACCTTCCCCGGCTCAGGATTCACTAGCCTCAGGCTTCCCTAGCCTCAGGCTTCCCTAGCCTCAGGCTTCCTCCGCGACGGCGGTGCCCGCTTCCTCCAGGGCCACGATGTTTTCCTTGCGTTTCGGCGATTTCATGAACAGGGCCGCCAGTGCGCCGAAAAGCGGAGCGATGGCCGCCAGACGGAAGGCGTCGTTCATCGCGTTCGACATGCCCACATAGACGCCGTGCGTCAGGCTCTTCGTGACGGCCTCCTGGTCTGCCTTGTCGGGGAAGAAGGGCGCCAGCCTGTCCTTGTAGGCGTTCATGTCCAGGGACGAGGAGGACATCGTGCCGGAGCTGCCCTTCATGCCGTCGAGCATCATCGACTTGACGCGGTCGAACTTCCTGGCGAGGCGCTCGCTCGGGGCGGCCTGGGCGGCGATTCCCTTTTCCATGCTGGAAGGCATGAAGTTCCCGAAGGCTGTCGCAATTACGACGATTCCGAGGATGCCGCCCACCTGGCGCAGCATCGACAGGGTTCCCGAAGCGCTTCCGACCTTGGCTATCGGCACGTCGAGGAGGGCTGCGCTGGTCGTCGGCGACATGGGCAGGCCGATGCCGATGCCCAGGACCACGAAGGGTAACACCAGGCTGGCCAGGGTAGTCTCGGGGGAAAGGCGCGCCACGAGGAAGAGGGCCAGGGACATCACGATCATGCCCACAAAGATGATCCACTTGGCTCCGAAGCGGTCGGCCAGGGTGCCTGCCAGGGGCGAGGCCACGAGGACCGCCAGCGCCATCGGGATCATTGCGAAGCCTGCGTGGAGGGCGTCGAGGCCCACCACGCTCTTCAGGAAGAAGGGCGTGAGGAAGAAGGTACCCATCATCGCGAAGTTGAGTATGGCCGTCACCACGACACCACCGGCGAAATTGGGGTCGGCGAAGAGCCGGGCCTCGAAGAGGGGGTTCTGCTTGCGTGACTCGCGGAAGAGGAAAATGGCCCCCAGAAGGACGGATAGTCCCAGGATGACCGGCGTGACGCTCAGGGACCCGAAGTTCAGTGTTGCACCGAACAGCGAGTAGTCCGCCTTTTTCCAGAGCCAGCCGTAGTTCTTGCCACCTTCGACGAGACCGTAGGTCAACAGGAAGAGGGCGCCCGCCGAAAGCAGGACCGCCAGGGGATCGAGCTTGAAGGCCTCGGACTCATCCCGGGATTCCGGCACCAGGGCGAGGGTCCCGATGATTGAAACAATTCCCAGGATCGTCGACAGGAAGAAGATGTAGCGCCAGCCCTGGCTGATGCCTGAAAGTGCATTGAGCCCGTCCCCGAGGCCGTGTGTGGCAAGGCTGCCGCCCACGAGGGGGCCGACGACGACCGCCAGTCCCGAGACCGCTCCCCACATGCCCATGGCCGCCCCGCGCTCTTTTTTCTCGAAATTGGCAGCGATCAAAGAGGTAGTCGCCGGCATCATCATCGAGCCGCCCAGGCCCTGCACCACGCAGGAGGCTAAAAGCCAGGGAAAGCTGCTGGCCAGGCCCGCGAGGAGTCCGCCCAGTGAATAAAACGCCAGGCCGATCATGAAGATCTTCTTGCGCCCGATGGCGTCACCGAGCTTGCCCATCATGAGGAGGAAGGAGGTGAAGGCAAGCATGTAGCTCGTCATCACCCAGCCGACCTGCGTCATGGATACGCCGAAGTCCCGCATGATGTCGGGATTCGCAAGGTTGAGCGTCGTGTTCTGCATCATGATGATGAAGAGGGACGTGCATACCACCGCGAGGATCAGCCACTTGTTTGTCTTTTTGGTCTGCGTCAATTGCATTCCTCCTGAGCCATACTGCTTTCTATCTCGACGAGGCGCGACATTATTTCGAAGGCCTGCCGAATTGTTACCCTTTCTTCATCCGAGAGCGGGGCGAAATACTCTTCTACCCGGACGCGGACGCCTTGAAAGGCTTCGGCCAGGGCTTTTTCGCCAGCTTCGGTTGTCTGTATCCGCGCGATCCGCCGGTCATCGCAGTCGCGGACCCTCTCGATCATGGCCTTCTCGACGAGCCTTTCGGCTATCAGCGATAGCTGGGACTTGGCCATGTGACACTTGTCAGCGGCCTCGGTGATCGTCGCTCCGGCTGTGGTGTGGAGAAACCCCAAAAGGCCAAGTTCTGGCCTTCCTAGGCCCTTGGTGGGCGTTGCAGCCTTGAAAAGCGAGCCGTGGAAACTCCCGTAAACCCTGAACATGAGGTGGGCAAGGTCCTCTTCAGTCTTAGGCACCCGCGAGTACCGTTATGGTTAACATAGTAGAAGATTAATCAAATTAACTATATTGCGTCAAGAGGATTCGCCAAAAAAAGCCCGGCCACGGTGACCAAGCTTGGAGGGAAACTCATTGTGCGCGCAGGCGGATCTGTGACACCCCTGTCGTCCGCCTTACTTCCAGAATACCTCGGCCCCCAAGGCTGAAAGCAGGGCATCATTGCTGGCTATGGGCAGGCCCTCGATGATCGCCTGCGCGGCAAGCATCCGGTCGAAGGGGTCGCGGCGCTCCCCCGAAAGGCTGCCAGCCCGGAGCGCGTGTGCTGCGCTCATCGGAAGCTCGCGGAAAAGATCGACAGCCATCCGCTCTTCCCATTCGACGAGAATGGGGCCAGCAGACGGGAGTTTTCCAATCCTGTATTTGGTCGCGATTTCCCAGGCGCTGGCTGAGCTCACCAGGATCTCGTTGGCCCTGTCCCGGAGGAGGGCGAGGACCCTGGCCGAGAGTTTCTCAGGTTCTGCCCACCACCAGAGAAGCACGTGGGTATCGAGGAGGAACTTCACGATTCCCAGGCTCCGAGCTCTTCACCTGGAAGCGCCTCGAAAAAACTCTCGGGCACTGAGCCCGCATAGCGGCCAGGAACCCGCTCTCGGAGGTCTTCCAGAGGGAGGAGGCGGGCAAAGGGCTTGCCTCCCTTGGCGAGGATGATTTCCTCTCCCGCATGGGCGCGATCGAGAAGCTTGGAGAAGTTGGTCTTGGCTTCGTGGACATTCACTGAGGTCATACGAGCAATATAGTCCAGGTAGTGGACTAAGTCAATCCACCGCCTCCATCGACACGATCTTGCGCCTGAACCTCAGTAGCCCAGCTGCACTCCCAGCCACTTCTTCCAGTCTGCCTGGTTTGCTGCCACCAGGCCGATGCCGACGTGTGCTGTAGTCTCTGCAACGAGCCAGTCCTTGTCGGCGAAGGTAAAGCGCTGGCCGCCTCCCGGAACATCCACGGCAGCCATGGCATGGGAGTATTCCTTGGATAGCATCAGGATGGATGGGATGCCACGCCGCTCGAGGATGAGGGTCATCACCATGGCGCGCGAGTCACAGTCTCCCCGGCCCTCGACCGCCGCCGTGATGGGATCGATGAAGTCGATGCCGTTGGGATCGCGTTCATACTTCCAGTCCTGGACCCAGGCCAACAAGCTTCGAGCCACCGAGGTGGGGTCTGCGGGAAGGAGGGGATCGATCTGCGATACGAACTGGTCCATCCTGCGGGAAGCCTCGCGGAAGATCAGGCGGTAGCAGCGCGCCCAGGCGTCTTTCCATAGCGTTTCGTGCTTGGCATAGGATTCAAGAACACGGAATTCGCGTGCGGCAGTCTCTTCGACGCGGGTCGCCTCATCCTTGCTGAAGGCCACATCGAGGGTAGTCTGACCGAATTTCACCTTCCGGGTTTCCTTCCTTGCGGCGGGGAAGGGCAGGAGGTACTGCGAGACTGGACCGGGCGCGCGGAGTGCTGCACGGTCGATGGAAAATCCATCGAGGCAGGAGAACATGAGGTCGGAATAGCTTTCGACGGTGTCGGGATCGGTCCATGCGAGGAGGGCAAAGCTCGCCTCGGCGGGGGTCTGACCCTTCGCTGGTTTCCCTGCCACCACGATGGCCCAGCCCTTGCGAAGCGCGCCGTCCTGGGAGAAATCGAGCTCCATCATGGCAGCCTCGCGACCTTCATATATAAAGCCTTCCTTCTCGCCGCTCGAGCGGAGCCCACCCTCGATGTGGGACATGAGGGCAGTCCTGTCCTTGAAACGGCCGGGCGCGTAGACGAAGAAGTCGAACTCCATGCCCTGGTTGGGATCGGCGAAGCTGAAACGGCTCTGCTGGTCGCCGTCGCTGTAGTCAAAGCCCTCTGGCAGGTCGAGGTAGCAGCCGCTCTTGTTGGACAGGACCTCCCCCGAGGCTTGCACCGGGGCGAAGAGGGCGAACGCAAGGGCGACAAAGAACGCGATTGCGCCAATGCGGGAAAGGAGCGCACGTGTTTCCATGGAGGCCTCCGCTACGAGTGTCGGCTTCAGGAACTGCGTCTTTACTGGAATTCAGGAGGGATAGGAATCGAGCACAATCGTCGCTTCCGCAAGGGCACGTCCGAGAAATTCCTCGTGGTGGGGGGCGATGTCGAAACGGGCCAGCACGCGACCGCCTTTTTCCGAATTCAGGCTCATGCAGAACTCGCCGAGGATGTCGCGTTCGAGGTCGATGGAAAAGAGTGGTGCCTGGCCCTCGCGGGGGAAGAGCAGCAGTCGATGAAGCCATCGGCTGCTGTGGTGGGCCGAGGTTTCGGCAAGACCAAGGAGAACCCAGGGGTAGCCCTTGAGGCTGCCTGTTTCGCGATGCGCCGCAAGCCCCGTGTCACGCTTCCAGGCAAGTTCACCTGGATTCGCCATCGCTCTCTTCATGGTCCAATTATAGCGCTGTTCCTTCATGGACACAAAGGCCCGCGAGGCCACCTCAAGCTCCCATTGCCCACGGCCCACGATTGTCCGTATAGTAATGACAAGGCAGCCTTCCGAGGATCCGTTTTTCTGGATCCGCAGGGCAGCCTCCCGCCCCCCGGATGGCCGTGGAGGACTCATGATCACCTATCGCACATCATCCCATGGCCAACTCGTCATCGCGGAGCGCCCCGACAGGGCCGCATGGTTTGACGTCAAGGACGCCACCAAGGCAGAGCTTGATTTCCTGGCCAGCGAATACGCCATCAATCCCGAACATATCGCCGACATCCTCGACATCGACGAGCTGGCACGCATCGAGAAGGAAGACGAGTATACCCTCGTCATCGTCCGCCTCCCCGTCTTCGATGCCCGCTTCGAAGTCGCCTATTATACTGTCCCCCTCGGGATCCTCCTCTTCCCCGACCGCATCGTCACGATCTGCCATTCCGACAACGAGGTGATGGAGGACCTCCGCAACGGCCGCGTGCGAGGTCTCGACCTGCGAAACAAGAGCGCCTTCCTCCTCCACCTCCTCGGGCGCGCTGCGATCGTCTACCTCCGCCACCTCAAGGACATCAACCGTCAGACTGCGGCCATCGAGCGCGACCTCCAGCGCTCGGTCAAGAACAACGAGCTGACCGAGCTCCTCTCGCTCGAAAAGTCCCTCGTGTTTTTCACGACGAGCCTGAAGTCCAACGAGATCCTCCTCGAGAAGCTCCAGTCCTCGCGCGCCATGCGCTTCAAGGAGGATGAGACCGAACTCCTCGAGGATGTGCTCACGGACAACAAGCAGGCCATCGAGATGTCGAACATCTATTCCGACATCCTCTCGGGGATGATGGACGCCTTCGCTTCGGTCATCTCCAACAACCTCAACATCGTCATGAAGAGGCTGACCTCGATCTCGGTTTTGTTGATGCTCTCGAACCTGATCGTGAGCGCCTTCTCGATGAACGTCGAGACTCCGCTCTCCGGCGTGAAGCACGCGTTCTGGGCCATCACCCTGGTGGCAGCCATCGCGAGCGCGATCGGCGCTTTCCTGATCAACGACTGGCGGCCGAGGCGCTGGAAAAAAGCCATCAAGTCGACGGTTACAGGAATGGCTGTAAAGTAACTCGAGGGTACATGCCGCGATCGGGCAGCCCCGGGAGACGCCCGGAGTTCAGCCCTTTTCCGCTGTCGAGACATCCGCCCAGTCGCGTACCTTCCCGAAACTTTCAAGCGATTCCCGTGGCGAGGACTTGGTGAGTGCGGCCTGGGCCAGTACTGCCTGGGCCAGGGTCTTGCCCGCCATGAGGACCTCGCGCCGCGGAAGGATTGCGGCGTCGTCAACGGCGTCGAGAAGGCGCCGCGCCACCCTGCTCGACAGCAAGCCGAGTATGCGCTCGTGCGCGCGCGGCTCGAGGCCCTGCATCGCGAGTGCGAGGATGCGGCTGTCGCCTTCTTTGAATACGGCGCGCAGCGAGCGGTCGTCGAGGGACATCACCGCGCGCGTGAGCTCATGGATGAAATCCGGATCGCTGGCGAAGTCATCCTCGCGACCGATGGCGAGTTCTCCCTCCATTTCAAGGCGCTTCACCACCGTCATGAACTCACCCTGTGCCTGGCTGATCTCGTCGCCTGAGAGCTTGCCGCGCATCCAGGCTGTATCGTCGGAAAAGATCGCGCCGCCTGCCGGACCGTAGAAACCCGCGACGAGGTCGATGCTCTCCTGGGCACAGCCGGCGAGGGCTCCAACCGCGAGCTCCCAGCCCGCACCCCTGAGCGCGCGTTCGAGCGAACGTGGGTCGAGTGAGAGGTTGCGGATGAGGTCGGGGAAGTCGCCGGGCACGAGGAGGGTCAGGCCCTTGCTGCGACGCTTCCGGAGCTTGGCCGTGATCCAGGCGCTCGATTTCTCGAAGTAGTCGAAGCCCAGGAAGGCGGTCATCCTGCGGAGCGCGATGAAGGGGTGGCGTCCTGCAGCGATGGTAGAAAGGCCTGCCCCCAGTGTGGCGAGCTCGAGTCGCGTGCCGGGGTCGAGGTCCGCCGTCGATGCCGAAGGGCTGTAGGCGAGTTCGATCGTCTCCCGGTCGGCACCCTGCGCAAGAAGCTCCAGGCCGAAGCGAAGCATCTTCCGGCTCTCGATGCGCGCGTCATCCGCGATGCTCGCAGTCTCGCTGCCACGCGCGCGCTCTGCGATGAGGGCAACGCGGCAGGCGAGTTCGAATAATGCGTCCTTTTTTTGCCTCGACACCGGCGCTGCTTTCTGGGCTGCCGTCCAGTCTGCCTCGGTGATCGAACGCGTCACGGCGCGGTCCCCTCGAGTTCCTGGAGCACCGCAAGCGCCCGGTCCGCTCCGTAGTAGGCCACCAGCTTGCGTATGAGGATGGCGCTGTCGTCGCCGGCGGACAGCGAGAGCAGGCCCTCGATGGTCGCGCAGGACCGGAGGAAGGGCCAGCCCTTCTCGTCGCCGGCGAGCAGATAGGTCGACAGGATGTCCTCGAGCGCATCGGCGGGAATGCCTTCCGCAACGAGTCTGAGACCTACCTTGAGGAGGGGGTCCTCCGACTGCATCGCATCCGCCTCGAGGGCCAGGAAGCCTTCCTTGCGGGCCTTGCGCGCCAGGTCAATGAAGCGTCGGATGAGGGGGCCGAGGGCGCGGCGGTCGTCGTCCCCACAGGCCAGTCGCTTTGC
>SESF01017724.1_pt1 | contig 27527 bp, 18 predicted proteins | sample 3171521 | NCBI WGS metagenome assembly SESF01 (sample SAMN10866945, study PRJNA518727) | freshwater metagenome | biome: subpolar coniferous forest; feature: holomictic lake; material: water; isolation source: holomictic Lake 227, 6 m and 8 m depth | place: Canada: near Kenora, Ontario | collected...
GAGATCCTGGTGGTCGGCCTCCTGCCCGTGCACCCCGTGGAAGCCCGCCTCCTCCGGCGTGTCCTTGACCACCAGCGCGAGCACGACGGCCACCAGGCTCGCCACGCCCGCGGGGATCCAGAACAGCCAGCGCCAGTGCAGCGGCGGCACATGCCACATGCCCAGGAACACGAACCCCGCCAGCAGCGCCGGGCCAAAGGTGAAGATGCCGAAGCGCCCGAGGTTGATCATGAAGCCGAAGATCCCCGCAAACGTCCCGCGCTCCTTCTGGCTGAACCAGGCCGCGTTGATCTTCACAAAGCCCGAGGCCCCGAACGACTGCAGGTAGCCGTCGAGGCTGCGCAGCACGACAAAGAGCCCGAGGATGCCCCAGAACGACGCCGCCCCGAACAGGAGGTTCAGCGTGATCGTGCCCACCGCCCCGATCAGCATCGCGCGCTTGCCGCCCAGCTTGTCCACCAGCAGGCCGTTGAGGATCTGGCCAAACGCGTAGGCCAGCAGCGCCGAGGAGATGATCGTGCCCATCTGGGCCTTGCTGAACCCGAACTCGTCGCTGATCGCCTTGTTGCTCAGCGAGAGGTTGTAGCGGCAGAGGTAGTAGCTGGTGTACATCAGCCCCACCACGCCCCAGTTGAGCCCGCGCCGCGCCCGGTAGCCGGGCGGGAGCTTCGGCCGGGGGGCGACCGGGGACGGCGAGGGGGCGATCAGGTCTGCCATGGGGCCACAGGTGTGCCGTCAATCGCCGGGTTCTGCACGAACAATCAGGCCGGCGTCGCCCGTCGGCCCGCCGTCCCCGGCACTCAGGCCGCCGGGGCGGATTTTCCCTCGTGCTCGTTGATGTACTTGCGCGTCGCCGCCGGCAGCTCGTGCCAGATCCGCCACGCGATCAGCGCGCCCATCAGGGCGAACGGCATCAGGAAAATCGGCCACCAGCGCCAGCTGTGGCCCGACAGGTAGCCCACGCAGACCGACTGGACGCCGCTGCCGAGATAGACGCAGCCGTCCACGATCCCCGAGCAGGTGGCCGTCGCCTTGCGGCCGCCGAAATCCGCTGCCGCGGTGCCCGACATCAGCGAATGCACCCCGGTCACCGCCGCCACGATCAGCAGGGCCGCCAGCCCCACCACCAGCGGCAGGGAGAACAGGGTCATCGCCATCACCGCGGCCATCATGAGCATGAAGCTGGAAAGCAGCGCCGCCGGCGGCCCGCGCCGCGACTGGAAGTATTTGTCCGAGATCAGGCCGCCCGCGAAGCCGCCGACGATGCCGAAGACGCACAGCAGCAGGCCCCAGTTCGCCAGGATGTCCTCCGCACCCGGCTGCTTCACGTCGTGCGCGAAGATCGTGTACCATTGCATGATGCCGTTGCGGAGCACCCCCGAGGTGAGCTCGACCCCGGCGATCATCAGCATGACCGGGTTGCCAAAGACCTTCCGCAGCAGATCCATCGTCGTGTACTCCTCGTGCATGTGGCCGGACGAGGCGTCGTGCACGTCGAGGTGCGGGAAGCCCGCCTCCTCCGGCGTGTCCTTGATCAGCCACAGGTCGAGCAGCACCCACACGAGCAGGATCGCCGCCGGGATGAAAAACACCGTCCAGGTCGCGTCGACCGTCACGCCGGCGGGGACAAACAGCCGCCGCACCAGGGCGTGCACCCAGGAGGCCGGCGCGCCCGCGGCCGCCTTCGTCATGTTCACGATCGCCTGGCCCCAGTCGAAGGCGAAGTAGACGCCGAAGGAGATCAGCGTGCCGAAGATCGCACCGAAGACCCCGCGCTCCCGCACGTGGAACCAGTGCGCCTTCACCTTGATGATCGAGACCGCGCCGTAACTCTGGAAATACATGTTGAGCGCGTAGAGCACCGAGAAGATCCCGACCAGCTTGACCTGCAGCCGGCCCGTCACAACCAGGTAGGTGACCACGCCCATCGCGAGGTTGGCCGCCGACGCCCCGACCGCCGCGATCATGATGCCCTTCTTCCCGCCGATCTTGTCCACCAGCGGCCCGTTCACGAGGAAGGACAGCCCGTACACGATGGTGCCCGCGCCGAAGATCAGCCCGAAGTCCTGGTTGGTCATCAGCGACCCGAACGAGTTTTTCGCGACGGTGAGGTTGTAGCGCCCCATGTAGAGGAACGCATACGTCATCCCCAGGGGAAACCAGTTGATGAAGCGCCGGCTCAGGAACCACGGCCCGTGCTGGAGCGGGTTGTTGTAGAAATAGATCCCGATGACAATGAGGAGGCAGAGGGCGACGATGCTGAGGGACATGGCGAAGGTCGGGGGGCAGGGAGGGCGGAAGGCCGGGCAGGGCGCCGGCACCCCGCCATCTGAGCGAAAGCCGGAGGCGGTGCACAGCAAATCCCTTCGCCGCCACCAAGATTTTACATCGGCCATGCTTGCGCCACCGTTCCCTTTCGGGCAACAGCGGGGCCGCATGAGCGCCCCTGTTCCGTTCCGTCGCACCAAGATCATCTTCACCCTCGGGCCCGTCACCGAGAGCGAGGCCATGCTCGAGAAAATGATCGGCGCCGGCGCCGATATCGTCCGGCTCAACATGGCGCACGCCGGCCACGACTGGACCCGCACCGTCATCCGCCGCATCCGCGCCGTCAGCGCCCGCCTCGGCCGCGAGGTCGCGGTCATGATGGACATCAAGGGCCCGGAAATCCGCACCGGCGACGTCGCCACCCCCCTCCAGCTGCGCGCCGGCGAGATCTTCGACTTCACCGTCAAGCCCGGCGCCGAGCGGGGCGGCGGCGAGGAGGTCCGCTCCGTCGACGTCAACTACCAGAACCTCGTCCACGACATCCAGGTCGGCGACACCGTCCTGGTCGACAACGGCCTGCTGCGCCTCGAGGTCCTGGCCAAGGACCAGGCCCATATCCGCTGCCGCGTCCTGATCCCCGGCCCGCTCGGCTCGCGCCGCCACATCAACCTCCCCGGCGTGAAGGTGAACCTGCCGTCCTTCACCGACAAGGACCGCGCCGACACCCTCGTCGGCCTCGAGGAGGGGATCGACTTCGTCGCCCTCTCCTTCGTGCGCGAGGCGGCCGACGTGGAGCAGCTGCGCACCTTCCTCCAGGCCCAGGCGTCCAAGGCGCGCATCATCGCCAAGATCGAGGACCAGTCCGGCATCGTGAACCTCGACGCCATCGTCGGCGCCTGCGACGGGCTGATGGTGGCGCGCGGCGACCTCGGCATCGAGTGCCCGTTCGAGGAGCTGCCGGTCATCCAGCGCCGGGCCGTCCGCGCCTGCCTCGCCCAGGGCCGCCCGGTCATCGTCGCCACCCACATGCTCGAGTCGATGATCACCCAGCCCGTGCCCACGCGCGCCGAGATCACCGACGTCGCCAACGCCGTCTACGAGTTCGCCGACTGCGTGATGCTCTCGGGCGAGACCACCGTTGGCCGCTACCCGCTGGAATGCGTGCAGATGCTCGACAAGATCGCCCGCCGCATCGAGGCCGAGGCGGAGCCCGGCCAGCGCGAGCCCGCCGTCTTCACCGGCGAGCGGATGAAGGTCCTGCACTCCGCCGTCGTGCTCGCCAACGAGCTCCCCCACTCGAAGATCCTCACCTTCACCCGGCACGGGTTCATGGCCAGCGGCCTCGCCGCCCTCCGGCCCGTCAGCGCCCCCATCCTCGCCCTCACCCCCCACGTCGCCCTCCTCCGCCAGCTCCGGCTGCTGCGCGCCGTCGAGCCCTTCCTCATGCCCTTCGCCGCCGATCCCGACACCACCATCGAGAACGCCCTCTCCCTCCTCCGCCGCGCCGGCCGCATCGCCCCCGGCGACAAGCTGATCATCGCCACCGACATCGTTTCCCAGGACCGCCTCGTCGACAGCATCCAGCTGCGCACCGTTACCTGAGCGCCACGCCCATGGCGTCGTTTCACACATTTATAGCTGTTACGCGATTGCGTCCCGGGCGTCTTGGTCAGGTATAGCCACCGACCCCGTCTTCTGTCCGACCGCCCTGGCATGAACCCCCTGACCCGCGTCTGCTTCGCCCTCGGCCTCGCCGCCAGCCTCGTCCTGCCCGCGGGCGCCGAGCCCAGCCTCGTCAATCTCTCCACCCGCGCCCAGGTCGGCACCGGCGAGAACATCCTCATCTCCGGCTTCGTCATCGGCCCCGGCGGCAGCAAGACCGTCCTCGTCCGCGGCATCGGCCCCGCCCTCACCGCCTACGGCGTCCCCGGCGCCCTCGGCGATCCCGTCCTCCGGCTCTTTCAGGCCGGCGACCCGACGACGCCGTTCGCCACCAACGCCGCCTGGTCTGCCGGCGACGCCGCCACCTTCGCCGCCGTGGGCGCGTTCCCGCTGACGCCGGGCTCCCACGACACCGCCCTCGTCCGCACCCTCGCGCCGGGCATCTATTCCGCCCAGCTCGCCAGCGCGGGCGGCGGCACCGGCATCGCCAGCATCGAGCTGTACGAGGTCGGCGCCGCCACGTCCCGGATGGTCAACCTCTCCACCCGCGCCCTGGTCGGCACCGGCGCCGGCGTGATGCTCCCGGGCTTCGTCATCGCCAACGGCACCGGCATCCGCCGGCTCCTCGTGCGCGCCGCCGGCCCCGCCCTCGCCGCCTACGGCGTGGGCGGCACCCTCGCCGACCCCACCGTCACCGTCACCAACGCCGCCAACACCGTGGTCTACACGTCGAACGACAACTGGGGCACGCCCGCCGGCCCCGGCGCCGTGGACGGCCCGGCCCTCGCCGAGGCCTGCCAGCAGGTCGGCGCCTTCCCCTTCCCCGACAACACCAGCAAGGACGCCGCCGTCCTCGCCGATTTCCCCCCCGGCAGCTACGCCATCCAGGTCAGCGGCGTCGGCGGCACCACCGGCGTCGCCCTCGTCGAGGTCTACGACGTCACGCCCGTCGGCGCCGGCACCGTCACCCTCGCCGCCACCCGGGCCAGTGCCGACAAGTCGGGCGACCACCCCGGGGAATTCACGGTCACGCGGACCGGCGACCTGCAGGCCCCGCTGACCGTGACCTACACCCTCGGCGGCACGGCCGTGAACGGCCTCGACTATTACGCGCTCTACCCCGCCACCGTCACGATCCCCGCCGGCGCGGCGTCCGCCGCCATCGCGGTCGTGCCCGTGCCCAACCTGGTCAACGGCGCGACGCTGACCGTGACCGCCGCCCTCCAGCTCGGCCCGGGCTACGTGCTCGGCAGCCCGGGCACCGCGCAGGTCACCATCGCCCCCGCCGCCTCCACCCTCTACGTGGCCAGCGTGCGGCCGGCCGCCGCCGCCGCCAACTCCACCGCCTCCGGCACCGCCACCCTCCTCGTCAATGCCACCGGCAGCCTCGCCCAGGTCTCCCTCTCCTTCTCCAACCTGAGCTCCGCCGAGGTCGTCGCCCACCTGCAGCTGGGCCCGTCCGGCGACTACGTCTTCAGCCTCCCGGCCGGACAGGTCACCGGGGCCCTGTGGACCTTCGACCCGATCGGCAGCTATTCCCACGCGGACCTGCTGGCCGCCCTGCAGTCCGGCAACCTCTATGTCGGGATCGACACCGCCGCCCACCCCACGGGCGAGGCCCAGGGCACCTTCCTCCTCGCGTCCGGCTCCCAGGTGTTCACGGCCCCGGCCGCCCCGCCCGCCCTGCCCGCCGGCGCCCCCGGGACCGCCGGCGCCGCCCGCCTCCTCGCCCAGGCGACCTTCGGCCCGCTGCAGTCCGAGGTCGATGCCCTCGCCACCAGCAGCTTTGACGCCTGGATCAACGCCCAGCTCGCGCTCCCCTTCACCTCCCACCGCGTCGCCGCCCTCGCCGACCTCGCCGCCTTCGGCGGCAACACCGACGGCACCATGAACGCCGCCAACCGCCAGGCCGCGTGGTTCAAGACCGTGCTCACCGCCCCCGACCAGCTCCGCCAGCGCGTCGCCTTCGCCCTGAGCGAGCTGTTCGTCGTCTCCGACGCCTCCCTCGCCCAGCCCGAGGGCCTCGCCCATTACTACGACCTGCTCGGCAACGGCGCCTTCGGCAATTTCCGCACCCTCCTCGAGAACGTCACCCTCAGCCCGATGATGGGCAGCTACCTGAGCTCGCTGCGCAGCGGCAAGGCCACCGCCACCACCAGCCCCGACGAGAACTACGCCCGCGAGATCATGCAGCTCTTCACCATCGGGCTGAACCGGCTCCAGCCCGACGGCACCCTGCAGCTCGACAGCGGCGGCCTGCCCATCCCGACCTACACCCAGGCCACCATCACGGAAATGGCCCGGGTCTTCACCGGCTGGGGCTACCCCTCGACCAACCTCAATGCGTTCCGCTCCGCCCCGGCGGACTACTACTCGCCGCTGCAGCAGTTTCCCGCGTTCCACGACACCGCCGCGAAGACCATCGTGGACGGCGTCGTGCTGCCCGCGGGCCAGACCGGCGCGCAGGATCTCAAGGCCACGCTCGACGCGCTCTTCAGCCACCCCAGCTGCGGGCCGTTCATCTGCCGGCAGCTCATCCAGCGCCTGGTCACCAGCAACCCCAGCCCGGCCTACGTCTACCGCGTCGCGCAGGTCTTTGCCAACGACGGCACCGGCGTGCGCGGCAACCTGGCCGCCGTGGTCCGCGCCCTGCTCACCGACTACGAGGCGCGCTCGGCCAGCGTCACCGCCAACGCCGGCTACGGCAAGCTGCGCGAGCCGCTCCTCCGCGTGACCAACCTGCTCCGCTCGTTCGGCGGGTCCTCGACCAGCGGCCGCTACCCCATCGCCAACCCGGAGGTCGCACTCGGCCAGGCCGCCCTGCGCTCCCCCACCGTCTTCAACTTCTTCCCGCCCGCCTACGTCCTGCCCGGCCCGCTCGCCGCCGCCGGCCTGGTCGCGCCCGAGTTCGAGATCACCAACGCCACCACCGCGATCAGCGTGCCCAACTCCCTGCGCGGCTACGTCTTCTTCAGCGCCACCCCCTCCGCCTCGGCCCTCACGCTCAACCTCGCCAGCGAGCAGGCGCTCGCCGCCACCCCGGCCGCCCTCCTCGACCATCTCAGCGCCGTGCTCTGCGGCGGCAACCTCCCCGCGGCCGCGCGCACCCGCATCACCACCGCCCTCGCCGCGCTGCCCGTCGCCGCCACCCCGCTCGAGCGCGCCCAGACCGCCCTCCTGCTCGTCGCCACCGCGCCCGCCGGCGCCGTGCAACACTAGCCCCGCCCCATGCCCCCGACCCACGCCCCCGACCCCTCCCGCCGCCGGTTCATCCGCCAGGCCTGCTGCGCCGCGGTCGGGTCCACCGGCCTGCTCTCGTCGCTCGCCAGCCTCCGGCTGATCGGCGCCATCGCCCGCCCCGGCGACGCCCCGGTCACCGCCGCCGCCATCCCCAGCGACTACAAGGCCCTCGTCTGCCTCTTCCTCCAGGGCGGCAACGACGCCAACAACCTCATCATCCCCGTCGACGCCGCCAGCTACGCGGCCTACGTCAGCGCCCGCTCCAACCTCGCCCTCCCCGCCGCCGGCGTGCTCCCCATCACCCCGCGCACCGCCGACGGCCGCAGCTGGGCCCTCCACCCGGCGCTGGCCGAGTTCCAGGCCCTGTTCGCCTCGGGCCAGGCTGCCCTCATGGCCAACGTCGGCACCCTCGTCCAGCCGACCACCCTCGCGCAGTACCGCGCCGGCAGCGTCCCCCTGCCCAAGCAGCTGTTCTCCCACAGCGACCAGCAGGTGCAGTGGCAGAGCAGCGTGCCCGACCGGCCCAGCACCACCGGCTGGGGCGGCCGGCTCGCCGACCTCGTGAACGCGGCCAACACCAACCCGCAGCTCTCGATGTCCCTCAGCCTCGCCGGCACCAACTTCTTCCAGGTCGGCAGCCAGGTCAGCCAGTACGCCATCAGCTCCAGCGGGGCCGTCACCTTCGCCGGCACCACCGGCGGCAACAACCCCCTCCGCTACGCCGCCCAGAAGGACCTCCTCGCCCAGGCCCAGCCCGCCCTGTTCGACGCCGCCTTCGCCGGCCTGTCCGGCGCCGCCATCGCCAGCAGCGACCTGGTCAACACCGTCCTCGCCTCGGCCCCCGTCCTCGCCACCACCTTCCCCGCCACCACCCTCGGCAACCAGCTGAAGATGGCCGCCAAGCTCATCAGCACCTCCGCCGCCTTCGGCCTCAAGCGCCAGATCTTCTTCTGCCAGGTCGGGGGCTACGACCTCCACGCCTCCCAGGTCAACGCCGCCGACCCCCTCACCGGTTCCCACGCCACCCTCTTCACCCAGCTCAGCCAGGCCCTCGGCGCCTTCTACCGCGCCACCGTCGAGCTCGGCGTCGCCAGCCAGGTGACCACCTTCACCGCCTCCGACTTCGGCCGCACCTACTCCTCCAACGGGGACGGCAGCGACCACGGCTGGGGCAACCACCAGCTCATCCTCGGCGGCGCCGTCCGGGGCGGCGACATCTACGGCCGGATGCCCGTGCTCACGGTCAACGGCCCCGACGACACCGGCCGCGGCCGCTGGATTCCCACCACCAGCGTGGACGAGTACGCCGGGACGCTCGCCCGCTGGTTCGGCGTCAGCGCGACCGACCTCGGCACCGTGCTGCCCAACATCAGCCGGTTCCCCCATCCCAATCTCGGCTTTCTCGGATGAACGCCCGCCGGGCCCTCGTCGCCCTCGCCGTCGCGCTCCTCGCCCTGCTCGCCTGGCGGCTCTGGCCGCGGGACGAATCCCCGGCCCGCGCCCCCGGCGCCGCCGCCGCCGCCGACCCGGCCCGCCCCGCCCCGCTCCCCGCCGCGCCCGCGCCGCCGGAGCCGCGCTCCACCCTCGCCGATTCGCTCAACGCCCCCGGCGCCACGATCCAGGCCGACCTGCGCGTCGTCGGCGGCCTCGTGGACGCCTACCGCTCCAATTTTCACGAGAACCCCGTGGGCACCAACGCCGAGATCACCGCCGCGCTCATGGGCCGCAACCGGCTGGGCCTGGCCCTGCTCCCGCCGGACCACCCGGCCGTGAACCCCCGCGGCGAGCTCTGCGACCGCTGGGGCCGCCCGTTCTTCTTCCACCAGCTCTCCGGCACCCGCCTCGAGCTCCGCTCCGCCGGGCCCGACCGCCAACTGTGGACCGGCGACGACGTCGTGCTCACGCCCTAGACCCGCGCCCGCAAATATCTTGAGTCACCCCGCCCGCGCCGTTTGCTCGCGAGACCCGATGTCCCGCCACCCTTCAGCCGTGCCGCCGCTGCCACCGGGAGCCGCGGCGCCCGCCCCGACCGCATGACCGGCAAGCAACGCTTCCTGCAGGCGCTGCGGTTCGAGCAGCCGGACCGGCCGCCGCACTTCGAGTCCATGTTCGAGCTGGAGCAGGAGGCCTTTGGCCTGAAGTTCCCCGACCGGAACGACTGGGCGACCGACCGGGACCGCAAGATCGGGACCTGCATCGAGATCTACCAGCGCATCGTCGAGCAGTACCAGTGGGACGCCCTGGCGGTGTACTGGCCGTGGGGCGACCCCGCCGGCGTGCGCGCCGCGCAGCGGGCGTTCGGCGGGAAAATCGCCATCGGCGGCATGGTCGGCGCCGGGCTGTGGTGCATCGACTGCATCGACGACTGGGAGCAGTTCGCCACCGACCTCGCGGAGCGCCGCGACCGGATTCACGCCGAGGCCGAGCGCCGCTGCCAGGACGCGTGCGCGCGGATTGACCGGCTGGTCGAGGCCGGCGCGGACTTCATCTACCTGCCGCATGACGTGGCCTTCAACGGCGGCACCTTCTGCTCCCCCGCCGACTTCGCGGAAATCGTCACGCCCTATCTGGCCCGGCTGGTCGAGCGCGTGAAACAGCGGGGCGCCCTCGCGTTCTTTCACAGCGACGGCAACCTCATGACCGTGCTCGACCAGATTCTGGACTGCGCGCCCCACGCGCTGCAGTCCCTCGACCCAATGGCCGGCATGGACCTCGCCGTGGTCAAGCAGCGCACCCACGGCCGGATGGCGCTGATGGGCAACGTCCAGTGCAACCTGATGCAGGACGGCCCCCGGGAGGCGATCCGCCGGTCCGCGCGGTACTGCCTCGAGCACGGCAGCCCGGGCGGCGGCTACATCTTCTCCACCTCCAATACGATTTTCCCCGGCATGCCCCTGCCGCACTACGAGTACATGCTCGAGGTCTTCCGCGAGTTCTGCCGCGAGGCGCGGCCCTGACGCCGCCCCCGCGGGAATATCGATTTGCAACCGGGCCGGCCCCGCCTAGCTTCCGAAACTCATGCGGCGTCTCCTCACCGTCATTCTCGCCTTGTCCTGCGGCCTCTTTGCCCAGGTCCAGCCCGTGGGTGCGCTCGAGGGGTCGCACCGTTCGTGCTGCTGCGGTGACCTCGACGGCTCCTGCGGCATGCCGGACTGCCTGCCGCCGCCCGCCGCCGCCACCGTCCTCACCACCCTGGACCGGCCGGCCCCCGCCGCCGCCGTCGCGGTCCGCCGCGCCGCGCCGCGCGCCCGGGCGCCTGGCGAAAAATTCTTTGCCTCCTTCCTGGCGCCGGCGGCCGACTCGGCCGCGGCGCGCGGCGCCGCCCGGATGACGCCCCCTGCCAGTGTGCCCCGCTTCACGGCCCACTGCAGTTGGCTGCTCTGAGATCGTCCGGCCCGCGGTGGGCCCGGGCGCTGCCCGGCCACCGCCCGTCTGCTCCGCGTGCGCGGCCGCGTGCGCGTTTCCTCCCCTCCCGTCTCCCTTTCGTCCCGGTTCCGTCCCGACCATGAAATCCCTGCTCTCCCTCCTCCTCTTTTTCGCCGGCACCCTCGTGCTGCCGGCCGCCCCCGCCCTCACCTACCAGTGTCCGATGCACCCGTGGATCAAGTCCGGCCACGCCCAGGACAAATGCACGATCTGCGGCATGGCCCTCACCGCCGCCACCACCACCACCGACGCCGACCCCAACCTCGTCGCCCTCGCCCCCGCCGGCGCCAGCGTCGTCGGCGTGCAGACCGCCGCGGTCACCCGCGCCCCGCTGGTGCGCACCCTGCGCGTGGCGGGGGTGGTGGAGGATGACGACACCCGCCACCGCATCATCGGCGCCCGCGTGCCCGGCCGCGTCGAAAAGCTGTTCGTCAACTACGTCGGGGCCGAGGTCCGCGCCGGTGAGCCGCTCGCCACCGTCTACAGCCCCGAGCTGCTGACCGCCCAGCGCCAGTACGTCGAGCGCCTCCGGGCCGGCGCCGCCTTCACCGACTCCGAGCGCGCCGCCGCCCGCGAGCGGCTGCTCGAGCTCGGCCTGCTCGCCGGCGAGATCGACATCCTCGAGCACACGCTCGAGCCCACCGCCATGGTGAACATCCGCGCGCCCCTCTCCGGCACCGTCGTCGCCCGCCACGTCTACGAGGGCCAGGAGATCAACCAGGACCAGTCGGAGCCCGGCTCCCGGCTGTTCGAGATCGCCGACTTCTCCTCCATGTGGTTCGTCTTCGACGCCTACGAGCCCGACCTCGCCTGGCTGCGCGTCGGCCAGGCCGTGGAGGTGAGCGTCCCCTCCCAGCCCGGCCGCGTGCGGACCGCGCCCATCGCCTTCATCGACCCCAACCTCAGCGAGCTGACCCGGACCGCGAAGGTCCGCGTGATCCTGCCGAACGCCGACCACGCCCTGCTCCGCCGCCAGACCGGCTACGCCGCCGTGCGGCTGGAAATCCCCGGGGTCCTCCTCGCGCCCCGCAGCGCCGTCCTCCAGCACGGCGCCGAACCCCTCGTCTTCCTCGAGCAGTCGGACCGCACCTACGCCGCCCGCCGGGTCCGGCTCGGCCGGGTCGGCGACGAGTTCATCGAGGTCCTCGCCGGGGTGCAGGCGGGCGACCGTGTGGTCACCCAGGGCGGGCTCCTGCTCGACGGCCAGGCCCAGCTGGCCCGCGCCACCCTGGGCGGCGAGGCCGGCCCGCTGCCCGCCCCGGCCCCTGCCACGCCGGCCGCCGACCCCGCCCAGCCCGCCCCGGCGACCGCGACCGAGGACCAGCGGCTCGCCACCCTCGCCGGCGCGGCCGCCGATGGCGCCGCCGCCCTCGGGGCGGATGAGTTCGCGGCCTACCGGCAGCTGCTGCCCGCCCTCCGCGCCGCCCTGCTCGCCTGCCTCGGCCGCGACACCCCCGGCACCGCCGAGGCGCTCGGCCGCTTCCGGGACGCCCTCCGCGATCCCGCCGACCTGCGCGCCGCCCGCCGCGACTTTGAGCCGTTCAGCACCGCGCTGGCCGACCTGGCGCGCACCCGCGGCCTCCCGGCCCGCGCCGGACTCCATGTCTTCCAGTGCCCGATGTCGCCCGTGCTGGGCACCGGCCGCTGGCTGTCCCGCTCCGCCACCGTCCGCAACCCCTTCTTCGGCTCCGCCATGCCGGAGTGCGGCGAGGAGCTGAACTAAGCGCCGCCCCCCGCCATGATCACCCGCCTCATCACCTGGTCGCTGCAGCACCGCTTTCTGGTGCTCAGCGCCTTCTTCGCCCTCTGCGCCTGGGGCGTCGTCGCGCTCCGGCGCGTGCCGATCGACGCCCTCCCCGACCTCTCGGAAAACCAGGTCATCGTCTACGCCGACTGGCCCGGCCGCAGCCCGCAGGAGGTCGAGGACCAGATCACCTACCCGCTCAGCTCCGCCCTGCAGGGCCTCGCCGGCGTCAAGGCCGTCCGCGCCACGTCCATGTTCGGCTTCTCCTTCCTCACCGTCATCTTCGACGACCCGGTCGACCCCTACTTCGCCCGCACCCGGGTGCTGGAACGGCTCAACTCGCTCGGCGCCCTGCTGCCCGCCGAGGTCACCGCCCGCCTCGGCCCCGACGCCACCGGCCTCGGCTGGGTCTACCAGTATTACCTCCAGGACGACTCCGGCACCCAGGACCTCGGCTCGCTCCGCGCCCTCCAGGACACCTTCATCCACCACCAGCTCGCCGGCGTCGCCGGCGTCGCCGAGGTCGCCAGCGTCGGCGGGTTCGTCCGCCAGTGGCAGATCGAGGTCTCCGCCCTCAAGCTCAAGCAGCACGGCGTCATGCTCGGCGAGGTCCTCGACGCCGTCGCCCAGAGCAACCGCAACGTCGGCGGCAAGACCATCGAGGAAAACGGCGCCGAGTACATCGTGCGCGGCCTCGGCCTGGTGCACGGCGCCGCGGACCTCGAGTCCATCGTGGTCCAGCCGCGCCAGGGCACCCCGCTCACCCTGCGCGAGCTCGCCACCGTCCGCCTCGGCGGCGACTTCCGCCGCGGCGCCCTCGACGTCAACGGCCGCGAGGTCGTCGGCGGCATCATCGTCATGCGCTACGGCGAAAACGCCTGGCGCGTGATCCAGGACGTGAAGGCCCGGCTCGCCGCCCTCGCGCCCGGCCTGCCCGCCGGCGTCACCGTGCGCCCGTTCTACGACCGCAGCGACCTGATCGGCCGCGCCATCGACACGCTCCGGCACGCGCTCACCGAGGAGATCATCCTGGTGACGCTCGCGCACATCCTGTTCCTCTTCCACTTCCGCAGCATCCTGATCGTCACCCTGCCGCTGCCGGCCTCGCTGCTGATCTCGTTCATCCTGATGGACCGGTTCGGCATCCCGTCGCACATCATGTCGCTCACCGGCATCGCCATCTCGATCGGCGTGCTGGTCGACGCCGGGATCGTCATGACCGAAAACGTCATCCGCCACTGCGAGCGCGCCGAGGAGGAGCGGCGGCGGCGGCTGACCCCCGCCGAGGTGTTCACCCACACCCTCGAGGCCGCCACCCAGGTCGGCCGGCCGATGTTCTTCTCGATGATGATCATCATCCTCGCCTTCGTGCCCGTGTTCCTGCTCACCGGCCAGGAGGGCAAGCTCTTCCACCCGCTCGCCTACACCAAGTCCTTCGCCCTCCTCGGCGCGGTCCTCCTCGCCGTCACCGCCGTCCCGGTGTTCTGCACCCTCCTCGTCCGCGGCCCGTTCCAGCCGGAGAGCCGGAACTGGATCATGCGCGGCCTCCTGCGGGTCTACGACCCCGTCCTCGACTGGGCGCTGGACCACCGCAAGTCCGTGCTCACCCTCGCCGCCGCGCTCCTCGCCGCCGCCGCCGTCGTCGCCTTCGGTCTCCCGCGGGCCCTCCACCGCCACCTGCCCGCCGCCCTCGCCCGCCACGCCCAGGGCTTCGGCAACGAGTTCATGCCCACCCTCGAGGAGGGCTCCCTGCTGTTCATGCCCGTCCTGCTCCCCGCCACCTCCCTCACCGAGGTCCAGCGGATCATGGCCTGGCAGGACCGGGTCATGAGCCAGGTCCCCGAGGTCGCGTCCGTCGCCGGCAAGCTCGGCCGCTCCGACTCCGCCACCGACCCGGCCCCGGTCGAGATGATCGAGACCACCCTCATGCTCAAGCCGCCGGGCGAGTGGCGCCCGGGGATGACCAAGGCCAAGCTCATCGCCGAGCTCTCCGCCAAGCTGATGAACGTCCCGGGCTACGTCCCCGGGTTCCTCCAGCCGATCGAGAACCGGATCCTCATGACGAGCACCGGCATCCGCGCCCAGGTGGGCGTCAAGATCTTCGGCGACAACCTCGACGCGCTCCAGCAGAAGGCCTTCGCGGTGCAGCGGGTCGTCGAGCAGGTGCAGGGCGCCACCGGCGTCGCGCCGTCGCGCGTCCAGGGCAAGCCCTACCTCGAGATCGCCGTCCGCCGCGAGGACCTCGGCCGCTACGGCCTGCGCGTCGACGACGTCCTCCGCTACGTCGAGACCGGCCTGGGCGGCACCACCGTGGGCACCACCCTCCGGGGGCGCGAGCGCTGGCCGCTGCAGGTCCGGCTGGAGTCGGCCGACCGCGAGGACCTCGACAAGCTCGGCGAGCTGCCGCTCGTCACCCCGTCCGGCGCCACCCTCCAGCTCCGCCAGGTCGCGGACATCCGCCGGGTCGTCGGGCCCAACGAGATCTCCAGCGAGAACGGCCGGCTGCGCGTCTTCGTGCAGGCGAACGTCGGCGACCGCGACCTCGGCAGCTTCGTCGAGGAGCTCAAGGCCCGCCTCGCCCGGGAGGTGACCCTCGACCCCGGCATGACCCTCGAGTACTCCGGCCAGTACGAGCACCAGCTCCGCGCCCGGCAGACCCTGCTCTACGTCTTCCCCGCCGTGCTCGCCATCATCTTCCTCCTCCTCTGCCTCACCTTCCGGTCGGCCGCCGAGGCCGCGCATGTGCTCCTCGCCGTGCCGTTCGCCCTCACCGGCGGCGTGATGCTGCAGGCCCTCCTCGGCTTCAACTTCAGCGTCGCCGTCTGGGTCGGCTACATCGCCCTCTTCGGCACCGCCATCCAGACCGGCGTCGTCATGGTCGTCTACCTCGAGGAGTCCGTGAAGAAGGCCCAGGCCGCCAAGGCCCAGGCCGGCGCGCCGGACCCCGCCCTCACCCGCGCCGAGCTGATCGCCGCCGTCAAGGAGGGCGCCCGGCTCCGGCTCCGGCCGAAGGTCATGACCGTCGCCACCACCGTCGCCTCGCTCCTGCCCATCTTCTGGAGCCACCGCACCGGCGTCGAGATCATGCAGCCGCTCGCCGCCCCCGTCATCGGCGGCATGCTCTCCAGCCTCGTCCACATCCTCGTTGTCACCCCCGTGATCTTCGCTTGGCTGCGCGAGCGTCCCTCGCCCCCGCCCGCCTGAACCCGCCCATGAGCGCCCCCGCCCCGACCCCGTCCCTGCCCCCGCCGGGCGAGCCCGTCTACATGGGCCTGCCCCACGAGCGCCACCTGCGGCCCCGCCTCTACGCCGCGCTCGCCCTCGCCCTGCCCGTGCTGGCGCTCGCCATGGGCCCCATGCTCTGGCCCCACGCCGCGCCCGGCCTGTCGCCCGCCTGGTCCGGCGGGCTGCAGCTCGCCCTCGCCACCCCCATCTTCTTCTGGGCCGGCGCGCCCCTCAACCGCCGCTGGTGGCGGTCCCTCGTCGAGCGCGACCCCAACATGTTCACGCTCACCATCACCGGCACCGGGGCCGCCTACCTCTACAGCCTCGCCGCCCTGCTCTTCGCCCCGCATTTCCCCGCCGCCTACCACGGCCCCCATGGCGTGCCCCTCTACTTCGAGGCCGTCGCCTTCATCACCACCCTCGTCCTCTTCGGCCAGATCCTCGAACAGCGCGCCCACGCCCGCACCGACGCCGCCATCCGCGCCCTCCTGACGCTGGCCCCCGCCACCGCCCACCGGCTGCGCGCCGACGGCACCGAGGAGGACGTGCCCCTCGGCCTCGTCCGCCCCGGCGACCAGCTGCGCGTCCGCCCCGGGGAAAACCTGCCGGTGGACGGCGTGCTGCTGGCCGGCGGCGCCGAGCTCGACGAGTCCATGCTCACCGGCGAGCCGCTGCCGGTCGCCAAGCAGCCCGGGGACCGGCTCAGCGCCGGCACGCTCAACACCACCGGCTCCTTCGTCTTCCGCGCCGAGCGGGTCGGCGCCGACACGCTGCTCGCCCACATCATCCGGCTGGTGGCGCAGGCCGTCGAAAGCGAGGCCCCCATCGCCCGCCTCGCCGACCGCGTCTCCGCCTGGTTCGTCCCCGTGGTGCTCGCGCTGGCCGTCGTCACGTTCTTCGCCTGGGGCGTGTTCGCCCCCGAGCGCAGCTGGCTCTACGGCCTGATCAACGCGGTCTCCGTGCTGATGATCGCCTGCCCCTGCGCGCTGGGCCTCGCCACCCCCGTCTCCCTCGTCACCGGCATCGGCCGCGGCGCCTCCGCCGGCGTCCTCGTCAAGGAGGCGGCCGCCCTCGAGCGCCTCGCCGGCACGGACACGCTGCTGATCGACAAGACCGGCACGCTGACCGCCGGGCGGCCCCAGCTCGTGGCGGTGGAGCCCGCGCCCGGCGTCACCGCCGACGAGCTGCTGCGGCTCGCGGCCTCCGCCGAGTCGCCGAGCGAGCACCCGCTGGCCCGCGCCCTCGTCGCCGCGGCCGCCGCGCGCAGCCTGGCGCTGGCCGCGCCCGCGGACTTCGCCGCCGAGCCCGGCGCCGGCGTGCGCGCCACCGTCAACGGGCAGCCCGTCACCGTCGGCCGCGCCCCCGCCGACCTCGCCCTGCCCGGGCACCCCGCCGCCACCCTGGTCGCGGTCACCGTCGGCGGCCGGCCCGCCGGCCTCCTCGCCCTCGCCGACGTCGTCAAGGCGACCACCCCCGCCGCCGTGGCGGAACTGCAGCGCCTGGGCCTGGCCGTCCACATGGTCACCGGCGACCGCGCGGCCAGCGCACGCGCCGTGGCCGAGGCGCTGGGCCTCGACGGCTGGACCGCCGGCGTGAGCCCGGCCGGCAAGCAGGAGCTCGTGCGCGCGCACCAGGCCCGCGGCCGCCGGGTGGTGTTTGCCGGCGACGGCCTCAACGACGCGCCCGCGCTCGCCGCCGCCGACGTGGGCATTGCCCTGGGCACCGGCACGGACGTCGCCATGCACAGCGCCGGCCTCGTGCTGGTGCAGGGGGACCTGACCGCGCTCGTCCGGGCGGTGCACCTCAGCCGGGCCGTCCTGCGCAACATCAAGCAGAACCTCTTCTGGGCCTTCGCCTTCAACACCGCCGGCGTGCCCCTCGCCGCCGGCGTGCTCTATCCGTTCACCGGCTGGCTGCTGAACCCCATGTTCGCCAGCATCGCCATGAGCCTCAGCTCCCTCACCGTCGTGGCCAACGCCCTCCGCCTCCGCCAACTGCGGCTCTAGCCCCGCAGCTCAGGCTGGCCTGCGGCCGCCCCCGCCCCCACACTGCCCGCGGACATGAACACCTTCCTAGGCGTTGCCGGCGAAACCTTGGTCATCCTGGCGCTGGTCGCCGCCAACGGCTTCTTCGTCGCCGCCGAATTCGCCCTCGTCAAGGTCCGCGCCAGCCAGCTGCGGCCCCTCGCCCGCACCGGCGGCTGGCGCGTCCGGTTCGCCCTCCAGGCCACCGCCCACCTCGACGCCGCCCTCTCCGCCACCCAGCTCGGCATCACCCTCGCCAGCCTCGGCCTCGGCTGGCTCGGCGAGCCCTTCGTCGCCCACCGCCTCGCTCCGCTCCTCGCCCGCTGGGGCGTGACCGATCCCGCCACCGTCACCTCCCTCGCCTTCGCCTCCGCCTTCGGCGTGATCACCTTCCTCCACATCATCTTTGGCGAGCTCGCCCCCAAGTCGCTCGCAATCCAGCGCGCCAAGGGCGTCACCCTCTGGGTCGCCGGCCCCCTGATGGTGTTCTACTACGTCCTCTTCCCCTTCATCTGGCTGCTCAACGGCACCGCCAACCGCTTCCTCCGCTGGGCCGGCCTGGGGACCGCCACCGAGGGCGACGCCGGCTTCAGCGCCGAGGAAATGGAATACGTCTTCAGCCACGCCCGCCACTCCCACCCGGGCGACGCGCTCATCAACAAGCTCATGGTCCAGTCCCTGCGCGTGCGCAAAACCTGGGCCCAGCAGATCATGCTGCCGCGCGACCAGGTCGTCGTCCTCTGGCTCGACCGGCCGCAGGCCGACAACCTGCGGACCGCCCAGACCAGCGGACACAGCCGCTTCCCGGTCTGCAGCGGCCGCCTCGACGACCTCCGGGGGCTCGTGCTGGTCCGCGAGTGGCTCTGGCAGATCCAGGTGCTCGGCCCCGACGCGCCGTTTGTCCCGCTGGTCCGGCCGCTCCTCAAGTTCGGGCTGAAAACCCTCCTGCCCGACATGATCGAGCAGTTCCGCACCGCCCGCAGCCACCTCGCCGTCGTGCTCGACGAACAGCAGCAGCTCGCCGGCATCGTCACCCTGGAGGACGTGCTGGAGGAGATCGTCGGCGACATCCGCGACGAGTTCGACCTGGGCCACGGCCCGGTTTACGAGCACACCGAGCGGACCATCGTCGTCAGCGCCGCGCTGACCATGCGCGAGCTGCAGGCCGAGACCGGCTGGCCGTTCGACTGGCTGCCCCGCGAGACCGTCGCCGCCTGGACGCTGCGGCAGCTCGGCCGCGTGCCGCGGCGCGACGAGACCATCACCGTGGGCGACTACCGGCTCACCGCCCTGGAGGTGAAGGCCGAGCGGCTGCGCCGCGTGCGCATCGAGCGCGCCGAGCCCAGCAGCCCGCCCTTCTGACCCCGCCCATGACCCTGCGCCCGCTCCTCGCCCTCCTGCTCGCCACCGGCCTGGCCGCCTGCTCCCGGCCGGCCGCCCCCGCCCCCGCCCCCGCGCCGGCCGCGCCGCATGCGCACCACGCCCCGCACGGCGGCACCGCCGTCGTGCTCGGGGCGGAGCAGTATCACCTCGAGCTCGTGCGGGACGCCGCCGCCGGCCGGCTCAGCGCCTACGTGCTCGACGGCGAGCTGGAGAACTTCATCCGCCTCGCCGCCCCCGCGCTCGAGATCACCGCCACCGTCGGCGGCCAGCCGCGCCCCCTCCGGCTCCTGCCCGTCGCCAACCCCGCCACCGGCGAGACCGTCGGCAGCACCGCCCTCTTCGAGACCCAGGCCGACTGGCTGCAAACCACGCCCGACTTCGACGGCTGCCTCGCCCGGATCGAGGTGCGCGGTCAGGTCTTCACCGCCGTCCCCTTCAACTTCCCCCGCGGCAACGACCGCGACTAGCCCGCGGCCCCAGCGCACGCTTGCGTCGGCCAAATTCGCCTGCCCACATTCCCGCCTGCATGAGCACCGGCCCCATTCCTGTCACCGTCCTCACCGGCTTCCTCGGCGCGGGCAAGACCACCCTCCTCAACCGCATCCTCACCGAGCAGCACGGCCAGAAGCTCGCCGTGATCGAGAATGAGTTCGGCGAGGTCGGCGTCGACCACCAGCTCGTCATCCAGAGCGACGAGGAGCTGTTCGAGATGAACAACGGGTGCATCTGCTGCACCGTGCGCGGCGACCTCATCCGCATCCTCGGCCGGCTGCTCAAGCGGAAGGACCAGCTCGACGGCATCCTGATCGAGACCACCGGCCTCGCCAACCCCGGCCCCGTCGCCCAGACCTTCTTCACCGACGACGAGATGAAGCGGAACTTCCGGCTCGACGCCATCGTCACCGTCGTTGACGCCAAGCACATCCTCCAGCACCTCGGCACCGACGACGAGTCCGTCAAGCAGCTCGCCTTCGCCGACGTCATCCTGCTCAACAAGGCCGACCTGATCCCCGCGGCCGACCTCCCCGCCCTCGAGGAGCGCATCCGCCGGATCAACGCCGTCGCCCGCATCCACGTCACCCGGAACTGCGACGTCCCCCTCGACCGCGTGCTCAGCGTCGGCGGCTTCAACCTCGGCCGCGCCACCGAGCTCGACCCCCGCTTCCTCGAGCCCGAGTACCCCTTCGAATGGGCCGGCGCCTACCTCCTGCCCGCCGGCACCCACGAGCTCGTCATCGGCCACGGCGACGAGGCGCACGGCCATGACCACGCCGGCCACGACCACGCCCATGACGGGCACGACCACGCCCACCACCACGGCAACCCGGACGAGCTCGATGTCGTCATCCTGCCCGTCGCCGCCCCGGCCGCCGGCGACGCCGCCTATGCCGCCGAGATCGAGTCCGCCGTCCGCGTGTTCGCCGACTGGGAGACGCGGCTCAAGGCCGGCGACCCCGTCGTCCCCGGCGCCACGCTCCAGCGCCTGCTGCTCACCGCGGGGAACGGCACCTACCCGCTCCCGATCCCGACCGCCGGCCACCACCTCGTGTTTGAGTCCTGCGGCCACGATCCGCTGCACATCCAGGTGCGGGGCGACGCCGTCAAGCCCGCCTGGCAGCGGGACTTCCACGCCGCCCACACCCACAACGACGCCGTCACCTCCGTCGGCATCCGCACCCCGGGCGACCTCGACGGCAAGCGGCTCAACGAGTGGATCAGCGAGCTGCTCCGCGTGAAGGGCGGCGACCTCTACCGCATGAAGGGCGTGCTCAGCGTGCAGGGCACGAACAAGCGCCTGGTGTTCCAGGGCGTGCACATGCTGTTCGACGCCAAGTTCGACCGCGAATGGGGCGCCGAGCCGCGCACCAACACCCTCGTCTTCATCGGCCGGAACCTCGACCGCACCGCCCTGACCGAGGCCTTCAAGGCCTGCCTGGCGCGCTAGCCCGGGCCCCGGCAACCGCGCCGCCCATGCTCCGCCCCCTGCCCGCCGCCGGCCTCCTGCTGCTCGCCGCCGCCCTGCTCGCGCCGGGCTGCGCCCGCCGCGAGACCGAGGCCGAGGAGGGCATCCGCACGCGCACCCTCCTGCTCGGCAACCAGAACGAGCCCGCCACGCTCGACCCGCACCTGATCGACGCCGCCACCGACCAGAACATCGCCGTCGCGCTGTTCGAGGGGCTCACCGTGCTGGACGAGGCCACCGCCCTGCCCCTGCCCGGCGTGGCCGAGCGGTGGGACGTCTCGCCGGATGGCCGCGTCTACACCTTCCACCTGCGCCCCTCCGCCCGGTGGTCCAACGGCGATCCGGTCACCGCGGCGGACTTCGCCTGGTCGTTCCAGCGGATCCTCACCCCCGCCCTCGGCTCCGTCTACGCCTACATGCTCTGGCCGATCCAGGGGGCCGAGGACTTCAACACCGGCCGGCTGGCCAGCTTCGCCGGGGTCGGCGTGACCGTGGTCGACGCCGCGACGCTCCGGCTCACCCTCGCGCAGCCCACCCCCTATCTGCTCGCCCTCGCCGCCCACAGCACCTGGCTGCCCGTCCACCGCGCCACCGTGGAAAAATACGGCCGGATGCAGGACCGCGACACCGCGTGGACGCGGCCCGGCCACCTCGTGGGCAACGGCCCGTTCGTGCTCACCGAGTGGCGCCCCAACGCCCGCCTGATCGTCAGCCGGAACCCCCGCTACTGGGACGCCGCGCACAACCGCCTCGAGCGCGTCATCTTCTTCCCCACCGAAAAGGCGGAGACCGAGGAGCGGAATTTCCGCGCGGGCCAGCTCCACGTCACCTACAGCCTGCCGGCCGCGAAGATCGCGACGTACCGGCGGGAGGCGCCCGGGAGCCTGCGCCTCGACCCGCTGCTCTACCTGAGCTACCTCAACTTCAACACCACCAAGCCCCCGCTCAACCAGCCCCAGGTCCGCCGCGCCCTCGCCCTGGCGATCGACCGCGCCGCCATCTCCCAGCGGGTCTTCGGCGGCGCCCGCCTCCCCGCCGCCACCCTGAGCCCGCCCGACTGCGGCGGCTACCTCGCCCCCCCGGGCCAGCCGCTCGACTACGCCGCCGCCCGCGCCCTGCTCGCCGCGGCCGGCTACCCCGGCGGCCGCGGCCTGCCGCCCCTGCCGCTGCAGGTGCTCAACGACGACAAGTCCCCGCTGGCGGCGGAGGCGATCCAGGCCATGTGGCAGCGCGAGCTCGGCGTGCGCGTCACCCTCGAGCCCTACGAGCAGAAAACCTGGATCCAGAACCAGCAGACGCTCAGCCACACCCTCGGCCTGATGTCCTGGACGGCGGACTTCGCCGACCCGATCACGTTCCTCGGCCTCTTCACCACCGGCGGCGGCAACAACTGGACCGGCTGGAGCAGCCCGGCCTACGACGGCCTGCTCGCCCAGGCCGCCCGCACCGCCAGCCCCGCGGCCCGCTTCGCCCTCCTCCGGCAGGCCGAGGCGCTGCTCCTCGCCGAGGCGCCGATCGCCCCCGTCGGGTTCGGCGCCCGCACCTACCTGCTGCATCCCGCCGTGAAACACTGGGCCCCCTCCCCCGTCGGCCTCCACCGCTACCAGCTGATCGAACTGCAGGCGCCCTAAGCCGGCCCGCACTTGCACCCGGCCGGGCCGCGGTGCAACTTCCCCCCGATGCGCCTCGCCCTCACCTTCGTCCTCCTCCTCGGCTCGCTCGGCGCGGCCCGCGCCGGCGACGTCGACTTCGTCCGCGTGTGGCCCGAGTGGCACAGCGCCGAGTCGTTCGAGCGCATCTCGGAATTCTTCACCGGCCGGGAAAACCCCGGCGGCCAGATCGTGCGCCGGACCCAGCCCGCCCAGCGCGAGGGGTTCTACTTCCTCGTGCGCCTGCGCAACCGCGGGGCCGCCCAGCCCTCCGCCCGGCTGGTCCTCTCCCTGATCAAGCCCGACTCGCCCCAGGTGCGGGTCCACACTTTTCCCCTCCCCCTGGCGGCGGGCGAGTCGGCCCTTAACCTCGGCCTCACCGGCGCCGACTGGCCCGGCCGAAAAATCCACCCCATCGCCTGGAAACTCGAGGTCCTCGCCGCCGACGGCACCCGGCTCGGCCTGATCCAAAGCTTCCTGTGGGCCAAGCCCGACCACTAAGCCCGGCCGGCTGGTCGCGGTGGCGGCCGCTCCCGGTCTCCGCCCCGCTGGATCCCGCCGCGCTCGCCGAGCTCCTCGACGGCGGACAGGCCTTTCGCTGGTACCGCGCGGATGACGGCACCTGGACCGGCCTCTTCGGATCGCACCTCGTCCGGCTGTCCTCGCCGCCGACGGCCCCCTGCACTGGTCGGCGCCCGCCGCCCGGGCCGCGGCCACCGGGCCCGCCCTCGCCTTTTACCTCGAGGGCGGACGCCCCCTGCCGGACCTCCTCGCGGCGCTGCCGTGGCGCAGCGATGCCCACCTCGCGCGCTGCCTCGCGGCCTTTCCCGGCCTGCGCCTCCTGCGCCAGCCCTTCGGCGAGACCCTCCTCGGGTTCCTCTGCAGCGCCACCAAGCAGATCGTCCAGATCAAGCAGATGGTCGCCCTGCTCGCCACCCGGCACGGCGCCCCGCTGCTGCCCGCCGCGCATCCGCTCCCGGGCCCCCCGGCCCTCCGCTTCCGCCTCCCCACGTGGCCGGAACTGGCCGCCGTGCCGGAGGCGGACCTGCGCGCCTGCCAGCTCGGCTTCCGCGCCCGCTTCATTCACCAGACCGCGCAGTTCCTCGCCGCCCACCCGGGCTGGCTCGGGGCAACCGAGCTCCTGCCCTACCCCGAGGCCAAGGCCCGCCTCTGCTCCCTCCCGGGCGTCGGCGAGAAGGTCGCCGACTGCGTCCTGCTCTTCGGCGCCGGACGCCTCGAGGCCTTCCCCGTGGACACCTGGATCCTCCAGACCATGGCCGCGCGCTACGGGCTGGACGGCTGGAAGCCCGCCCAGGTCGCCCACTTCGGCCGCGCCCACTTCGGCCCTCTGGCCGGCCTCGCCCAGCAGTACCTGTTCTCGTGGGAGCGCCGCCAGTCCCGGCTCGCGCCGGGCGCCACCTAAGCCCCGGCCGGCCCCTGGCGCAGCAGCCGCCAGGGGAAGAAATACACCGCGTACACCACCGCGTAGACCGCGAAGCGGTCGATCCGGGTGAAGCTCGCGAAGGCGAAGAAGAAGATCAGCAGGTGCAGCCGCACCACGTTCCGGTACGGCGCCGTCATGCCGGCGACCGCCGAATTTCGCGCCGCGGTCGCCCCGGGCGCAGCCGCCGGATCCGGCACCGGCGGCGCGGACCGGAAGGCGTTCCGCTCCGCCACGGCCGCCAGCAGCACGAACGGCCAGTACGTCGCGAACACCTGCAGGTAGAGGGCGAGGCTCGGTCCCGCATTCCGCCCGGCGCCGGCCACCGCCGGGAAAAACAGGTTCAGGAACACCGAGTGCACGAAGTGGAACATCCCGAAATGCACCGTGAAGAAGGCCAGCAGCAGCAGCCCGCCGACGAGATACGCGACGGTGCCCGACGCCGGGCCCGCCCCGGCCGCTCCCGGCGGGCGGGCGCGATCGCGCCACGCCTCGACCCGGCTCCGCGCCGCCGGGCCGAAGAGGCTCCACACGATCATCGCGTAGCCGACCACCAGGCTCGACAGCCACAGGCTCCACACCAGGTCGCGCGTCTGCCACTGGCCGTGCCACGCCAGCGCCAGGCCCCCCGCAAAGGCCAGCGCGTCGAGCCAGGCCGACGACCACCGCCCCGGGAGACTGGCCGGCGCCTCGCTCATGGTTTCGCCCGCTGGATCAGCTCCACCTCGTAGCCCTCGGGCGCGTCCAGGAACGCGATGACCGAGCCGCTGCCCGTCGTCGTCGGGCCGTCGCTCAGCGCGTAGCCCCGCTCGGCCAGCCGCGCGGCGAACGCCGCCAGGTCCGTCACCTCGAAGGCCAGGTGCACCAGGTCCGGCTGCACCTGCACGCCCGGGCTGTTCGGCAGCTGGCAGATTTCAATCTCCTCGGCGCTGTTCGGCGTCTGCAGGAACGCCAGCTGCGCCCCCCGCGGCGACGTGTGCTGCCGCGCCAGCTTCAGGCCCAGCGCGTCCTGGTAAAACTTCACCGTCCGGGCGAGGTCGTTCACCCGCAGGCGGGTGTGCAGTAGTTTGGTCACCATGCCCCGACGCTGGCCCCGTCCGGCCCGGCCTGCAAGCCGCCCGCGCCGCCCCGTCGCCTCAGCTCGCCGGCGCCGACTGGCCGATCTGGGCGAGCATCTTGACGAACCAGGGGGTCTGCAGGTCGAAGTGCTTGCCGCCCTTGATGCGCGGAAACTCGATCGCGCGCAGCTCGTTGCCGCGCTCCTCGTCCTCGCCGACCACGCCGCTCTCGCGCCGGAGCGCACAGACCACCGCATGCCGCACGCAGCGGTCGATGAGCCCGAGGTCCGCGCTGTTGGCCGGGGCCGCCCGCGCAAAATAGCCGCTCTTCTGGACCAGCACCTTGTTCGCCCCGAGCAGCTTGGTGAAGCGCTCGCCGAACCACTTGCCCGGGTTGATCAGGTCCAGCTTCACGTGGCCGAAGGGGTCGCGCGGCGGCTCTTCGCCGCGGGCGATCATCTCGGCCACGATCTGCTCCACCCCCGCGCCCTCGCTCAGGAAGATGTTGGCGTTGCCCTCGTGATCCATCACCGCCCGCAGCCGGGCCGCCTCGGTCGTGATGTCGAAGGGCAGTTCCGGCAGATACACCCCGTGGACCGACATCCGGCCGCGGCTGATCCCCAGGCTCGGGACGTAGGGCTGCGACTCGAGCAGCTTCAGGTACTCGTAGGTGGTGGCCGCCGCCAGCCAGCCGCAGTGCCGGCCCATGATCTCGTGAATGATGAGCACCCGCGTGCTCGAGCTGTGCTCCGCCACGACGCGCTGGAAAAACAGCGCGCCCTCGCGCGCCGCGGTGAGCGCCCCGAGGCTCTGGCGCACGGGGATGATGTCGTTGTCGATCGTCTTGGGCAGCCCGATGACCGTGAGCTCGTGGCCCGCCTTCGCGAGGTAGGCCGCGAGGTCCGCCGCCGTCGTGTTGGTGTCGTCGCCCCCGATGGTGTGGAGGACGTCCACCCCGTCGGCGCGCAGCTGCTCCGCGGCCACGGCCAGCGGATCCTGGCCTTCCTTCACCAGGCCGCGCTTCACGCAGTCCTTCACGTTGGTCAGCTTCACCCGGCTGTTGCCGATGGGGCTGCCGCCGTAGTGCCGGAGCACGCGCGCGGAATCGCGCAGGTCGTCGGCCACCGGAATCTTGTCGCCAAGCAGGAGCCCCTTGTAGCCGTTGCGGTAGCAGATGAGCTCGATCTCGGGAGCGATGGCGGTGTACCGCTCAATCAGGCCGCCGGTGGCGGCACTGAGGCAGGGCGCGAGCCCTCCGGCGGTGAGAATGGCAACTTTGCGAGGCGGCATGAGTTTGCCCAATGAAGCAGGTCTCTTGCTTGCCGTCCAGCCCGACCCCCGCTTACCCCCTCCAGTAAAAAAATTCCACCGCGGACCGGGGGTCTTCCCCGCCGGCTGTCCGTCCGGCTCGGCATCCGGGCGGCCCCGCCAGGCCGCCCGCCAATCGCCGGTCGCATTTGATAAAATCCGGATTCTCCCTTGTTGTGCGGCCGTCCGATCCGCCCACCGCGCCTTTCCTTTCCCTCCCTCCACCCACCACGATGCACCACGCCCCGCTCTTCACCCCGGTCTCCCTCGGCTCCCTCCAGCTGGCGAACCGGATCCTCATGGCCCCGCTCACCCGCTGCCGGGCCGATGCCGCCCACGTGCCCACCGACCTGATGGCCGAATATTACGGCCAGCGGGCCGGCGCCGGGCTCATCATCGCCGAGGCCACCATGGTGATCGAGGGGAACTCCGCCTTCGGCGGGCGCGAGCCCGGCATCTATTCCGCGGCCCAGGTCGCCGCCTGGAAAAAGGTCACCGCCGCCGTCCACGCCCGCGGCGGCAAGATCGTCCTCCAGCTGTGGCATGGCGGCCGGGCCTGCCACTCGCTCCTCAACCAGGGCGCCCAGCCGGTCGGCCCCAGCCCCCGGCGGATCGAAAACGACGAGACCCACACGCCGCTGGGCAAGCGGCCCTACGAGATCCCGCGCGAGCTGCGGGATGATGAGCTCCCGGGGATCGTCGCGGGCTTCCGCCACGCCGCCCAGCAGGCCCAGGCCGCGGGGTTTGACGGCGTCGAGGTCCACGGGGCCAACGGCTACCTCCTGGACGCCTTTCTCCGCAGCGGCAGCAACACGCGCTCGGGTCCCTACGGCGGCCCCGTGGGCAACCGCGCCCGGCTCCTGCTCGAGGTGGTCGACGCCGCGGGCGGCGTCTGGGGCGCCAGCCGCGTCGGCGTGCGCCTTTCGCCGCTCAACAGCTTCAACGACATGAAGGACGCGGATCCCGTGGGGCTCACGACCTGGGTCGCCACCGAGCTGAACCGGCGCGGGCTCGCCTACCTCCACGTCATGCGCGGCGACTTCTTCGGCGCGCAGTCGGGCGACGTCATGACCCCGGCGCGCGCGGCGTTCCGCGGGCCGCTGGTCGGCAACATGGGCTACACCGCCGCGGAGGCC
>SESF01010139.1_pt1 | contig 27480 bp, 27 predicted proteins | sample 3171521 | NCBI WGS metagenome assembly SESF01 (sample SAMN10866945, study PRJNA518727) | freshwater metagenome | biome: subpolar coniferous forest; feature: holomictic lake; material: water; isolation source: holomictic Lake 227, 6 m and 8 m depth | place: Canada: near Kenora, Ontario | collected...
AATATTGCCGTGTTGAATATTGGACTGCAACATTTGAAGACCTTGAAGCCTATACCAAACTTGTAACGGAGAAAGCATTGGCAGATCATATTGCTGACGTTAGCAAAATGATCGCATGGTACGACCCCACTAACCACCACGTTAGCACGAACAAGAACGACCCCTTGTTCACACTGCTTGGTCAGTTGCTGCCGTTGGATGTTCCCCGCGAATGGGTTGACCTGACTCGCAGACAAATACAAGATGTTTATTTTGCAGTGTTAGAAACACATCGCGGTGGGCATCAAATGCAAGGGCAGCTTGCTTTTGGGGAAGCCTTGCAAGCCGCTATCAAGGAGAAAAACACATGAAAGTAACAATCCAACTTGAAGAAAAAGCCGAAGTGCTTGATGCAATTCACGCCGATGAAGCGTGGTTAGCGCTCAGAGAAATACAGCGCTTGCTACGTATAAACGAAAAGCATGATGTTGGCGATGCAGTCACGCTACAGCGTATCTCAACTGAGATAATTGATGTTTTTAGTGCTAGAGGTGACAATGTATAAGTCCAACCACCACGCCATAAGGATGGCTCTACAAAAGTATCCTGATGGGTTGACCGTAGCTGAGATAGCTGAACGCACTGAAAAAGACCGGACCGCGATCAATCGTTCTTTATCAGTAATGCCCGATACATACATAGACCGATGGGTTTCCTTTAGGGAACATAAAGGTCAATGGACCGCTGTATGGTGCGTAGTAGTACCCCCCGAGAATTGCCCTAAACCCACGGAGAAACCATAAAATGATATTGACCTTTGATAACGTAATCGCAGTGCTGGATGACTTGGCTAAGGCCTACCGCCAGACCAACGGCCTTGACGGGGCCCACGATAAAGCGCTGGTAACGGCTGAAGCGGTGATCAATAAATTCCGCGACATCCAAGCACAACAGGCAAAATACATGCAGCAGCCTGATTCAACAGCGAAGTAGAATAACGCCGACTCACCCCCGTAAGGGGTGACCATCACGCATGGGGATTGGTCTTATCGGGAAAGCTGCCGGTGACCAGCAGACACATCGTCTGACAAACCAGTCCCCAGCCGTGTTGGTGTAGTTCAGCTAATTCACCTTAAGGTGGGCCGAGGCATCGGTGGGAAGAACAGGCCCATGCAGGGTTACGCGCTGGGTTCGAAGCCAGCCACCAACAACCTACTTTGCGGATCCCCAAGTCGGACCGACTTCCACATCACACCGGCTTGGGACTTCCAGCTTCACTGCTTCCATCATGATCTGCGCAGCGGCCTGCGCCTCTTCCCTGCTCTTAACGGACAATGCAAGCTCATCATGCACTTGCAGCATGCTCCTGATCCCCGCCTTGTGCAGCGCCACCATGGCGGACTTGACCTGATCCGCAGCCGACCCCTGTATCAACCTGTTGAGACCCTTGTAAGTCCCGCTGCGCTTGATCCGTTGCCCGTATTCCATGACTGCCTGCTCTCGCGGCAGCGCCTTGTTCACACCCCATTCCATTGGTTCCCACAAAGGGAACCTACACTTGCGGCCTAGCAGCGTGCGGATGCTCCCGTTGGACGTGGGGCTATCTATGCGCTTCATGACCGCATTGACCGTGCCCTTAAGGAACGGCACGTTGTGGTGAAACTTGGTGATCAATTCATCAGCCTCGCTGATGTGCAAGTCCAACTGGTTGGCCAGCTTGCCCTTTCCCATGCCGTACATCAGCCCTAAGCCAATCGTCTTGGCAGATTTGCGGCCAATACCCGCCATGTCGGCCACCATCTGGTGAAAGTCGGTATTAGGGTCTTCCCTATAGGCGTTTACCATTACATCGGCCCCGGGCAAATCCAAGAGGCTTGCATAGTGGACCAGCAGTCTAGGTTCTTGAGAACTAAAGTCATTCGATGCCCAAAGCTCCCCCTCTTCCGGCAGGAACAAGTTGCGCACCATAGGGCCAATGATTTCGTGGCGGGCGGGTACTTGCTGGAGGTTGGGGTTGGCCATGGACAGCCGTCCTGTAACCGTGCCCCCATCATCACTGCGCATCTGATTGACGTGCGGATGGATGCGGCCTGTCTTGGCGCTGAACTCAAGGTAGGGCTGTAGGAACGTGCTATGGGTTTTGTTGGTCTCACGGGCTTCCACAATCATCTTGGCAACAGGGTGACTGCATGACTCCAAGAAGCTCTTGGTAAAGCTCGGCGCACCGGCCTCGGTCTTGGCGTAGGGGAGACCCAGCTTGTCAAAGGCGGAGGCAATGCTTTGTGGAGTCCAGATATCCACAGAGTTACCCACAAGGTTGCGCATGTGCGTATAAAGCTCCTTCTCCCGCTTTTTCAGGTTATTTATCAGCATCTCACAGTTATGTCTGTCAAAGCGGATGCCGCGCTGGGTCATGCCCAGCAGCACGGGGAACACTGCGGTTTCTAAATCAAAGATAGATTCAACTTCCTCTTGTCTCATTTTAATTTTTAGTGCTTGCCATAGTTTTAAAGTCAAAGCAGCATCTTGCTCAGCATAGTCACCCACATACATGGCAGGCAGCTTCCACAACTCCTTCTTTGGATGCACACCAAAGTCGGCTGCTGCCGACTTCAATCCGGCTTCCGACTTGGTCTCTTGGAGGTAGTCGTAGCCAAGGGAGTTAAGGGAGAAACTGAAGCGATTTTCGTCAATGAGTGGCGCTGCAAGCATCGTGTCCACGATGCGGCCATTGATGGTAAATCCGCTGGTGTAAAGCCACCCTGCGTCATAGGCTGCGTTATGCATGACCTTGTCTGCACGGGTGGAGAGGACTTCTTGTACCCAGCGATCAACTCGGGATTTGTCAAGGTTACCACCGCCTTGATGGGCAATAGGGTAATAGCCGGACCATCCGTCCACAGCAACAGCGTAACCAACAATAAAGCCATCGTTTCTGGGCCAGCCCGGTCCAAAAGATTCCATATTTGGGTCACAGGTTTCGAGGTCAATTGCAATCTCCTTGGCGGTTGATAGGTTGGGAAATGTGTCTGGGGCAACCCACTCGCAAGGGGTGGGAAATAATGGCATGGTCTTCATATCTTGAATCCTTTTTCAATGTGTTTAGGCAGCACCAAGTGCAGGGTTTGTTTTGCCCGGGTAATGCCCACGTAGAACAACCGATGTACGTTGTCAGGGTTGCGGGCATATTCTTTGGCAAACTTTGGGGATAGGTCCATGAGCAGCAGGACGTGGTCCGCCTCGCCGCCTTTGGCTCCATGAATGGTGGATAACCTGATCCTCGGCGCTTGATTCAGTTTCACCCCACGGCGTAGCAGGGCAATCATGTACTCCTTTGTATCGTCAGCAATCTTGGTCAGCGCTTCATGCCAAATAACATCAGTCAGCAGGCCAAAATTGTCTTTCAGTGTTTGCATGTTGTACAGCGCAGAGCTATCTCCGCTACGAAAGGTCTTGTGGCCTCGGGCCACGGCACTCGCATCGAGATACCGGTAAATGGATGCGACCTGATCCCCCAGCACTTCGCCACCACGGCGTAATCGCTCCCAGTTGATGACGGCGTTGGCCGCTGGCTGGGATAGGCTGGGGATGCCGTTGCGCTCAAACAGGATGCCCATTCCCTTAAGCCACTCATGCACGGGATTGAGCATGTAATTAGTGCTGGCCATGATCAACCATTGGCCTTGGCTCACATCCACATCTTCAAAACGGTAGTAGCTTAGAACGCTGCCCTCGCTGTCACGGGACTTCCAAGTCTTTTGCTGTCGCTCCCTGATCCGGTGCACGATAGCATCGGCCAGCGTATGGATGCGCATAGGTACACGGTAGGACTGATCAAGGATGGTCACGGAGCCTTCAAATGACAAGAAACTCTTTACATCTGCGCCTGCCCATGTGAACACAGCTTGGTCATCATCTCCTGCTAAGAAAGTGCGCTTGGCCCGTGAGGCGAGGGCCTCGACCAGTTGCCATTGAATGCGTGATAGGTCTTGCGCTTCATCTACAATTAAGACTTCCAGCGAGGGCAATCTGGAAGGCTCAGCTACGACCATTTCTAAGAGGTCTGTGAAGTCCAGTAGATTGTGTGCATGCTTGTAGTGCCGGTAGGTGCGCTCCACAAACTCAAAGTGATGCCATTCAATATCCATACCGGACTGGTTGTAGTGGGTGCGTAAGTCTTGGCCCTTGATCCGTGCAAGGTTGACTTCGTTCAGGATAGGATTGTCCGCCTTGACAAAGCCCATCTCTTCGTCCTTAGTCAAGTCAATGTCGATCCCAGCTTCTGCCGCAAATTCCTTGAAGTGCGCAGGCTGCATGATGTCATCGGTCTTTGTGCCGAGGCAGCGAAATGCAAGGCTGTGAAGCGTACGGAAGTATGGGAAATCCGTACGGGCATTGAGCGCCGGGAATTTTTCAATTGCCCTGTCCCGCGCTTCATTGGCCGCTTTCTTGGTGAAGGAAAAGTACCCGATGCTCAGGGGCGAAGTACCGGCCACGAGCTCGGCATCCACCACATTGAGCAAGTATGTCGTTTTCCCTGTACCCGGGGGCCCAAAGATTTTTTGTATGTGGCTCATAAAACCACTACTTGCGCTTGGGTTTCAATCCAAACATGCGCTCCGCAAGATAAGGGCTTATCTTCGCTATAGACTACTTTAGATGGGCCTAATATCTCCACCTCATGTGCATACGTATTGCTTTTATAAGTCTTCACAGTAAGCACGGGATCCTTGGCCCCTAATTTTCGATTGGACCGAATGACATGCTGGTTTACATGAATGATTGTTTTCATAGATATCAGGCATTTGGGGTCAAACAAAAGTAATCATCTGGCCAAGCAAGGACGGGGGTATCTGGCCCTACGTAAGCTCCCTCAATGTTGAACTCAATAAACTCCCGCGCTTCCTCTGCGCTCATGCCATCGCGCCGTTGCAATATCCATCGGATGGCCTCGGCGTTGTAGACAAGGACCTGTACACGTTCGTTGCCATTCCAAATAAATGCGGGGCCGATGATGGCGGGCCCGTAGCCATCTAGCTGTTTCAAAATGGACTCCCTTCTTTACGAATGGTGTTTGTTTCAAAGGGAGCATCTTGCTTAGTAAAGCACGGGATTCTCCAGCATCGGGTAGCCCGCGATTTTAGGAACAATGAGATAGGCTCCCCGCCAAGATCACGGATGCGCTGTGCAATCTTGGGGGCGGTAAGGCCCATAAAGTTGTTGCGCTTTAAATGCGCCATCAAGTCTTTCATCCTGAAATAGGTCTTGGCTTCAGTATCGTCTGTCCATGGACGGCCCATGAGCAATTCATCACGATCCAACGCTTGCTGCATGTGCGTGGTGAATTCTTCTAAAAGGTCCATGAACTGACCAGTTACGCTGGTGTCTTCGCTGGCCTCGACGATCTGTTCTGTCTCCACCATCTCTTTGAGCAGGGAATTGAGCATGGTCTCCCAATCCTGCTTGCGTAAGGTAGGCGGCACGATGTTCAGGCGCTCTAAGCATGCCTTTTGAAACGCCATTTGGTTAAATAGGTTGTCGGTCTCCAACTCCACCCTTCGGCCATTGATATCCAAGAACCACAGCGGCGGTTCACTAGCATACTTAGACAGGGAACTAATCTTTGGTGCATCGGGGCCGGACGAGCCAATCCCAAACTTGCGGCTTCGGCACAGGCCGGAATTACAAAAGGAATTAAGCGGGCTATCCTTGCACTTGTACAAGTATTCTTTCTTGTTCAACTGTTTCAGGATGATCTGAGCTTCGTTGTTGGGTAGCGGTGGGGAGACATACTTGTGGTTGTATTCCATCAGCTTGTCCTCCCATGTGGTGGGCGATGCCTTTTTGAGGAACACCCCTATGTTGAACAGACCGTTGTTTCTTGTGCCCTCAGGGAATCCCTGCGCACACAGCGCTTGCAGGCATGGTGGGCCGTCCTTGATGGGGCTTTCGGCCTGCTTGGGTGGCTCAGGATAGCTCAGTGGCACTGCCTGCGCATTGGCTTCGTACAGGGCAAAGAATTGATCTAGCGTGGCAGCAGAGCCATCAAGATTAAAAGCATAACGTGTGCCGTTATCACCTGCAAAATAAGGCAGATTTAGAAAGTTACCCGTGTCACCACGTTCAACCAAAATCTCAGCTTGCTTAGGAAATATTTCCCGGCCAGCCTCACCCAGCAATGCAGCCGCATTGTTCAGGTAATGCTGCATGTCGGCAGCAGGTATCGGTTCCCGTACAAAAAGGAAAACGTGCGCTCCGCCAGACTTGCTCCGGCACACTACCAGAGGTAGGCCTAGCGCTTCAATTCTTTGTACAAGGCCCTTGTGATCAATGGGATACTGATCAATATCAATACAGCCCCATATGCAGCTATTATCAGAGCGAATAGGGATGATACCAAGACTAGGCTCAACACCGTCAAGATGTTTAATCCAAAGTTCTTCAATGGGTGGCTTGCGAACCACTGTGGCCTTCCCCGCTTGTTTTCCATCACCGCGCTCCGATTTGATTACGTATGTCCCATAGGCAATATCCAGCCCGCTGAATATCGCCCGAAATTTTTCAAGTTGTTCTTGCATCAGGCATCTCTATAAGGTGGGGGTACTCGCTGCACCGATGGCTTAGAGCCGATGTACCGGCATCCGCTTTCCCCCCGAAAATCAGAACGGTACTGTTGCGCCTGATGAGGCGACATCCTCATCAGCGTGCTTGACTTTCACGTCACCGGCATTAACCGATTGCGCAAATGCCTTGGCAGCTTGATAGACGTTCATGTCTTCAATCGGCCCAATACGCTCAACTTCCCAGCCATACCATTTACCCTTGTCGTTGGACTCAGCCTGTGTCGTGAGACGATACAGGTGCGAGTACATCGGAGGTGTGTACGGCCCGTTCTTGCCCATAAGCTTGGTGGACATCATCATGGAATTCCACTTACGCGACTTCTTCAGTTGCGTGGACTTCATGGTGATCAAGGCAGGCTCAGGAATGCCATCATCGCTCATGACCATCACGTAGTGGTTGGCCGTGTTTTCAATGTAGTTTCCGTTGTCAAGGTAGTCCTTGTTGTCCCCCGGTTCGCGGTGCGTGCGGCTCAATACATCAGACGTGGCCGGGTAGATGGCGATAGGAGCGCCTGAACCCACTCCGCGAGGAGCCCACTCAATGTACTGACGTACATACTGGCAAGGCACGACGATCAAGCCTTTCTTGCCGTCATACAACGCGCCAGTGACGGTGTTGTAGACCATACCGGGCATCGCGCCATCGACTTCACCTACCTCGGGAGAGGTATTGGTCAAAAGTCGGAGGAACGGAAGCGCAAAGTCATCCTGATTCATCGACTCAAAGCCGCCCGATGCGTCCTGTTCAAAGTCACTGAACAACACGATTGCGTTGTCCGCTTTTGCTGCTACTTCATTTTTAGCCATGATTCAATTTCCTTTTTCATGCTGATTTGATGGTTGCCTTTTGGCCGATGTACACGCCAAAAAGCTCTGTAGGGAACTCGCTTCCACGTTCCACTTGCTCACGAACCCAAGCTTTCAAGGTCATGGGTTCGATCTTCTGCGCTTGCTCGACTGGATAGTTTTGCTCACGCAGTTGATTCAGTAATGTGTCGCACAGGCCGTCTTCTCCACGGCCAAAACGTACGGACACGGTGTTTTTGATGATGTCATCAAAACCGTTATCGCGCAGCCACTCATAGGCCTTAGCACGGTTCTCTTCCCTTATGCTTGCGCTGTAAAAAGGCTTTACATCGATCATGCTGCCATCGGCCATCTTGAATGATTTCATGCCCAACTCAGACAGCATGGCGGGGATGGTTTCTTCCAACAGTTTGCGGTACTGATCTTGGCGCTCTTTAAGCACTAAGTTCATGTCCTCAATCTCTTTCTCCAACTCTTTGGCCCGCTTGGCCAAAGCTCCAACAGAGGATAGGTCTTCGTTCTTTACAACCAAAGCGCCTGCGTCCTCTTCGAACAGCGAATTCATATCAGTCATCTTGCTCTCCTTTCTCGGTGATGTCCAAACGGACGGGAATATACATCTTCTCTCGGCGGTCCCACTTTAACGCAGTGTATCGGCCTGAGTTATAGGCTGCGGCTATCGAACAGGCTAAACCGATAGCTACAGGGTCTCCGGTCAGGAGCAGAAAATCGTTGTTGTTATACCCCCTCAACTTGCGCTTTAGCATCCGCACTGCCGGGGCAGTGGAGAATGCAATTTGCGTATTGAAGGGCAGCAGAACAACCATGTCGCCAAAAGACATTGCCGAAGCAATATCGTGATTTGGCATCTCTTGCACAATAAACACACGGGGGTCAGTTTTTATGGTCACGTTACGTTATCCTTTCTTAAAACGTACGATCAGTGTACAATAGTTTTTCCGGTTGTCAACACAGAAAGTGAGAAAGTTATGGATTATTTTTTATCTGCCTACCCCTATAGGTATAAACCCTTCCTCCATCAAGCTGCCTATTTAGAGCGGTTTTGGGAGGAGAAAGAAGTCGCGCTGTTCGCAGACATGGGCACGGGCAAAAGCTTCATGCTCATCAACAATGCCGCCCTGCTCTACGACAAGGGCAAGATTGACTCCATGCTGGTGGTGGCTCCCAAGGGGGTGTACAGGAACTGGTACACGAGTGAGCTACCCAAGCACCTCCCGGACCACGTTCCTCGGTCCATTGCCTGTTGGTCTCCTACCCCGCGCAAGGCAGAGAAAGCAGAGATGGATGCCATGATGAATTCGGTGGACACGATGCGCATCCTGATCATGAACGTGGAGGCGTTCAGCACGGAGAAAGGCTCTGCCTTTGCCAAGCTGTTTTTGCGGGTTACCAAGTGCTTCATGGCTATTGACGAAAGCACCACCATCAAGACACACACGGCCAAGCGTACCAAGAGCATTGTGCATGTCGGCAAGGAAGCGCGGTATCGCCGTATTGCCACCGGTTCCCCCGTCACCAAGAGCCCGCTGGACCTGTACGCCCAGTGCGAGTTTCTTGGCCCTGACTGCCTCAATGCAAGCAGCTACTACGCCTTCCAAGCGCGGTACGCGGTCCTTGTAGAACGCAAGATGGCGACCCATACATTTAAACAAATTGTCGGCTACCGAAGGCTGGATGAATTGCAGGAAAAGCTCAACGATTTTGCCTTCCGTGTGACCAAAGAAGAATGCCTTGATCTGCCCGACAAGATCTACACCCGCAGGGATGTGGAATTGACCAAGGAGCAACAGACTTACTACGATCAAATGAAGCTCATGGCGCTGGCCGTGATCGACGGTGACTTGATGTCTACCAACAATGCGTTGACACAACTCATGCGCCTGCATCAAATTGTTTGCGGCCACATCAAATTAGATGACGGCAGGCAACTTGATATTCCCAGCAACCGGATTACTGAATTGATGGCCGCGCTGGAGGAAACTAGCGGCAAGGTCATCATCTGGGCCAACTACCGAAAGGATATTGAGAACATCAAGCTGGCTTTGCAAAAAGAGTACGGCATGACCTCTGTGGCTACCTACTTTGGGGACACCGAGGCTGAGGATCGGCAGGAAATTGTCACCAAGTTTCAAGACCCAAGCAGTGAGCTACGCTTCTTTGTCGGCAACCCCCGCACAGGCGGCTATGGGCTGACGCTCACTGCTGCCAATGTGGTGATCTACTACAGCAACAGCTTTGATCTGGAGGTGCGCTTACAGTCAGAGGACCGCGCTCACCGTATTGGCCAAACCAAGAACGTGACCTACATAGACCTGATTGCTAAGGACACCGTGGACGAGCATATCGTCAAGGCACTCAGGAACAAAATCAATATCGCCAGCGCAGTGCTGGGTGAAAAATTTAAAGGCTGGATCATCTAATGCAACTCATCCCCATCCGCAAGCGCTATGTGTACAAAAAACTCGAAAGAATAGACACGTCAGCCGGACGTGTATACGAAATCGACAAATCTGAGCGTGTGCCAAGCGTAACCAGTATTTTGTCGGAGACCAAAGATAGGACGCACTTGAAGGAGTGGGCAGCACGGGTTGGCGAGGAGCAGGCTGAGCGCATTAAGAATGAAGCAGCCACTGTTGGCACCCATATGCACAACGTAGTTGAGCGCCTACTCTTGAACCGCGATCTACCGGCCCCGAGGACTTGGCAGGCAGTCAAGGGCTACCAGATGGGCTACAAGCTGATTGAGGAGTTCTTCCCGCACGTCAATGAGGTATGGGGCGCGGAGATCCCGCTGTATTACCCGGGCCGCTATGCAGGCACTTCTGACTGCATTGGGGTATATAAGTCTGACGAGTCAATCATTGACTTTAAGCAGACCAACAAGATGAAGAAGCGCGAGTGGATTGAGGACTACTTCATCCAGTTGGCCGCTTATGCCATGGCGCACAACAAGGTCCACGGCACGTCGATCCGGCAGGGCGTGATCATGATGGTATCCCAAGAAGGTCAAACCCAAGAGTTCCTGACTTGCGGCAGAGAGTTTGACTCCTACGGGGACAAGTGGATGCGCCGGGTAGAAGCGTTTGAGCGCCTCATTGGTAAGGATTAATTCCTTTACTCAACATCCCTGCTTTTTGTAGTATTTCAGGGGAAAGATGGCTAGTGGAAGCTAAACCGCCGTCCGCCATCATTTCCATTCGATCATTTAGCGTGTGATCTGAAAATCTATTAGCCTTTTCATACATAGTGCGGCCAAAACGATCAACTGCGGGAATATCTCCAATCACATTGCCATTGCGATCAACAGATCCGGTGGAAACAACTGTATCCCGCGCATTTGGATTTAAAGTTTCTCTTTGTTGAGTTTTCCCTGTTATTTCACTTACGGGCACTCCTGCCCCCGAGCCATTGCCCTCGTCTCCACCGCCCGCTCGAATGTCATCACTACTATTTTTTCCTTCACCACTGACCCCCGGAATAGGTAAGGGGGCTGGAGGAGCTACTGGAGTAGGAGGAGGAGCTACTGGAGTAGGAGGAGGAGCTACAGTAGTAGGAGGAGGAGTTACTGGAGTAGGCAGAAGATCAGGGGTAGTGTAAGTAGGGGGCGGAGCTACCGTGACAAGAGGCTGGGCGGCTACGGGCATAGTCGTGATAGGGCGCTCGTCAGGGGGCTTGATAGGCATTGGGGAAACAAGATCAGGAATAGTAATTGGATTTACAGGCGAAGGAGGCGAGGGGGCTACCGGAGTTGGAGGAGCAACCGTGACAGGGGGTGGGGGAGCTACCGGGGAAGGGGTAACAATATCAGGTGGAATAGGCTTGGGAATGTCATCCCCATAGCCTTTGGGTATTGTCGGGGTAAATGGGACAAAGGGCGGGGGAGCAGGCAATGGGGTGACCTGAGTTGGAGGGGCAATCTTAACTAGTGGGGGAGCCACCACATCTTTCTTGTCAAAATTAGCGGGAAGTTGTTTAAGGTTCTGTGTTGGGTTGGTGTATGCCTGTGTTTGAGCAAAATCATAAGGCGCAGCAGTGTTGTACGGCTGCGCTATTTGCCGGGGAGCCATGCGCTTTTGCGCAGCGGCCTGCGCTTGGTTTAGCATTGTGTTCTGTGCAGTATGGAAGTTCTGGTTCTTCTGCAACATTGCGGTAAGGCGCTCCTGCAATGCTTTTGTTGCGGCTTCTTGCTTTATTTGCTCTTCAGTCTTCCCTGCTATTGAGCCAACAGCGTTTGTTATGCCTGCGCCTACGCCCCCTACTGCGGCTCCGGGTATTCTTCCAACAGCAGACCCTATTACAGTGGCGGGAGCGTATGTAGCCATATTATTCTCACTTATTTCAGATTACGGAGTTTGTACAGGGTGCTTAAATAAAGCGCCACGGCTTCGTCAATTAGGTTCTGGATTGCGGTGTCTTTTTTGTCCACCGCAGAGTAACGCATGTCTTCAATATCATTCATGTGGGACTCTAAGATATCGTCGATATCCTTGTCCATTTCCATGGTCAAAATTGGAATGTTGGAGATGATGGTATGCCGCCCTTGGTAAGCTTCAACAATCGCATCTGCCCGCTCTACAATTTCAAGATAAAAAGTGTTCAGAGCCATGTGAATGGAAAAACTTCCCGTACCTGTTACCCGTAAGTGCTCCCTGTGAGCCACTTCGCGGCTCAGGAACATCGTAGCAATAAGCTTATCAATCATTTTTGTGGTCCTTGTTGCGCTTGCGCTTGCCGCTGCTGTAGGAGACCGCTGATTGGGTCATTGGGGAACATGGCGGGGTACATTAATTGTATGTTAGGGGCCGCAGCCGAGGGCGGCGGTCCAACACGCATGTTTATGGGCGCTGTGCCCCTCGTAGACGGCGCTGGAGGCAGTGCCCTCATCATCTGCTGCGCCGTAGGTTGGGGACGGCCCTGATCAGGCTGTAGCTCCTTTATTGCAGCCTGCTTCACGGCCCGCTGGCCGGTAGTAGGTGTTGGTATGCGAGGAGCTTGGTACACCTTGTTCAGGTCAATGCCGATATCTTGGAGCATTCCATTGACAGCGGTAGCCTGCTGGGGCGTGCCCACATGCGTGATGGAGTGCGCAAACTTGGGGTCTTCCAGCGCTTTGGTGAACAGGCGCTGATACAACTGAGTTTCAGTTTTCCCAGCCAAGCGCAGCATCAAAGCAAGCGCCCCTGTTTCGGGATTGATACGGCCTACTGCCGCTTCGCGGGCCGTGGTTGTCAAGAATTGAATGCCAAAGCCAAACAGGCGCTTCAGCTTCTCATCTGTAGACTCAAATACTGGGATCTGCCCCGTCACGTCAGCAAAAGCATTTACCCGGCGCTGCATGTCGGCCAAGGTTTTTAGGTCTTGGAAGTGCGTGGTGTTCTCAAATAGTACTTTTAAAGACTTCTCATTCTGGTCCAAAAAGCCTTTAAGCGCCCCGCCCTTTTGTGCCCCTTGCGTGGCCATGTCGTAAACAGACCTACGCAGGGATTTAAGCATCTCAGGGTCTTTGCCAAACTCAGTGACCAATGTACGCATGGTGGCAGGGTCAGACAGAGCTTTTTGCAACACGGTAGAGGGATCAGCATCAGCGCGGGAAGCCTTGGCCAGCATGGAATCCAACTCTGCGTTCTTTGCAGTGACCATCCGCTGATCAAGCTCTCCCAAACGGGAAACGTAGCTGTCAGCCAACGCTACTTCGTTCTTGACTTCCGCTTGGATATTGGCGGGGAGGGCATTGACAATGTTCAAGTTCTTGTCCAGCACCGAGCGAATCTTTGCCGGATCTACCAATCCTTGTTGGTTGACAACACCTTTGCTGCGCAGCCAATCAATCGTTCCTCGGCGCAACAGATCTTCGGCTTGTGGCAAATTGCCAAGCGTCAGTTGTAGCTGCTTCAAGCTCCCCGCATCAGAGAAAGCCTTTTGCATCAACTGTTCGTTAGGAAGCAAGTAAGACTCGCCACCACGGGTCTTCTGGGTGATCAGAAGAGGCAGCGTCTGCTCATATCCAGCACGATAGTCCGTGAGGATGCCCTTCATGTTGTCGTAGTTGCGGTTGATCTTTGGCACGTGGTCCAAGATCAATTTCTCAATATCGTTGTAGACCGAATCGCCAGTCTTGATGTATCGGTCTGCATCCGTAATACGCATACGGCCATTTTTCATGGCGTTGTTGTAGCGGAACAGAGAGTCATTGCGGAACCGTTGGGCAGCGGACAGATAGTCAAGTGCCTCAGGCATGTTGATATCGATCTTGGTGCTTTCCTCCGCGATCCGCGCAGCGTCAGCCTTGATCTGTGCTGGATTAATCACAATCTTTTTGCCCGGGATACCGGAGGGCAAAGAAATATTCCCCTCAGCGTCAGGCTTCCCTGCTAAATCAGAAACAGATACGCCGCGCTTGCGCCCCTTACCACCAACTTCGCCCTTGACTGCCTTAAGCACTTCACTACGAAGTGCTTTTTGAAAGTCATCGGGAAGGCCAACCAGTTGCTCCGACAATGACTGATCAGTCAACTGCGTAAGCATATTAGTCTCAATCTTTTCGCGGGCAAGTTGCTGCCGAGCAACAAAGTCGCTCAATAGCTTAATTGGCTCAGGCAAAGACAAGCGCATGGAAGGGCGATCAATCTTGTATTTTTCAATCAAATTGTTCGCAGCTATTTCCATATCCTCTGAGGGGAACAAGGAAGCTCCTTGTTCACGGGTAGGCATGGGCAGTCCTTCTGGAGAAGTGCCCTGACGCAATCCCATTCTCCCCAATATGGTTTTACGCATATTGGAATCCATCTCCATGCTTGCAGCAATCACCCCGCGCAACTCATTGTTCAGGTTGTTGATATCCTGTGGGCCAAGGCGCTGGGAAATTGCTTCAACTTCCCCTGCTGTCAAATCTTTTTGCTGGCGCAACATGTCTTCAAAGAAGGTTTGACGATCTGCCTGTGCAGCGCGGAAGGCCTCTTCAATAGGTTTGCGGGTCTCTGGGGCAAAAGAATCCATCAGTGCGCTAAACCGCTGTTGATTATCCGCGATCCGTGCTTTGACGCTGGCCAACTCTGCTGGGCCAAGCTCGTTCAATAGACGCGCTTTTTCTTGCAGCAATGGGCCGTACATGGTCTGCTCTGCGGCATCCAAGGTGCTTTGGCCATTGACAAGAAAGTGTTCCGCGACTCGCGGGTCTTGGAGCGCGGTCTGTAGTTGGTCAAGCGCAGTCTTTGCTTCGGGGCTCTCGGCAATCGGGCCAAATACATTAACCAGTTTTTGCTCCGCCCGTTTAAGCATGGCGCGAGGAAAGATGTTGATGATTGGAAGCTGGTAACCGGCTGGCAGGCTTTCCAGTGCCTCTTGTTGGACTCCGCTTAAATCAGCAGGCTTAATAGTAGCGCCCGATACTTTGTTCTTTACCCAACTGGCCACGTTGCGCGTAGGAGAAACTGCATACCATGCAGCGGGGCCCAAGAAGGCAGCGGCGGGAAGGACTTCTTTGAGCATTCCTTTGTTGGGATCGCTATCGTCCACGTTCTCTTGCACAGCTTGCTTCAAGCCTTCGTAGGCCGAGCTAAAAGCCACATCAGTGGCAGCGGCCTGCATTGGATTCTTGGCAATGTAGTTGAGCGTGTCATCGGCAATACCTTTGAGTACGCCTTTTATGCCCGCTTGAGGAGCAACCATCAAACCTGTGATGGGGCGTGCTGCGGCAACCGCGCCCAAGACTCCGGTGAAGGGAAGTGTCATTCCAGCGCCTTCGCCAATGGCCCGCGCATAGCGCTCGTATGAGTTCTTTGGCGTAATTTCCCCACGATTAAAAATCTTGGAAAGCTGCGTGATCTCTTCGCCCTTAAGGCCATTGGCTTCTGCAAATTTCTTGTAGGCCAAGTCCGGCAGTGCAAAAAGTGCAGAGTTAAAGCCCCACGACAGATTGTTGACCAAGCCCGTCACGGCATCCATAGGGCTCTTTGAAGAAAGGTCTAAATTCGTTTCCCGCGCAGGGACACCCTGTGGAGTGCGTCCTTCAGTAATGGGCTGCTGGGATTGTGCTGGGGCAGCGTTTGCCCGCCCAACAATCTCACCTGTTGTTAGATCAACATCATTCCCATTTGCATCGGTGATTACGGCCATTATTTAGTCCCCATGAGACCTTGCAGTTGTGCAGGCTTGAACGCATTGATATTCCCGTTCGGCATCTTAAGATAAATCAAGGCGCTTGGGTTAGTAGTTCTACCAATCGTGCTTCCAAGGAACGTGAACATTGATTGCTGGGAATCCTTGTCAGTTGGGATGACAAAGGGATCGTTCTTCGTGCCAATATTGGGGGTATCCATGATGTAGTTGTTTTTCTCGTACCCAAGTTGGGTCAAGATGGACTGACGTGCATTGCGCTGTGTAGCTTCCAAGGAATTGAGCGTTTTTGCCGCAATTTCCGGGTTACTGAAGAACGCTGTGGGGTCCTGCAAGGCAGCATAATTCTGCTGTGCCCATTCTTCTTGTTGAACGGATACCCTACCATTTTCTTGAGCAGCAGCAGAGCCTTTGGATATAGAGCTAAACCCTGACCGCAATTTGGTAACAGCATCGGCAGTATCAAAGTTAGGCTTGATAACACCTCCGCTCACAGGAACAAAGATGTTGTTGACTTTGTTGGATACCCATGTGCCCGGGGAATAGGCATTTGCCACGGTGTTCTTCATCTGGCCAATGGTGTTCAAGTTGTTGTCAATTGCGGACAACGCTTGCCCCAGCTTCAATCGGCTTTCCTTATCAGTCACTACCGCTGTAGGCGCTTGGCCCATGTTACGGACAAAGGGATTGTCCGTAGGGTTTAGGGTGTACGGGCTTGTAATAGCAGAAGTGACGGCAGGGTCATTGGGGTCAATTCCAAACTTCTCAAAACTACCGGTACGTCTTGACACCGCATTACGACCACCAAGGCCTGCATCTTCAAGCTTGGTTCCGCCATTTTTGTACTCTTCTTTAATAAGCTCGTAATCGCCTTTGAGCATTTGAAGCTTGACGGCCTGAGCGTACTTGTCTTGAGAATCTACATCGGTGATAGCTTGAGATAACGCTGCGGTATCCACCTTTAACTGACGCTCACGTTGTTGAGCTACGATGGATGCAAAGCCTTTGACGACATCACTGCCTGCTTCACTTAAAGCCATGGCTGCGGTGGGAGCTTTACTGCCCGCAAACTTAAATCCAGCATTGGACAAAAGCAGCAAAGCATTCATCTTTGCATCTTCGCTATCGCCACCCAGCAGTTCACGGTATAGACCCTGATAGTCACCTCGAAGGTTTTTTATGCGGTCAAGACGAGACTGGGCCACATCCTTGATGTCTTTCTGAGTGGTATCGCCTTCGCCCGCTGCTGCTTTTGCATCGCTTGCAGCTAGTTTTTGATTGATAAAAGAAGACACATCGCTTTCGGGCACATCGGTGTCAGTAAAAGCACGGGCAACGCTACTATCTTGCGTATCATTTGCTTTTTCATACTGAAGCATTTGCGCCGCTTGGCTGCGTGGCCCCACGCCCTTGGGATTAAAATCCGGTTGCTTATAGCGCGGATTCTTTCCTGTATTCATTGGTGAATTGACCTCTGCCATGGCTGCTTGCGTCTGGTCATACCGTGCTTGATCCTCGGGGCTCAAGGGAGTTGACTCTTCCCCCGATAAACCCATGGCCGAACCAATTGCACCAGCACCTGCCGTCACTGCCCCCAAAGCTTTCGCCGCCGTTGGATACTGGCTGGCCAACGCTGAGGCGCCTTGAGCTACACCCTGCGTCAGGGTAGGATAAATTAGGTCACCGCCACGGTTGATTTGTTCCGCCGTGTAGCGCCCGCCCGCTCCGCGAATATTTTCTAGAAAAGGCTGGGTCATGCTGGGCTGCATAAATGTGCGCCCCAGTGCAGCATTAGCTTCCTGTAAGTAAGGCACGGCCCGCGCTCCTACGCCCTGTATAAATTGAGCAGCGCGAGTAGCAGGCGCTGCAAGTGCGCCCATAAACGCATGCATTGGAGGCATGCCGTCCGAGGTCGGCGGCTCTACGGAACCGCCATGGGAAAACATTGAGGGGGCAGGCTGCTGCGCCTGTGCCCCTTGCGGTTGCAGCCCAAATACCTGTTGTTGATATGGATTATTAGCTCCAAGCATAGGCTGTTGTTTGCCCAATGCTTCCGTAAGTTTTTGTACAAAATCATCCTGAGACTGATTATTGGATTGGCCAAACAGGCCACCAAGACCTGCGCCCCCTTGTGGGAAAATTAAAGGAGAAGGTTGGCCAGCGCCTGCTCCGTAACCGCCCTGCAAGTCGGTTTGAAGATTTCCAAATTGTCCGCTGCCCCCTGCGCCACCGCCAATGTCAATTGGGATGTGCAAATCAATATTTCCGCCGCCGCTTACTGAGCCGCCATCTGCAAAACCTTGTGGGGCGGGATTACCGCCCTGCGGTAAAGGGCCAGCACTCTCCATGCCCGGGGGCATGGCTCCTTGGGGTGGCATAGCACCTTGAGGCATACCAGCACCCGTTGGGGGAGCCCCGGGCATGGGAGGAGGCTGCATACCAGCGCTCTGGGGGAGTGCGCCAATACCCTGTGCTTGCGGTTGTTGCCCAAGCTGCATTTGCAGCATTGCAAGTACTTCAGGCGGTGTCTCATCCGCCGCATCTTCACCGACCATCAGAGCAAGCTCTTGGCGGCGGGCATCAATCGAGCGCATATCTCCACGCAAGTTGTTCATCAGGATTTCTGGATTCTGAGGAGTACGGGCCATGGAAGGCATCGTATCTTGCTCAGGAGGAGCCATATCCTGCATATCAGAATCACTGAATCCAGCCATGATGCCTGAAGACTTAGCCGCCTTGGTCATAGGCGTAGAAAACATTGACCGCTTTAAAACATCGTTTTTCATCATGATTCCTTAGAACAGTCCTGCTTTTGCACCTGCCGCTGCCCCTGAAACGAGGCCCGTGCCTAGCCCTGCAATTTGTTGAAATGGGCTTGGCGCTGCTTGCGTTTGCTGTGTCATTGCCATCTGCGAAGAAGGCGCACCCTTGTAAATGTCGGATTTAAAAGCAAGCTTTTGTTGATCCTGTAGAGCAATTTGATTTGCATTGACACGATTGGCATCCAACACTGCTTGATCTTGCTTCTGCTGCAACGCACCCATGTTATACAACTGGCTGACATCGGCTTGGCCCATGGCTTGTGCGCCTTGTCCCAATGCTGCTTGCTGCGTTCCAATATTTCCAAGTTGCGTGCCCAACGAGCCGATGCCCTGCGCCATTTGACTACCAATACCAAACTGCTGTGCAGCCAAGTTTCCGATGCCTTGGCCAAGAGCCTGTTGGGCTTGTGATTGCTGACCGAGGATACCGGCCTGCTGGCCTGCAATACTAGCATTGAGGCCTGCAAGGCCTGCTTGTTGGTTCCCAAGATTGCCAATGATGTTGGCAGCATTTTGTTGCATGCCCCCTTGTTGCCCTGCAAGTTGCCCTTGCAACGATCCAATACCCTGCATAGCTTGGGACTGCTGCAATGCTTGCTGCTGTTGCGTTTGTTGCAGTTGCGCCATTTGCATGGCCGTGTTGGCATCGTAGCCTGCTGCTTGAAACTGTTGCTGCGCCGCAGCAAGACCAAGTTGTCCTTGCTGCCCTGCCGCCGCCAATTGCGCTTGGCCGACGTTTTGTTGTAGGTTGGCTGCGTTGAGGCCCATCTGCCCCTGCGCGAGGCCGTACTGGCCTTTCATTGCTTGATTTGCCAATTCAGTTTGCTGCCCAGCATTTAAGTTGGCAAGATTAGTCTGCACCCCAGCTTGTTGGTTGGACTGTTGAGCGGCCAAACGTGCCTGCTGCTCAGCGTTAAATTGCTGCTGGGCTTGTTGATATGCGGCCTGCGATCCTTGGGCTTGGATATCGCCCATTTGTTGGCCAAGATTACGTTCACGTTCCGCACGCATGATAGCATCGCGCCCACCGCCAAAAGCGCCAGCCTGCGCAGCTTGCGCTTGCTGCTGGGTACTTTGGATACCGGATTGCCGCGCAGCTTCGCGTTTTTGAATGTCCACCACGCTTTGCATGTACGGCGACATGTACGCATCAGCGGAACCGGGTTGGGCAAAGCTTTGTGTGGTTACCTGTTGTGCAGGGCCTGCCTGCTGTGCAGTGGCAGTGGGGGCAGCCCCTAACTTTGCTGCTTGTTGTGCCTGTTGCGCACCTTGCTGCAAAGACATAATCCCTTGGTTAAACCCGGATTGATTTGCTGCTTGATTTGCTGCCTGCACTGCTGCTTCGTTTCGATTTAGGCCGCTACCCAGCAAAGTACCTGAGGCAGCAAAATTAGATGGCCCCGCTTGCTGCGCTACCTTAGAAGCGTAATCCAAACTCCCTGCTGCTTGACCAAATCCGGGCTGGTTGACCGATTGTGCGGCCAAATTTTGTGCAGTGTTAATTGCTCCAATGCCTGCCGAAATATTCCCAAGGCCCGCGCCTGCTTGATTGGCATATTGCCCAATATTTCCAGCAGCAGTTCCCGCAGCATTTAAGGCAGCTTGGCCAGCAGAAAACTGATTACGGGTATCCGCGCCACGTAGGATGTCGGTGGCTTCCCCTAAGTTTCCTGCTCCTTGTGTGGCCGAAGCAGCAGCATTGGCAAGATAGGGCTGGTATGCCCCAATGCCTTGCAGGCCAAGGTCCATCGCAGCCTGTTGTTCAGGCTGCATCCCTGCAACCTGATAATTCGCTAACTGAGGTGATGGAAGAAGATTAGCCTCCTCCATTAAGGCTTTTTTAGCCGCCGCTATATCCGGCGATTCGGACACATATTGGTAGGAAGTATCTGCCATATTTAACTCCGTGACGCATTGCGCTCAAGTTGGTGCATAAGGGCGTACATCTTCTTCGCCCCAGCTAATCTGCTACCTTTGCCTGCGCCACGTACGGCTTTTGCCGTCATAACGAATTCACCGTCTGACAACATGGCTGGTATGGAGTCAGAAGTCGCGGTCCCCGGTCCATCAATGGCCCCCGTTTTGCGAGGATAACCGCCATTGCCTAAAGAACCGATGCCCCCGCCCATTGCTTTTTTAGCTGGCGGCTTGTACATATACTGGTTCAAGTCGGAAGAGACTGCTGACGTATTGTACGGCTGCTGCATAGCAGGTAAATAAGAAGTGCGCGGGGTGGCGGGAACCAAGGAACTGGGCAGTGCTGCCGAAGGATCGTATGGATTACTTCCCGTAGGAACCCCATTCTTATCGTAAGTAATTCCTCTTAGATTTTTGCTATACCACTTACCGGGGTTTGCAGCTAAGTCTGCACGTTGGCGGGCTATGTCATCTTGCATAGCCTGTTGCTCAGCGGTGAGTTGCACAGGCTTTACGTCAAATCCACCGGTCAGGGCTAGGCCAGCAATACCTGCCCCTGCCAACGGGCCATATGTTTGAAGCATACCGGGCATGGCTGCGTCATAGGCTTTTTGATAGGCCGCTGTTCTAAGAGCATCAGGGGCATTTGCAGGCAACCGGCTTAATGCTGCATTACCTGCCTCTTCCGCCGCTCCCATCCCTGCTTGCTTAATACCAGCCGGAGATAGATTTTCATTGTAAAACTCTTTTGCTTTATCAAACATGCCAGATGCTTTATCCATAAAGCTTGTCCCAGCTTCGGCAGGCCCGGAAGTCTGCTGCCCGGGTCTTGTGGGCATTTTGAAATCACTACTTTGAGTTGGTGAGCTTAAAGTCTCTGGAGCAGCTACTTGAACATTTTCAGCCCCGGAATTTGGCATGGACATCATTTCTTGTCCGGGCCTTGTGGGCATTTGAAAATCGCGGGGAGTTTGATAAGGCCCGGAAGTCTGCTGACCGGGTCTTATAGGCAAAGGCACTTCGGCAGCAACAACTTGATTAGACCCATTCGGGCCTTGTAAAGCCGCAACTTGATTTCCATCATTGGAAAGATTGGTAGCAAAATCTTGAGTTCCTGTTTTTGCAATTAAAGGGTTACTGGCTCCCTCGGCCCCCATCTGACCAGTACTAGTTTCGGCAACTTTCCCCTGCCCTCCGGTAAAAGAAGGCAACGCCGCCATGCCGCCGCCAATCGCGCCAGCAACCAAACCATTCTTGACAGAATCGGCCAAGGATTTACCTTGCAGCAGTCCTGCGCCCGTGCCTACGAGGCCCGCAGATACGGCTGCGTTGACAGCGGTGTTGGTCATCACGCCGCCAAAGCTGCCGACAAAGTCAGAAACCACGCCGCCCGGAGCGCCAAAATAGGCCGTTGCGCCGCTGATCAGGGCATCTTTAAGATCTCCTCCGCCAAGCAGTGTTACGCCTGCCGAAGCAAGAGGCAAAGCTGCCGCTCCAAGTCCAAGCCCAGTAATACCAAAGGCCCCCGGGCCGAGGAACGTGGCCAACGCGACAGTGGCCAGTATCTTGCCAATGGGGCTGGATACAACGTCTTTGACGACATTGACTACGCCCTTGACTACATTGCCAATTGCATCGCCCACGCCTTTGAAGAAGTCCCCTACAAAATCAAAGAAACCAAATTCTGGAAGGCCTGTGTTGGGGTTCATCGTGCCCATGCCGCCATGGGAGCGCAAGATACTGGCTTCCCGTGGAGTGATGTGGGCCAACATGCTGTCTTGGCCCCGTCCTTGACGGGCCACGGTCCGCGCAGCTTCAGCAATGCCGCCCCGGGCCATGGTCGCCGGAGGGGTCATCTCGGAGGAAGGAGCGGGGGCCGCGCTACGCGCTTGTTGCGCGTGCATGATCATCATGCCAAAGGTGGACAAGAACTGAGGGTCATACTGCTCAGGAAACGTACCTTCTGGGAATGCACCCTTTTGAGCAAGCTGGGCAATTAGTTGCGGGTACTCTTTCTCATGATCCATCAAGTACTGAATGAGCTGCAAGAGCATATCCAATGTCTTATCATCCAACTGATCCATCATTGGGGCCAGTTTGTCCAACGTGTCATTGACTGCCTTGGATGCATCTGGGCTGGCATTTTGCAGGCCCTGCTGCACCGCACCATAAGACTCATTAAGACTTAATTGAGGCGGCGGAGCTTGTTCCGCTTGGGGTAGGGACATGATCCCTTGATCTGGTGCTGTTGCCATGGCTATTCCTTAGGCTAAAAGTGTACAAATAATATCACGTAGGGGCTTATGTTTTTACTTTTAACACGTTACCGGCAGAGGTATCGTAGTAGATATCACCAACCCTTAAATTGGCTAAATCGGCTTGAGTAGGCAAACTGGGAGATGTTGTTTTTCCCGTAGGAAAAAAGCTTAGTCCTGACACAATATCCGCTCCGTTACGCTGTGTGGCGGCTGTTATTGGCCCAGCGTTATCTAGCTGGTTGAAGTACAGACGTAGTACGTTCGTTATCTGATTTATAAGCGCCGGGTCATATTTATCCCCTATTGCAGCAGGGAATTTTGGAGCGACTACATTTTTCTGTGCCATTACCTGCGCCCATCCGCCCTGATGTCAATACGGGGAGCGCCAAGTTGCCATTGTGTACCAATTGTGTTGGAAGTAATCTGCATCTGCATTTGCCGCCCACGAACCCGGGTATATACCTGCCCGGTAAATTCATCGACGTTGATGACCGCCGGAGCAGGGCCTGTATAAGCAACGGAAGCACTTGCTGATTGGGTAACACCAGAGCCTGAATTGGCCAATCCTTGTAGGTACATTGTAACGGCGGGGGTCGTACCAGAAGTAGAGCCACGGAAAGTTATATCTGGCAGCATGCGATACACAAAAGCAAAATTGTGCCCATCCCCAATGTCGTACTGGGAAGAGACTATGGATGCTGTGATAGCAAGCGTAGTTGCCGTTTCGTTGTCATCCACGCCGTATTCATGGTAGACAATGTTATTGCTGTAGGTAGCTGCGATGGGATAATTGCGCAAGCCGGTATCTAACCAAGCTGTACGTGCCATCGTGCCATATTGCCAAATGTCCTCGGCATAGTTATAGATAACATACCTATCCACTGTGTTGCTGGCTTGAGAACAATAGAAAAACCAGACCTCGTTGAAGCCTTCATTGGTGCTGGCAAATACTTGGTCAAATTGCAGCATGTTGATGTTTTCATAAATGTATTGACGCAGATCACAGCGCAAAGTCTGTGCCCGGCCATCATATTTATAAAACTTGTCAACGCCCATCCAATAGGTAACGCCCGATGCCATAGCGGCTGCATTGGGGCCAGCGATAGACACGTTGTCTGCAAGAAGCTGAGAACCCCAGACATAGGGCGGACCGAGGTATTGAAGGGAGTACAAAGACTGGTCTGTCCACACCACAATCTCTTGGCGACTTTGCAAGGTCGTAACGATTTTGGATCCATGGGATAGTCGAACACTACCTGCTTGATTGGTAATTGCTGGAAACCATGTGGTCAACGATTCTTGATCTGACCAACGAATTAGCATAGGATCAAGAATGGAACTGTCGTAATCGTTAGTACCAAACACAAGCAAGAACCGGCTGGCATCAGACACGGTAAACGTGTTTTGGTACAGCGGGCAATAGCCGTCTGAGTTGGGAAGCTGTGAGAGCAGCATGCCCCGTGAAGAAATAAATTGAGCGCCTGACTGAGAACCAGAAGTATTGATGGATGAGCCGCCCGCAGTAGTAGCAAGATTGTAGGTTGTAGCAGTCACATACTTTAGATAGTAGGTAACCCCCGGCAGCAAACCAGTAGGCAGTGCGCCTGTCGTTGTAAACGTAATTGGGGTTTTGTCTGCAAGGGTGATCGTCGTTGTCATTACACAAGGGGTTGCAATAGACAAAGATACCTCACTGTTACGCAAACCAATCGTCGCATCCCAGTAATACATCGGCCCGCCGCGAGGGCCGTACACCAAGTTTTGGCCCCAATTAATTTGATTCCAAATACGCATTGCATCCGTGGAGGAAGTACCAATTCCCCATGTGCCTGACCCCCAAGTACTTGCACCCCAACCAGAAAGCGGTGCGGCGTAGGAAGGGCCAATATTGATTTGGTATACAGCGTAGACCGTACCTCCGCCAGTAGCGGCGGTGGCCGCTGCGGAAATGGTTATGTTGTAGGTGTTGCCAGTGAGTACCGAAATTTTGTACTCACCTAAAATAGTCTGTCCGCCTACAGCAGTACCGCCGTAGAAAGTTACGTAATCCCCATTGAGGGCTTGGTTTGATGCGTCCGTCACAAGCACTGTAGTTGTGCCATTAGTAGTGAACGGATTGGTCAGGGTGTGTTCTGCGCGGACCGGGGTGATGTCGTAGTAAAACCCGCCGTTCTCAATATAGAACTTAGAGTTTGTACCAATGCCCAACAAGTTTTGTGCACCGAGCGTTACCCAGTTCCATAAAGAACGGCAAACGCCCGCAAATGTGGCCGCAGAAATACGCTGCCAACCGCCTATCTTTTCGGGCGTGCCTTGACGAAACCGAACCTTGTCAGACTCATACCACCCACCCTCGTTGGTGTACCGAGTGTTTTCCCGGTTCACCCCCGGCTTGAGCAACAGTTTTTGTAAGGGCATCGGTCATCCTAGAAATAGGGCGCGTTCATCAATGCGGCGGTTTTGCAACCCTTTGAGGATTTTACCCCCAGCCATGCAATACTTCAAGAACTCCTCAGCAGCGCCTTCTTTATCCCCGCGAAGCAGTTTCTGACGAAGCGTGCTACGCTGGAGTGTCCCAAGGCCGCAGTTAAAAGAAAAGCTGACAAGCCCATCAAACATACCCTGTGTAAGAGGGACAGGGCAGAACTTCTCCACTCCTCGCTCAAAGCGCTGTAGGTCTGCTGCAAGAATTCCATTGACTTCCTCCATGCTGAACTGGCGGTTGTCCTCCGGGCGCAACGGGAAGGCATCACGCTCCTCCAGCTTTAAGCGGCCTTGCTCGGGGTAAAGCACATGCCCAACGCCGATAGTCCAGAGCTTTGCCGGGCACCGGTATGGGCGGGTTTTGACGCCTTCATGGTGGCGTATTACCCCAAGGGCTTTGGAAGAAACTTTCATTTTTTCAACACATTCTGCACGCACCCTACTTTGTATCCCAAGTCGCGCCACTCCTTTGCTGCCCGCTGACAGGCAGACTCCGCCTCAAAGTAACCAACAACTAGGATACTATTCATGTTAATACCTGTTACCAGCACAAGAGTCCAGATCATTTGCCAAAGGCTCTGCCCCCGAAATGGAACGCGATTATCGAAGCAAACAGCGCTTGGGTGTTGGAGTCCCACAGGCGCTCTGCAAGGGCAGGGAAGGCCACGCCGTTGTTCCAGCCGTACACAAACATGCCGATGTCTACAAAGCACAACAGGAAGAAGAACCCAAGGGTAATGAAGCTACGCACACCGGCACGCAGGTTCTTCATCCACTGGCTAGTGCCTTCATTAAGGGATTCGTCGTGCTGGTAGATGGCATTCATCTCGGCGACTTGGGCATTGACCAGATTCTCATTGGCCTTGGCGGTAGTCTCCATCTCTAGCTGGGCGCTGTGTATCTGCTCCACCCGCTCCTGGGCCTCGAAGCCAGCCTTGCGCAGCTCCAGCTCACGCTCGATCTGCATTTGGGCCAGTGCCAGTTCGTGCTTCTTGTCTTGCCGGTCTTGGAAGAAGTCCAGCAGCTTGGGCAAGCCGCCCATCAGAAAGGAGATCAAGGTACTCAGAATCGTCAGCATTTATTTCCCCAGAAGTAAAGTTGTCCACCAAAAACATAAACCCAACAGCAGAATAACCAGCGCCCCTGCTATCAACCAAGTCAACAAGTCTTCGATATCTTCCTTGCGTTTCTTGGCGTGCTTCTCTGCCAGTATGTCCTCGACCTTGCGCTTTTGGATGATGTTGTTGCGCTCTACCAGTAGCTGCTGCCAGAGGTCAGCGTGTCCAGACATCACCATCCAGTTATTCAATTCTCGCTCGGCATCAGCTAACTGCTTTGCCTGCATCACTATCTCAAAAGCCTGCGCGGTGTCAGACTTAGCAAAACTAGACTTAGGTTGGGATGCCGCCTTTTGGACGATATCCTTGGCCTCAAAGAACTTCATCATCTCCCCGCCAATGGCGTGGATGTCCTTACCCATCTTGATCGCGGCTTGCACCCCCTTGATAGCCGCTTGGGCCGTAGCGAAAGCGGTTATCGGGTCAATCATGATTTAGTTCAATACTTCGACTTCTTTGGGCTTGGCAAGCTCGGCTTTTAGCATTGTCAGGAATGCGTCCTTACCTACCATGAGTTGCTGTAGCTGAAACTGCGTGGAGCCGATCTTGCGATCTAAATCAATGCAGTGGTTCAAATATACAACTTCTTGCTCGTTAAAGTCGTTAGCGTCAAACTCAGTTCCGTCTATCGTTACGATCTGGGGCTTTTTGTTTTCCATTTCGTTTTTCCTCTTAGTGCGCCGCCAAGGTCGGGTGGCGGCTTCCCGTTACCAAGGCACGCCAGTGGCGGTTACAGGGTTTTTCTGTAGTTCAATCTGCTGTGCAAGGCTTGCTTCATAAGCGTCCTTGTCCACGCCGTTAGCCCAGCACCAGTTAAGCACCTCTTGCTCAGTCACGCTGGCGTAGGGGATAGCAGGGGTCGCAGTAGCAAAGCCGCAAGTGCCATAGCTTGATGCGGTGTAGTCACCGTCAACAGCGCTTACTGTCCAATGTGCCGTGGTAATAAAACCGTCTGCGGTGAGACGGTCACATTGGGTAATTTTCCAAGTAGTAATCATGATGGTTTCCTTTAGGTTAAGCGATGCCAGCGTTTGCTAGGCGGGTTTTCAAATCTTCAATCATGGCTTGCTGTTCTTGGATTGCTTTAAGCAACATAAAAGGCAATACGCTTGATTTTAAAGTTTTGGGCTTGATTCCTTGCACTTCATCAACAGCATCTTGAATTAAGTTTGGAAATATTTGCTCAACTTCTTGAGCAATAAGTCCAAGTTCTTTTGGGCTGTCATCAGGTTCAGTATTCCATTGGTATTTAACAACACGCAATTTGCAAAGGTCTTCAACATACCCATTACGAGTTGATTCAATGTTTTTCTTTAACCTTTGGTCAGAAGTAAAC